>Ga0302305_1001522_pt1 | contig 13323 bp, 13 predicted proteins | sample III_Palsa_E2_3_FD_198764 | JGI IMG/M metagenome (GOLD analysis project Ga0302305, IMG submission 198764) | Peat permafrost microbial communities from Stordalen Mire near Abisko, Sweden - III_Palsa_E2_3 | ecosystem: Environmental > Terrestrial > Soil > Palsa > Peat permafrost | place: Sweden... | reverse complement strand
GTACACCTTACCAAAAGGATCTCGTCAAGATGTTGGCCGACGCCTGTCGGCGCGGCGGCCTTGCGTTCGGTGTCTATTATTCGACGATCGACTGGCATCACCCGGGAGGCAACAGCTACATTGAAGGCAATAGCAACCCGATCACACCCGAGCAGGAAGCGTTTAACGTAAGCCAGCTCAAGGAACTGATGACGAAATACGGCGCGCTTTCCGAAATCTGGTTTGACATGGGCAAGCCAACACCGGCGCAGAGCGCGCACTTTGCGAGTGTCGTGCATGCCGCTCAGCCAGAGACGATGGTGTCGGGCCGGGTGTGGAACCACCAGGGTGACTTCACCGTGATGGCTGATAATGCTTTACCTCGATCCGAGGTGGAGGAGCCGTGGCAGGCGCCTGTCTCGATTTTCAAGGAGACCTGGGGTTATCGTTCCTGGCCGAAACGGGATCATCTGGACGATAAAATTCACGAGCAGATCGAGACGCTTGTGCATGTCGTCAGTGCGGGCGGCAACTACATCCTCAACATCGGACCCGAAGGCGATGGTTCGGTCGTTCCTTATGAAGCAGACGTGCTCAAGGGCATTGGTCGCTGGCTGAAGATCAATGGTGAGGCGATCTACGGAAGTGGACGCCAGCCCTTCGACGTACTCGACTTTGGCTTCGCGACCGTAAAGCCGGGCAAACTCTATCTGTTCGTGCGCGAATTGCCGGCGGACGGTAAATTGCGGCTGCCAGGTGTCGTAGGGTCGCCCTTCGGTGCTGCGGGCGTGCTGGGCCAAGCGGGGCCGTCTGTCAAGGTTCACGGCGATGCCAACGGTGCATGGATCGACACCTCGACACTGCCTGCGCTCAAAGGGGCCTTCATGCCCGTTATCGCGGTGGAGTTGAAGCAGCCACTGCTCGTGCGGCCTGATGCGATAGCGCCTGACGCGAACGGTTCTGTTCGACTTATGGAGGGCAGCGCAAGCCAGTTCCAAAACTACAATGGTTATGGCTATCAGGAATTGGCCAAAACCTACAAGCTGCGCTGGAACGTCTCACTGCCGGCAGGGCGCTATCAGGCTATCGTTCACTTCAACGCGCCGATTGAAAAGACAGGCTCGATCGATCTCGTGATCGATGGCGTGCCGCGGACGCTTACTCTGGTGCGAGGCATGCAGAGCGTCTCGACCGATGTCGCGCGTGATACAACCGCATTCCCTTATGCCATGCAGGTCGAGGTGACACCGAAGGAGCCTTTCACCAAGGCGGAATCCTTGCCGGCCGAAATACGCCAGGTCGATCTGGTGCCGATCAAAAGCTGACGTCGAGTATGTGAAAGCGTGTTGGTGAAAGCGCGAAGAAGCGCTTTCGGCATGCGGCTCCGGCCCGTTTCCGCCCCACAAGTGGCATCGGGCGGGAGGCTGCGCGGGAGTGAACTGGAACCGGCTCTCTCAAAAGACTCGGAGAAAATTTGGGGAGATAATCTGGTGACGAAGCGTATGTCCGTTGTGGCGATGGCGAGCGCGTTGATCGTGGCGTGTGCCGCTGTGGCGTGGGCGATGCCTGCGATGACGGTTGCGGCCGATGTCGTGTCCGTAGCCGGGGGCGCGGAGGCTCGCTTTGGCACGACGGTGATGCGTGTGACGGCGCTGACGGACAGCATACTACGCGTGCGTATCGCGCCAGACGGGCGGTTTCCCGAGGATGCGAGCTGGGCAGTCGAAGCCGCGACCCGATCCAAGCGCGCCACTGTCACAGCCACGCCGGACGGCTTCGCCACGCCTGCACTGCGGGTGCGGTTATCCTCATCGGGTCACCTTACCGTCACCGATCCGCAGGGCCGAGTGATCTCGGACGATGCAGCCCGACCAATTAGGGTCGACGGCAAGGGCTTCACGCTTGCCAAACAATTGCCGATGGCCGTGCATATCTTCGGTCTCGGCGACAAGACGGGCGGCTCACTTGATCGGCGTGGGATGAGCTTTGTCGACTGGAACACCGACGCCTATGCTTTCAGCAGCACCACCGACCCGCTCTACAAGTCGATCCCTTTCTTCATCGGCATCGGCGCGGAGGGCGGAAGCTATGGCATTTTGCTCGACAACACGTGGCGCAGTTGGTTTGATTTCGGCCACAAGGATGCTGATATCCTAACCTTCGGCGCGCCGGATGGGCCGATTGATTATTATATTATTGCCGGGCCGAGCACGGCGGAGGTTGTTCGCCACTACACCGATCTGACAGGTAAGGCGCCGCTGTCGCCGCTCTGGTCTTTCGGCTATCAGCAATCGCGTTACAGCTATATGGATGGCGCCGAGCTTCGTCAGGTCGCCGCCCGTTTGCGAAGCGATCGCGTGCCGACCGATGTGCTTTGGCTCGACATTGACTTCCAAGATCGCAATCGGCCCTTCACGGTCAACACCAAGGCCTTCCCTGACTTCGCCGATATGACGCGCGATCTGAAGAAGGACGGTTTTCAGGTCATCACCATTGCCGACCTCCACACTGCCGCCGCACCCAATCAGGGGTATGCGCCCTATGATCAAGGCATGGCCGGTAATCATTTCGTCCACGATGCGAAAGGGCGCGTCTATATCGGCGAAGTGTGGCCCGGCCCGTCGGTCTTCCCTGACTTCACCGATGCCGCCGCGCGCAAATGGTACGGTACGCTCTTCAAGCCGCTCATCGATATGGGCGTGGCAGGCATCTGGAACGATATGAACGAGCCGTCGGTGTTCAAAACGCCGACGGCTACGATGCCGCTCGATAACAGCCACCATGTCGCCAGCGATGACTTCGCCTCACGCGACGCCAGCCATGCCGAAATCCATAACATCTATGGCATGGAGAATACGCGGGCGACCTACGAAGGGCTGTTGACAATCCGTCCCGACGAACGCCCCTTCGTGATGACACGGGCCAGTTATGCCGGCGGCCAACGCTATTCGGCGACCTGGACGGGAGATAACAGCGCAACCTGGGATCACCTTAAGCTGGCGGTGCACCAAGTCATCAACCTCGGTCTGTCGGGCTTCTCTTATTCCGCCAACGACGTCGGTGGCTTTACCGGTGGTCCAAGCCCGGATTTGCTCACTCGCTGGTTTGAGATCGCCGCCTTCATGCCCGTATTTCGCGATCACTCTGCCAAGGATACGCCGCGGGCTGAGCCATGGGTCGATGGTCCCGAACATCTGTCCATCCGGCGCCGCTTCGTCGAGGAACGCTATCGCCTACTTCCCTATCTCTACGCGCTTGCTGATCAGAATGCGCGGACCGGCGATCCCATCATGCGCCCTGTGTTCTACGACTATCCCGATATGGCGCGCGCGACTTGCGACCAATCCATGGATTTTACTCTCGGCCGTGATTTGTTCGTGGCGCCGTCGCCCGAGCTAGAGTCTCCCAAAGACTACCAACTATGCCTGCCGGCAGGTGGCTGGTTTGATTATTGGACAGGCTTGCCTGTCTCCCAGGCACGCCCCGATCGAACTGACGGCCCAGTCCAGGCGGCTGCTCAGACGATGGAGAAGGTGCCCTTCGGCGGAACCACGCTTAGCGAAACCCCGAAGCTCGATAGGCTCCCGGTGTTCGTACGGGCTGGGGCGATCATCCCCCGCCAACCACTTGTTCAGAGCACCTCGGAAACGCCTCAGGGGCCGCTTTCGATCGACGTCTATCCGGGACCGGACTGCGTCGGCACACTCTACGCCGACGATGGGCATAGCTTGGCGTATCGTAGAAGGCTTTATTATCGGCGTGAGATCCGTTGCTCGATGCAACCAGATGGTCTTGTCATTTCCTTTTCCCAGCCGATGGGGAATTTCACACCCTGGTGGCATGACTTGCAGGTCACGGTGCATGGGTGGACTTCCTCCGCAGAGGCTATGTTCGATGGAAAGACCATCCCTTCCTCGTTCGACGCGGACAGGAGAATTGTCACCATGGCATTGGGCAGCCGCAAAGACGCATCGGAATTACTGCTTCGCACCAAGAGGTGAAATTTGCCGATTGAGCACTCAAGGCGAGTAGTACCACTCCTGGATAAGCAGCTTGGTGTGTTCGCTGTGGGTCGAAAGCAGACTTCAATTCGATAGCGCTAAGAACGGCCCAAGCCTAGGAGCTTGAGACTGCAATGTCAGCATTAGCCAGTGAAGCACATTACTTGGGCGCCCCCATAGGAGCCGGTACCATACGTCATCATCCTTGCTCCACGAAGGAGCTGTGACGGCGTAGAACTTGAGCAGCTCGCCTTGCTTGCCCTGATGGAGCGGACAACGGACGGCGGAATGAGGATGTAGTCGCCTGGTCCCATCGGGTGAGCCGTGTTGCCCGTCCAGACTTCGCCATGTCCTTCCAGGATGAAGAAGGATTCTTCGCCAACCTTGTTATGGCTCCACGCGCTCGCGTGGCCGGGGTCTAGTTCAAATAGCGCAACGCTAGTGAGCGACGATTTGGCTCCGACGGGTGCTGCGTGGCCTGTCAGCTCCTTCAGTCGCACACCTTCCGAAACGCGAATAAATGGCAAGTCTTCGGGAGAGACCGCCTTAACGGTGTCAGCCGCTTGGGACTTACTCGCGGCACCAAGGCCGCACAAAGCAAGCAGGCAGGGCAGAGCAAGCGAAGAGTACTTATTCAATATGAGGCAACTTCTTCTAGCGGGCAAGATCGGCCGTTAAGCTTAGCAAGTCAGCTCTCGGCTTCGAGATGTCCGCTTTGGGTTGCGACTTCAGCCGGTCGATGCAACACATTGCTGAAAACGTTCGGCCGGGGTTTCAAAGTTGAGCATCTGCCTGGGTCGTTCATTTAACTCCCGAGCCACGGCATCGAGTTTAGCTTGGGAGTGAACCGAGAGGTCCGTGCCCTTGGGGAAATATTGGCGTAGCAGGCCGTTGGTGTTCTCGTTCGATCCGCGTTGCCATGGATGTTGCGGGTCGCAGAAGTACACCTGGATATGGGTTGATAGCGTGAAGCGCTGGTGGTCCGCCATCTCCTTGCCGCGATCCCAGGTCAGCGACTTGTAGAGTTCACGCGGTAACTTGTGCGCGTGCTTGATCAGCCTGTCGATGACCGTCTTCGTATCTCGGCCATTGACCTTCACCAGCATGACGAGGCGCGTGTGGCGCTCGACGAGCGTGGCGATCTGGCTGTTATGGCTTCCCATGAGGAGGTCGCCTTCCCAGTGACCGGGTACAGCGCGATCCTCGACCTCGATCGGACGTTCGCGAATGGAAACCATGCCCGTAAGTTGGCCGTGGTTATCCGTCTTCTGCGCATGATGGCGTGAACGACGCATCGTGCGCGTGCGTCGCAAGTGCGCCAAAAGATCCTTTTTCAAGGCACCGCGAACCTGGATGAAGAGACTGCGATAGATGGTCTCGTGTGACACCCTGCGCTCCTCGTCGTCGCCTACTCGCTGTTTGAGCCAACCGGCAAACGTCGCAGCCTCGACTCAGTCTCAGGCGCTCAATGCCGTGTTATTCCTCTACCGTGACGTGCTCGAGGTCGAGGTCGAGGTCGAGGTGGGACACTTGGATGGACTCTGGCGGGTTCAACGCTTGTCCAGGCCGCCTGTGGTTTTCACCGTTGAGGAGGTTCGACAGGTCTTGGACTGTCTTGGCGGCCTTTCTCGACTGATCGCCGAGTTGCTCTACGGCACAGGATTGCGCATAACCAATCGTCGGCCGTTCGGAGCTCGGCGAAAATGACTCGAGAGAGCTTTCCATAGGGCAACAATCGCTTGCCCGCATGCGGTTGAACAGGCCGGATGTCTTTGGGGCTCACGTAGATATCATGGAGATCGAAGGTCTGGTCGAGTGCGGCCAGTTGCCTTCGCAGGATCTCCGTCTTTCCGTCGACGTACTTCAGTCGATCAATCAGCTGGATGCGTTCTGCATCCAGTTTGGCGAGCGTTCCCGATATCCGGGATCGCTTCACAATCAACCATTTAAGTGACGAAGGAGTACGCGAAGTCATGGCCTACTCTATAGACGCTGTAGCTCTTCCACTTGGGGCGTTTGCTACCAAATGGCGCGTGCTGCTGATTGAGCAGGTCGAGGTCGGCCTTGTACGCCGCTTCGAGCTGCTTCTGTTGCTCGGCCAGCTTGTCCAACTCGCCGAAGGGACCGCCCACGGAACCGTCGACGCCCTTTGGGTCCGGCAGTCTCTTGAAGCCCTGATTGAGCGCGTCCTCCACCGTGGACTGGTATTCGTCCGGGGTGATCGTGCCCTTCGCGAGTTCCTTGGAAAGCTGCGCGATCTGCTCACGCACTTTGCCGAGCGAGATGCCATTGACATCCTTCAGGCTGTCGCGAAGTTTCTCGAACGCCTGACGGTCGGTGTCGGCGAGCTTGGCCAGCGCCGCATCGCGTGCGGTGCCGTCGAGCTGCACCAGCGCATCGCGCTCCGCACCGATCACGGTGACGTCGGCGCCCTTGGTGGTCTTGGCCTTCGCGGCGAGGTCGTTCGCTTTCGTGACTTCGTTGTTGTAGGTCGCCCAAATCTTCGCGACCGGATCGAGTGCACCCTGTTCGTCACCGAGCGCCTTGATGAGATCGGCTTGCGCGGTCGCGGCGGCCTTGTCCTGCGCAGCGGTACTGCGGGTCTTGGGATCGTATTTCTTGTCGAGGTCGGCTTTGAGCTTGTCGTACAGGCCGCCGGTGAAACTGACGCTGCCGTCATCGCCAACGATGCGGGTGACACCGCGCAGCTTCGGATCGTCGCCGCCGCCGCCGAACAGGTCCTCGAAATCCTTGTTGAGCTGCTTGAGCTTCAGTCCCTTCGCGGCGACCTTGTCGATCCCGACGCTCAGCTTGTCGAGATCGGCATCGGCCTTGACCGCGGCGTCGGCGAGTCCTTGGGCAAAGCCGGTGGTGTCGGCTTTCTGCTCTGACTGCTGGACCTGTTGCTTCAGTCGGTCCAGCTCGGCCTGATCCTCCGGGCCGAAGGATCGCCCGAGCAGTCCCTGCACGATCCCGCCGAAGCCGCCCTCCTCGGTGGTCTGCTTGCGACCTTCCAGATCGGCAATGCGGGTGGCATCGCCGGCGGTGCCGAGCGTGATCGACGCGGTGGTCTTGACCGCTTCCCACGCCTTCGACGCGGACTGCTTGACGCTGTCCCACGCCTTGGCGAGGCCGTAGGTGTGCTCGGTCTCGTCGGCGATGCGCGCCGTCGCTGCATCATGGAACGCGTCGGCGGCGACGGCGATCGCTTCCTGCGTCTTGCCTTCTTCCTGCAGGGCGACGATCTGGTCATAGATCGACGTGGTGAGGAAGTGATACTGCTCGTTCGCCTTCAGCGCACTGGCCGCCGTGCCGTCGAACATCTGCAGGACGGACTTGGCCGCCTGCTCGGCGCTCTGGCCGGTGAGCGCCGCCATGTCGACCGCCGCCTGGCCCACGGACTGTAAGGCGGTGCCGCCGACTTTGCCCGACGACACCAACGTGGTGAGGATGGTACGTCTGTCGCTGAGCGAGCCACGCGCCGTGGTCAGGCCCGAGGCCATCTGCTCGATCTGGCCGGTGGTGACACCGGCAAAGTTGCCGGTCTGCTGGATGGCCTGATTGACCTTGGCCTCCTCTTCGCCGACCTGGACGGCCGCGATGGCAAAGCCCGCAAGCGACGCGGTCACCGAGGCGATCAGCAGACGGCCATGGCCGGCGATCAGACCGTTGTCGCCATCGACCAGGATCGGATTGGTCCAGCCGTATTCGACGATGCTCGCGGCGATCTGCGCGACCTGTTCGTCGGAATGCGTTCTCGCGTTTCGAGCATAGGGAATCAGCGACGCGATCAGTCGCTGTTCAAGGCGAAGGTTCAAGGGGACTCCGTGCGAACTGCGAACTGCGAACCGCGTTTTTCGCGTGGACGCTAGCGGATTTTTGCGGCTGTTGCCCCCGCTTCATTTGAAGCGAAGGAAGGACCCGCGTTTTTTGGCAGGGACAGGCATGCGTGCACTATCTGAGCCGGATGGATTGCGGCGCGAATGAACAAGATCGGCAGAGAATCATTCTATCTATTTAGACGTCTATTTGACAAGAGGTAAATCATGTTGAACAGTGCGTTCGCGAAAAATTTTCAGGCACGATGTGCGATGCTTACGAGCTGGACATGGGTTCTCCTCATTATCCGTTTTACATCGATGCAGGCCTATCTACCTGTTTCATTAGCTACTCCGGTTGCGGGAGCTTGCCCGCGATGGCATCGAGCCATAGCTCCCACGCCCCCGGATCACCCGGCATGCCGTTCTCCCAGATACCCGGGGATAAATCACCGAGCATCGAAGCAATCCGGTATTCATCTCCGAACCGGTAGTAGTAATGAATCAGGTGAAGCATGGCGCGATAAGCATCCGCCTTGCTAATCCACTCGCCGGCCGCCGGCAATCCATCTAGCGCATCCATCAAAATCTCTCCCCATTTGCGCGATCCACCCATCGGGCCGATGCCCGCAGCCGACATCGGCGTGGCAGTGTTGCATGGCAGTCCTCCGCATGCGCCTCACGCAAAAAAGGATGAGGCGTCAAAATTCATGTCATGCCGTGGCGATCGGAGAAGGCAGGGGTCACTGAGCACATGGGCATCGCCAGGCTGCAGCTCCATGTTGCGTTGTTGCACCACCTAAGGAATGCAACCACGCAACAAAGTGCTTTCAGGCTAAGCGGGACAAGGGCTTCCGCCGCTGCATGCATGGATTTCGTGGATCTTTCCCTGCAACATGTGAAAGTCAGAATCGAACCGTCATCGACTCCTGTCCGGATGCCCACGACCCTGCGGCTGCGCGCCTGTCAGGTCGCGCTTGTTGCGTGGTTGCTTTTTATAGGGTGCGCAACACGCAACAAAGTGCCGCGAAGCCATACGCGGCAAGGTTTCGTACTGTTGCGCCGACCCTGCTTGGAAGTCGCCTCTCGCAACAGGAGGGGGCGGTAATAGCGTTGCGGCGGATGAGGAGCGCCTGCCCATACGAAAACATGGAAAGCCCAGCGATCGTGCCTGCCAAAACTGACGAAATGAGTTGTATCAGTTTTGACAGCAGGGCGAGATGGGCCTTTCCCGCCTTTCTCTTGTGATGTTTCCACTGCGTCGCCATGTGTCGTGCTCCGGCGTCCCAGGACGTCCCGATGCAATGTAAGGAGTGGAAGGCATGTGCAGCACACCGTTCGGGGGTTTCGATCCATGCGCCATCTTCTGGAATGAAACCGATCACCTGCCACTTAGCGCCGTACTCGATTACTGGTGCAAGGGCGATGCAAAGTGTCGTGAGGCCCGCAAGCAGGCCATCCTGACGGCTTGCAGGCGCGGCGATGTGAACTATCGGCGACGCGATGGGCGAACCTACGATGATCCTGTCGAGGAACTTGCGGCAAGCGACTTGCTCCTCATCGAACGCGCCAGCTTCGAGCGTTGGGCTGAACGGTTCGCGTCGGCCGAGCGGCCGAATCTGCCGCTGGATGGTCGTGAACGCCAGACCCTATGGGCGCTTATCCGTGCCCTGGCTGATAAGGCGGGCATCGATATCAAACAACCCCACAAGGCCGGTGCGCAGATCGAGACACTGCTGGCGAAGCACGGAATGGCGCTATCGGCGCGGACCATCGGCGAGCATCTCAAGAAAGTCCACGAAGCGATTCCTCCCACGCGGCCGCAGGGATGGCAGTAGCAACACCGGCCACTGCAATAGCAACGCGGGCGATTGCAATAGCAACGCAGCGGCGAGGCATCGCTCCAGCATACCCGCCGCAGCCCGGACTGTTTCCGGGCATCCCACGAGCGTGCGATGCGTCCCCGCGATGTCCAAGCCGGCCCGGCCGGTCCTCTGTGTTTGCTACGCCTGCCGGAGGTGCGTCGGCGCACCGGCCTTTCCCGTAGCGAAATCTATCGCCGAATGGCCGCAGGCACCTTTCCGTGTTCCGTGCCGCTGGCGATCCGGTCGGTAGGCTGGATCGAGCACGAGATTGCCGGCTGGCTGCAAGACCGGATCGCGGCGCGAGGCCGGAAGATACCGGCATGAGCGACCGCTTCGACACCGTCATGGTCCCCGACGTGGCCGAGGCGGAACGGTTCTTGTCGGCGCTGGATGGGGCGGCGGTCGATTTTGCGTTCCGTACCTTCAGTGATCGCCGGGAGCTGGCGCCAAAGGCGGCGACCCATCGGGGTTCTCTGACGGAGTTGGCTCCGATTCTGGCACGCCGCAACGCTGCGGGTGCCGGCGTGTTCGTGGTGATCAATGCGGGCGGCCAGACCGGCCGCAGCATCACGCGAGTACGAGCCGTCTTTGCCGACCTGGATGGTGCGCCGCTAACGCCAGTCTGGGCGTGTGCCCTGGCGCCTCACGCCGTCATGGAATCCAGTCCGGGGCGCTGGCATGTCTACTGGTTGGTCGATGGTCTGTCGCTGGAGGCATTCACTGCCGTGCAACGGTCGATCGCACAACGCTTTGGCGGTGACCCGAACGTCAGCGATGTATCGCGAGTGATGCGCTTGCCGGGTTTCGTGCATGGGAAGGGTGAGCCATACCGTTCGCGCGTGGAGCATCTGTCGGCGGCCTTGCCGTACACAGGACATGCAATCCTGGCTGAATTCCTGCCCTCAAGTAAGACGGTAGCGGCGCAGACCGATAGCTCGCCCCCGACGGCGGTAGCGACAGCGATCGCCGTACCCCCGGAGACAGTCGTCGATCTGCGCAGCGCCTTGCATCACCTGCATGCCGATGATCGTGGTCAGTGGATCGCCATGGGATGTGCGCTGCGCGCGTTGGGCGAGGTCGGTCGCGGCTTGTGGCTGGATTGGTCACAGACCTCTTCCAAGTGGACATCCGCCGATGCTGGGATATGGGAGACACTAGGTCACGAGCGAACCGGCCACGCGGCGGTATTCGCCAGCGCCCAGGCCGCGGGCTGGATCAATCCTCGCGCGAATCGGCCGGTGGTCCCCATAGAGGAGCCTGTCCAGGACGCGCCCAGCCCAACCCTGGTCGCGGTCACTTCGCGTGAGCTGCTCAAGATGCCGTTTCCACCGCGCGAGATGTTGTTGGCGCCGTGGCTTGAGAGCCAGTCGCTCGCGATGATCTACGCGTGGCGCGGGGTTGGCAAGACGCATGTGGCGCTCGGACTCGCCTATGCCTTGGCCACGGGTGGTTCTTTCCTGGGTTGGTCCGCGCCGAAGCCGCAATCGGTGCTCTACCTAGATGGGGAAATGTCCGGCGCAATGTTGCGCGACCGGGTGGACAAACTGGTGGGCGGACAAAATACCGTCTTCCCTGATCACTACCTGCGCTTCATTACGCCGGATATGCAGCCTCAGCGGCTTATGCCGAATCTTGCCAGCCTCGAAGGCCAGCGCGTGATCGATGAAGTGTTGGGCGATGCGCGCATCATCATCGTCGACAACCTGAGTTGCTTGGTCCGCGGCGGCAAAGAGAACGAGGCCGAAAGCTGGTTGCCCGTGGCCGACTGGGCACTGCGCATGCGCGCGTCTGGGCGCACCGTGATCTTTATTCACCATTCCGGCAAGGGCGGCCAGCAGCGTGGGACCAGCAAGCGCGAGGATCTGCTCGATACGGTGATTGCGCTCCGGCGTCCTTCGGATTATGTCGCCAGCGAGGGAGCACGCTTCGAGGTGCATTTCGAAAAGGCGCGCAGCTTGTATGGGCAAGAGGTCGCGCCCATGGAGGCCAGGTTGACCGTGGATAAGGACGGTCGGTCATGCTGGAAAACCCGAACCGTCGAGGCGGTGGCCGAGGATCGCACGGTGGCTCTAGCCGAACTGGGGCTCTCGCAGGCCGAGATTGCGCGCGAGCTGGAGATCCATCGAAGCACGGTGAAGCGCCAGTTGGACAAGGCCCGGCAGGAAGGGCGCTACCAAGCGCCCAAGCCCCGTCGATCGTCCAGCACGTTTCGTTCCGACGACTGAGTCGCCCTATACGCACATGTTCTGCAAGCGCACCCATCCCGTGCGCCCATTCCTTAGACGACAGAGGTATCCATGATGGGTTTTGAACCTTCGCCTTTCGCTTCCCGCGTTTCCACGCAACGCCTACAGGCCGTAGCGAAGCGGCTGGCCGCGGCAGTGATTTTCCTGTGCGCAGGCACGGACCTTGCAGCGTCGCGAGGCGGCGCGGAGAGTCGGGTTGGACTTGCTATCCGTGGCCGGCAGAGCGTCCATGCAGACCCGTCCCTGGAGAAGTCCGCATGAGTCCAAAATCCGCCGAACCCTCTCTTGCCGCGCAGATCGCGCACTTGCCGCATGCGTCGCTGGCGGAGCTGAAAGACCTTTGGCGCCAGCTGTTCGGCCGCGACGCGACGGTCTTCAACCGCGCCTTCCTGGAGCGACGTATCGCCTACCGGCTTCAGGAGCGCGCGCTTGAACAATCCGATCCCGCATTGTTGGACCATAATCGGCGCCGGATCGATCAATTGCGCGCGGACCTCTCGGCCCTGCGCTCCGGTGGCGGGGCGCGGTTGCTGCCCGGTACGGTCGTCAGTCGGGAGCACCAAGGCGTCATGCATCGCGTGATGGTCCTGCCGGACGGTCGTTTCGAATGGCGTGGGCAACCCTACCGCAGCCTGTCCGTCATCGCACGTGCGATCACTGGCACGCGCTGGTCAGGGCCAGCCTTCTTCGGCGTGAAGCCGGCCACCAAAGTGGCCGCCAAACGGGGAGAGCAGCGATGAGTACCACACCTTCGCGCCGCCAGCGCTGCGCCGTGTATACCCGCGTATCCACCGACGAGCGGTTGGACCAGTCGTTCAACTCGATCGATGCCCAGCGGGATGCCGGGCAGGCCTACCTCGCCAGTCACCGCGCCGAGGGTTGGATCCCGGTCGCCGAAGACTATGACGATGGTGGATTCTCGGGCGGCACCATGGAGCGTCCGGCACTGAAGCGGCTACTGGCCGATATCGAGGCCGGACAGGTCAACCTGATCATCGTGTACAAGATCGATCGGCTGACCCGCTCGCTCACCGACTTCGCACGGATGGTCGAGGTGTTCGAGCGGCATGGCGTGTCGTTCGTCGCGGTCACCCAGCCGTTGAATACCACCACCTCGATGGGGCGGTTGATGCTCAACATCCTGCTCTCCTTCGCGCAGTTCGAGCGCGAGAACGGGGCCGAGCGCGTACGCGACAAGATCGCAGCCAGCAAGCGCAAAGGGATGTGGATGGGCGGCGTACCACCGCTGGGGTACGACGTGGTCGATCGCAAACTGGTGGTCAACGAACCCGAGGCCGAAACGGTACGTCAGCTGTTCCGGCGTTTCGCCGCCGTCGGTTCGGCGACTACTTTGGTCAAGGCGCTGCATCGGGAAGGGGTGCGTTCCAAGGTCTGGACCTCACGGAGTGGGCGG
>Ga0302305_1001512_pt1 | contig 13367 bp, 3 predicted proteins | sample III_Palsa_E2_3_FD_198764 | JGI IMG/M metagenome (GOLD analysis project Ga0302305, IMG submission 198764) | Peat permafrost microbial communities from Stordalen Mire near Abisko, Sweden - III_Palsa_E2_3 | ecosystem: Environmental > Terrestrial > Soil > Palsa > Peat permafrost | place: Sweden... | reverse complement strand
GTCCCCGATGCTCCGGGCGACGTAATGTTGATCGGGCTACCTGCAAGCGTGAAGCCGGGAACCGCCGTGGCTGTGACCAGAACGGTAGTGCTGGCTGTTGCCGTTGTGCTTCCCGAAGTTCCCGTGATGCTAAGGGTGTAGGTCGCTGTAGGAGTTGCGGCCGTCGTATTGACGGTGAGTTGAGTAGTGACCGAAGGTGTACCTGCTACGTTCACGCTGGCTGCGGAGCAGGTCGGTATATTGGTCACGTTGGGAGGGTTAGTCACCGCGCAGGTCAGAACAATGTTGCCGGTGAATCCATTGCTCGGAGCCACTATGAGGTTGGACGTAGCACTATTACCCGGCTGGTTGATCGACACCGGAGTCGCACTGATGGCAAAGCCAGGCAAGCCCGGTCCGTTGCCATTCGTGACGGAAACGGTGGTGGACGACGGCTGATAGACGGAATCACCCGAGTAAAAAATAGTGATCGTGTTCGCACCAGGTAACAGAAGACTGCTGTTGACGACCAGGAGAGCGGACGAGATGTCGCCGCCCACCGAACCGAGGTTCACCTGGTTGAGGGTGTATCCCGAAGACACCAGACTTACTGTTCCAGTCGGTGCAGCCTTGCCGGACTGACCTGTCACGGTCGCCGCAATGTTCACCGCTGCCGTCGACGATGTAGACGGGGCAGAGGCTGTTGCTGTTGTGGTGGAAGTCAGCAGGTTGTTGCTGGACACAACGATGGAGAGCGCTTGATTGATCGCGTTGTAGTTGGCATCTCCGGGATAGCTGATCCGGAGGTTATAGGTCCCGTTAGCAAGAGTTGCCGCCGTGATGGTGCCAACGCCTTCAGGAGCTCCACTGCCCAGGTCCAGCGTAGATTGCAGCGCAACGCTGGAAGCAACGCTGGCGGGGAAACCGGTGACGGTAAGTGTCCCCGTCGGCGCTGCTACCGGGGTGTAAATGTACGTGCCATAGAGACTTTCGTTGGCTGAGTTCGCACCATTCTCAAGTTGCAGTGTGAAGACGATCGGACCCGCACCTTGGAAAACATCCTGCGCAAACTCCGCAGGGCTGGAGAAGCCGAGCAGCGGAGTATCTTTGACAACGCTGAAGGCAATCGCCGATGCAGTGGAGCTCGTGTAGCTCTGATCGCCCGAGTAGCTTGCCGCAACGGAGTGCGATCCGATACCCAAAGCTGCGTTGTAGGAAGCTTCGCCCGTGCCGTTCAGATTCACCGTCGTAAGAGCAGCCTTGTTATCGGTAAAGCTGACGCTTCCAGTGGGAATGCCATCGTTGGCCTGGTTGGTTTTCGGAATGGGAAGACCTGTCAGAACCATCTGGGTTCCGTAGGGAACCTGGCTGTTGGGAGTGATCGCTTGGTTGCCTTGGCTGACGACATCGAAGATCCCGAACTGGAGCTGGCTGGCCTCGGGTGTCACCGTAACGAACGTCTTGGTTGAGGTACTCGCACCATTGATGCTGTCTCCGCTGTATTGGCCCCAGACGTTATAGCTGCCTCCGGGCAATGCGGCATAAGAGCTGGAGTAATTCCCCCCGTTGAGCTCGAATACAATTTGACCAGCCTGTACAGGATCCGTGTTGTCGGTCATCAGGGCGACCGAGCCCGTTGGTGTTCCACTGCCGGTCACCGCGCCGGAGAATGTGACAGACGAGCCATGAGCAAAGGTGATAGCAGAGGGAGTAAGAGTTGTCGTGGAACTCGCAAACTTCACAGCCTGCCAGTTTGAAACCATGACATTCGCGTCGATGGTTCCCAGACCTGTAGCCAGATCATAGCCCGGTGTGGCGTTATAGTACGGAGTCGTTCCGCCACCGATCTGCCCTTCATAAGTACCATCTGGGTCTTCGATAGGATTCGCAACGCCGATACAATCGGGGGTGCCGTCCCCGCACGGCACACTATTGGTTCCGTGTACTACATCGTGGAAGGCGGCAGGGAACTGCGCTGCCAGGGGATACAGAACAAAGTCTGCTTGTCCCTGACGACCATACTTCTGGTTGATCAAGGCCATCATGCCTGCAAACGAAGGAGCCGAGGCAGACGTACCACCGATGCCGGATATCTGAATGGTTTCACCGCTCGAAACGGGCTGGCAATCGCCATCGTCAATACAGACCGGGTAGTACGTTGCGTTCGCGCCAGGAGCAGCGAACAAGGACACATCCGGGATATCGCGTGCTTGATCTGCTGGCACTCCATTGCCGGTTTGCCAGGAAGGCTTAGGGTAGGGAACATAATTAGAGCCGCTCACAAGCCCATAGGCGCTGGCTCCTCCGCTTCCTGCTCCAATGGTGGTGCCGGGCGCTGAGCTGTGCAGAAAGTTCAGTCCATACTGGCTGTCGTTCCAAGCCTGCTCCGGGATCACGCCTTTGATCGAAGCGGAAGCGGAGCTGTTGCTCAGCGTCGTATCCCAGTAGGTTGCCAACTGTGTATTAATGGCCGTGGTGCCCTGGTTATAAGCCGAGTAGTAAAAGTCTGTGCCGCCCACCGCTACGTTGTAAGGCGTGGAAGCGAAGCCGCTGACCGCCTTGCCCGATACAGCATAGTCCTGCGAATCCGGATCGTCGCAGCTCGCCGATCCGTTATCGCCGGTTGAAACCACAACCGTAATGCCCTGTGCGGCGGCCTGCTCCCACAGCGAATTGAGGTAAGCATTCGTGCTGCCGAGGCCTGCCTCACAGAAGCCAAAGCTCAAGCTGATGACGGGAGCAACGTTGCCGTAGACGGCATGATTTATCGCAAGAAACAGGCCCGAGCTCAACGCGGTATCGGCTGCAATCACCAGGTCAATCGTAGCCTTCGGTGCAACCGCACCCGACCACTCCACGTCAAGATAAGCTTCGACAGACGCGCCGTTCGGCTCGCCGGGATTGTTATCGCCATCGATCCCGGGATCGTTGCCGTCGATGATGATGTTCGGCGGATTGAACGGGAGCCCAAAGAGCGAGCGGAAGCTGTTGACGCGTGAGACATCGATGTTCGCTTCATTAACGATAGCGATCGTTTGTCCTGAACCATCATTGCCGTTGTTGTACAGCGGGTTCAGGTCGTACTGCACCGCGAAGTCTGCGGGCGAAAGCACAAAGGACTCGCCGTAATCCGAGCTCACCGTCCACTGCGGCTTCGCTCGGCCACTCCCGGCGTTATAGTCGGCCTTGCCAAGGAGTTTGCTGTAGCTCTTCACGCTGAAGTTATTGAGCGACGCAAACCCGCCAAAGACCGGAGCGAGCGCAGCAGGAATCTGTGGGTCTGTGGCGTTGGCGTAGTGCGTCGCCCCCTTGACCTGGTACTTATGAATCTGTGTATGGAAGGCTTCGCGAAACTGTGCGACCGAGCCGGTAATTTCCAGCGTCTGATGGCCGGGGTTAACCTTCCCGCGCCCAAAGCCATGGCCCTGTAGCCAGGTTTGTAGCGTGGCAATATCCGCGTCCGACGGGCCAAACTGCTCTCCGAACTGCTCCGGCGTAAGCCAGTGATGATAGCTGGCAGTACCGGGAGTGTGCATGTCCGCCACCAACTGCTTCAGCGAGGCCTCCTGCGAGTCGCTGCGCTTCAAGACGATCTGAATCCGGTCAAGCTGCATCGCATCCGGCGCGGGCCCGCGATCGTTCGCTGCATTCGCAAGGGGATGCACCGTCTTGCCAAGGGTCACGAGGTTCTTCTCGTTCACGGGCTGGGTCAGCCGGCTCGCCACCGGTTTGATCGCAAACGGAACCGCGCTTTGCGCCACGGAAGCAGTCGTGACAAGAAATGGAAGCGCCAGGACGGTGGCCAATACTGTGGCGGCGAATAGCCTTGGAGAGAATGTCTTGAAGAGCATGAGGGGGTCCGATCGTCAGTCTGAAATTTTGTCGACTGAGCAGCTCGATCACGATGTTCCGTGATGCAGCTACTCTGGAACGCTTGAAGCTGGAACCGTGGAACTTGCTGCGCTGGAAAACCACGATGTGGGACCCGGTTGTTGCCGGGTCCCACACCACTGTTTAGAAAACCGTTACTGCGCCGCGTTGACCTGCACGGTAATGGTTTGTGTATGGGTGATCGTGCCGGAGGTAGCCGTCACTGTCAGCGTTGTAGAGCCAACCGGCGTTCCGCTGTTGTTGCTGTTGCCAGAGCCGGAGCTCGAGCAGCCAGAGACAGCCGCCGTTGCGAGGGTGAGTGCCAGGAACGCGACGAGCGAAAGCATACGAGGCATACGACGACGACGCGGCAACAGAAGGAACAGTAGCCCCGCGAGACTGAGGCCTCCTGCTGTTTTGCCCCACAGGCCATCGTTATTGGCCTGGTACGTTCCGCCGTGCGCACTGGTTGCGACCACAACCGTAGCCGTAGCAGTTTGTCCAGCCGTCATGCTTACGCTTGCCGGGTTCACGTTGCAGGTGCTCTCCCCGGGAGTTCCCGAGCAGGTAAAGGTGACCGTGCCGGCAAACGTGGAGTTTGCGGCTAGGCCCAGGGTAACAACCCCTGTTTGTCCCTGCTGCAGCGTCATTCCCGAAGGCGTAGCAGACAACGCGAAGTCAGGTGCCAGCGCGGTGACTGATACCGAGACCTTTGCACTCGTTCCATTGAAGTGAGAGTCGCCTGCATAAACAGCTGTGATGGCATTCGTCCCGACCGTAAGTCCATCGGTCGTGAGGGTTGCGATACCCGCGCTTGTGATCGCACCAGATCCGATTGGGGTACCGTTGGCATAGAACGACACACTGCCGCTAGGCTGGTTCGGGTTCACAATCGGTTGCGTCAGCGTCGCCGTCAGTGTGACGTTTGCGCCAAGGCTCGCGGTTGTGGCGGATGCAGCCAGGCTCAGAACATCCGTGCCCTGGTTCAGATACTCCGCCGAGTTATAGAAGCCGGAGACGATCAAGTCCGAGCCCGCTCCGAAGTTTCCAGTAAACGTGTACGCCGTGTAGGTGTAGTCCGTCTGTGCGCGAAGTGTTTCGAGATCGAAGTTGAAGCCATCGAACTCGCCGATCGCGGGTCCAAACGATCCGCCACCGAGGTTGGGAAGAATCTGGACGATGGGTGGGGAAGGCACATAAACGTTCGCGAGGTTCTCAATCGTCGTGCTATCCCCGTAGACCGCAAGCGCGAGATCCGGCGTGCCGTCTCCGTTGAAGTCCGCATACGAACCCCACGAGGGCCAGTAACCGGTGTCGATGGTGGTCGGTGTTCCAAACGTGAAGTCACCGTTGCCCGGAGCCACCAGCAGACCCCAGCTATTGAGGATGAGGGTGCTGGTTGAATCGAGCTGGCCTTCGGTCGCGACCGTCAGATCCTGCTTGCCGTCTCCGTTGTAGTCGCCCGGAATAATGTCGCTCACAACATAACTCTGAAGCGCTGTGCTCATCGCATTGACGTTGAAGGTACCACTGCCATCCGCGTTATTCGGAAGAACATAGACCTCAAAGTCGTTTGCTCCGGGGTTAGCGTTCGAGAGTGCCAGATCCAGAACACCGTCGCCGTTGAAGTCGCTCAGGCGAGCCTGATAGAGCTGTGTTCCCACGGCTGTGAGACCTGCCTGATGAAACGTGCCATCCGGGTTCCCGAAGAAGGTAAGGTACGCGGCAGGAATTCCATTAGCTCCGCAGGAAGCAGCGCCACCGTAGGCCACCACGATGTCCGCAATGCCGTCGCCGTTGATGTCTCCGGCATCCGCCAGGTTCACCGTGCATTGCACTTCCTTCGGCGGAAGGACTACCGAAGGAGCACTAGCCACGCCATTCTTGATAGCGATGCTGTACAGCCCGCCATCGCTCGTGCTCATCAGCACGTCAGCTCCACCCGTCGGGTTAGGAACTGTAATCGGCTGAATGAAGGCGCCTCTCATCCCTTCAAAGACTGGCGCGATAAGTATGCGGCTAAAGGTGAAGTTGTTCGACTGGTTTGCGGGGGAAGACTTGCCGTTGTTGATGCCCAGCACGAGGTCTGGATAGCCATTGTTTTCCGGCGTACCTGCGTTCGACCAGTCAAACGCCACCACATCCATTAGCCCGTCGCCGTTGAAGTCCGCCGTCGCCTGCACGACGATCTCGTCGTCGGTTGCGAAAGGAGTTCCATCGCTGGCTCCGGAGACTCCGGGAGCAGCATAGAAGTGACCCTTGCCGTCTCCCTGAAAGTAGCCGAACTGCAAAATCTGCGAATCGAACTCCACAAACGACGTCTGTCCACTCTTGTTGAAGTCCTGCGGTTGAGGCTGCTCTGACGCCGCAAAGCCGCCGACAAGTTGAGCCGGAGACGTTGCGAACGTGCCGTCGCCACCATTTAGATATACATAGACGGAGCCGGACGTGTACACGAACAGATCAGGGTATCCATCCTGATTGGCATCGGCAACGTTGATTCCCTGGAGAAAGGGGAAGGGTGAAGCAGAGGTGACTGCACCACCACCTGCAAGCGGTTCCGAACGTGGATTGCTCTGCAGCTCCTCGTTGGCGCCGGCGATCATGCGCGCGCTTGCAACAGCGTAGCTTCCGCCCTGGGATTTATACGGTGCGTCATAGACGGCACCATCTCCCGTGACGAAGACAAAGTCTGTCGTTGCTGCTTTGGCGCCAGTAGTGCTGGCCTTCGTAGTTAGGCTCGTCGCGACCAGCTTGGTCTTCGGGAAGCCGATGTAAGGTTCATCGTTGCCGATCATGGGCGCTGTCGGCTCGACCGCAGGAGCGAACGTTCCATCGCCGTTGCTATTGATCACCAGAAGATCGGTACCCGCATTTGACGAGTTCTCGAAGCCTTCATCTCTTACGAGATAGGCGATACCCGTAATCTTCGTGCCATCTGTGATCACGTCCGCTTGCCCAGCAAAGGCGCTCCCGTAGCCGTCTTGCAAGGTCGTGTCAGTCTCAGCCGCTGCTGTCAGATTGCCCTTGCCGTCATTCAGGTACACCTGTGTCGTAAGCGGAGTCGAGCTGAATCCGAAACCGAGCATGACCAGCGCCACGTCGGGGCTGCCGTCTCCGTTGAAGTCGCCAATAACAAAAGCGCTGCCACCGCCGAACGCGCTCAAGCTCGCTCCCGAGTTTGTCTGCACCGCATAGGTGCGCACACTCTGGAAGGTGCCGTCTCCGTTGCCCATCCAAACCAGCAGTTGATTGCCAAAGTTGTCGCTACCCACCAGGTCCAGGTTGCCGTCTCCATTCAGATCGACGGCCTGCAGCCAGAAGACATAGGCGAAAGCGTTCAGCGTGTTGTTCGGCGTTACCTGTACTCCTTGGGTAATGTTGCCTTTCGCTCCGGGATTCAGCACAACGCTGACGATTCCGCCGGTCGTCACACTCGCGACATCCGGATAGCCATCATTATTGAAGTCGCCCGCCACCGAGGCGTACGACTCGTACGAAGAAGTTCCGATAAGACTGCTGTTGAGGGTCGAATACGGCGCGGCTACAAACCCGGGGAAGTTCACGTTTGTCCCACCGGTACCGTTGTAGTTCGGCTTAGACTTCGCTGCGGAGGGGGTCGCCTTCATCCCTTTCGTCGCAGCCACCTTCCGTATGGTGTCGTACATGCGCGGTGCGATCACGCGTTCAAAGGGGGTAATCACCTTCGGATTTCGCACGCTCGGCAAAGGCTTCGAGGGGTGCGATTGCGACGAGGTGGCTGCCTTGGCGGAAGCCGGAGGTGTCGGCAGCATCTGTGCCGCCAGGGAAGAAGAAAGCAGTCCCAGAAATACCAGGACCGCCAAAACCGAGGTGAATATCCAGGCCGCCAGGGGAGGCAGGGTCTCCATCGAGATATCGTGCTCAGGGTGGTTTTGCCGAAATGGCGTTGCACTGAAGTTAGAGCGAAGTTGGTCCATTCGTGACAGAAGCATGGCTCTCCTTATGGGCGATACAGATATCTCAGCCGATAACATGCGGCGGTACCGCAGGCGGCAGAACAACTTGAACTAAGTGATAGCTGGAGCCTAAAGAGAGACCTGCAAACCGGCAATGGGCAAGATGAACTAGTAAGGCTTCCGTTTTATGCGCAAATAAAGCCTTTAGATTCAAATGCTTAGAAGGGGCCAAGAAATTTGCAAAGAATTGTTGGGGGCTTGCATGTATATTTTCCCTTATGCCTGAAACCGAGATCCGGTCGTTTTTGGATTTCACATTTGACCTCACTTCTCGAGATCTTGTGCGCGGAGGGATGAAGTTGCGCATGCCCGAGCAGACCTCGCGTCTGCTCGCGATTCTGGTGGAGCGTGCAGGATCAGTCGTCACCCGGGACGAGCTTCAGCAGCTCCTCTGGCCCAATGGAGAGTTTCTCGACCACGAACGAGCCATCAATCGGATCATCACGCACCTCCGTTCCGTGCTGAGAGACGACCCCCGAAAGCCGAAGTACATCGAGACGGTTCACAAGCGCGGCTATCGCTTCCTGCCTGCGGTTTCAGTCACAACACGGCCGACTCCGCCAGGCAGCAGCATCGCTCGTCGAGGAGTCCAGGATCACCCGCTCGCCGTTTCGCCACCGCAAAGCGTCCCCTCGGAGCCCGCCGCATCCTCTCCCACAACGGAACTCTCCGTTCCGCAAACCCCCGGAGCAGACTTCACCGATATCCTCCAGCTCTCTGTTCTGGATGCGACACCCACGATCCGCGCTTCGCACCCGGTGCGTTCCAGGGGAATTCTGATTGCCCTTTGCGCGTGCCTCGTTCTGGCGGCTTTCGCCGTAACCGTTGTGATCGTCCATCGCCATCGTGTACCTGCCAAGAGCAGCAATGCTCTCGCGCTCGGTCTCGCTCCTTTTCAGTCCGAAGGCCCTGGAGCCGAGCAGACCGGCGAAAGCTTTCGCCTCGATCTCGCCGACGCCCTTTCGCAGCTTCCCGATGTACAGATTCGCGCAACCAACTCGCTCAGCAATGCAGGTCGTGACGACAATAGTCTGAAGGCGGTTTCGGAAGAACTCCATCTGGACGTTCTGCTGCTTGGCCGGCTACGTATTCAGGGCGACCGCTGCATCATGCAGTTTGAACTGATTCGCAGCCGCGACTTTCTCCACCTCGCCTCCTTCCAGTACGAAGGCGGTCGGGACGAGCTCTCGATGATCCGTGACAAGCTGCAGCGCGATCTGTTCCTCCGTTTGCAAGGCGAAGCCCAGTCCGCACAGGCGATCCGCGGCAGCACAGAAAACCCGCAGGCCTATAGCGAGTACCTCCAGGCACGCGAACTCACGCAGATGCGTGATCCAGCCTCTCTCAATCAGGCTCTCGTGCACTACCAAAGGTCCATCGACCTTGATCCCAAATTCGCCCAGGCCTACTCCGGTATGGCAACCGCTCATTTGTCTTTGCGCTACTTCGACCCTGCCGACCATCAGGAGAAGGCTCAAAAACTCGCCGAGACCGCGCTCAAGCTCGATCCGGAATTGGCGGAAGCCCACGGCGTTTTGGGAGACCTCGCCTTCCGCTCCGCATGGAACTTCAAGCTTGGAGAGAGCGAGCTCCGTCGCGCCGTGGAGCTGGAGCCACACAAAGAGATCTACCATGCGTGGCTTGCCGGGCTGCTCGCGGACGAAGAACGCAACGATGAAGCGCTCGTGGAAATGGATCGCGCGATTGCGGACGACCCGCTCTGGCCCCCGGTGTACAGCATGGCCGCGTTCGTGGCAGGTGCGGCACGCGACAACACACGTATGCTCAACGACGTCCGCAAATATCTGTCTCTGGTTCCGGACTCTCCCTTCACCCACAACCAACTAGCCTGGGCCTACTTCGCCGCAAACCGCTACAGCGAAGCACTCGCGCAGTGGCAGAGTATGGCGGAGATGGAAAAAGACTCGGCGCGCGTGGCGCTTGAGCAGCGCGGTCAACGGGCCTTCGAGCAGGGCGGTATCGTAGCCTACGCCAACGTGCGTCTTGACGCGATGGAGCACCACACCATCGACACCACCCGGCATCCCAATGATTTTGTCCCTGCGGAGTGGTACGCCTTCGTGGGCCAGCCTGATAAAGCATTGCCGTTGTTAAAACAAATGGTGGACAACCATGACGGCGAGTCCGTCGAGTTGGCCGTCGATAGTATGTTCGATAATCTTCATGGCGATCCACGCTTCCGCGCTCTGCTACACCAGGTTGGTCTTCCCCAGCCAAACGACCTGCATGCGAGCAAGCCTTAGAGTCTGTTTCGTTCCGCGGTAGTTTCGCGGCGAGGCTCCTCCAATGCCGTCACCAAGGGCCCGAAAGGGGATGGACCAGTCAGCACTGGGGGCAGATGAACGGATAGTTTGTCTCATCGATGATGGCGGTGATGCCGAAAAAGTCATTGAGTACGGATTCAGCCGTACAGTACGCTCCCTCGACCCATGCCTGATCGTTAGAGAAGGCTTCGCCGACGATGAAGATGTTGGCATCCTCCCCGGGGATGAGAAGTGAGGGTTTGCGGATCTTCTGTTGCACGTCGCAGACGTTGTAATGGGCTTCATAGGCGTGATAGCCGGCACTGAAAGGTGGAAGCGACCAGTCCATGTAGCAGGTTTCAAGCGGCTCCGGAATAACGCTGTAGTCCGCCTGTGGCCCGAAGTGCAGGACGGCGAGTTGTTGGCGCAGCATCTTGACCATGATGGGAGGCGCGGAACGTGGGCCAGCCAGCGGTTGCGTATCCTGCGAGATCGGTAGCTCGCGCACGGCATCGGGGCCGAGCTCCAGCTCCTGCCAGAAGGCGGTGTAGCTTTCATCGTCGTAGCTGGCGAGGATGCCGTAGACCTTGGGTGCTGCGGTATCAAGAGCGTTATCGCCGAAGTAGACCACCTGGCGGATCGGCATGTCCGTAACGCTCGGCCCGATGGTGTAGCGAAGGGACGTGCTGAGCAGCTGGTTCTCCTGCGGGATGGTGAGGCGTTGCTGTACAAGTTGCTCGACGGCCGCGATCAAGGTTGCTGCTGCGTTGAAGGGGTTCTCCAGGATGTTGGTGTCGTTCTTCATCGCATCCAGATAACTGGCAGGGAAGCCTTGCTCTCCCAGCGAGCTGAGCACATCCAGAGTGACCTCGTAGCTGGTGAGCTTGGGGGGATAGTTGCAGGGGTTCGTGGCTGTCTCTGACCACCAGGCGGTGTCGAAGAACATGCCAATTTTGTAAGACGGCTGCAGGATGGCAGACTCCAGGTAAAGCTGAACCTTCTCGTGATTGAGCACATCGAGACCGGTGTGGTCTTCGTAACGCGTAGCTTGTGCGACCATGTCGAGCGCAGCAGGAGGCATGGCGAGCCAGGCGGCATCGGTTGTTCTTGAGCCTGCCTTCTTTGCGGGTTGCTCGCGGGTGGCATAGCTATAGTGAATCGTTCCATCGACCTTGAGGATGGAGTGTAGCCGGGTGTTGGGGTAGTACTTGAAGATAACGCCCTTTTGCTCGGCGAGCTTTACGATGGCCTCAAACAAGGCAGTGAACATGCTGGAGTAGCCATGGGTGAGCGTCTTGTACTCGGTGCCGGGAGTGAACTCATTGTTCGCATTCATGGCAACGGCCGTGTGCCAGTTGATCACGTTGGAGGTGTAGCCGTTCCCATCGGCCGCGTACTGGAAGCCTTCAGAGCCAAGCTGATCGAACATAAGGTTCCAGTAGCCGATGTCCTTGAGATAGTCGCCTTTATTGAAGACGGAGCTCTCAGGGAGATCGATGGTGATGCGTCCCTTCTCGTAAAAGGTGCACCAATCGCGGCGAGTCTTTGGGGCCGTGGCTTCGGTATAAGCGAGACTTTCGACGATGGTGAAGCCTGTATCCGGAGAGACATCAGCACCGTAGTTGTTTACGTTGTAGGGCGCGGGGTTCATTGAGTCAATGTCATTGAGATAGAAGTTGCGGGCACGCAGGCTATAAAGCGGGTTGACCGATTCATTGAACGGCACGGAGATAGCATCGAGCCCGAGCTGCTGAATGACAGTGGTGACGACGCGATGGCCGCCACTCATTGGCTTGCCGTCCCAATCCGAGTAGCGCATGCCGCCGAGTTCAAGGTAGGACTTCGACCTGTCATTCTGATAGTGCCAGGTGCACACACGAGCGCCGGGTTCGCGCGTGCCGGGGTTGGCTTTTGAGAAGTCGTACTGGCCCCAGTCGTAAAGCTCGAGAATGTCGCCTTTGGTGAGTAGCTTTGCTTCATCGGCTGGAGTCTTGGGCTTGCCATCGAGTAAACGCCACGCCGTATACAAACCGGCTGCACCGGCACCAAAGATCGAATATGTTTTGCTCTGCATAGCTTCTTCCTCGCAAGGTAATGAAAGCGTTTATTCAATGCCGAGACGGTACATCTGTCGGGGCAGATCTTTTTCAGGGATAACAACTTCGACCAAAGTTGGGCGGTCTGTGATGTTGTTGAGTTCCACGAGAGCGGCCTCGAGTTCCGAAACCGTAGTGACGCGTATGCCGTGCGCCCCATAGGCTTTGGCAAGCGCCATGTAGTCCCACTTGGGCAGAATGTCGAAGGCATCGAATGTATGTTGAGGGCCGGGCTCGAAGGAGGTGATATCGACGTACACCTGCTCGATGGCATAGACACCGTTGCTCATCACAAAGAGCACAGCGTTCAGTTTGTTTCGCGCGAGTGTGGAAAGAGACTGGCAAACCATCATGAAGCCGCCATCGCCCGCAACCGTCCAGGCACGTTTGCCACTGCCGAGTTGCGCGCCGCTAGCCGCACCTGTTTCAAAGCCGATACACTGCCAGGCCGCAGAGCCTATGTAACTTCCTTGCGCGAGCCCATACGCGTTGGTCGCGACATACAACGATGAACTGATGCCGTAGGTCATTACGATCTTCCCGAAGAGATCGTTGTCCTTGAGAAACTTCATGGAGTGCTGAAAGAAGCGGTTGTAAGTGAGGACGGTGGGGTCAGCATTAAACTTGGGATCGGAGTTGGAGAGCCACGGCTCGGGATAGATGGGCTGCGGCGGTGCGTGCTTCTTGAGCGGGTAAGCAGGGTCGCTCTTGAACTTCTGCAAGAGTGCTTCCATGAAATCCTTCATCGTGACGCCTTCATAGATGAAGTAGCCCGCACGGATCTGGTCGGCAGTGGCCAACACCATCTGCGCGAATTTGCTTTCGACGAAGATCAAATAGTCGTCTGTAAGGATGGTGCCGAGCGTGAGAACGCAGTCTGATTCGGTGACAGTCTTTACGACACTTTCGATGGATGCGGCATCGGAGTAGGTGCCGATGAACTGGTCGCCTCTCTCATCGAGCACGGTTTTGCCGAGCGAGGTGGTGGTGTAAAGAAACCCGCTGGCATCGAGTATCTGTTGCAACAGGTCAGCGAGGCCGAAGCGAAGAAGCTCAACCCCGGCAAAGAGAAGCGGATTTTTTGCAGCAGTAATCTGCGACCATGCCTGCTCCACCGCATTGGTAAGTGCAAGCGGCTCGCTGTGTGTGATGCGAGGCTG
>Ga0302305_1001502_pt1 | contig 13392 bp, 16 predicted proteins | sample III_Palsa_E2_3_FD_198764 | JGI IMG/M metagenome (GOLD analysis project Ga0302305, IMG submission 198764) | Peat permafrost microbial communities from Stordalen Mire near Abisko, Sweden - III_Palsa_E2_3 | ecosystem: Environmental > Terrestrial > Soil > Palsa > Peat permafrost | place: Sweden... | reverse complement strand
CCGCACCAAAACAGTCCGATATATCATCTAAATAGAACAGATCTGAGCGAGCGCCCTCCTAACCACCTGCGCCGCCTCATCTGAGAGGGACCAATCACCATGGCATATAGCGAAAAAGTAGTCGATCACTATGAAAATCCCCGCAACGTCGGCACGCTCGATAAGAGCTCGTCCGAAGTAGGCACCGGCCTCGTCGGCGCACCCGAGTGCGGCGACGTCATGCGCCTCCAGATCAAGGTCAATCCCGAAACCCAGATCATCGAAGACGCGAAATTCAAGACCTTCGGCTGCGGCTCGGCCATCGCCTCCAGCTCCCTCGCCACCGAGTGGGTCAAGGGCAAGACTGTCGCTGAAGCCCTCACCATCACCAACACCGACATCGTCAAAGAACTCGCCCTGCCGCCAGTAAAGATCCACTGCTCCGTCCTCGCCGAGGACGCCATCCGCGCCGCCATCGGCGACTGGAAGGCCAAGAACGGCGTAGCCGAAGAAGCGACCGCAACGGTAGCCGCTCACTAAGTTTCGTTTCTCCCAAGGTGCCCATCCATGACAGTCCACCGTCATGGATGGGATTTAATACGTAGGCCGTAATCTTGGCTTTCCGATTAGCTCCGAATCAGCTTCATCTCGACCGGAGCGTTACTGTAACTCCGGCTGATCGTCATCTCGACCGGAGCTTCTTCCTACTCCGGCTGATCGTCATTTCGACCGGAGCGCAGCGCAGTGGAGAGACCCCTGTATTTTTTGCAGAGGCTCCGCACGATAGAAAAACCCTATGTCCACGGTCTCCATCTCGACCTCCACCAGCCAGTCCATGAGCGTACCCACGCCGGACACTGCGAAAGACCCGCTAGCGGGCATGACCCTCCTCACCGCCGAGGGCCAGCAACCCCGCGCCAAGGCGGCCATCGAGATCACCAAAAACGCCCTCAAGCGCATCCGCGTAGCCATGGCGAAGGAAGGCATCTCGCCCGACGCCGGCGGCCTCCGCGTAGGCATCCAGGGCGGCGGCTGCAGCGGCCTCAGCTACAACATCCGCTTCGACACCCAGCCCCGCGAGCGCGACCGCACCTTCACCTTTGGCGAAGGCCTCGAAACCCCCAACGACCCCAGCGGCGCCAAGCCAGTCCGCCTCTTCGTCGACCCAAAAAGCTTCCTCTACCTCGCCGGCATGGTCCTCGACTTCGAAGAAACGCTAATGCGCCAGGGCTTCAACTTCATCAACCCGAACAGCACCAAAAGCTGCGGCTGCGGCTCCTCCTTCTCCGCTTAGTTGTTTGCACTTTGTGCGAACACTTATAATTCCCCTAGTATCGTAATCCGTTACGTTTGGGTCCGATTGCCCCCGCAAGCGGGATTAGCAAAGTCCTGACGACTAGCGCAACCGCAACCTCGAGATTAGGTAGCCCCTTATAGGACTGGCTTCCCCTCATGAACCGCAAAGCTTCCGCTTTGTTTTTTATGGAGGACTCAGGTGAAGCATCGCGACATAGTCAAACTGATCGAACAGGACGGCTGGTATTGGAAGCGCACCAAGGGCAGTCATCAAATATACAAACATCCTACGAAGCCTGGAACTGTAGTTGTTGCGTATCATGGGGCGAAGGATGTACCCGAAGGAACCTTGAAAAATATTCTGAGACAAGCTGGCTTGGAGTAAGCAATGCGTGACTATCTCGTCATCATCGAGCAAGGCAAAGACGGCGGTTGGGGAGCGTATGCTCCCGACCTCCCCGGCCTCGGCGTGGCCGCTGAAACTCGTGAAGAGGTAGCCACATTGATTCGCGAAGGCATCCAGATTTACATCGAAGAGCTCCGCGAAGACGGCCTACCCATCCCCGAACCCAGCACCTTCGCCGAGCGCATCTCCGTAGCCGCCTAAGCTTCTTTTGGCCTACCCCGCAGTAGCCGGACTAATCACCGTCCGCACTTCCTGCACAGACTCCGCCGGGAACCCTCCCAGCCGAGCATGCTCCCGAATCAACTCCGCATTCGGTGCCGAGTACACGCAGTAAATCTTGTCATCCGTCACATACGAATGTTCCCACTGGATCGTCGGTCCAAGCGTCTTCAACACGCCGCAAGACGTCTGCGACACCGCCTTCAACTGCTCCGCCGTCAAACTGCCTGCACCTGGAATCGTGCGTTCAATTACGAACTGGGGCATGGTCATCCTCCTGAAGAATAGGCCCGCCTTCTAGAAGCCAACATCCTACCAAACGCAACCTACACCCGCAGCAAAAATCACTTCGGAGTCACCACCGTGTCGCTCACCTTCAAGTGATACATCTGCTCCAGCATCCCCTCATACGCCTTAATCGGCATCAGGAACACCATCGCCCTCCGCGCATCCAACCCTTCCGGATCCTCCACCGCATCCATCGCCATCTTCCCATCCACAAACTTGAACTGCGTCCCATAGCGCTGCAGCTTGTGCTCGCTCACCAGCTCCTTGTCCACCAAGATTGCCAGTTCCGACCCATCAATCTTCCCCTCCTTCGCGAGCCTCTCCAGCCGCGGCACCAGCGAACGTTGCCACGCATGGTCCGGCGAATGCACCAGCAAGTTCATCGCGTCATTCGACGCATCGATTCCCACCATGGCAATCGTCGGCCAACCATACCGCGCAACAATCCCCTTCAGCTCCACCGTCAACCGCCCATCCACCTCCGCGGTCTTCGCCGTATACGCCTGCTGCCCGGTCCCCGCCCCGCGAGCCTCCTGGTCACTCGCATACATCGCCACCAACTTATCCCGCAACGCCGCATCCATCCCCGGCCCATTGCGCTTGATCAGCTCCGCATGCCGAGCCGCCATATCGTTCATCCATACGGCATCGCCACTGGCCGCAGCCGGAGCCTGCTGAGCCCGCGCTCCACCCATCATCCCCAAACACAACACGAGCGGCGCCCACACTCCAAGCATCTTCATGCCCTCAAGTGTAGACCCCGCTCGCCCGATCCAACGCCTCAACTACTCCGCGTCCTTCTTCTCCTCCGCCTTCTTCTCCACCGGCTTCGGCGCCATCCCTCTCACATACTTGTCATACCAATCAAACCAAGTCTGATACCGCTGCTTGATAAAACTAGGCCGCGTGAATCCGTGGAACTGTCCCGGATACACGATCAACTCCGCCGGCGTTCCGACCGCGCGCAGCGCCTGGTACATCTGCTCGCCGCCTTCCACCGGAACATTGAAGTCTTTATCTCCACCCATGAACAGCGTAGGCGTCTTGATCCGATCCGCATGCAGGAACGGGTACGACAACTTCACATACAGATCAAGATTCTTCCAAGGCGCACCCAGCTCATCCTGATACTGCAAAATGTATTGGTCGATCCCATAGAACCCGAGCAGATTCCCCATGCCAGCGCCCGAGCTCGCCGCCTTAAACCGCGTCGTGCTCGCAATCGTGTAGTCCGTCAGGATGCCGCCGTAGCTCCATCCCCCCACACCCATCTGGCTCTCATCAATCTTCCCGGTCGCCACCGCAGCATCGGTCAGGGCCATCAGGTCGATCACTTCTTTATCACCCCAGTCCGCATTGATCGCCATGCTATAAGCCTGGCCGCGCCCCGTGCTGCCACGATAGTTCACCTGCAGCACTGCATATCCATGCCCCGCAAACATCTGCCGCGACACATCGAACCCATGCTGATCCTGCGCCGTCGGCCCTCCATGAATAAACAGAATCATCGGAGCCTTCGTTCCCGCCACATACCCCACAGGCATCGTCAGCAGCCCATGCACATTGCTGTCATCCTTGGTCTTCGCCTCGATATTCTCTGTCGGCGCAACCTCAACTGTCGCCAACCACGAATCGTTATGCCCCGTCAGCTTACGCAGGCTGTCACCCTCCAGGGCATAGATCTCCGCAGGCGCCGCATCCGTCGACCACAGCAGCGCCACATGTCCGCCCGCTTGATCGATCCCGCTCGCCGAGCCACTGCCCTGGGTTAGCCGCGCCACATTCCCACCACCGTTCAGCGAAATCTCGCCCACCCATTCGTCGCGATCCTCCGGTACCGCCGTCAACACCGCGCGTCCGCCCGGCGCGAGCACAGGAGCCCCCACCCACGCGTCCAGTTTCGGTGCCAGCAGTTTTACCTCGCCACCCGCCGCCGGCACCATCGCCATCTGCCGCAGATCATAGATCGAATAGTGAGGTGCTGTTCCCTGCCGATAAACAATCACCGTCGAATCTCGCGACCACACCAGCGGCCCCGAATCCGTTCCCGCAAATGTAGTCAGCTGCTTCGGCGTAGCTCCCGCCCTCGCTTCCACCACAAACACGTCCGGGTTCGCCGTCCGGTCCGGATCAGGCTTCGACTGGTTGCTTGTAAACGCCACCCTCGTCCCATCCGGACTCCACACGCCACCCTCTTCCTCGTACGATCCCGGCCCATCCACCGGCCCGTTGGTCAGCTTCGACAACTTCTTCGTGGCGATGTCGAACAAATAAAGATGCGGCTGCTTGTCCGTCAGAAAGCCCACGCGGTCTTCCTTATAGTGATACCGGTCAATCACGATCGGCTTCGGTGTCGCCGGCTTCCCCTTATCGTCCAGCGGCTCATCGCGCTCCTGCAGTGTCAGCAGCAGCGTCTTCGAATCAGGAGACCACTTGTACCCGTTCAACTCCTGCTTCACATTCGTCAACTGCTGCGCCTCACCCCCGCGCCGATCCAGCACCCACACCTGCTCGCCCTTGGCCGCATTCGGACCTTCAGCCTCGCGCCCCGTCGTGAACGCCAGCCACCGCCCATCCGGGCTCCACTGCGGCTCACCCACACCATCCTTGCCGAACGTCAGTCGCACATCCTGTTGACCGTCCCAGCTCACCATCCAAAGCTGGCTGCCGTTCTTGTCTTCTTTCGCGTCGACGCGGCTCACGGTATACGCCACCCACGCACCATCCGGCGACACCACCGGCGCACCCACTCGCACCATCTTCACCAGGTCATCCGGCGTGATCCCACGCTTCGCCGGAACCGTCTGCGCGAAGCCGCAAACACTAAAGGAGAGCGCACAGCCCAGCACGGCCGCAGAACAAAGGGAGACTCGTAATCGCATAGGCGGGAGTGTAGCATTCCCGCGTCGCCACTCAAACCCAAATCCTACGTTCAGATTTCAACTGAGAACTGAGAACTAGCAACTGACAACGCTCTCAATGTCCCTCCGGCACCTTCCCACCAACCTTGAAGTTCTTCGTCAGCCACACCAGCGGAGCCGCCACCAGCGTCACCACCCCAATCACATGGAAGCAATCCATGAACGCCAGCAAGTGCGTCTGCGCTCCTAGCTCGCTGTAGTACCGTAGCGTTGCAGCCTTCATAGCATCCGCGGCCGAATACCCATGCGCCTGCAGGAACGCCGCTGTCTGCCGGATCCCCTCTTGCAGCGGCAGGTTCGACGCCGTCAGATGATTCCCCACCCGCGCCTGGTGAAAGTCCTGCCGCCGCTCTGCCATCGTCGTAATAAACGCAATCCCAAAACTTCCACCCCAGTTGCGAAAGAAGTTCGTTAGCGACGAAGCTTTGTTGTTCTGATTCGGCTTCAGTTGCGAGTACGTCAGCACCGACAGCGGCACAAAGAAAAACGCATATCCCAACCCCTGCAGCGCCCGCGCCCACGCATAATGCGCATAGTCAGTCTGCAGATTCATGTGGCTGTAGTGCAGCATCGACAGGCCCACCACAATCACCGCGCCAAACAATAGGATTCGCGGATGCACAATCCCGCGTTGCACCAACTGCGCTCCCACCGGCGCCAGCAGCGTAATCACAAACGCCCCCGGCCCGAGCACTAACCCCGCGTCAATCGCACGATACCCATACAGCTGCTGCAGCATCTGTGGAATCATCGTCGTACTCGCAAACAATCCAAACCCAAAGATGAAATAAAACACATTCGCCACCGCAAAATTCCGCACCTTCAGCATCCGAAAATCAATTACCGGATCGGGATGCCGCAACTCCCAGAACACCGCCGCCGACAAGCATCCCAACCCAATCACAAACAGCCAGCAGATCAGCGTCGACCCAAACCAGTCATCGATCTGCCCGCGATCCAGCAACACCTCCAGCGCGCCCGACCCCACCGCAATCAACGCAATCCCCACGCTGTCGACGTTCAGTTTTCCCGCCGCATTCCGCACCGTCTTCCGCTCCTCCGCAAACGCCGGAGGATCATGCACAAATCGATTCGTCAGAAACAGCGACACGATCCCAATCGGAATATTGATCAGAAACACCCACCGCCAGTTGTAGTTATCCGTGATCCACCCGCCCAGCACCGGCCCAATCGCAGGCGCCGTCACAATCGCGACGGTATACAGCGCGAACGCCGAAGCCCTCTTCGCCGGCGGAAACGTGTCCACCAAAATTGCCTGCTCCACCGGCGCTAACCCACCTCCGCCAATCCCCTGCATCACCCGCGCAATCAGCATGATCCCCAACGTAGGAGCCACGCCGCATAGAAATGACGTGGCCGTAAACAACGCCACGCACGCCATGTAATAGTTCTTCCGTCCAAACACCCGGCTAAGCCAAGCCGACATGGGCAGCACCACCGCATTCGCCACCAAATACGTCGTCAGGATCCAAGTCACCTCGTCATACGAACGGCCCAGCCCACCCGCGATATAGGGCAGCGACACATTCGCAATCGACGTATCCAGCAGCTCCATAAACGTCGCAATCGTCACTGTCAGCGCCACAACCCACGGATTGATCCCGCGCGTAACCGTCTGAATTTGCGTGGGCATAGGTGCCGTTGCAGTCGCCATCGTCGTCCTTCCGGGAGCAGCAGGATAAAGCGACCAATCGGTCTCTTTTATCATCAGATTCACCAGAGATGCGACCGATGCGTCTTTTTTTCGATATGCTGGAAGGTCAGAGGGTTAGCCAATGCGAAAAGGTGAAGCAACACGGCAGCGCATCATCACCGAGGCCGCGCCCATCTTTAACCAGCGCGGCTTCGACGGCTGCTCCATGCAAGACCTCATGCAGGCCACCGGCCTGGAAAAGGGTGGCCTCTACCGCCATTTCGCCAACAAAGAGGAGCTCGCCTCCGAAGCCTTCCGCTTTGCCTTAGCCCAAAATGTAAAAGTCCGCACCGAGCACCTCGACGAAATCCCCAACTCCATCAACAAGTTGAAAAAAGTCGTACAGCTCTTCGTCGATCTCCCCTCCGCCATCCCCGGCGGCTGCCCCCTAATGAACACCGCCATCGATGCCGACGACGGCAACGAAGCTCTCCGCGACCTCGCCCGCAAAGGCATCCAGGACTGGCGCGCCCGCCTCACCCGCATCATCGAAGCCGGCATCAAGGCCAACGAGATCCGCCGCTCCACCGACCCCCGCCGCATCGCCAATACCCTTATCGCGACCCTCGAAGGCGCTCTCATGATCAGCCGCCTCGAAAACTCCCGCAACGCCCTCCGCGACGCCCAAACTACCCTGGACACCCTCCTCACCAGCCTCGAACGCCACTCCTAAATCGCGTTCTCAGTTCTAAGTTGTCAGTTCTCAGCGAGAAGCTAGAAGCCTAGCTTTTGCAACCTACCCCGCCGCAGGTACTCTAACAACTGACATCTGAGAACTAAGAACTGACAACCTTATGCCCGACTACTTCTCCCTCTTCTCCCTCCCGCAGCACCTTCACCTCGACCTCGCCGCACTCGAGAAGACCTTCTACGCCCAATCCCGCAAGCTTCACCCCGACCGCTTCGCCGCCAAACCCGCCGCCGAACAGCAGGCCGCGTTAGCCGCCAGCTCGCAGCTCAACGACGCCTACCGCACCCTCCGCGACCCCATCCTCCGCACCGAATACCTTCTTTCCCTCCAGGGCATCCAGCTCGAAGAACAATCGCGAGCCGCCACCGAGCTCGCCAAATCGACCGGCACGCAAAAGAAACAAGTAGCCCCACCCGATCTCCTGGAAGAAGCCTTCGAGCTCAACATGGCTCTCGAAGAGATGAAGATGGATCCCGACCCCAACGTCCGCGCCGATCTCCAAGCCGCCCGCACCAAATTCACCGCGATGCTCGCTGAAACCCAGCAGCAGCTAGAATCCCTCTGGACCAAGTGGGACGCCGCCGTCGACGCCGACGACACCCCCGAGAAGGATTCTGCCAAACAAGCCATGGTCGCCCTCCTCAACCGCCGCAGCTACATCCGCAACCTGGTCCGCGACGTAAACGCCGCCCTCGACGTCTAACCTCCGAGGACACTCATGCCCCTGGTTCGCATCTCCGTTTACGACTTCATGCCCGCCGCCACCAAGCGCCTCGTCGCCGACGCCGTTTACGACGCCATGCGCGCCACTCTCGGTATCCCCGAAGGCGATCGCTTCATCATCCTCTCTGCGCATGCCCCCAACGAGCTCTTCGTCGACCTCAACTTTATGGGCATGCAACGCACCAACAACTTCGTCCTCGTCCACGCCACCATCCGTCGCGGGCGCTCCACTGAAATCAAACAAGCCTTCTACAAAGAGACCGCGCGCCTTCTCCACGAACGCGCCTCCATCGAACCCGACAACGTCATGATCGTCATCTCGGAAAACGATCTCGCCGATTGGTCCTTCGGGCGCGGCGAAGCCCAGTACGTCCTCAATCCACCCCAGACCCAGCCCTCATAGACTGCCCTATAGCCTCGGCGTTCTCATCTCGAATCCACCATCCACCGCACAACCGCAAGGGTTATCTTTTCCGAATATGCGTCCGCTTCGCCAAGCCCTCGTCGCCCTCCTACTCGCCACCACCAGCCTCATCGCGTCCGCCCAGTCCAACCCCAACTGGACCACGCCCCTCACCCCCTTCCGCATCGCGCCCAATCTCTACTACGTCGGCAGCCGCGACCTCGCCTCATACCTCATCACCACGCCCGCCGGCGACATCCTCATCAACTCCAACCTAACCTCCTCGCCTCCACAAATCCGTCACAGCGTCGAGCAGCTAGGCTTCCACTTCTCCGACATCAAGATTCTCCTCATCAGCCACGCTCACTCTGACCACGCCGGCGGCAGCGCCGAAATCCTAAAGCAAACCCACGCGCAATATATGGTCATGGACGCCGACGTCGCCAGCATTGAAACCGGCGGCCGCACCGACTTCGCCCACTTCAAGCCCTTCCCCGCAGCCCACGTTGACCATACCATCCATAATGGCAGTACCGTCCAACTAGGTGGTATCACCCTAACAGGGCACAAAACCGCCGGACACACTCCCGGCTGCACCACATGGACCACGCATGTCATCGAAAATGGCCGACCTCTCAACGTAGTCATCGTCTGTAGCGTCACCGCACTCGACGAGTACCGCCTCATCGCCACGCCCAGCCACCCCGCCTCTTATCCCGGCATCGCCCACGACTTCGCCCACACCTTCACCGAGCTAGAAGCTCTCCCGTGCGACATCTTCCTCAGCTCCCACGGCGAATACTTCGGCCTCCTCCAAAAGGTAAGCCGCATGCAATCCGAAGGCCCCGCCGTCTGGATCGATCCCGAAGGCTACAAGCGCGCGATCGCCCACAGCCGCGCCGCCTTCGAAGCCGACTTAGCCCACCAGCAAGCTTCCGCGCACCGCTAGCGTTTCTTCAACCCCGCCAGATGATGAAGATCATGCCCGGCCATAATCTCCACCAGCGTCCAAAGCGTCTCATCCTCACCACGCTCCGGATGCGTATACCCCTTCCTCTTATCGGCCTCCGTCAGCGCTCCGACAAACGCCACATTCCAAGCCCGCAACGCCTTGAACGTAGCCCACGCAAGCTCGAACGAATACGCGTCATACACCTTCGCCCACGCATCCTGCTCGAACGGCTGAATCACCGCATGCTCTTCGCCATACACCTGCCGCAGCCGCCAGCCCCAGGCAATCTCGCAGTCTGCCAGGTGCGCAACAATCTCTCGCACGCTCCACTTTCCAGGAGCAGGCCGCGCCTCAATCTCCGCCGTACTCAACCCATCCAGGATCAGCCCCAACCGCACCGGCGTCTCCGCAATCACCTTCGCCGCATCGCGCCCTTCCAGCAACCCTACATACGGAGCTCCACTCATCCTCAAACCTCCACTTCCGCTATCATCATCCCCCACGCCCCTGCTGTACAACCCCATCCTGCTCCGTCCCTCCCACCCAGCGCATCCAATCCTCCATCGCCGCACTCGGCGCAAAGGACCCTCCCCATGCAATACAAAACTCTCGGCGATACCGGCCTGCTCGTCTCGCAACTCTGCTTCGGCTGCATGACCTTCCACGGCGGCACGGGCATGTTCAAAGCCATCGGGACGGTAAATCAAGCGGGTGCCGACACCCTCGTCCAAGCCTCCATCGCCGCCGGCATCAATTTCTTCGATACCGCCGACGTCTACTCCGAAGGCGAAAGCGAAAAGACCCTAGGCCAGTCTCTCAAGAATCTCAACATCGCACGCAAAGACGTCGTCATCGCCACCAAGGTTTACGGCCGCGTCGGCCCCGGCCGCAACGACATCGGCGCCTCCCGCGGCCACATCATGGACTCCATCGACGGCAGCCTCCGCCGCCTCCAGACCGATCACATCGACCTCTACCAAATCCATGGCAACGACACCGTCACCCCCCTCGACGAAACCCTCCGAGCATTGGACGATCTCGTGACCTCCGGCAAAGTCCGCTACATCGGCATCTCCAACTGGCAAGCCTGGAAGATCGCCAAGGCCCTCACCATCTCCCACTTCCGCAACCTCGCCCGCTTCGACACACTACAGGCCTACTATTCCATCGCCGGCCGCGATCTGGAGCGCGACATCGTCCCTCTGCTCGAAGCAGAAAAAACCGGCCTCCTAGTATGGAGTCCGTTAGCCGGTGGCCTGCTCTCCGGAAAATTCTCCCGCGAAAATCAGAAGCCAGCCGACTCCCGCCGCTCCAACTTCGACTTCCCCCTCGTCGACAAGGAACGCACCTGGCGCATCCTCGACGTAATCGTCCCCATCGCCAAAGCTCACAACTGCTCCGCCGCGCGCATCTCGCTAGCCTGGCTCCTCGCCAAGCCAGTAGTCACCAGCATCATCATCGGAGCCAAGCGCCTCGACCAGCTTGAAGACAACATCGCCGCAACAGAACTCCAACTCACCCCCGACGAGCTCAAGCAGCTAGACGAAGTAAGCGCCCTACCACCCGAGTACCCGGGCTGGATGCTCCAAACCCAAGGCTCCAACCGCCTAGACCCCAGCGTCCAACGCTTCGCCCCGCCGTCCGAAAATAAGTAGCCGCACACAGCACGTATCAACTCAACGCAGCCACTTGTCCCGGCGGTCATCTCTTCGACCGCCGGGACATCCCTCACGCCCTACTCGTGCGCTGTCCACGGGTTATAGCTCCCCACCCACCACACATGGCCCTCCAGGTCGCGACACGCAAAGGCCTTCCCACCATAGTCGGGCGCGGTCAACTCCTGCACAATCTCCGCCCCTGCTTTCTTCGCCGCCGCATACACAGCATCGCAATCCTCCACGATCAGCGTCAGCCCTATCGTTTCGCGTCCGCCCGTCTCCGCAAGCGTAGTCATATGTTTGGCAAATTCGCCGGCGTTTCCCTCCGACCCGAGCATCAGCATCCCCGCGCCGTGCGTCAGTTGCGCATGGGCGACCGTGCCGCCGGGCCCCTCATAGACTGCCTGCTTATTGAAACCAAACACCCGCACCAGCCACTCAATGGCCGCATGGGCATCGCGATACCGCACACTCGGAATCATCGTCGAACCTGCAATCGTTGTCTTCATGAACCAACCATCCCACGAATCCACCTGCGCCGTCTTGGAAAAAACGGCAGCCGTTCTCACGCAACCGGAACATGATTGCTCCACGTCCTGTGCGCCGCGGAATAAGTCGTTGGGCTCACGCCAGAGAATGCATGAAAATCATTTGTAAAATGTGACTGATCATAATAACCACAATCAATCGCCAATTCGGCCCATGGAATCTCGACACCACGGTGCAAGTGCTGCACCACGCGTTGAAATCGGCAGACCCGCGCATACAACTTCGGCGTCAGCCCCACCTGCCGGCTGAACACCTCCGTAAACCGTCGCGCGCTATACCCGATCTCGCGCGTCAACGACGCTATCCGCACTGCCGAAGGGTCATGCTGAATCGTCGCCACTGCAAACCTCACGACGGCCTCTTGAGCCGTCTCCGTCTCAGTCCGAAACCGTGTGCACAAAAATCGTTCCACGCAATCGAACTTCGCCGCGACCTCCGGCTCCTCGAGCAACCTGTCGCGCAACCTATCGGCCTCTGCTCCGAATACATCCGCCAGCGGCGTCTCGCGGTCCCGAAATATATTCGCCGACTCGCCCATAAAGTGCAGCAAGGCTCCCGGCTCAAACACCACACCCATCACCTCATCCAGCTCCGCCGTGTCGATCAGCACATACCGCGTCTGCATCCCCACCAGCACCGACGCGGCCAGTGGCGCACCCGCCTTCGGCAACGCCTCACCCCGCTGCAACGCCACAGCCAGTGGACGCAAATCCGCAATCCACGAATGCGCGAGGTTCACAATCATCTGCATCGACCCATTCGGCAGCACGCGCTCCATGCAATGCCCCTGCATACCGCCGCGCGCATACCAGATCGAGCTCACATAACGAGCCAACGCTCCCACGGGTTTACGTCGCCGATACAACAATTCCAACTCCTCCGCGCTCGCCCATCACCAATCAGCACCATCGCAATCAACTACGCCTCCACAATCTCCTCAAGACCACGGATCATACTCACCCACCGACCACACATACCCCTCCGGATCCTTCACCGTAAACGCCTTCCCGCCATACTCCATCTCCTTCAACTCCATCACCACCTCTGCCCGCTCAGCCTTCACCCGCTTCCACACCGGCGCGCAATCCTTCACCACCAAGTACAGCGGAGACGTCACCCTCCCACCAATCTCCTGCGGCATCGCATACGCGTGCGACAGCGGCCCCTTATTCGACGCCGACCCCAGCATCAGCATCCCCGTCCCTCCGAATGTCAGCTGCGCATGCGCCACCGTCTCGTCCGGGCCTTCATACACCGCCTGCCGCTGGAACCCCAGCACACGCTCCAGCCAATCAATCGCCGCATGCGCATCCTTGTACCGCACGCTCGGAATCAGCATCGACCCAGCCATAATCCACCTCGCTGCGATCATCATCACGCCGCAATCCAACGCCTGTACAGTTAAAATCGAATTGATTTGGGAGCCTGCCATGAATGCTGCCGTAGTCAAATCCTTCACCACCCCTCCCACCTACACCACCTTCGACGACCCCGTCCCCAACCCCGACGCCGGCGAAGTCCTCGTCAACGTCCGCGCCGCCGCCCTTCACCGCATCGTCAAATCGCTCGCCAACGGCAGCCACTACGGCAGCA
>Ga0302305_1001500_pt1 | contig 13407 bp, 9 predicted proteins | sample III_Palsa_E2_3_FD_198764 | JGI IMG/M metagenome (GOLD analysis project Ga0302305, IMG submission 198764) | Peat permafrost microbial communities from Stordalen Mire near Abisko, Sweden - III_Palsa_E2_3 | ecosystem: Environmental > Terrestrial > Soil > Palsa > Peat permafrost | place: Sweden... | reverse complement strand
GAACGGCTTAAACTCCCTGCGCGTCACCACCTAACCACACTGCGGAGAGCAACATGAGCAAGGGTTTGGATTCAAAGAAAAGCGACAAGAAAAAGCCGGCCAAAACCATGAAAGAGAAGAAGGCTGCCAAGCAGGAAAAGAAAAAGAGCAAGTAACAGCCCCATCTGCACAGACGAATCCGTGCCGGGCAAGACTTGCGCCCTGCCCGGCACGGTTCAGTACGAATTCGTCAGTACGAAATTCATCAGGGCTGGCTCGTCAGTACCGGCCAGCAGCAATGACCTATCAGTACTGGCCCATGTAATCGCGCTTGCCGATCTCGATGCCGTTGTGGCGCAACAGCGCATACGCCGTGGCGACGTGAAAGAAGAACTGCGGCAGACCATAGCTCAGCAGATAGCTCTGACCATCGAAGCGGCGCTCCTTCGGTGTCCCCGGCCGGGTGACAATCTCCCTCTGCGCCGCACCTTCAAACTGCGCCGGACTGAAGCCTTCGATAAACGCAAGGCTGCGGGCGATCAACCCACGCAGCTCGTCGAACGTGCGCTCATTGTCGTCGTACTTCGGCACCTCGGCACCCACCAGTCGCGCCGACACACCACGTGCAAAATCGCAGGCGACCTGCACCTGCTTGCTCAACGGAAACATGTCCGGAAACAGCCGCGTCTGAGTCAACGCCGCCGGCTCGATGTTTTTCTCCGTCGCATGCGCCTCAGCCTTGGCCAGAATCGCGGCGAGGCCGCCGAGCATCTGCTTGAAGACGGGGACGGAGCTGACGTACATGGCGTCGGTCATGGATGTTCCTTGATGAGTCGGTGAATGATCCGCATAGCCTAACCGCTCCGCGTCTCACAGTTGATCCTGATGCTATTCGCGAAACACCAGACTGCAGCAGGTCACCGCGCCTTCGGCTTTCTGCAGTTCGGAGACGTCGACGGCGATGACTTTGAAGCCGGCATCGATCAGTCGCTGCTGTGTGCGCGGAAAACTGGCTGGCATCACCAATGCGTCGCCGATGCGCAACACGTTCGCGGCGTGCGGCTCGGCGGTGTCCACTTCAATGATGCGGAGGTCAGCAAACAGTTCGCGATCCACCCACTTCGGTTGCAGCAGCAATGTGTCGTCGGCGAGCTGGGTGACGGCGGATTTCAGGTGCAGGCAACCACGGGTCGGCACACCCTGCACGGCATAGCCATAGGCGGCCAGCAGTTCACGCAATTGCGAGATGCCCTCGGCATTGCTTCGTGCCGACTGGCCGACGTATAGCGTGCGGTCGAGCCGCAACACGTCGCCGCCATCCAGCGTGCCCGGCGCCTCAATTGTCAGCACGGGCCGGTAATCGCGCAACACGGTGGCAACGCTCGCCACTTCCGGGCGGCGCGACAGCGCTCCTGGATGGGTCGCGACTGCGACTTCGTCCAGCACGATGGCCACGTCTTCGACAAAGACCGAGTCCGGCAATAGCGGTTCAGCCGGCAGGGCTACCAGCCGGCAACCGAGCGCTTCCAGGGCACGCTGGTATTCGTCGTGCTGCCTGCCCGCGCGTGCCGCATCGATCGGGCTGCGCGGGATATGCGACAACTCACAACTGGCGAGGGCGGGACTGACTTCACGGGTGATGGCAATCCACATGGCGTTCTCCTGGCAGCTACAGCAAAGCGGTCGACAATTCAGGGATGACGGTCGCGCCATGCGGCCAGCGCAATCGCATAGCGTTCAAGTGCTTCTTCGTAGACATCAAACACGCACCGCACACAACCTTCGCCGCAGCAGTCGGCCGCATCCGGTTCAACCGGACGCACCGGCGGTGGGTCAGCGGGATCGACAGGATCGGTGTTCGTCAAGGTCACGGCTTTTGTCCTGCGGCAGGTTCGATCACGTCACCATGCATCCGGCCCACCTGCTGGTCATGATCATGGATGGTGCGACCAATCGAGGTCGCAGCTCAAGCATTCCGGGCAAATGATGAGTGCGACGCTCATTGGCAGATCGTCGATCGGCTGCGAAGATCAACCAATCATCGCCACTCCTGAGCCATCACGATGCAGACCAGCACCCGCCCCGAAATACGACCGTCCGCGCAGTGGCGCAGCGCGTTACTGGCAATCATCGTCGGCATGCTGGCTGGCTGCGCGACACATGCGGCACAGCCGCCGGACAACACCGAACACTATCGCGTCGTCGGCTATGACACGGCGCGCAACGACATCGATTCAAAAGATGCCGGCAAGATCGATACGCTGATCTTCGCGTTCGCCCAACTCATCGATGGACAGGTCGTGCTCGAACCGACCGATACACAACGCCTCCATCGACTCATTGTGCTCAAGGCCGCAAATCCCAGGCTGAAAGTCGTGGTCTCGGTAGGTGGCTGGGGTGCCGGCGGCTTCTCCGAGGCGGCCAGCACGGCAGCCAGTCGGCAACGGTTTGCCAGCAGCGCCGCGCAACTGCTGGTGGCGAACAACGCCGATGGCCTCGACGTGGACTGGGAATATCCGGGCCATGGCGAATCCGGCATCAAGAGCAGCCCACAGGATCGCGACAACTTCACGCTGCTGCTGCAAACGCTCCGCACCACGCTGGATCAGGTCGGCGACATCCACGCGCATCGCGGTGCTGGCCACTACACGTTGAGCATCGCCGCCGCCGACAGCGTCTTCGTCAGCGGCATCGATATCGCGGCGGTCGAGCCCAGCCTGGACTGGTTCAACCTGATGACTTACGACTTCGTCAATTCGATGACCCCAACCACCGGCCATCACAGCGGGCTGCACGCCTCGGCGCTTGCACCCGCCGATGCGCGCAGTACGGACCGGGCCGTGCAGCAGTTTCTCGCCGCTGGTGTACCGGCGCACAAACTGCTGATCGGGGCGGCGTTCTACGGCCGCGAGTTCGCCGATGTACAGCCTGCACACGATGGCCTCTATCAGGCCTATGGCCACTACCAGGGCGAGCATCGGTGGCCGCAGCTCAAGACCGATTTCATCAACCGCAATGGCTACGTCCGCTACTGGGATGCGGCGGCCCAGGCGCCGTATCTGTGGAATGCGACAACGCACCGCTTCATCAGCTACGACGACCCGCAGTCAATCGCCGCCAAGGCGGACTACGTCAAGTCCCGTCACCTCGGCGGCATCATGTACTGGGAGCAGAGTGAAGACCCGCAAGGCGAATTGCTCGATGCGGTCCGGCAGAACCTGCGGTAATAAGGATGCTCCGTCCACGCAGAGCATCCCTGTCCGGGCAGTTACTTCGCAGGTTTGCGGAAGCGATACATGAACTGATCGGTGTGACCACGTATCGACTTGTCGAACACCTTGATGTCGTGCGGGTCGGCCGGGTTGCGCAGCGCATCGCTTTCGCCATCAAACACAAAGCCAGCTGCTTCCACCTGCTGTTTCACGATCGCCGGGTCGATCCGGTGCAGCGTGTCGGTGTCCTGCATGCCGGAGCCGGCCGGCGCCACATGATCGACGATCACCCATAGGCCACCTGGCTTCAGCGCGGCATACACCTGCTTGTTGAGCACCGCAGGGTCGACCTTCCCCATGAACTTGTCCGGATAGTCGTGATAGTTCTGCGAGGTGAACACCACATCGACCGACTTGGGTGAACTCAGCTCGTTCGCCGGCTGGGTCAGCACAGTGACATTTGCATAGTGCGGATCGGCAGCGAGCTTGTTCGAACCGGACACATCGTCCGCATCCTCTTTGGCATATTCGTTCGGCCACACCACATAGACGTGGCCCTTCGGCCCCACGATCGCACTAAACACGCGGGTGAAATAACCGCTACCGGGAATCAGCTCCAATACCTGCTGGCCTGGCTTGACCTCGGCAAACGCCATCACATCGGTAATTTTTCGACGAGCATCGATCGACATGTCGGCCTGTCGCGCGGGATCGTTGACCGCGTTGGTCACGTATGCCGGAACAGCGCCGGTGTGCGAACTCGAAACCTGGGCCAGCGCCAATGAAGGAAGCGCGAGGGCCATCAACACAGCAAGAACGGTCGGACGCATGACGTACTCCGCTAGTGGACAAGGGTGGCCGGGATTCTGCTCCCCGATCGGCGAAACTGCCCAGTGCCTGTTGGCATACCTCCAGACCTCGCTGTTTGCCGCCACCTTGCGCAGCCCAGGATGCCTTCCGGCACAGTCAGCCCACCCACACGCGACAGCTGACCCCGCAGGCTGGTACAACAGGCATGCAGTCCCACCGAAGACAGAGGTAACGCCTGATGTCGTCATTTCGTGCCGGACCCACCCTTGCCTGCGCGCTGCTGCTTGCATGCGCGACCACGGTCAGCCATGCGCAATCGGCCGCCCAATGGCAAGCTCGCCAGATCGTTGCCGCACAGAAGTCCGAAGTCATCATGCAGAATGCGGACCGCCGCAAGGGACTGCTGGCGCAGTTCCAGGTGATGCGCTACGCCTACGCCGGCAACAAGGATCCTGCCTTCCATCTCATCTTTGGCCAGTACCTGAGCTGGTATCAGACGTTCATCGGCGATTATCCGGATGCCTCGGCCAGCTTCGCCATCAAGCAGGTTCCGCTGGCGGATGACAGCCCGTCGCCACTGTCCAGCACCGACTACACCGCCCGCCCTGCGCTGGAAGTCATCCCCGAACTGGCCAAGAACTACCGGGCAGTGTTTTTCAACGAGGCGCACAACGTACCGATCACCCGCACCTTGACCGTGCAACTGCTCAGCAAACTGCGCGCGGAAGGCTTCAATTACTTCGCCGCCGAAACGCTGTATCAGAGCGACGCCAACCTGCAATCGCGCGGCTACCCCATCAAGGACAGCGGTTTCTACACCGCGGAGCCCATCTGCGCCGAAATGGTACGCACTGCACTCAAACTCGGTTTCAAGGTGATTGCGTACGAGGCGCTTTCGAACGCGACGGAGGATGCGCGCGAGGCCGAACAGGCACGCAACATCTATCAGCAGGTATTCAAGAAAGACCCGACGGCGCGACTCGTACTTGATGCCGGTTATGCGCACATCCAGAAGACCGGCGCGTTCCTCAACGGCTCTTCCATGGCGGAACACCTGCACAAGTTGACCGGTATCGATCCTCTGAGCGTGGAGCAGACCATGCTGTTCCCGCATCAATCCAGCGACGACAATCATCCTTATTACGCACCGGTCATGCAGCAACTGCAGCCGCAGACACCCATCGTGTTCGTGGACAAGGCCGGCAAGCCATGGTCGCTACGCCCAGGTTACGACGTCAGCGTGTTCTTTCCACCGCAGGAGCTGCTACGCGGACGTCCCACCTGGCTTAGCCTCGGCGACCTGCGCGACCCGTACTTCATCGATGGCGAACGTTGCGCCCGCTCATATCCGTGCCTCGTCGAGGCTCGTTATCTCGATGAAGATGGGGATGGTGTAGCAGCCGACCGCCTGGTGCTGGACCCGATACCGCTGAATACCGTACTCCAGGAGCACATCAGCAACGGTCACATTGCGCCATCCAGCGATCTCTACCTGCGACCGGGCAAATACAAGCTGACGTTCACCGGGGAAGACGCGAGCATGCTGTACGAGCAGGAAATCACCGTCCCGCAAGAGGCCGGCGATGCATCACCGGCACAGCCCGATAAAACCTAGACCCTGCCACGCGACCACCGCCGCAGCACTGCGGCCATGCGGTGCCTGTCGCGATGGCGTCGTTGCGACTCCGCAAGCATGACTACTGCCCTACGCAACCCATCCGCGACCCCGGTATAACAAGGGGGACATGGCGGTTACCGAACGACGCCGGGCCCAACGGGCTGCGGCGATCTGCACGATGATCAACTGACGGGGATAAAACTGGATGACTCGATTGAAGGTACGACCGGTGCTGGCAATGGCATGCCTGCTGGCAACGTTCGGCAGTGCCGCGGCGGCTGGCGATGGCACTCACGACAGTGGCGGCATGCTTGGATTCAGTCCCGCTGGCGCAACCGCACAGCAAAGTCTGGAGCAGCGCTTTGACGCACAACTGAACCCCGCCGACTTGCGCGACTGGCTCAAGCAGATGTCGTCGCAGCCGAACCAGGTCGGATCACCGCACGACAAGGCCAACGCCGACTTCATGCTGGCGAAGTTTCTTGAGTGGGGCTGGGATGCGCATATCGAAACCTTCAGCGTGCTGTACCCCACACCCAAGAAAGAGGCACTGGAGTTGCTCGGGCCGCATCCCTACACGGCCACGCTCACCGAACCGGCCATAGCTGGCGACAGCACCTCCAGTCTCCAGGGCGCCTTGCCGCCCTACAACGTCTACGGCGGCGACGGCGACGTCACCGCGGAACTCGTCTACGCCAACTACGGCATGCCGGACGATTACAAAGATCTGGCCCGACGCGGCATCGACGTGCGCGGCAAGATCGTCATCACCCGCTACGGCGGTGGCTGGCGCGGACTGAAACCGAAACTCGCGCAGGAGCACGGCGCAGTCGGCTGCCTGATCTACTCGGATCCAAAGGAGGACGGCTACGCCCAGGGCGACGTCTATCCGCAAGGTGGCTGGCGCCCGGCGCAGGGTGTGCAACGCGGCTCGGTGGCCGACATGCAGCTGTACCCGGGCGATCCGCTGACACCGGGGGTAGGCTCCACACCGGACGCCAAGCGCCTGGCGATCAAGGATGCAAAAACCATCCTGAAAATTCCGGTGCTGCCGATCTCCTATGCCGATGCCACGCCGCTGCTGCAGGCATTGACCGGACCCGTGGCGCCCCCGGGCTGGCGCGGCTCGCTACCGTTGACGTATCACGTCGGTCCCAGCACCGCCAAAGTGCACCTGACGGTGCTGTCGGACTGGGGCCAGAAGCCGATCTATGACGTGATCGCCAAGCTCAAGGGCTCCACCGCGCCGGATCAGTGGATCGTGCGCGGCAACCATCACGACGGCTGGGTGTTCGGCGCGTGGGATCCGCTCGCCGGCAATGTCGCATTGCTGGCCGAGGCCAAGGCCATCGGCGCGTTGTACAAGCAGGGCTGGAGGCCAGACCGCACCCTGGTCTACGCCAGTTGGGATGGCGAGGAACCCGGCCTACTGGGTTCGACCGAATGGGCCGAAACGCACGCCAAGGAACTGCAGGACAAAGCCGTTCTGTACGTCAACTCCGATACCAACGGCCGCGGTTTCCTCGACGCCGGCGGCAGCCATTCGTTGCAGCACCTGATCAACCAGGTGGCGGCTGGGGTAACCGACCCGGAAATGCACGTCAGCGTGCAAGAACGCATGCGAGCACATGTGATGGTCAATGGCGAAGACAAGGACGCCAAGCCCGAGGTCAAGGACAGGGCCAAGCTGGCGGCGGAAGGCGGCGACGTGCCGATCGAGGCGCTGGGCTCAGGCTCCGACTACAGTGCGTTTCTGGAACACCTGGGCATCGCCTCGATGGACCTTGGTTTCAGCGGCGAGGATGACAACGGCGGCATCTACCACTCGCGCTACGATTCGTTCGATCACTACATACGCTTCGGCGACCCAACGTTCGAATATGGAGTGACCCTGGCCAAAGTCGCCGGCCACATCGTGCTGCGCACTGCCGACGCGAATGTGTTGCCGCTGCGCTTCGGCGACTTCAGCGATCAGCTCGACCGTTATGTCGGCGAGTTGCACAAGCTGATCGACGACACTCGCAAAGACACCCAGCAGCAGCACCAGCTGCTCGACCAGCATGCATTCGCACTTGTCATCGATCCGAAGCGGCCGGTCGCACCACCCGAGCGCGACTCCGACGTCCCTGCAATCGATCTTGCGCCGCTGGACAAAGCTGCAAAGCTGCTCAAGCAAAGTGCCCAGGCCTACAAGGCTGCGTACAGCACGCGTGCCGCTGCCGGATTCCACATGCCGGCGGCGCAACAGCTTCAGTTGAACGGGTTGATGGGGCGGATGGAACAGGCGTTATCCGATCCGGATGGCTTGCCCGGGCGCCCATGGTTCAAGCACATGATCTACGCACCCGGCATGCTGACCGGCTACGGCGTCAAGACGGTACCGGGTGTACGCGAAGCCATTGAGGCCCGCCGCTGGGCCGAGGCCAATCAATACGCCGCAGTCACCGCCAAGGTGCTCGATGGCTACCGCGCGCAACTTGACCAGCTGACCGCACTGCTGAAGAAATAGCCACGACCGATCAGGTTGTATCGCTGCACATGAAGGGCGATCCAGGGATGGATCGCCTTTTTTGTTGGCTGCGTGCGGGCGTGTCAAAGCCTGGCGTGGCAGTACGGGCGCCACACAGATCGGTGATATCGGCGCCCCCATGATGATCCACCGCAACAGAATGCCCCTTCAGATCCGCAGCATTCGCCTGCTCGCCGCGCATCGTGCGTTGCTGGTATAAATATCCAGGGGATGTGATTACGGGGGGCCGTGGTCACGCATTTCACTAGGGGAATCTGGCCATGAAATTGCGACACTGGATCGTTGCTTTGTTGTTGCTGTGTACCGCCGCGCTGCATGCGCAACCGGTATCGTTTACCGACCTGGCGCGCCACGAACAATACAGAAGCGTCAAGATTTCCCCTGATGGGAAATATCTGGCCGCGACTGCCGTCGTCAAAGGTCAGACTGTATTGGCGTTGATCCGCCTGGGCGACAAGAAGGGCGGCAATATTGTCAGCCCGCGCGAAGGGAACGAGGTCATCGACTTCTGGTGGGCCACACCAACGCGCGTGGTGTACACCGTAGGTGAGGCCCGTGGTGGTTTCGACGCGCCATTGGCTAATGGTGAACTTTACGGCGTCAACGCAGATGGCGGTAACCCGCTGTTGCTGTACGGATACCGCAAGCAGGGGACAAGCACTGGCACACACATCTCGCAGGCGGCCACCGAGGGTGGCATCGGAGAGTTCATCGCCTCGATTCCAGGTGACGCCAATCACGCACTGATCGCTACCAGCTCATGGGGTACCTTGAAGGAAGGCACCTTACCCACCGTCTATCGCATGGACGTGCGCGACGGCAGCACGGTGCGCATCGTCAGCGCGCCACCGATTCGCGGCGCCCGGTTTATCGCAGACCATCAGGGGCACATCCGCTTTGCCATCGGAGAAGACGCGAGCGGCACGATGAAGGTTTACATGCATCCGCTGAACGGCGATGGCTGGCAGTTGATGTCTAAACCTGGCGACGAACGCGCCCACCCATGGGCGTTCAGTCGCGACGACAGCGTGGCGTACTTCATGTGCGGGGCGAGCGACGGTGGGTTCGGCGTGTGCGGCTGGGACCCTGCAAAAAACACCTGGACTACTGTCTGGAGCAATCAGAAGGTCTCCTCGGATGGCTTCGTTTACGGAACGGCAAGAGATGACATCATCGGGGTGAGCTTCACGGATGGACGTCCCGGCATGTCGCTGTTCAACAGCGAGTCGGCGGATGCGAAGACGCTGGTCACTCTAATGAATCAGCTTCCCGGCGAAAGTGTCCAATTTATCTCTGGCAGCAGTGACGGCAATCTCAGCATCGTGCTGGCCGAAGCCGATGCCGATCCAGGCACGTTCTATCTGTACGATCGCAACGCCAAGAAACTCACTCCGTTGCTTGCGCGCGCATCGTGGATCAATCCGGAAGTGATGGCGGGCAAACAGCCGTTTGAGTTTGCCGCGCGTGACGGACTGAAGCTGCAGGGCTATGTCAGCTATCCACCGGGCCAGGAGAGCGCCAAACATCTGCCCATGGTGGTGTTTGTGCACGGCGGCCCCTACGGCATACATGACGACTGGAACTACGACCCCTACGTGCAGGTGCTGGCGACCCGCGGCTATGCCGTGCTGCAGGTGAACTACCGTGGTTCTGGCGGCAGAGGCTATGACTTCGAGCGCGCCGGCTGGGGTGAATGGGGCGGCAAGATGCAGGACGACGTCACTGACGCCACCCATTGGGCTATTACGCAAGGTATCGCCGATCCGCAGCGCATCTGCATTTTTGGTGGTAGCTACGGCGGCTACGCGGCGCTTGAAGGTGCAGTGAAAGAGCCTGACCTGTACAAATGCGCGATCGGCTATGTTGGCGTTTACGATCTGGCACTGATGTACACGCGCGGTGATATTCCGCAGTCCACGTACGGCGAAAATTATCTCAGGCGCGTACTTGGCAGCGACACCAACGTATTGGCACAGCGATCGCCGGTCAACCAGCTCGACCACCTCAAGGCCAGGGTCATGCTGGTCGTAGGCGGCGAAGATCAGCGCGTGCCGTCGGTCCAGGGCAGCAGCCTGCACATGGCGTTGCTGAAACGAAATATCGCTCACGAATGGATGGACAAGCCCAACGAGATGCATGGTTTCTACGACGAAGGCAATCTGACCGAGCTATATACGAATCTGGTGCAATTCGTCGGCTCCAGCATTGGACCCGGCGTGGCGGTGGCTAGCCCGACCGCCACCGCGTCCACGCATTGAGTCCTTAGCTGACAGAACGTGCTCCTGCCCGAATTCGGCAGGAGCACGCCAGCCGCACGACCGCCTCCGTACGCATGACGGACGCCGCTATGCCTACCCAACTGATGGGCTACACGCGATCGCCCCCGTTCTGGCAGAGTGATGAGATCAGCTGCCACAGTCCCGGGGAATTCTCATCATGCGCGTATCCATTCGGCTTTCACTGGCTGTCATGCTGGCACTCGGCACGGTCAGTACCTGGGCGGCGACCAGCCCCAATGAAGCCTCGCCAAATGGGTCGGCAACCTATGCACGCGACCCGAGCCAGCCGATCGATCAGGCCTATACCGATCAGATCCTCAAGTTCACCACCGACCCGACGTTCAACTCGCCACTGACCGATTACCTGCCTGCTTCGGCCAACGTGCCGACGCCGGAAAAAGTGTTGGGACATATCTCCGGTGCGCCGAACTACCTGCCCTACTCGGCCGATGTCTACCGCTACTTCCGTGCGCTTGCCGCCGCCAGTCCGCGCGTAAAGGTGTTCACCATCGGCAAGAGCGAGGAAGGCCGCGAGATGATCGTGGTGGCGATCGCCGATGAAAACCTGCTGGCCGATCTGGACGCAAACAAGGCGCGCCTGGCCAAGCTGGCCGACCCGCGCAGCATCAACATGGACGACGCCACCGCCGATCAGCTGATCGCGCAGTCCACGCCGACCTACTACATCACCGGCACCATCCACTCCACCGAGACCGGCGCGCCGACCGCGCTGATGGAACTGGCCTATCGCCTCGCGGTGGATGACGCGCCGTACGTCAAGCACATCCGCTCGCACGTGATCACGCTGATCACGCCGGTCGTCGAAGTCGATGGCCGCGACCGCATGGTCGACCTGTACAACTGGCACCTGGCGCATCCAGGCCAGAACTATTCGCCGCTGATGTACTGGGGCCACTACGTCGCACACGACAACAACCGTGACGCGATGGCAATGACACTGAACCTCACGCGCAACGTGGCGAACACCTATATTGGCTGGCACGCGCAGGTACTGCATGACCTGCACGAGTCGGTGCCGTTCCTGTACGACAACACCGTGGGCGACGGCCCTTACAACGCGTGGATCGATCCGATCCTGACCGGCGAGTGGCAACAGCTGGGTTGGGACAACGTGCAGCAGCTGACCAAGTTCGGCATGCCCGGCGTGTTCACGCATGGCGACTTCGACACCTGGAGTCCCGGCTATTTGATGTTCATCGCCGCCATGCACAACGGCGTCAGCCGGCTGTATGAGACCTTCGGCAACGACGGCGCCGATACGGTCAAGCGCACGCTCGATCCCAGCGAATACCAGCGCACCTGGTTCAAGCCAAACCCGCCGCTGCCCGAAGTCGTCTGGTCGCAGCGCGACAACAACAACTACGAGCAGACCGGCCTGCTGACCGCGCTGAATTATTTTTCCGACAACGGTCAGCTGTTCCTGAAAAACTTCTACCTGAAGAGCAAGCGTTCCATCGAGAAACCGCAGGACTCCGGCCCCGCGGCGTATGTGTTCCCGGCCGACGACAAACGCACTGGTTCACAGGCTCAGCTGCTGCGCATCCTGCAACTGCAGCACTCTGAAATCAGCCGCACCACGGCGCCCGTCACGGTGACGCTGCCGAAAGCAAAGAACGAAGACGGCAAGCCCGGCAAGCCGACCTCGCAGACGTTTGCCGCAGGCAGCTACGTGGTGCGCATGGACCAGCCGTACTCGCGCATTGCCGACGCACTGCTGGACCGCCAGTACTGGTCGCCGAAAGACCCGCAGCAGCATCCCTACGACGATACAGCCTGGTCGATGGGCGACCTGTTCGATGTGCAGGTCGTGCGCGTGACCGACAACGCCATCCTCAAGGCGCCGATGGATCCCGTCAGCCAGCCCGTCACGGTGCCGCAAGGTCTGGCCGCACTGGACATCCCGAACGGCAAGCTGCCGCGCATTGCGCTGATGCACACCTGGCTGGATACGCAGACCGAAGGCTGGTGGCGCATGGCGCTGGACAAGCTGCATGTGCCGTATAGCTACATCAGCACGCAGGACGTGGCGCGCATCGGCAATCTGCATTCGAAGTACGACGTCATCCTGTTCGGCCCGATCGGCAGCGTCAGCTCGCAGCAGATCGTCGACGGCCTGCCGATGTGGGGCAATCCGATGCCGTGGAAGACCACCAAGCTGACCCCGAATATCGGCCACATCGACAGCACCGACGACATCCGTCCCGGACTGGGATCAACTGGCCTGGCCAACCTCAAGCAATTCGTGAGCGAGGGCGGCCTGCTGATCACCGCCGAAGACACCGCGAAGTTCGCGATCGATACCGGCCTGGCACCGGGCGTTTTCGTCACCCCCACGCATAACCTCAAAGTGGTCGGCAGCGTGCTGCAGGCGCAGTTTGTCGATCGCAAGAGTCCCATTGCCATCGGCTATGCGAGCAACGACCTGGCGATGTACAGCTCGCTGGGTCAGTCCTTCACCGTATCCAACCTGACCACCGGCGACCAGGGGCTGCCCAACGCGAAAGACTTCCAGCGTCCGACCGGACGTGGCGGCCCGCACGATATGGACGTCCCCGAAGGCCGGCCGTTTGCCGAGCCACCGGCGCTGCCCAGTGCCAAGCCATGGCAGGCGCTGCCGCTGAACGCCGACCAGACACGCAACAACCCGTGGGCGATTCCTGCCGATCAACAGCCGCAAGTGATCCTGCGCTACGCCGATGCCGACCGCCTGCTGGTTGCCGGCCTGCTGGATGGCGGCGATGAGATGGCCGAGCATGCAGCAGTGGTGGATGCCCGCTACGGCAAAGGTCACGTGCTGCTGTTTGCCGGCAACCCGATCTGGCGCGGCGAGACCATCGGCAGCTATCCGCTGGTGTTCAACGCGATCCTGCACTTTGATCAGTTGAACGCGCAGAAGTAGAGCCGCCAGAACTGTTGGCATCGCGTAGGTTGGGGTGAGCGCAGCGATGCCCAACAGGG
>Ga0302305_1001497_pt1 | contig 13418 bp, 7 predicted proteins | sample III_Palsa_E2_3_FD_198764 | JGI IMG/M metagenome (GOLD analysis project Ga0302305, IMG submission 198764) | Peat permafrost microbial communities from Stordalen Mire near Abisko, Sweden - III_Palsa_E2_3 | ecosystem: Environmental > Terrestrial > Soil > Palsa > Peat permafrost | place: Sweden... | reverse complement strand
GTGATTTTCACTACGCCGGTGGCGAGCAGGCGGTCGTCATCGGCGGTGAAGCCGACCACGACGAATTCCAGCGGCAATTTCCTGGCCGCAACAAAGCGGGCTGTCTGCAATAGTAGGTCGTAGCCCTTTTGGGCGCTGATTGCGCCGACGACGGCGATCCGCCGGATCGCTCCGGGGGGTTTTAGTATTGGACGCAACTGCAGGCGCCCGGATTCATCTTGCCAGGCCTGGTTTCGCACTTTGATCCCGAAGCGCCGGATGTAGCGGCGCGCGGTGTCTTGGCTTGGGGCCACAATCTCTCGCGCCGCGCGCAGCAGCCGCAGGCTTCGCAGGTGCAAGTCCGCCGGCACGATATCTTCCTCAAGGTTGCTGCCGTAATCGGCGACGCACAGCGCGCATTGGCGCACGTCCGGCTCGCCGCAGTAGCGATCGTCGCGCGCGGTAAGCGTAATGCGCGGACAGTACCAGGCGTAGTCATGCAAAATTACGTCATAGACCGGATACGCGCAAGTCAGTGTTTCGATTAGGGCGGGGTTGTAGCCGAGGAAGTGATGGATTTCCGCCCACGCGATTTGGCTTCCGCGCAGAAATTCCATCAATTCGGTGGCTGGAGCCGCCGGAAATACCAGGTTGGGGTAGGCGGCCTCGTCGCCGGCGCTGACTGCGATACCTCGCGCCTCCGGGCGCAGCACCAGCGCCCGCATTCCTTCCCGATCGATTTGGGCCACGCGTTCGTTCACCCGCAGCAACACGCCGCCGCCGCGATCGTGGCTCACGATCAGGACCGCTTCGCGATTTGTCTGATCGCGGCGCCAACGCAGCAAATCCATCCGCCGGCGCGCGGCGAATAGCGGCTCCGCCTTGGACCATTTCTTGATCAGCTCGTCATATCCGGGGTGCAGCCGGTTCATGGTGACGAGGTTCCGCTTGGTCAGTTCCTTCTTCGCCGCGCCGAACGAGACCCCTTCCCGGTGGCCGACGAAGCTGCCCGCGGCCGCGACATGACGCCATCCCAAATGCCGCGCACGCAGGCTGAAGTCGTTCTCCTCGCCATAACCCTGACCGAACACATCCTCGCGGAACAGCCCGGTGTCGTTTAGGCACTCGGCCCGGATATACATGCAGAAACCATGCGCGGTCGGAACCTCCACTGCCGAGCCGGAGTTCGCCTCGCGTGCCAATTCCGCCATGGCGCAGGTCGCCGCGAGATCAGGGATCGGGTTCGACCACTCGGTTGCCGGATAGCTGAAAATCGTCGCCGCGTTGGAAAACGGCGTAGCGGTGCCGATATCTGCCGCCGAGTAGACCGCCGCGCGAAGATCCTGGATCCATCCCGGCGGTACCAGCGTGTCGCTGTTCAGCAGCACGACGTCCCGACCGGCGGCAGCGCGCAAACCGGCATTGCAGGCTGCCGGAAATCCCAGATTGGCTGGCCGCGGGTCGAGCTGGAACTCGCCGGAGGCCGCCAACTCCGCCAATTTTGTCACCAGCTCGCGATCCGGCGAGCCGTCCACCACCACCAGTACGTCCTCGACAGCGGTTTTCGCCGCCAGCACGCAGGCCACGCAGTCCAGCGTTTCTTCCAGCCCCAGGTAAACCGGGATTACCACCAGCACGCGCCGCTGCGCCAGATCCGGCGCCGGGTACGACGGCTTCGGCCCGATCAAGTCTGCCTGAATGCTGATAAAGGCGCCCGTCTCATCGAACGGCGCCACGGCCTCGCCCGCCACCGGAAAACGTCTGGCCAACGCCCTCGCCGCAGCCACGGCACTGGTCACTTCGCCTTGGGGCGCCAGCGGAGCGCCGTAAAGCCGCCGCCCGTGCGGACCGATCACGTCGACCGATGCGCCCAGCTCCGCTACCTGCGCGGCGGAGAGCGCAAACCCGCGCGGCTCCGCGAAAGGGTTGGCATCGCTGCGCTCGGCGACCGGCAAATCCGCCACGATTTCGCGGCCGTTCACCGAGATTCGCGGGGTCCGCCATGGCTCGCCCGGATACCAGCACCAGCCGGCGATGCCCCCTGCCGCTGCGTGAACGAATCCCTCCACGCGCGTCACCATCCGCACGTCGATCGGGCTGCCAAGCAGATCCTGCCCGGCCCGGCGCACCGCGAGCCGGCCTGCGTCGTGCCAGCCCGATGCCAGTTGAAATCCCCGGTTGCCCGATCGCCGGCCTGGCGCGGGCGTGCCGTCCAGGAGCACCTCGAACTTCGCTGCCCCGCCGGAAACCATAACGAATCCAGCATTGTCGAGACCGCACCAGCCCCGCGTGCCGGCGATTTCGGTTGCCTGTGCGGCAAACTCCGGGTCCGCGGGGGGGGCGTTGCGTGCCAGCACTCGATGCAGCGCACTCGCGGCGGCGGCGTGGGCGCCGGCACGCGCGAGGCAGATCGCGAGCCGCCGCCACGCCTCACCCCACGCGGTCTTTTCCGCCAAGAACGCGAACATATCCACCGCGCGCAGCTTACCCGTAAGCAGAGACATTTCGGCCAGCGCGAAGGTGAGCGTGCCGTCGCCCGGCGACCGGCGCTGGGCATATTCGACCAGCGTTGCCGCCTCGGTCCATGCCCCGCGGTCGAGCGCATTCACCGCATCCGCCGCAGCCCGAGCGGTCTCGGGATCCCGCTCCAGCCAAGGCGCAATCAACATCGGCTTCAGGAAATGCGACGGTCTGACTTCAAATTCCGGCAACTCAGATCTCCCGCCGCGACCGGCGCACCATCAGTTGAAATACAAGAAGAAGTCTTCTTTTTGTGAACAAAAAGAAGCAAAAAAACTTTGTCAATTGGAGCGCGCCGGCCCTGGTTGGTGAATTCTTTTTTTCAAAAAAGATGCTTCCTTCCCTTGCCTCAACTTTCTTAAAGCCTTCCCATCCGCCCCACCAGCCCGTGCCACAGCCCGCGTAGCATCATAGCGATATGCTTCGCCCGCGGTCGAGCCAGCAGCGCGTAACAGCCCACGCGCAGCATCAGGCGCGAGCCTTCGACCAGCTTCCAGTTGCCCGGAACCCAGCCTTGGCGACACATCCAAACCCCGTTTCGCACCATGTAGTAGTGCCGTAAAGGACTGTGCAGCGGAAACTGGCGTCCCCGAAACCGCAACGGTTGATCGCCGAGGCTGTGTTCCATCGCCGCGTCGCAGACCCCATAGCATTGATATCCGGCCTTTTTGGCGCGCAGTCCCCATTCGATGTCGACGTAATCGATGAAGAGATTTTCCTGCATGCCGCCGACGCCGGCGAGCGTCGCCATCGGGATCACGCTGCCCGACGACATCAGGTAATCCACCGCCGCGACCGCGGGCAACCCGGGACCGCAGTCGCAACGGCGCAGATGCAGGCCCTCGATCCGGATGAAAGGCGGGCGAATTTCTCGCCGCGGGTCGTAATAGCGTGGCCCGACGGCGGCGATTTTTTCCCCTTCGGCGCGTTTGGTGCGCGCGATTTCCAGCAATTTTGCCACCATGTCAGGCGCGGGAATGCTGTCGTGATCGAGCAAGAGAACGTAATCGGCACGGTTTTGCCTGGCCCAGCCGATGCCCGCATTCTGCGCCGCGGCGACGCCTCGGTTTTCACCCAGCGGGAGCAAGGCGATCTTAGGATCGGGCGTAAGGGCCAGCCAATCCGCCAATAGCGCACCGTCGCCATTGTCCACCAGAACGATGGCGTCAGCCTGTCTCGCGCAGGCATCCAGCAATCTTCTGAGGATTTCAAGATCGGGGTTGAAGGTGACAATGACGGCAACAAGAGAAAGGGTTCCCGGCTTCTCGTCGGTAAGCTGCCCGGCGGCGGTTTCGCTCGATACATCGGGTGGCAATGGCACTGACTCGGCTCGCTATATGCGGGAATGTTGAGGATGGACCACGGCGTTCTTTCCACGCAAGGCCGCCCGACGCTTCCCTTGCCTAAGGCGATCCGATATTGCAGACCGGCCCTCGTTATAAGGCCGCACCAACGATGGATTTCGCCGCAATTCGTCCGCTTACCCAGGCCGCCCACCGCTGGCTCCGCGAGCAAGCCTGGCCGGTGTGGCTCGAGTATGGGATTGACCGCGCGCACGGTGGGTTCCACGAGCATCTGTCGCTCGACGGCCATGAGTGCAATGCCGCGTTCCGGCGCCTGCGCGTGGTCACCAGGCAGATCACCGTCTTTGCGGCGGCGGCTCAAGAGGATGTGCCGGGAGCGGCGGATGCGGTGCGGCTGGGTTGCGACTTTCTGACCAACCACGCCAAACAAGACGATGGGGGCTATGCCTGGCGTTTCGATCTCGCCGGCAATCCGACCGATGTTACCCGCGATCTCTATGATCACGCCTTCGTGCTATTGGCGTGGGCGGGTGCGGCTGCCTCGTTGCCGAAAGGTTTAGGCCTTTACTGGGCCCATGAGCTCGACCACTACCTCCAAACCCGCTTCCGCGATCCCGCGGGCGGCTATCTCGAAAGCCTTCCCGGCTCGCTGCCGCGCCGCCAAAACCCGCACATGCATCTGCTCGAAGCATATTTAACCGCGGCGGAAACTTGGAAATCGCTCAAATTTTTCAGCCGTGCCGAGGAACTGGTCGCCCTGTTTCTCGATCGCCTGTTCCAGCCCGAAGAAGGCGCTCTCCCCGAGTTTTTCGACGACGACCTCATCCCGCTCCGCGAGGCTGGGCGTTTCATGGTCGAACCCGGCCATCATGCGGAATGGATCTGGCTATTGCGCTGGTACCGCGAAATCGCGCTTTACTTCGGCGCCCCGGTGCCCAGCGCACTCTTCTCCACCATCGCCGCCTTGGCGCAATTCATCGATCAGGACGCAGCCCACACCAAAAATGGCGCCCTGGTCGACGAGATGTGGAGCGACGGCACTGTTCGCGCCGGCAGCGCCCGCCTGTGGCCCCAGACAGAACGCCTTAAGGCCGAACTCCTGGTCCCCACCCCGAACCTGGAGCGCATTCAAGGAGCCTTCCAGGTGCTGACCCAATTCATTACTGGCGCCCCGCGCGGCCTATGGCACGAACGATGGACCGCGGAGCAAGGGTTTCTCAGCATCCCGGCCCCTGCCAGCAGCCTCTATCACCTGACTGCGGGCATACTGGTGGCGAACCTCGCGGCCGGTGGCGAGACGATATGAGAGGGGCAGGAAGAATCTTCTTTTTGTGAACAAAAAGAAGCAAAAAAACTTTGTCAATTAGGGGTGCCACCGATCCATGGCCGCCGCGCTTCAGGTAACAAAAGTTTTTTGCTTCTTTTTTTCAAAAAAGATGCTTCCTGCTTCGCTTCAGCCTATCGCCTTCGCGACCAGCTTATGGAACGCCTTCAGGTGGTCCGCCATCGCCAGGTGTTTCACCGCGTATTCGCGTGCGCCCGCCCGCAGTCCATCGGCCAGCGGTTGATTTTCCAGCAATTCCAGCACGGTATCGGCGAGTTTCCCGGGGTCCAGGCAGGGTGTCACCAGGCCGTTCTTGCCGTGGGTGAGAAACTCGGTCACCGGCGCCGTATCGCTGCCGACCAGCGCGCAGCCGATCGCCATCGCCTCGCGCAGTGACCATGACGCCACGAACGGATAGGTCAGATAGACGTGCACGTCCGAGCGTTGCAGCAACCGCAAATAGTCCCGGTAATCGACCTTTCCCAGAAAATGCACGCGCGATAAATCGATCTCGTCGCGCACTTCCTTGAGAAATATATCCCGCCAACTGCCATAGGGGGGCGCCGAGCCGTAGCTTACCTTGTTGCCGCCCACCAACGCCACCTGCAGGTCGGGGCGCTCGCGCAACAGCCGGGGCAGCGCGCGCATCAGGATATGGTAGCCGCGGTAGGGCTCGAGGTCGCGCGAGACATAGGTGAGCAATTTCTGCCCCGGCGCCACGTGCAATTTGCTGAACTCGAATCTTTCGGTGAAAGCGGTCGGGTCGGGTTTGCAGACATCGAGATGAACGCCGTCGGGCACCAGGCGGATCTGCTTTTGCGCCCACGCCGGGTAGGTGGAACGCTGCCAGACGGTGGGGCATTGACCCAGGCCGCCGTTGGTGAGGGCCAACAGGTTGGTGAGGTTTTTCGCCCGCACGCGGGGCAGCATCGCCGGGTCCAGCGGAAATTCGGGATCGAACCCGACGTCCACGCCGTGCGTGTGATAATAGAATTCGTAGTATCCAACTATCGGCACGCCGGGAAATACGTCTCCGATATTCAGGAGCTCGCCCCAGCCTTGGTGGCCGACGATGACGTCAGGCTCGAAACCAAGCGCCTTCACGTTTGCCGCCACGCGCGCCACTTCGTCGGCGCGGAGCTGCATGATTTCGTGCTCCTCGACCGCACGGTGGACGTTGCGCGAGCGAGGCTGGGTGAGCCGGTAATTGACCCGCCGCACGCCGTTCATCTGATTGGTGTTCGGCTCCGAGATGAAGACGATCTCGTCGCCCTTCTTACGTGAAAGGATGTCCCGCAAGATATGGTGATATTGACCAGGAAAATTCTGGTGCACAAACAAATAGCGCAAGAAACAAGTAATCCTTAATCGAGGTCGGCACCGCGCGGACGCAGGCTGATGATAAATGCTTCGAGCGGAGCGAGTGATTCGCACTCGCAGGCCTCACCATTTTCGACCGGGCCGGCACTGCTGCCATCAATAAAACTTGCTTCATAGACGCAATCATAAAGCTCCGCGGCGTCGCCGCGCAGACGGACCTTGAAGCCCAGCACCGGCAGCGCCATGCCGCGGCTGCCCAGGAATTGCCCGCCCTCGGACCACGGCGAAAGCCAATCGCGGCCCAGCACCGCCTGATATTCGATGTCTTCGGCCGCGATATCCTCGGGCGGGGTAATGACGAAACCTTCGATCCAGCGCCTGCTGCCACGCAGGCCCATCCATTCGTCGAAATCGGCGCCGACATCGCCGCGTGCCTGAATATGCGCCACGATCTGCTTCTTCACCGGCGCCGCGACCGGCGTGGCCCCGCCACCGACGCGGGTGACTTGCAAGCGCGGTGGCTCGCCGCCGCGCGGCGAATGATAGACGGTAACCAGCACCGGCGCCGGCCCGCGGGTCACTCGCACCAACGCCGCCGCGTCGTTCAAGCCCACCCAGCCATCCTGGCGGAATGTGGTGATACTGACGTCGGCCGATTGAGCGCCGGGCGGCACGGACAGGCGTATGCCGGGCAGGCCGAATTCATCCATTGCGCCTTTGAATCCCGGCGTATGAAAGACGCAGAACACCCCCGCCTCAAGTTGCATCAAACTCGCCGTAACCTTGAGCTCGGTCACGACATTGCGGACGGGTTGAGCAGCTTCCGACATTGCGCCTCTTCTCCAACTTGCGTTTTCATCGTGCGGTCTAATCAACGGCGCTGCAAGCCACCAAACGCCAGGATTTAGATTATTCTCATCTCGTTCCGGAATTCGGGGTTAAGAGAAGTGTTCTTTTTTGCAAAAAATAACCAAAAAACTCTTGTTCGTTTGGTCTCGAGTGCACCCGGCGGCCGGTGTCTTTCACCCCCAATTGACAAAGTTTTTTTGCTTCTTTTTGTTCACAAAAAGAAGACTTCTTCCTTGCCCCTATACTGTGCTCGCGCCCACCTTGGTCAGCCGTTCCAGATCCCGGTCGGCCTCGGTCACGCCCTGCGCGCGTGCCCGTCGCAACCAGTTGATCGCAGCGGCGGTATCAGTGCGACCCGCGGCGCCGTAGGCGAGGTAGCGCCCAACCATAAGTTGCGCGTGGGGGTGCTTCTTGGTGGCGGCGCGCATGAACCATTCGAACGCTTCGTCGCGCTGTTCGGGCACGTCGTGTCCTCCGCCCAGCATTGCCCCCAGGCCGAAGGCTCCCCCGACATGCCCCGCCTCGGCGGCTCGGCGGAACATGGCGAGCGCGGCAGCGTGATCGCGCGGACCGCCGCGCCCGTTCACCATCATTTCGGCCACCGCTACCTGCGCATCGGCGAAGCCGGCCTCGGCCGCGCGCGACATCCAATTGCGTCCCTCGACCTCGTCCTTTTCGGTGCCGCGGCCTTCCGACAGCATGCGGCCCAGCCAGTATTGGCCGCTCGGCACAGTTTCGGCGGACCGCCGGAACCATTCTACCGCCTCGGCATCGTTGCGCTCGATCCCCGCGCCCTCGGCCAGGCAGACACCGTAGTTATAGGCCGACACCGGATCGCCGGCCCGGGCTGCCGCCTCGAACCATTCGCGGGTGCGGACCCGGTCCTCTTCGCCGGCCAGGCCTTTCAGCGAAAGGCCCGCGAGACGGGCTACCGCATCGCGGTCGCCGGCCATCGCGGCCTTGCGAAACCACGCCGCCGCTTCCTCGGGGTCGCGCCCCACGCCGATGCCGGTGAGATAGAATTGGCCGAGCGTGCGCGCCGCCGCTGCATTGCCGGCTTCTGCCGCAACACGGTACCAAATCGCGGCCTCGGAGAAATTGGGCGGCAACTCGCCTTCCTTGGCGTAAAGGTCGCCCACCACCGCAGCCGCCTCGGCATCGCCGGCGAGCCCCGCGCGCCGGAGCCAGGTCTCGCCAGTAACGACGTCCCGGGCGACCCCCCGCCCTTGCATAAGTGCCATCCCGTAGCGCGCCATGCCTGGGCGCGCGCCGCCGGCGGCGGCCTTGGCGTAACAACTGGCAGCAAGCTCGAGGTCAGGTTCGCCCCAGGCGCCGCGCTCGGCACCAACGCCGAGCAAATAATGGGCGAGCGGCAGATTGCCTTCCGCCGCCTTTTCCAGGTGCGGACGTGCCTCGTCCCACTGGTCCTTCTGGTCCACGCGCAGCATGCCCATGGCGACGCCGAGATGACCTTGCGGGTTCCCGGCGTCGGCCGACGCGCGATAGAGCTCAGCGGCGCGGGCCGGATCGCGCATTTCGGCCGGGCCCGACGTCAGAATATATCCGAGCAGCGCCTGAGCCCCAGGCGACTTGGCACTGGCCCGCTCAGCCCAATGCACTGCTTTGGCGAAATCCGGGCCGACCGTCACGTCCCCGGCTTGGGTGGTGGCGCCGAACAGGCCGGCGTTCGCCTCGAGGCCGCCCATTACCGCCATCGACGCCATTGTGTACTGGGCTTCCGTATGTCCCTGCTCTGCCGCCTGTTCCAGCCATTGCAGACCGTGGGCGCGGTTGGGGGGCACGCCGGCGCCGCGCAGATAGGCGCGAGCGACGTGAAATTGGGCCTCGGCCACCCCCTCGCGCGCCAAAGTCGCGAGCAGGGGGAAGGCTGCCGGGTATTGCTCAGCTTCGACCAGCGCCAGCGCCCGTTTCAGCCGAGCCTTGGCCGGAAGCAATCCGGCCAGCCTCGTTACTACGCGCGAAGTCAAGGCACCCCATGCCCCGCTTCGATAAAGGACGGCGCTACGCGTTCAGTTAACAACATCAGCACATTGCGTGTCCCGGTGATGTCGTCCACGACTACCGCCATGCCAGGTAGCGGCCGGAACCCCTTCGGGACCAAGCGCATGTGCATTTTGTCGATCGTCACCGTGCCCTGGTAGAACAGCCCGGTAACTACCTGCGTTTCGGGGAGGCTGGTCTGGGTTGGGCTTGGGGCGGAAGGCCCGTTGGAAAGACCTTGCTGGAGCTGGGTCTGCAACTGCCCCGGCAGGAAGCTGCTGGATGTGAGCGCAACCAGAGTGCCGTCGGCGTAACCGTGGGTGGTATAATTGAAGGAGTCGAATTTGATCTCGACCTTTTGGCCCACTGCCAGCGCGCCGGCATCGTCCGACGAGAAATCCGCGATAACCTGGATCTTGCCCTCGTCGGGCTGGATCGTCATCAACTGATCGCCCGATTGCAGCACCGCACCCTTCGACACCGGCGACACCACCAACACCGAGCCCGCTTGCGGAGCCCTGATCACGGTCAATTGGCGGCGCAACACGCTCTTCGACAATTGCGAGGCCGCGTCATCCATGGTCGCGGCGTCGCCTGCCAGAGACTGGTTCTGCTGGGCGTAGAAGCTTTCCGTGTAGGCATCTCGTTCCGCGATCATCGAGGCGAGATCCTGCCGGGCGCCCTCGACCGCGGCGATGGTGCTCTGAACCTCGCCTTTCAACAGGTCGGATTGCGATTGCGCGCTGAGCAAGTCGAGCTGGGCGCCGACGTGAAGAGTGAACAACTCCTGCCGCTTGGCGGTCACCTGGTCGGCGATGGCGGATTGCTGCTGATATGACAGCATCTGCGACTGGCTGCTCGCGAGCCCAGCCTGCAGCGATTTGATCTTGGTATTGTAGCTGTCCGTCGTAGACCGGAGCTGGGCCAGGTCTTGGGCGTATTCCCGGAGCGACGCCGCCGTGTAGGCGGTCTGTCGCGAAGGGACATAGGGCTTGTTTTCGACTTCGGCGCGCAGCCGTTCCACATTGGCCTGAGCGGCGTCGTACTGGGCCTGCAAGGAACCCAAATCGGATTGGGTGAAGGTGGGGTCGAGCTGGGCAAGGATGTCGCCTTTATTGACATGCTGTCCCGCCACCACGTTGATCGATTTCACGATCGAGGTCTCCACCGGCTGGACCACTATAATATTGGTATCGGTCGCAACCGCGCCGTAACCGGGTACCACGACGTTGACCGGTACCACGATCGACAGAACGATCAGCGCCAGAAGGAAAATCAGTAGAGCGAGCGGCACGTTGCGCGCCACTGCTGACGGCGGCATGGCAATCAGTGACGCGGTCGGGGATTGATATTCGAGCAACGGTCCGGGCAAAGCTTCGGCAACCGGCTGGCGGAACAGCAATTGATTCCGGTTTTTCACGACTGATTACTCCCCAGACTCGCTGATAGCCGCCGTCAAGGCGGGCCGGTTCCCGCCGCCGGCATGACGGTTCTGCTGTTGCCACAACTGCCGGTAGATCACGCAGCGTTCCAACAGTATCGGGTGCGGCGCGAGATCAACCACCGTGCCCTGATCGAGCACCAGGATCAGGTCGCTCTCGACCAGCGAAGACAGCCGGTGCGATACGATGAACATGGTGCGGCCACGGCCGATGCGCAGCAGATTGGCGTTCACCAGGGCCTCGCTTTCCGGGTCGAGGGCGCTGGTGGCTTCGTCCAGCACCATGAGCCGCGGATCCGAGACCAGAGCGCGGGCGATCGCCAGCCGTTGGCGCTGACCGCCCGACAGGTTGGGCGAACCTTCGAAGATGTAGCTCTCATAGCCGGCAGGCAGTTTTTCGATGAATTCGTCGGCGCCGGCGAGACGGGCCGCGCGGACCGCGTCTTCCAGCGTGAGCCCCGCGCGCCCCGCCAGAATATTGTCGCGAATGCTGCCGCGGAAGAGGAAGTTCTCCTGCAACACCACACCGAAACCGCGCCGCAAGTGGGCGAGATTGATTTCCTTGAGGTCGGCACCGTCGATCTTGATCGAGCCGCTGTACTCCATGTTGATGCCTTGGAGCAGGCGGGTCACGGTCGATTTACCCGAGCCCGACCGGCCGACCAGGCCCAGCATGGTGCCCGGCGGGATTTCGAAACTTACGTTCTTGAGCGCCGGACGATCGGAACCGGGATAGGTGAAGTTTACCCCCTGGAACACTACCGCACCGGCGAAACGCGGCCGCAAACCCTCACCCGGAGTGCGCGTCTCGGGCGCCTGGTTCACCGTGCTCGCCAAGACTTTCACCGCGGTGCGGGTCTCTTCGAGGTCTTCGAGCAAACGTGCCATGCCGACCAGCGGTGCCGCGGCGCGTGAGCCCAGGATCATCAGGCCGATCAGTGTGCCGGAATCGATCGACGTGTCGCCGCTGAGCAGCATATAGCATCCCACCAGCACCACACCGCGCTGTGCCATGAATTCGAACGGCACGGCGAGCGAACTCGGCCAGTTCGAGAGCCGCTGCAGATCGTCGCGGCGGTGGCCGGCGGTCGCGACCATGTTGTCATATTCCGCCTTGCGCACGGGTTCCAGCGCCAGGGATTTGAGGGTGCGAATTCCGTGGATGTTTTCGTTGAGCGCGGTGCCTTTGGCCACCTCGGCTGCGACCAGAAGGGCTGTCAGGCGCCGCAATTCCGGCAGGAAGACCAAGACTATCAGCGAAATGCTAACCGCGGCGGCTATGATCATCCATGCCAGTTCGGCGTTGAGGTAGAAAATGGCGGGTACCAGGATCACGAGCGTCACCGCATCAAGCACCGTGTTCAGCGCCTTGCCGGTGAAGAATTCGCGCACCTTCTGCAGTTGCATGATGTTGTACATGGTCTGGCCGACCGGGACGCGCTCGAAGTAGACCATCGACAGCCGGAGCAGCCGGTCCATCACCACCAGGCTCAGTCTGCTGTCGATGCGGGTCGCGGCGACCACGATCAATTCGCGCCTCGCCCAGGTGAGCACCATGTCGAGCAGCACCATCGAGACCATTAGCAGGGCGACGAAATTCAACGTGGAATAGACCCGGTAGACCATGACCGAGTTGATGATCGTCATCATCATGAAGGCCGGCGCGATCGTCGTGATCGCCATCGCGATCGAGGCGACCAGGATGGCACCAAGCAGCGGCCTTTCGAGCATTACAGTCTGAAAGATATAGCTCATGCCGAACGGCTCGTCTTCCATGGCTTCGCCGCGCGGTCGGCGCACGAGCATGACTTCACCATCCCAAACGTGCGACAGACGCAGTTCGTCTACCGGCACCGCGGGTACCGTTTCAGGCTGGAGAGGATCGCGGATCAGCACCACGCGGCGTTCTGCGCTGGCGCCGACCAGAATGCCGGCGGTGCCGTCGGTGAACATCAGCACCACCGGGGTGCCGTCATTGAAACGGAATAAACTCGAGAATTTCAGTCTGGTGGCTTTTGCCCACAGGCCGACGCTGCTCAACCAGACCGTGAGCGAAGCCGACGACGGAAACTTTTCCTCGACCGGACAACGATACTCGCGGGGATCAGGATCGATGCCCCAAAAACGCGCCACTTGCACCGCCGCGGCGACCCTCGCCTCGGACAAGGACTGCTGGAAACTGGCTCCACCACCGCCCGCTGGAGGGCTGGCCGTGTCGATTTTATCCTCACGATCCACGCGAAATCCCCTTAAAAACAAACCCTTGCGCGCCCGATCGGTCGGGCCTTACTACTGTCATCGCGAGCCTCGATATCGGCCCTTAGCATACGCCACGTCCGCGAGAAATGACTAAATTTCTTAAAATCGTCTCTGCCTATTGAAGGTGAGCACCCCTAATGGCCATCTTTTAGCACTCGGATTGAGCCAGCGCGATAGCGAGCCGCGACAATCCGATCCTGGGCCAGAAGATTGTGGAGGCGCGCCGCTCCGGGGCCGTCCAGCACCGCCAGGAGCCGATCGAAAGAAGGCCGGTCGCCCCTCATCATCGCGATAAAGAGAGCGTTCAGGGCGTCCGCCCACGGATCCCGGCCCATACAGCATGCACATCCGGGAGCATGGATCGGATCCAAATTTAACACCAACTGTGGGGTTTGGCGTAATTCGGCGGGCATATCCGACG
>Ga0302305_1001492_pt1 | contig 13435 bp, 12 predicted proteins | sample III_Palsa_E2_3_FD_198764 | JGI IMG/M metagenome (GOLD analysis project Ga0302305, IMG submission 198764) | Peat permafrost microbial communities from Stordalen Mire near Abisko, Sweden - III_Palsa_E2_3 | ecosystem: Environmental > Terrestrial > Soil > Palsa > Peat permafrost | place: Sweden... | reverse complement strand
GAACGCAAAGCTCGGAGGTGATTTGATGCTGGCTTAGTTTATCAAACGACAGACATCACTTTGCCGGGCGTTTGGCGATGATGAGGGCGGAGATTTTGTCGTAGGCCGACTGCGGGAGGACACCGCGCGTAACCAGCTGATTCTTGGCGGTGTAGGGGCGGCCTTCGATAACGCGGTGGACGTAGGCGTCGCCCATGCCGGGGAGGGATTTTAGCTGGGTTGGGGTGGCGGTGTTGAGGTCGAGGAGGGTGGATTGAGCGGAAGAAGCCGCAAGTGCCAAAGTGGGCGCTGTTGCCGCGAAGCTAGCGGCAACCGCAATGGACGCGACCGCGATTAAGTGGCAAAAGCGCCGCATCAGACAGTGGCGGCTGAGACTACGCTGCCGCGTCCGGCTTCGATTTTGACGATCTGGCCGTCGCGCATGTGGAGGATGCGGTCGGCGATCTGGGCGGCTTCGGGATTGTGGGTGATCATCAGCGTGGTCTGGTTGAGCTCGCGGCTGGAGGTGCGGAGCATCTCGAGGACGGCGTCGGAGTTGACGGTGTCGAGGTTGCCGGTGGGCTCGTCCGCCAACACGATGGCCGGGCGGGTGATAAGGGCGCGGGCGATGGCAACACGCTGTTGCTCGCCGCCGGAGAGCTCGTTGGGGCGGTGGTGCAGGCGGCCCTTGATGTTGAGGAGGTCGGCTAGGTGGTCGAGGAGTTCTTTATCGACCGGCTTGCTTTTGTCAGCGATGCTCTGGGCCAGCTCAATGTTGTCGTAGGCCGAGATGGTAGGGAGCAGGTTGAAGCGCTGGAAGACGAAGCCGATCTGGGAGCGGCGAAGCTTGGTGCGCTGCGCGTCGGAGAGGCGTGAGAAGTCCTGGCCCTGGATGGTGAGCGTGCCGGTGGTCGGCGAGGTGAGGCCGCCGAGGACGTAGAAGAGGGTCGATTTGCCGGAACCGGAGGGGCCGACGATGGCGACGAACTCGCCCTGCTCGATGGTGAAGCTGACGTCGCGGAGGGCGGCGACGGAGAGTTTGCCGGAACGGTAGGTTTTGCCGAGGTGCTGGGCTTCAATAATGGGCTTCATGCGCAGGTTTGAGTTTAGCGCAGTGGGACCACTTCCCATACCTGGGGGCATCCCGGCGTCAGGCGGCTCAGGCGAGTGCGGCACCTGGGGTTAGGAAGGATTTGAGGTCGAGTTCTTCGAGGAAGCTGACTTCGAGGCGAATCAAGAGGACGCGACCCAAGGTGGCGGGCGAGGGGTTGTGGCGGCGCAGAGTGCAGAGGCCGGTGAGGTCGAGGTGGCTGCCACGGGTGAGTTCCAGGCCGACGGCGATGAGTGCGCCGTAAAGCTCGATGATGGAGCGGAGCTGCACTTCAAAGGTGATTTGGAGCGTGGTGAGGGAGAGCGGCTTGCGCTCGAGGACCCAGCAGCCGCTGCTGGTCATGGCGTCGGTGACAGCAGGCAGGATGAGGCGGCGGTCGTCGTAGGTAAAGCCCTGGAGTTCGAGAGAGTGCGCGACTGCCGGGGGTTCTGGCGGGATGGCGGCGAGGGTGGGGAGGATTTTGTGCATGATGCGACGCTCTCCATGGCGTTATCGGAGGGGATGGGCGGGAGCGTGACGAGTGTCGCAGAGTGCTGCGGTGGGATGGGTTGGCACATACACTGGTTTTGGTCGGGCAGTGGGTGAGGAGGAGATTGCTGGATGGTGATCGGGATTGGAACGGACATGATCGAGATTGCGCGGATTGAGCGCAGTGTGGCGCGGTTTGGGGAGGCGTTTCTGAAGCGGGTGTTTACGCCGGGCGAAGTTGCCTACTGCCAGACGAAGAAGAACTCCGGTGAAAGCCTGGCAGCCCGGTTTGCGGCGAAAGAGGCAGGGGCCAAGGCTTTGGGGACGGGGATCAGCCGCGGAGTGAGCTGGCGGGAGTTTGAGGTGAAGCGCAAGCCGGGGCAGCGGCCAGAGCTGTTTCTTTCCGGGCGGGCAGCGGAGATCGCCGCAGGGTTGGGAATACAGCGGCTTTCGCTGAGCCTGACGCACTCGCGGGAGCTTTCGATGGCCGTGGTGATTGCAGAAAATTAAGGGTCGAGAACGATTTCGCATCGGGGTACGGCGGCGAGCATCCAAAATAGCGAGAACAACCGCTGCTACGATGGAGAATCCCTTGGGTATGGGCGTGGGGTAATCGGTTTTTCTTGCGAGGAGTGCTATGCCAAGTCAGCAGGAAGTGAAGTGGTCGCAGTTGAAGGTGGGTTCGATCGTGCTGGTCTCGGTCTTACTTCTGTCGACGCTGCTGTTTCTGATGACGAGCGCGGCGGGCATCAGCCTGTTCAGCAAGAAGCTGCTCGTGACGACTTATTTTGAGAACTCCGCCGGATTGAAGACCGGAGCGCCGGTAAATCTGGAAGGCGTGACAATTGGTGCGGTGAAGAAGATCAGGATTTCGACCGACCCGAAGCGGAAGCTGACGCCGGTGTTCGTGGAGATGGAACTGAGCCCGAAGTTCAGCGAGAGTCTGCATGTGGACTCTACGGCGTCGCTTTCTACGGTGGGCGTGCTGGGCGACACGGTGATCGACATCAACAGCCAGGTGGCAACGGGGGCGCCGTTGAAGGACGGCGATGAGTTGCATACCCTGGAGACGCCGAGCCTTCAGGATGTCGTGAAGGCCAGCCAAGGGACGGTTCAGAGCCTGAACGCGATCCTGGCGAAGATGGACAAGGTTGTCGACAACATCCAGACCGGTAAGGGTTCCGTGGGCAAACTGATCAACGATCCCGCGCTTTACAACCAGGCGACGGCGACGGTGGATGAGTTGCATACGCTGGCGGCGAACATCAATGACGGCAAAGGATCCGTCGGCAAGCTGATGCACGACGACGAACTTTATAACCGGCTGAACGATACGGCGGGCAAGCTGGATGCGATTGCTACCAACCTGAGTGATGGCAAGGGGACCGCAGGCAAGCTGCTGCATGACGACAAGCTTTACGACAATCTGAACTCGACCGTAGCCCATGCGAACTCACTGCTCGCCGAGGCCGATGCAGGCAGAGGCGGGCTGGGAATGTTGGCGAAGGACCCCGTGTTTGCCAAAAAGTTAAACGACACAGTGACCAATCTGGATACGCTGCTGGCGGACGTGAACGATGGCAAGGGAACGCTTGGGAAGCTTGCTACGGACGATGCGGCTTATACGAATCTGAATAAGCTGCTGGCTGCGAGCACGGACCTGGTGACGACGATTCGGCAGGATCCGAAGAAGTATCTGACGATTCACTTGAAGATTTTCTAGGGACGTCTGCACCAGTGTCCTGCCATTTCCCTCCGGGGCTAAAGCCCCTTATTTTCCTCATGTTTTTTGTACGGGCTGAAGCCCGTACCCTTCAAAACGCTACCGGGGCAGAGATTTTTCCAGGCGATTTTCGGTACGTGAGCGGCGGTCCCTGTTCGATTTTGGGGCCGCCGCTTTGTTTTTAGGGTGCGGTTGGTGAACTTAGCTGCCAGCAACTACGTATCCCCACTAAAATCGTCCCAGTATCGGCGTTCGATCGAGCCATGCTGCCTGCTGCCCTGGCCGTAGACGGCTTTGCTTATCCCCAAGGAGATTCATGCGCACTTTTATTACTGCTTCCCTGCTGGCCTTGTCCGGGCCGCTTTGTCTGGCCCAAAGCCTGGCTACACCCGACTTTGCATCCGGCCCGACGACCATTCCGAAACAACCGATCAGCTTCGACGTGAAGGCGATCGATAAGACCGCCGATCCGTGCACGGACTTTTACCAGTACAGCTGCGGCAACTGGCAGAAGAACAACCCGATACCTGCGGACCAGACGCGCTGGGGACGTTTCAATGAGCTGGCAGAGCGTAACAACTACCTGCTCTATACAGAGTTGAAGAATGCGGCGGAAGCTCCGAAGACGCCACTACAGACAAAGTATGGCAACTACTTTGCGGCGTGCATGAATACGGATGTGGTGGACAAGCTTGGAGCAGCGCCGGTGCAGCCGCAGCTCGATGCGATTGCGAAGCTGAAGAGCGGCAAAGACTTTGCGGCACTCAACGTGGAACTGCAGAATCGGTTTGGCGATGCACGCCTGTTTGACGTTGGCGTAGAGCAGGACGAGAAGGATTCGAGCAAGCAGATTCTCGGCACCGGACAGGGTGGGCTTTCGCTGCCGGATCGCGACTACTACCTGAATACGGATGATCGCAGCATCACGCTACGGACACAGTTCGTCGCCCATGTGACGAAGATGTTTGTGCTGCTGGGAGATACACCGAAAGAGGCCGCAGCAGAAGCCGACTCCGTGATGCAGATTGAAACGGCGCTGGCGAAGGGCTCGATGAGCCGCGTGGAGATGCGCGATCCGGCGAAGGTGTATCACGTGATGACCATTGCCGAGGTACAGAAGCTGACGCCGACCTACGACTGGAAGCTTTATCTCGACGGCATTGGCATGGGTAAGGTGCCGAGCATGAATGTTAGCTCGCCGGGTTATGCGGAAGCAGTAAATGCGGAGCTGAATAGTGCGCCTCTGCCAGCGTTGAAGAGCTACCTGCGCTGGCGTGTATTGCACGAAGCGGCGCCGCATCTTTCCAAGGCGTTTGACGAGGAGAACTTTGCGTTCTTCAGCGCCACGCTGCAAGGCCAGAAAGAAGAGCAGCCGCGATGGAAGCGATGCACGAGCCTGACCGACCGCGCGCTGGGTGAGGCCGTTGGACAGGACTGGGTGAAGCAGCATTTCCCGCCTGACGCCAAGGACAACATGGAGAAGCTGGTGCATGCTCTTGAAGCCGCGCTGGGACAGGATATTTCACAGCTTTCATGGATGAGCCCGGAGACCAAAGCGCAGGCAGAGAAGAAGCTTGATGCGATCCGCGACAAGATTGGGTATCCGGCGACCTGGCGGGACTACTCCAAGTTGACGGTGAAGCGTGATGATCTGCTGGGCAACTTGCAGCGTAGCTCGATCTTTGAAACCAACCGCGACCTGGCCAAGTATGGCAAGCCGGTGGACGAGACCGAGTGGGGCATGACGCCTCCGACGGTGAACGCGTACTACAACCCGGCGATGAACGATATCAACTTCCCTGCTGGGATTCTGCAGCCGCCGTTCTACGACAACTCGCTGGACCCGGCGGTGAACTTTGGCGGGATCGGCGTAGTGATTGGCCACGAGATGACGCACGGGTTCGATGACCAAGGAGCGCAGTTTGACCTGCACGGCAACGTAGCGCCATGGTGGACGGATGCGGATCTCGCCAAGTTCAAGGACCGCACGGAGTGCGAAGCCAAGGAGTATGACGGCTTCCAGGTAGCTCCCGGGCAGAACCTGAATGGACACCTGACGCTGGGCGAAAATACGGCTGACAATGGCGGCCTGCGCATTGCTTACCAGGCGTTGATGAGCGTGCTGGCGAAGGATGGTGCTAACGCAGAGGACGCGAAGATCGACGGGTATACACCGGCGCAGCGCTTCTTCATTTCGTTTGGCCAGATCTGGTGTGAAAACCGGACCGAACAGGTGGCACGAGTGCGGGCGAAGACTGATCCGCATAGCTCCGGAGAGTGGCGCGTAAAGGGCACAGTGCAGAACTTTGACGAGTTCGGCAAAGCGTTCGGCTGCAAGGTCGGACAGCCGATGATGCCCGCCAGCGGAGGCTGCCGCGTTTGGTAACACTGTTTTGACGAAATGCAAAATCCTCGGGCTTCGGTCCGGGGATTTTGCGTTTACGGCACTCCCCTCCTATGAAAATTGGCACAAATGCTCGGTAGCTTCTACAATCGGAGGAAGGTTTGTACTCCTCCCCGAGACAGGTTTCCCCGAATCTCGCGCTCAAAAAACCGGGCGTTGGGAAGGGTGATGAAGGAAGCGCATGAAGTTGAGTTTGTTTGGCCGTTTGACGATGGCCTTGTTGGCATCGATGGCATTAGGACTTGGCATGACGGCCTGCGGCGGCGGCACGATCGGCTATATGTGGGTTCTGGGACAGCAATACAACCAGATCGCCGGCTTTAAGATCGACGATTACACCGGTAATCTGACGACGATACCAAGCTCCCCGTTCTCTTCCGGCGGGTCAGTTCCGGTCTCGATCGTGGTGAAGGCCGGTGGGCGGTACATCTACGTGGTGAACCAGGGCGTAGGTGGCAGCCAAGCTGGCAACGGCTCAGGCGCTGGAGTCGCGGAGTACGCGGTTGGCGGCGACGGCACCTTGACCTACCAGGCCACCTTCGGCACACAGGGATTCGTTTCGCAATGGGCGCAGATGGATTCGAGCGGCACCTATCTGTATGTGCTGGACAAGTATCACGAGGGTCCTCTCAATAGCAATAACGTGCCGACCGCGAACACGGACGGTTTGGGTGGAATCACGGTATTTGCTTCGGACCCGAACACCGGACGTCTGTCGCTGGTTACGAACTCCCAGACGCAGAACAACGGCGTCAATACACTCTACTGGCTCGTTGGCCAAACACCGTTCATGATGAAGGCCGTGGGATCCTGCCTCTTCACCGTGAACTCGTATGATCAGACGATCAGCCCATACAGTGTTGGTTCAGGCGGTCAGCTGGTTACGGTCGCAACGGGAACCCAGCCCGTCAGTACCGTTTATAAAAATACTGTGGCAACTTCGATTAACGGGAGTGGCAGCTATCTCTACATTACCGATTCTGCCAATAACCGAATCTTCCCGTACACCCTTGGGAGCTGCAATCCTCAGCCTGTGACTGGCGGGTCTGTACCGAACGTTACCGGTGCGGTAGATCCGACGTATTCTCTGTTGGATAACAGCGGCAAGTATCTCTATGTGCTGAACCAGAACAACACCAACACGGTGACGCCGGTACCGAACAGCAACATCTCGGCGTTTACGGTGAACCAGGTTACCGGTCAGCTTGCTCCGATTGCGGGTTCGCCGTACACGGTTGGATCGGGTCCGGTTTGCATGGTGGAAGATACGTCAAACCAGTACATTTACGTTTCGAACTATAACGACGGCACAGTAACCGGCAAGGTGATCGACCCGACCACGGGTAACTTGTCAGTCTTGACGCGCGGCTCCACTTTCAACGCTACCGGCCATGCAGGTTGCCTGGTTCTAAGCGGTGCAGTGAGCTAAAGAAACAGTCGCCGCCGGGTTCAGGCCCGGCGGCGGGATTCTCAAGTTTTTCCGGCCTTGCGGGGCCGGTATACCAAAAAGGGTCGCTACGGCGGCCCCTATTCCAAAGAGGCTGCTATTGCAGCCGGGACGTAAGGGAAGCTCATGAAGTTGAAAAACATCGGTCGCGCGGCACTGGCCACGGTAATGTCATTGGGCATAGGGTTCGGCGCCACAGCGTGCAGCCGCGACTACACGGTCGCCTACGTTTATTCTGTCTCGCAAGGCAGCCTGACGAGCGGCGGATTGGTCTCTGCCTATGCAGTGGATTATCAGTCTGGAGCACTGACCCAGATTGCCGGGTCACCCTTCAGTGGGGTCGGTAATACGCCCGTATCACTGGTGGCTTCTCCTAACGGCAAGTTCGTATACACCATCAACAACGCGAGCCACAATATCAGCGAGTTTGCGGTGGGCACCGATGGAAAGTTGTATTTGATGGCGACCACCAATGACCCTACGGGCGAAAGCTATCCCACTGCGGCCACAATCGATACGACCGGATCGTTTTTGTATGTGACGTTCACACTTCAGGCTGGCTATTCAATAGCTTCGCCGGGTAAGGGTAGTGTAGAAATCTTCCCCATCAACACCAATGCGAGCAGCGCCACCTATGGTCAGCTTGGAACGCCGACGATCGTGCCGGTGGGCAACAATCCTGTAAGTGTTGCTGTGTCACAGCCTTATTGCTACACAGGAACTGGAGCGGTGACGCTCAACGCGGCTTGCAACGGGACCGGCCACTATGTCGTGTATGCGTATGTGCTTGACCAGGAAGGTTCGACGATCGCCCCCACGGCTAAGCCGTCCATCCTCGGCTTCTCGCAGAACATGACGACCGGCGCACTGACAGCACTTTCTGGCACGAGCTGCACCACGGCGCCTTCGGTGAACTGCACCGGTTATGTGTCCGGTGTAACGCCAAGCGCGATCGTTATCGAGCCGACCACCCGTTATGTCTACGTGACGGATAAGACGTCCAACCAGATTCTGGGATACCAGATTGCGAGCAACAATACCGGAGCCTTGACCGGATTGCCGAGCAGCCCGTTCATCACGGGTCAGTATCCGGTGAACCTGGTCGTCGATCCTCGCGGCAAGTACATCCTGACCGCGAACTACAACTCCAACACGATTGGTTCGTACACAATCAACCAGGCAGACGGATCGCTGGGCGGCGTGTCAGGCTCTGCGGCAGCGACCGTGGCGACTGGACCGACGTGCGTAGCAATCGAACCGGCACTTGGCATCTACGTCTACACTTCGAACTCGATCGATAACTCGATTTCGGCGGAGAAGCTGGACGCCAACACGGGCGGCCTGACGGCGATTGCCAACACCCCGTTCAACACCTCGACGCTGCCTGAATGCGTGGTTGCGGTGGCCAACGGCTCGCATGCGCAGTCGGTGGTCAACGAGTAAGTACAAGAGATGTAACCAGCAACGCCCCGGCTTCGGCTGGGGCGTTGCTGTCTGTGGCGGACGATGCGGGTGAAGCCTTCCACACTGTTCCTGCTCTCCTGCCTGCGGTTCCCTTCTTTATGCTCCAATAGAGGGTGTGAGTCATTCATCCAGCTTCCCTCTCGGCAACGTTACTGTAGGCAGCGGCGACCTGTTTCTGATCGCCGGCCCCTGTGTTCTTGAGTCCGAAAGCCATGCCCGCGGGCTGGCCGATGCGATCCAGCGCATTGCCTCCGACCTGAAGGTTCCTTATATCTTCAAGGCGAGCTACGACAAGGCGAATCGCACGTCGATCCATAGCTTTCGCGGCCCAGGGTTAGTGGAGGGCTGCCGCATTCTGCGGTCGATTGGTGAGAGCCACGGCCTGCCCGTGCTGACCGACATCCACACGCCGGAGCAGTGCAAGGCGGCCAGTGAGGCGTTGGGGCCGGTGGAGGCGATGTTGCAGATTCCGGCGTTCCTTTGCCGTCAGACCGACCTGCTGATCGCTGCAGCGGAAACCAAGCGTGCGATCAATGTGAAGAAGGGCCAGTTTGTGGCTCCGTGGGACATGCGCCACGCGGTGGAGAAGATCCGCGAGAGTGGGAATGACCGGGTTTCGCTAACCGAACGTGGCGCCTGCTTTGGGTACAACAACCTGGTGGTGGACATGCGCGGCCTGCCGACGATGCGGGAGTTTGCGCCGGTGATCTTCGACGGAACGCACTCCGTGCAGACGCCGAGCGGCGGCAAGGGTGTTAGCGGAGGACAGCCGGAGTTTATTCCGGTGCTGACGCGAGCAGCGGTTGCGGCGGGGATCGACGGCGTGTTTCTGGAAGTCCACGACAATCCGGCTGAAGCCAAGAGCGATGGAGCCAACGCGTTGCACCTGAACAAGCTAAAGGGCGTGCTGGAGACGTTGCTGGCCGTTCATGCGGCGGTGAAGGTCTAGGCTCCGGCAGAGGCTCGCTAGAGGACTAATTTGGGGCAAAAAAGGCCCTCCATTTCTGGAGGGCGAATCTGCCTTGGTAACTCTCCGTTAGGAGAGTTATCTGGAGAACGAGGCAGATTCTGGTTTGGATTTCAGAAATTTAAATTATTTTTAGCGCGTAGTGATCTGGGTGAGGTGGATCACCGGCACCTGGGTGTTCCAGTTGGCGGGGACGTTTTCAAAGGTGAGGCGGAAGTCGGCTTCGGCACCGGGGGCAAGGGGGGCTGCGGTGAGGGGTTCGGTGTCGATGTAAGGCTCGCGGCTGCGGATGAGGTAGAGCGGGGTGATCTCGAGCTGCGAGGGCATGGACTCGTCGTTGGCGAAGGCTACCTGGGTGGTGATGGCCGTTACCGTTGCGTTGCCGTGGTTGGCGATGTGGCCGTCGATGTACGTGGACTTGCCGCCGAGCTGGCTGTCGGCTTCGCTCATCTGGATGTTGGTGATGACCAGGTTGGGTGCGTAGGCGTTGTTGGACGCCGGTGGTGCGTGACGGTGGCCGAGGAGCACGAAGAGCGCTACGAGGATCACGACGGCTACGGACGCGATAGCTACGGCGGTCGTGGGGAAAGCGCGTTCGGCGGGTGGTGCGGCGAACATGCCGGAGGGTTGCGGAGTCGGTTCGCTCATGGGAGCGATTTTATATCGGCTGGTTGTTGGGGCGCTTCTTTAGGGAAGGTCTGCTTGGGGTCCTCGACATTCCCTCGGCGGCTAAAGCCGCGATGCCTTGGTGGTACTTACGGCGGGACTGAAGTCCCGCCCTTTCAAAGCGGGAACTTGTACAGGGGTTCCTTAAGCGAAGCTGGCGCGTTTGACGTTCTGGCGGAAGTCCTGGCCGTTCATCTCGACGACGACGCACATTTCCTGCAGGCGGGAGCGCATGCGTTCGCCGATGCGGTCGCCGAGGGTTTCTTCGCGGACGGCGGCACGGGGGCCTGAGACCTCGCTGCCGAGGGGGGCGAGGTTGGCGTAGTTGGTGGTGATGATGGTGGTGCGGCGGTCGTTGTAGCGGGTGTTGAGGATGTGGGCGACGGTGTCCCAGACCCAGTCGGTGGGCTTGGATGCGCCTAGCTCGTCGAGGACGAGGACTTCGGCGTCGAAGACGGGGCGGAGGATTTCGAGCTCGGTGGCGTTGACGTTGCGGTTGTAGCTGTTCTGGACCTGCTTGAGGAGGTCGCGGTAGTCGTAGAAGAGGCCCTTGGCACCACGCTCGGCGATGAGTGACTGCAGGATGCCAACGCCAAGGTGGGTTTTGCCGACGCCGATGGAGCCGGTGAGCAGAAGGCCGTTGCCGTTGGTTTCAAAGGGGTAGCTCTGCACGAACTTTTTGGCCATCATGTGTGCGGCGGTGAGCGAACGGTTGGAGGATGGGAAGTGCGTGTCGTAGCTTTCGAGCGTGCAGTGGGCGTAACGCTGCGGGATGCGGGCCTGCTCGATGGAGCGGACGGCGCGACGCTCTTTGCGGCAGACGCACTCGATGGCGACGCGATTGCCGTCGGGGCGGTCTACGAGGCGGAGGCCGGAGTCTTCGCAGATGGGGCAGGGTTCGGGCATGGGTGTCTTTCGCTGGCTCGGTGGATTGAGCTGGAAGTTCAGTATCGCAGTTGCGACGGAGGTTGGTGGCTGTGTGAATCGAGTGGCGGGTTGTGGGACACTACCCCCACCCCCTACCTTTTTGCCTAAATTCTTGGCAGGATTGGGGTTAGGGTTGGATCTCGGGTGAAGTGACTGAGGCAAAATCGTGATTCTAAAGGGATCGGGTTGTGGCGCTTTTGGGATAGGGTTGGGCTGCTTCTCTGCCTGGCTTGAATGCCAAGATGATTGGCCCTCTATCCATCATAGCGATTTCGTTGGGATCACTGTGCAAAGCTTCTTGGGTGGAAATCGCCTTTGTTGATGGGGTTTTTCGAGATTGTCGTCAGGCTGAGGGGATTGACAAGGTTTGCTGGATGGAAAGGAGAGCGATCGTTCGCTACCGCGAACGATACCCCACCCTGCCGCGTCTGGAGAGGGGTAGTGGGTCTCTGGAAGATTGGGCGCGGCGAGGATGGGGCACTCGGACTCGGCGGCGGCGATGCAACAGCAGATTCCCTGCGGGAATGACGGGAAGAAAGGCAAGAGCAACGGCAAAAGCAACAGCGAATACAGGGGTCCTTCGCTGCGCTCAGGATGACGGATGTATTGCTCAGGATGACGGGCGTTGTTGCTGGGTGAGAGTGGAAAGAAACGGAAAGCTGACAGCTACAATCTGGTCACGTGACGGCGAGGGTTTGGCGATGGGGTTTTCGCAGACGGTTCGAGGGGTGACGCACAGGTTTGAGGACCTGCGGAAGCTGCTGGCGTGGGCTACACCGGCTCGGTCTGGAGATGAGCTGGCAGGGGTGGCGGCCCCGAGTGCGGAGATGAGGGCGATTGCGCAGATGACGCTGGCGGAGGTGCCGCTGAGGGTGTTCGCGGAAGAGTTCGTGGTGCCGTATGAGACCGATGCCGTGACACGGTTGATTGTGGATGCGTGGGCGAGCGAGGCCGGGCAAGCGGCGTTTGCGGTGGTGAGCGGGTTGACGGTGGGGGAGTTTCGGGACTGGCTGCTTTCGGAGGAAGCTAGCGGGGAGCGGCTGGCGACGTTGGGGGGCGGGTTGATGCCGGAGATGGTGGCCGCAGTTTCAAAGTTGATGCGCGTGCAGGATTTGATTGCGGTTTCGCGGAAGATTTCGGTGGTAACGCGGTTTCGGACGACGGTGGGGTTGCCGGGGAGGTTATCGACACGGCTGCAGCCGAACCATCCGACGGATGATCCGCTGGGGATTGCGGCGGCGATGCTGGATGGGCTGCTGCTGGGGTCGGGCGATGCGGTGGTGGGGATCAACCCGGTGGGCGACAACGTGGCGAGTGTGACTACGCTGCTACGGATGATCGACCATGTGCGGCTGCGGTTTGCGATACCGACGCAGAGTTGCGTGCTGGCGCATGTGACCACGCAGATGGAAGCGATGCGGGCGGGGGCACCGCTGGATTTGCTGTTTCAGTCGATTGCCGGGACGGAGAAGGCTAATGCCAGCTTTGGTGTGACGCTGGAGTTGCTGGCGGAGGCGGGAGCGATGGCGCGGGAGCTTGGGCGCGGCGGGATTGGCGACGAGACGGGTGGAGAGAATGTTTTTTATTTTGAGACTGGGCAAGGGAGTGCGTTGAGTGCGGATGCGGCGTTTGGCGTGGACCAGCAGACGCTGGAGGCTCGGGCGTATGCGGTCGCAAGAAAGTTCAGGCCGATGCTGGTGAATACCGTGGTGGGGTTTATTGGGCCGGAGTACTTGTATGACGGAAAACAGATTTTGCGGGCGGGGTTGGAGGACCACTTCTGCGGCAAGATGCTGGGGCTGCCGATGGGTTGCGACGTCTGCTATACGAACCATGCGGAAGCCGACCAGGATGATATGGATTCCCTGCTAACGATGCTGGGTGCGGCGGGGGTGAACTACATTATGGGCGTGCCGGGAGCGGACGACATCATGCTGAACTATCAAAGCACGTCGTTTCAGGATGCGTTGTATTTGCGGAAGCTGCTGGGGTTGAAGGCTGCTCCGGAGTTTGAGGCGTGGTTGCGGAGTGAGGGGTGTGGGCGGTTGCGGAGTGTGGGGCAGCCGTCGGCGTTGCTGGAGCCAAGCGTATGAGTGCCGACGAAAAAATCGCTGCCCATGCAGGTGCAGGGCTTATGCCGTTGCGGGAGTATACGTCAGCGCGGTTGTCGCTGGGACGAATGGGAGCGGCCGTTTCGACGCGGGAGCAGCTGCGGTTTCAGCTCGATCATGCGCTGGCTCGGGATGCGGTTCATGCTGTGCTGGATGTGGCTGCGATTT
>Ga0302305_1001490_pt1 | contig 13454 bp, 14 predicted proteins | sample III_Palsa_E2_3_FD_198764 | JGI IMG/M metagenome (GOLD analysis project Ga0302305, IMG submission 198764) | Peat permafrost microbial communities from Stordalen Mire near Abisko, Sweden - III_Palsa_E2_3 | ecosystem: Environmental > Terrestrial > Soil > Palsa > Peat permafrost | place: Sweden... | reverse complement strand
GTCGTGGAAGACAAGGTTCAGGGCTGCCTGTCGCCCAAACCACCCCTTTCGTCGTCTAATAGCGGTATGCGGCCTGTCTCTCTGCGTCTTTTGTCAGCTCTTTCCGTTGCGTTGCTTCTAACCTGCGCACCTGCGCTCCACGCCCAGGAGGCCCCCTCGCCCGACGGCCCGCCACCGGAGAGCACCGCGCCCGCCCAGGAGCAGCGTACCGTCGGTGCCGAGACCCTGAACGTCCAGGTCAATCTCGTCGACGTCTACTTCTCCGTCCGCGACAAAAACGGCTACATCACCAGCCTCAGCAAGAACGACTGCGGCCTCTTCGAAGACGGCAAAGAGCAGACCGTCAAAAACTTCACCCAGGAGAAAAACCTCCCGCTCACCATCGGCATTTTGCTCGACACCAGCGGCAGCCAGGAGAGCGTCCTTCCCCTCGAGCAGGAATCCGGCGCAACCTTCCTCAGCAACGTCCTCACCCCCAAAGACGAAGCCTTCCTCATCTCGTTCGACGTCAACGTCGATCTGCTCTCTGACTACACCAACAATGCCCGCGAGTTGAAACGCGCTATCAACAAGGCATCCATCAATACCGCTAGCTCCAGCGCCGGCGTCCCCGGCATCGGCGGCGGCCCATTCCCGACAAGTAATCCACGCGGCACGCTGCTTTTCGACGCCGTCTACCTCGCCGCGCACGACAAGCTCCGTGTCGAGGCCGGCCGCAAGATCATCGTCATGCTCACCGACGGCGGCGACCAGGGCTCGCAAGAGAGCCTGAGGACCGCCACCGAAGCCGCGCAGAAGGCTAACGCGATCGTCTACGTAATCCTCATCGCCGACCGCGCCTATCACATGGGCGATCCCTTCGATCACAGCGTCAGCGACATGAACCAGCTCGCTCACGACACCGGCGGCCGCGTCATTAACGTAGGCCACGACGGCCGCAAACTGGAGCAGGCCTTCGACCAGATTCAGGACGAGCTCCGCACCCAATATCTGGCCAGCTATACCCCGGTGAACAAGACCGCCGACGGCAAGTTCCGCAAAATCAACATCGACTGCGGCAAAGGTATGAACGTGCAGGCACGCAAAGGCTACTACGCCATCGTCGGGGACAGCGACAACGATTAGAGATAAGGTCTCAGGGCACAGCGTTCAGAGACATAAGGGTGCGGCAGTAGCATTCTGAACCGTGGCCCCTAAGCCCCGCCCCCTGTTCTTAAGCTTCCATCGCCCCCGAATAAACCGCCATCCCCGCCACGGCATCCACCCCCATCGCATCGAGCGCATCCACCTCAGCGCGCTCTTTGATCCCTCCCGCGACGATGAGCTGCCGCGCAGTCGTCGAGCGCAGAATCGCTGCGACATCCATCGGAAATCCCTGCATCGTACCTTCGGTATCGACGTGCGTATACAGAAACGCGGCGCAGTAGTCCTCCAGCCACGTGACAGCTTCTTCCGGCGTCAGATCAACCGAATCCTTCCAGCCCTTCACCGCCACCTTGCCACTCTTCGTGTCGACAGAAAAGCAAAGCGCATCCTCGCCGAGTGCCTTCTGCAAGCCTGCCGCAAAGCTCTTATTCACGCCATCCGCGCTGAACAGGGAAGACCCATAGATCACGCGCTTCGCCCCGGCATCAAGCAGCCGCTGACCATCCTCAGCCGTCTTCAATCCGCCGCCAACCTGGCAGGGCAGCCGCTTGCAGATCATCTCCACCAGCGCCGTGTTATCACCCTGCCGCATCGCCGCATCGAGATCGATCAACTGCACTGTCGGATACTTCGAGAAGCGCTCGATCCAGTAATCAAAGTCATCAAACGCCAGCTTCAGCCTCTCGCCCTGCACGAGCTGCACAATCCGCCCGCCCATCAAATCAATCGAAGGAATCAACATCTATCAAGCTCCTGGCTACCAGCTTTTAGCTGCTAGCCCTCGTTCATCAAAAATATCTATGCCACACCATGCTTCGCTAAGTGCTAGTAGTTAACGGCTAAAAGCTGATTCAACACGGCAACCTCATCGCCACGCCCGCCTTGGCAACCTCGCCCTTCAACACCCGCGAATCCGTAACGCCAAAGTGAAAGATACTAGCCGCCAACGCTGCATCGGCTTTGCCATTCAAAAACACCTCCGCAAAGTGCGCCGCAGAACCCGCACCACCAGACGCAATCACCGGAATCTGCACCGCCTCGCTCACCGCCCGAGTAAGCTCGCAGTCGAACCCATTGCGCATGCCGTCGGTATCCATCGAAGTCAGCAGAATCTCCCCCGCCCCTCGCGCCTCAGCCTCACGCGCCCACTCGACCACGCGCAGTCCCGTTGGCTTCCGCCCACCACTCACATAAACCTCAGCGTCACTCACGCCCTGCGCGCCCCGCCGCGCGTCGATAGCGACAATCACGGCCTGCGCACCAAAGCTGCTGCCGATCTCCCCGATCAACTCCGGCCTCGCAATCGCTGAGCTGTTGATCGATACCTTATCCGCGCCCGCATCGAACACCGCCGCCGCATCCTCCGCCGACCGAATCCCCCCGCCTACAGTAAACGGCACAAACAGCTTCTCTGCTGTCCGCTTCACGGTATCGAGCAGCGTTCCACGACCCTCATGCGTCGCCGTAATATCCAGCAGCACAATCTCATCAGCCCCGCCTCGCGCATGACGATGCGCCAGCTCCGCCGGATCGCCCGCGTCGACGATATCGACAAACTGAACACCCTTAACCACGCGCCCACCCCGCACATCCAGGCAAGCAATAATCCGTTTTGTCAGCAAGCTATCTTCCTTTGCGAACCTTCGCTACCGTAGCGCCCTTTGCGTTCAAGACTGTTGTTGTCCTGACACTACAACTCCAAAAAATTCTTCAACACTCGCAGTCCAGTCTCCGCACTCTTCTCCGGATGAAACTGCACACCCATCACATTCCCCCGCTCGACGGCCCCGGTGAACGCCCCGCCATACATCGTCGCCGCAGCAGTATCCGCCGAAACCGGAGCCCGCCACGAGTGCGTGTAATACACAAAGCTCCCCGGCTCAACGCCCTTCAACAGCCGCGAATCACCGCGCACGTTCTCAAGCGAGTTCCACCCCACATGCGGCGACTTCAAATCCTGGCCCTCAAACGCAGCAGAGAAGCGTCCACACAATCCCGCAAAGTGCCCCAACCCCGCTGTCCCCGGAGCCTCCGTCGAACCCTCGTACAACCACTGCAACCCAACGCAAATACCCAGGAACGGCGAACCTTTTGCAACCGCCTCACGCGTCGCGGTGGTCAAGCCAAGATCGGCCAGCAACTGCGTTGCCTGAAAGTGACCAACGCCCGGCAACACAACTTTGTCAGCCCGCAAAACATCTTCAGGTGATTGCGTGACGACCACATCATGCGCCCCAAGAAAACGCAACGCCTTCACGACGCTGGTAAGATTGCCCGCCTTGTAGTCGATAACTGCGATCATGTTTTCGCCCGTAAATCCTAAGAACTCAGTAAATGGATACTGCTATCAAAACCCACCAACACAACAACAAAGCCGAACACGCAACTAATGCTAATCTTCCGAGACCACTGCCGAAAAAAGACAGCGATAGCGCTATGAATGAGGACATCAAGCCAAATCGAATAAAGGGAAGGGCAATCCTCGCCTGTAGAAGGTAATCAGTCGTTTGATGAGCTCGAGATACTCCAATTCCCATGATGACGATAGAGAACACAATACAAACGCCAGCGGCGTAGAAAAGAAGTCGCCGCCACGTCGGTAAGAACTTCACAGCAGTCCCTTCGTGCTCGGCAGCAACTCCCGCATCCTCTCATCTCTGCTGCAAGCACCACGCATAGCCCGCGCAAACGCCTTGAAGATCGCCTCAATCTTGTGATGATTATTCCGCCCATACATCGTCTTCACATGGACGTTTGCCTTCGCGCCACGCGCAAATCCATCGAAGAAGTCCGGCACCAGTTCCGTCACCAGATCTCCAACGATAGGCGCCGTGAGCAGATCGTCCACCACGCAAGCCACACGCCCTGAAAGATCCACGGCACACACCGCGAGCGTCTCATCCATCGTCATTACGAAGTACCCCGCCCGCAGAATCCCGCGCTTATCGCCCAGCGCCTCAGCAAACGCCTCACCGAGGGCAATGCCTACATCTTCCACCGTGTGATGTTGATCGACGTCCAGGTCGCCCACACACTTCAGCGTCAGATCAAATCCGCCATGCTTGGCGAAGCTCTCCAGCATGTGGTCGAAGAACCGAATCCCAGTGCTCACCGTGTAAGAACCCTTGCCATCGACATTCAAACGCAGCGAGATCTTCGTCTCCAGCGTATTGCGCTCGATAACGCCGATGCGCTCTTCACTCGCAATCGCAGTATCAACGCCCACTTCCTTTACCAGATCACTCATTATCCACGTCCCTTCAACTGAGCCAGCAGCACACCCGCGTATACCAGCTCCACAACCATTACGGCGAGCCACACAACTTGCAGCACTCTGTGTCCGCGCAGCAGAAGAGGTCCGCTGCTCATGCAGGCAACTGCCGCGCAAAGCACAACAATCTTCCTGCGCTCCGGACTCAACTTACTCATAGTCTCGGTCTCCGTTTGCAGCTTTGCCCTGCGCCAGCACGCTCTCCGCCGGCGTCCAGCCAATCTCTTTCAGTGACTCCCGAAGCGCTGCGATCCCACGAGTCACATGGTCTTCAATGCCAATCGTAATCCGCACATAACCATCGCAGCCGGGATCAGTTGACCGGTCCCGCAGCAACACACCGTGCTCCCGCATCGCCGTACAAAGCTCCTTGTGCTTGGCTCCAATATCCATCAGCACAAAGTTTGCCGCCGAAGGCCATGTGCGCACGCCAAGCTCCTTCAGAGCCGCAAAGACGCGGTCTCTTCCCGCACGAACCTGCTCCACATACCAGCCCAGGTATTCGGTGTCCGCCAGCGCCTCCGGCAACACGGCCAGAGCCACGCCGTTCACGTTGTAAGGTGAGCTCACCTTCTTCAGAAACCCAATCAGCCGCGCATCTCCCGCAAGCAATCCCACCCGCAGGTTCGCCAATCCATACGCCTTTGAAAACGTCCGCGCGACAATAAGGTTTGGCACGCTGCCCACATCGCCCATCGTCGTCTCGCCATGAAAGTGGAAGTAAGCCTCATCCACCATCAACACCGCCTGCGGCGCGGCCTTTGCAATGGCAAGCAGTGTTTCGCGGCTAACCGTAGCGCCCGTCGGGTTGTTCGGCGAAGCCACGATAATCAGCTTCGTCTTTGGCGTAATCGCAGCCAGAAAACGCTCCATCGGAAACTCCAGCGAATCATCCGACTGCACCTTCACCAGTCCCGGCGTCATCATCATCACCGACACGTCGTACATAAAAAACGATGGCGTCCAGATCAGCGCCTCATCCCCAGGCTCCAGAAACGCGCAAGCCATCAGGTGAATTCCTTCATCCACGCCATTGGTCAGCAGCACCTGGTCCAACTGCAATCCAAGGTGTTCGGCGGCTACTCGTTCACCCGCCTGGCGGTCCGGATAAATCGTCAACCCCTCGGCCGTCAATGACTTCAACTTCGCCATCACACGCGGACTCGGAGCCACTGTATTTTCGTTGAAGTCCAACCGCAACGCATCCCGCGCCGCCAGCGGCGGATGATACTCCGGCATCCCCAACACCGCACGGCGTGGTTCCACCTGTGTCGCCGCAGGCAGATGGCTCAAGCTATGCAGCAGCTCATCTTCAAACGGCCCGCCCTCAGCACGAAGTTCATCCAGCAACGATTGCGGAATTCCCGCAGCAAGTTTCGAAGCAACACTCATCGCATCCTCACACGCACGCTCTCGGCGTGGCCTTTCAATCCTTCAGCCTCAGCCAGCGCAATCGTATGAGGACCAACTTCCCGCAATGCATCCCGCGTGTACTGCTGCACCGTAATCACCTTCACGAAATCCAGCACACTCAGCCCACCGCGCACACGGCCATTGCGTCCCGTCGGAAGTACATGGTTCGGCCCGCTGATGTAGTCGCCCATCGACTGCGGCGAATGGTGCCCAATAAACACCGACCCCGCATTCTTCACCCATCGCAAATCAGCTCCGGCATCCACGGTCAGATGTTCCGGCGCCAGTCGATTCGTCAACTCGCGGGCCTCATCAACAGTCTCCGCCACAAAACAAAATCCCTGCGCCCCCAGCGACTCCATCGCAATCGCATTCCCCTGCGCCTGCCGCTTCACCTCAAGCGCAACCTCTTCCGCCAGCGAAGGCTTGCTCGTAATCAGGATCGCCAATGCCTCAGGATCATGCTCCGCCTGCGCAACCAGATCAGCGGCAATCCCTTCTGGATCACCACTCTCACTCGTCACCACAATCTCCGTAGGCCCCGCCGGCATATCGATGCCCGTCTCCTGCGACACCGCAATCTTCGCCGCAGTCACGTAAAGATTCCCCGGCCCCACAATCTTGTCCACCGCCGCAATCGTCGCGGTCCCATAGGCCATCGCCGCAATCGCCTGCGCCCCACCCACACGATAGAACTCCGTCACCCCCGCCAAGTAAGCCGCTGCCATCGTCTCCTTCGCCGGCTTCGGCGAGCACACCACAATGCGCTCCACCCCAGCCACCTGCGCCGGAGTCACCGTCATCAGCAGCGTAGAAGGCAGCGGATACCGCCCGCCCGGCACATAGCAACCCACCGACCCCAGTGCCCGAACAACCTGCCCAACCTCCATCCCCTCCGTCGGACGAAAGCTCCACGCCCGCGGCAACTGCTTCTCCGCAAACGCCCGGATATTCGCCTGCGCCATCCGCATGGCCGCCTTCAACTCTTCGCTGGTTTCCTCCCACGCGGCAAGCATCTCTTCGCGACTAACCAGCAGTGAAGCCTCCGCTCCCAACCCATCAAACCGCGCCGAGTACTCCCGCACAGCCTCATCGCCGCGCTCGCGAACATCCGCAAGAATCTCCTGCACAATCCCATCGACCTTCGCCGTATTCGTCGCACCCCGCTGCTCAAGCTGCGCAATCGTCTCGCGCGCCGCCTGTGCACTCTCGCCGAATGTCTTCAGAATCCTCATCCTCTGCGCCCACCCCGCCGCATCCCGGGGCGTTCCACCCCACGGCCAGACTTCATCATCCGCCGCTCGCGCCGCGGCCCCGTTATCACCACGCGCTTCATCGAATCCTCCGTCGCCGGATAGATCCGCTTCGGGTTCTTCGGATCAACCACCACCGGCAGCCGCATCCCTGCCTCCATCTTCTGCCCCGCCGGCAGCCGAGTCCGCAGCGCAACCTCGCGCTGGTCCTTATCCGGCTCCTGTATCCACAGCGTGATCTTCACCATATCGCTCGCCTTGCCAAAGACCTTCACCGGCTCCATCGCCACAACCGTCGCATACAGCACAAGGCCCGTGCGATCGATCTTCTGCTGCCGCCAGCGCTGTATGAAATACATCGCAACCGGCACCGCAACAATAATCACCCCAACAACAATCCAGATAATAGCTTTCATCAAATCCCTTTCAAATCCTTACAGCACAACCTTGCTCAGCGGATACTCCACAATCCCCGTGCCACCAGCAGCCTTCAGCTTCGGAATCACATCCCGCACCAGCGCGCTCTCAAGAATCGTATTCAGCGCCACCCACTCCGGGTCCTGCAGATGCGAGATCGTCGGCGAGTTCAGCGCCGGCAGCACACCCAGCACCTTCTCCAGATCAGCCTTGCGCGCATTCAGCATCAACCCAACCTGAATCTCCGCATCCATCGCGCCATTCAGCATCATCGAAAGCGTCTCAATCTTGCTGCGCTTCCAATCATCCGCCCACGCGCTCTTGTTCGCGATCAACTGCGTCTCGCTCTCCATCAGCGTTTCGATAATCCGTAGCCTGTTAGCCCGCAGCGAGCTTCCCGTCTCCGTCACCTCAACAATCGCATCCGCCAGCGTCGGCGGCTTCACCTCCGTCGCACCCCAGCTAAACTCCACCTTCACCGGAATATTCTTCTCCGCAAAATACCGCTTCGTATACTCAACCAACTCCGTAGCAATCGTCTTGCCCGCCAGATCTTCCGGCTTCTGAAACGGCGAATCCTCCGGCACCGCAAGCACCCACTTCACCTTCACCCGGCTCTGCTTGGAGTAGGTCAGCGAAGTCACCCGTTCCACATCGCTCTGGTTCTCTAGAATCCAATCGTTACCCGTCAACCCGGCATCGAGCGCCCCATGCTCCACGTACCGCGCCATCTCCTGCGCCCGCACCAGCATGCACTCAATCTCGGTGTCGTCGATCGTCGGAAAGTAGCTCCGCCCGCTTGCATAGATCCGCCAGCCCGCCTTCTCAAACAGCGCAATCGTCGCATCCTGCAAACTGCCCTTCGGAATTCCAAGCTTCAACTTCTTCTTCTCAGCCATTACTTTTTCTCCGTCTCAATCGGCTTCGTAAAACAGCTCACCGTACCTTCGTGGCAGACCAGTCCATCGCCTTCCACCTCAACCTTGAACAGCAGCGCATCGTTATCGCAATCGGTCGCCATCGAAACCACACGCAACCGGTTGCCACTCGTCTCGCCCTTCATCCACAGCTTCGAGCGCGTCCGGCTCCAGAACGTCACAAACCCCGTCTCCAGCGTCTTCGCATAGCTGGTCTCGTTAAGAAAACCCAGCATCAGCACCTCGCCGCTCTTGGCATCCTGCACAATCCCCGCGACCAATCCATTATCCTTCGCAAAATCGATCTTCACAGCCTCAACCATCACCCTCTCCTCAGAAAACTCTCGCCGTCCGCGCAGGACCGTGGGAGCAGCAAAAAGCCCGCTCGCGGTATGCGCGTCAGCGGGCCTGTCGTTAATCCTGGTTTGCGTTTTTGCTTACTTCGCCATACCGGACACAGCCGCCAACACACTTTGCGCATGATGGTGGTGGTGAAGTCCGTGATGGTGCATCGAAACGCTCATTAACCTCTACGCTATTCGACCGAAGCCGCAATGTCAATGGTTTCCGCGGCATTCGCGGCATTCTCCCCCACGTGCCTGAAATCCATCCGCTCCACCAACCCGTCCCGAAAGGTGAACACGTGCTCCATCTCCTGGTCCAGTAATAGCTGCCCACCCACCTCTCGCATGATCTCGCGGACCAGCACCACGGTCCTGCCGCCCTCTTCATAGATGCGGATCGGCTCAGTCTCAACCTCAAGAGAAGTCCATTGCAGCAGCCACACCTCGCGCATCTCCGCACGCCCCCGTATGCGATCGCCGGTCAGCGCATTCGCCCAGTTCACGTCCTCGCACATCAACTCCAGCAGGGCATCGATATACGCGACATTCCCCAGCAAAGTTCGACCAAAAAAAGATCAATATCCACACAATAAGGACACATCAAAAACTGTCCTCATATCTCCCCAGCAGGCAGCTCCTGCCTCTTAGCCTCAAATGCAAAGGAGAACGCCAATGAAGAAACTCATCTACGCAGCCGTTTTACTCTCTGCTTCCGTACCTGCGTTTGCAGTCACCGGTTCAGAGGTCCAACTCCGCGCCAGCACCTTGCCTTCTTCAACTCTCGATAGCGTCGGACAATTCGACACCACCGTGCCCCAGCGCCTCATCTTCCACTCCCCCAACCGGCCCGACCTCACCATGCCCTACGCCCAAATCACGGAGTTCACTTCGCGGCATGAAGTTACACACCATCTCGGCCTCCTGGCATTCATCGTGGTCGGTCTCATCAAACCCCGCCAGCAACGCCATCTCATCTCTATCGCCTTTACCGATACCGATGGCTCCGCACAAGTCGCCACCTTTGAAGTCGGCAAAAATGCCATGGCAACATTACTCCCCGTGCTGCAAGCCCGCGCCCGCAACGCCTGCGAACGCCAGGAGTTCGGTGGCTGCACACCGATCGTTCCCCCCGCACGCCGGCCGATTACACCGTAATCGGCGAGCTCAAACCCAGTCCGGACTCCCGCCATCCCCCGCAGCCACCTGCTCAATCGGCGTAAAGCTCCGCTCGCCATCCTCGGCCACCTTCACCACGCCGCTTCCGATCTCGTATATCCATCCCGAGATCGAGAGCTCCTCGCCCGCCATCGCCCCGGCAACCGAAGGATGCGTCTTCAGATGCTGCAGCTGTAGCAAAACATTCTGCTCGGTCAGCTCCTCCAGCAGCGTTCTGTCCGAGCCCTCTTCCAAATCGCGCTCATACAGCTTCTCCGCCACGCTCAGTGCTGTATGCGCGTTCTTCAGCCAGCTCTTAACCGTGGGCATCTTCTCCACGCTCTCCGGCTGTAGCAGCGCCTTCATCGCCCCGCAGTCCGAGTGCCCACAGATCACAATGTGTTTCACTCCCAGCGAGCTCACCGCAAACTCGATCACCGCGCTCACGCCGCCCAGCATCTCGCCATAAGCCGGAACCATATTCCCGATATTCCGCGTAACAAATACGTCACCCGTCCCCGAGCTCGTAATCTCATTCGGATCGATCCGCGAATCGGCGCACGTAATAAACAGCGTCTGCGGCCGCTGCGGCTCACTGGCCGCCTGCGCAAACATCTCAGCGCGCAGCGGATAAACCTCCGCCCGAAACTTCCGCACCCCATCCTTCAACTGTTCCAGTACTTCATCCATAGCGTTTTTAATCTCTAATTTCTGATCTCTAATCTCTAGCTTCGCCACTTAATATTGCAGCCAATACTACTTCTCTGGTTCGTATCCGGCCTCTTACCCGCAATCACCGCATCCAACGCCGCGCGAAGGTCTTCGCCGGTCACCGGCTCATCGTTGCCATAATCCCCGCGCCGAGGACGGCTACCATCCAGTTGTCCGCGATACACCAGCCTCATCTCGCCATCAAACAGAAAGAAGTCCGGAGTACAAGCGGCCTCATAAGCCCGAGCCACCTCCTGCATCTCATCCAGCAGGTAAGGGAAGCGCCACCCATTCCGCGTCGCCTGCTCTTTCATCGCCTCCGGGCCATCCTGCGGATACTCCACCGTGTCATTGGACATAATCGCCGCAATCCCAATCGGCCCTTCGCCGTTCTCGCCAAAGTAGTCCTTGCCAATCCGTCCCAGCTCAGCCTCCACATGCTTCACATACGGGCAATGCGGGCAAACAAACATCACCAGCAGCCCATGCTTCTTCTTCGGCCCGCCGTGTGTGGACACATTCACCCGGTCCGGAAGCGTCTCATCCCAGCTCAGCGCGAACACATCGTCCCGGCCCATCGCCTTGCCGCTCAGCACGTCCACCAACTCAAAGGCCGGGGCAATCGTCCCCAGTTGCACCATCGTCGATTCTGTCCTGGACATCCTCACCTCCACCGTCCATCATAACGATCCTGACCGCCGGAGTTGATGAAACACCCTCCGAAAGCCGACAATGCCCTTACAGAGTTCGCCCCGAGGCCCCTATCCCAATGCAATCCCCGCGCATTCACCGTATTTTGACTTCTCTGGCACTCCTAACCGCGGGCATCTGTCAGATGTCGCTCGCCCAGGCTACTGCCGCATCCTCATCGATAGCAGCCCCACGCCCCGTCGCTCAGGCCAACCGCATCGCCGCCAACGCCGATCTCGGCCCACAAACGCAACTCACCGGCCACATCCCCGCCTGGGTTACGCCCGTCCATCAGACAGCCGCTGCCGTCGATCTAAGCACCCCAATACGCATCTCCCTCGTCCTGCGCCGCGACCCCGCCGTCGAAGCCGCCCTCGACCAGCTCCTCGCCGATCAGCAGAATCCCGCCTCGCCGCACTTCCACCAGTGGCTCACCCCGGAGCAACTCGGTGCCCTCTACGGCCCCACGCAGTCTGACCTCGACGCCATCACCTCCTGGGCCACATCCCAGGGTCTCACCGTTGCCTCTCTCCAGCCCAACCGCGTCATCCTCGAGCTGAGCGGCACGCTAGCCGCCTTCTCCAGCGCCTTTCACACCAGCTTCGCCAACTTCACCTTTGGTGACCAGGTACGCCTCTCGGCCACATCCGAGCCCTCCATCCCCACTGCCTTTGGCGCGGTCATTCAATCCATCCACGGCCTTACGGAAACTCATCTCCAGCCGCAATCGAGATTCTCGCTCCACACCCTGCCGGCTGCTACGGCCAAAAGCCAAGCCGCGCCCACCCCGCAAACCACCTTCACCAACCCCACCGAGCACTTCATGCTGCCGAACGACTTCGCGGTCATCTATGACATCGCCAGTGTCTACTCCGGCGGCGATACCGGCGCCACCATCGCCGGCGCAGCGCAGCATGTCGCCATCATCGGCGAGTCCCGCATCGTCGCCGCCGACATGACCAACTTTGAAGGCATCGCAGGACTGCCCAGCTCTCAGCCCAACACCATCATCGCCGGCTCCGATCCCGGAACCTCAACCGGCGGTGCCGGCGGCGAAGCCACCCTAGACGTCCAGCGTGTCCTCAGCACCGCGCCCGGAGCACAGGTCGACCTCGTCATCAGCGGCAACTCCGGCAACTCCGATGGAATCGATATCGCGATCGCCTACAACATCAATACCCTGCGCGATCCCATCATGACCATCTCCTTCGGAGGATGCGAAGCCCAGGCCGGTCAATCTGCCGCAACCTTTTACAACACCGAATTCCAGACCGCCGCCGGCGAAGGAATGTCCGTCTTCGTCTCGTCCGACGACTCCGGCGCCGCTGGCTGCGACGCCAACTTCAGCACGGCTCCCGCCAACCAGCTCCTCAGTATCAACGACCTCTGTTCCAGCACCTACGTCACCTGTGTCGGTGGCACGGAGTTCAACGACTCCGCCAACCCTTCGGTCTACTGGGCTTCCAGCAACTCACAGCCTGGCAATGAGTCGGCCCTCTCGTACATCCCGGAGGGCGCCTGGAACGAGCCGGACGCCACCAACAGCAGCGGCACCTTCACGGGCTATCAGGTCGCCGCAACCGGCGGCGGTTCCAGCGTCTATATCGCCAGGCCAAGCTGGCAAACTGGTGCCACCTTTCCTTCAGGCTCCTTTCGCCTTACGCCGGATGTCTCTTTCTCAGCCGCTGACCACGACGGCTATATTGGCTGCTTCGCCGGCGGCGGAGGCTCCTGCATCACTACCAACAACGGAACCCCGTTTGTTATCTTCAGCGGCACCTCGGCTGCGGCTCCCAGCATGGCCGGTATCGCCGCCCTCATCAATACCAAACTCGGCAGCGCCCAGGGCAACATGAACCCGCTGATCTATAGAGTTGCCGCCGCCACCCCAGCCGCCATCCACGACGCCACAGTCGTCAGTTCGGGCGTCACCGGCTGCACTACGGCCACTCCCTCCATGTGCAACAACAGCACTCCCGGTCCTTCCACCCTCACCGGTGGCCTCGCCGGCTATGCGCTCCTCACCGGCTACGACGAAGCCACCGGCCTCGGCTCGCTCGATGTCGCGAAGTTCCTCTCCGCCGCCTCCGTTACCACCGTCGCCACCTCGCTCTCAGCCACGGCTCTCCCAAATCCC
>Ga0302305_1001483_pt1 | contig 13492 bp, 12 predicted proteins | sample III_Palsa_E2_3_FD_198764 | JGI IMG/M metagenome (GOLD analysis project Ga0302305, IMG submission 198764) | Peat permafrost microbial communities from Stordalen Mire near Abisko, Sweden - III_Palsa_E2_3 | ecosystem: Environmental > Terrestrial > Soil > Palsa > Peat permafrost | place: Sweden... | reverse complement strand
GCGACCCACACTCCACCGCCGCCTCCTCCGCCGTCGATGCGCAGCTCGAACGCTATCGCTCCATGCGCGACTTCAGCACCACCGCCGAACCCTCCGGCGCCGGCGCCACTACCAACACCTTCGCCATGCGCAAGCCCACCACCTCGCGCGGCCTTCCCTTCGTCATCCAGAAACACGCAGCCTCCCACCTCCACTACGACTTCCGCCTCAGCTGGGGCGGCGTCCTAAAAAGCTGGGCCATCGCCAAGGGCCCCAGCTACAACCCCACCGAGCGCCGCCTCGCCATCGAAGTCGAAGATCATCCCCTCGAGTACGGTGGCTTCGAAGGCATCATCCCGCAAGGTCAGTACGGCGGCGGCACCGTCATGATCTGGGACCAGGGCAGTTGGTGGCCGCAGCTCGGCAGCGAAAACGTCGACGCCTGTCTTCGCGCCGGTCACCTCAAATTCGAAATGAACGGCTCCAAGATGAAAGGCAAGTGGGCCCTCATCCGCATGAACCACGCCGCCCACGGTCCCAAAGACAAGCCCCAGTGGCTCCTCATCAAGGAACACGATAAGTACGAACGCGGCCCCGGCGATCCAGCCATCACCGACGAGCGCCCCAACTCCTCCGTCACCGGCCGCTCCATCGATCAAATCGCCCACGCCCAGGATCACGTCTGGAACTCCAACCGCGCCGATCCCCTCGAATCTTCTCCCGGCGTCGCCCCCAGGACCGCAGCAAAAAAATCCGCTCCCGCGAAAAAGTCAGCGCCCAAGCCACCTCCCGCCCCCACCATCGACATCAGCGATCTCCCCCGCGAGCGCCAGCCCGAATTCATCCCCCCTCAACTAGCTCTCGAAGCCGACTCCACCCCCGACTCCGACGACTGGATCCACGAGCTCAAACTCGACGGCTACCGCATCCAGGCCCGCAAATCTAACAAGCAGGTTCAGCTCCTCACCCGCAAAGGCATCGACTGGACCCACCGCATGCCCGACATCGCCAAAGCCGTCGCCAATCTCCCCGTCCGCGACTGCACCCTCGACGGCGAAGTCGTCGTCCTCTCCACCGACGGCACCTCCAGCTTCGCGCTGCTTCAAGCTTCGTTTCAAAACGCCGAAACCCATCCCCTCACCTACTTCGTCTTCGACCTCCTCCACATCGACGGCCACGATCCCCGCGACCTCTCCCTCCGCGAACGCAAAGACCTCCTCGCGCCTCTGCTCCCGCCCGACGACGAAACCATCCGCCTTTCCGAAGACATTCCCGGCAACGGCGAAACCGTCTTCCGCAAAGCCTGCGCCCTCCACGCCGAAGGCATCATCTCTAAGCGCGCCGACGCTCCCTATCGCAGCACCCGCTCCTCCGACTGGCTCAAGTCCAAATGCCTCCACGAGCAGGAGCTAGTCATCGCCGGCTTCACCCTCTCCAGCGAAGGCCCCGACCGCGTCGGCGCTCTCCTCCTCGGCTACTACCCGCCCGTAAAGCGCGGCCCCAAAACTCCCCGCCACCTCATCTACGCCGGCCGCACCGGCACCGGCTTCACCCAGCAAGCGCGCCGCGATCTCCTCACCCGGCTCGTCAAACTCCGCCTCCCCGAATCCCCCTTCCAACGCATCCCCCACGACGCCACCCGCGACGTCTTCTGGGTTCAGCCCACCCTCGTCGCCCAGGTCCGCTTCGCCACCTGGACCTCCGACTACCTCGTCCGACAGGCCGCCTTCCTCGGCCTCCGCGAAGACAAGCCCGCCACCGAAGTCGTGCGCGAATCCTCCACCGTCGCTCCTCAACCCAAACGTGCGAGCACTAAATCCACCAAAGCCCGCGCCCACGCCACCCACCCCACCAAAACCCTGCAGCACTTCGCCCTGCCCGCCACCAAACCCAAGCCTCCCAGATCGAAGACACCCATGCCGGCCAAGTCAGCACCCGCCAAAAAGTCCTCGCCCCGCAACTCCACATCCGCGAAATCCGCCCCCACCAAATCTGTCTCCGCAAAACCCACGCCCTCCACTCCCGCCAAATCAGCTCTCGCCGTGCGCGCAGCACTCGCCGTCCGCGAAGGACCAGCACTTACCCATCCCGACAAAATCCTCGACCCCGCCTCCGGCCTCACCAAGCAGCAGCTCGCCGACTACTACGCCATCGCCGCCGACCGCATCCTTCCTTACATCGCCAACCGCCCACTCTCGCTCGTTCGCTGCCCGCAAGGCGCCGGCAAACCCTGCTTCTTCCAGAAGCACGTCAACGCCTGGGTCCCGCCCGGCATCAAGACCATCTACATCCAGGACAAAACCTCCGCCGCCCCCGAACCCTACATCACCCTCGACACCGCCGAAGCCATCGTCTCCCTCGCCCAGATGAACGTCCTCGAAATCCATCCCTGGGGTTCCACCAACGACGACCTCGAGCACCCCGACCGCCTCATCTTCGATCTCGACCCCGACGCCGATCTCCCCTGGCTCACCGTCGCCGCCGCCGCCGCCGAAGTCCGCCAGCGCCTCCGCAACCTCGGCATCGAAAGCTTCCTCAAGCTCACCGGCGGCAAAGGCCTGCACGTCGTCGCGCCCATCCAGCCCACCCTCACCTGGCCCGAGCTCAAGACCGCCGCGCACAACTTCGTCCTCTCCATGGAGCGCCAAAACCCCGACCTCTACCTCACCAAGATGACCAAGTCCTCCCGCGTCGGCCGCATCTTCCTCGACTACCTCCGCAATCAGCGCGGCGCCACCGCCGTCGCCCCCTACTCCCCCCGCGCTCGCGTCGGCGCCACCATCTCTCTTCCGCTCCCCTGGACCGCCCTCACCCGCGACGAACACCCCGTCCTCTCCGTCTACGACGTAGCCGCCAACCACACCAAACTCCGCGCCGACCCCTGGAAGGCCTTCCTCACCACCCACCAACAACTCCACCCCAAACAATTCGCCGTCCTCTAACCACCAGCGTTCTTCGCCATCAACTTACGCGAAGCGACGAACTCCAGATTTGCTGTTGCTGTTGCCTTTGCCTTTGCCTTTGCCGTTGTCGTTATCGTTGTTTGTTTTTCGCCGTCATCCTAGAGCGAAGCGAAGGACCCCCGTATTGGCTGTTGCTCTTGCTGTTGCTGTTGCTCTTCTCTCCGCCATTCCCTCCGAAAATCCGCTTTTCCCAGCAGTCGCTCTAAAGCGACGAGCAAGGGCTGATCCTCAGCAGGGGACGTCCCCCAACCGCCCCTGCATCCGGCGCAGCAGCGGTGCGATCGTCAACCCCTGCACCACCACAGAGAACACAACCGTAATGTACGTCGCTGCCAGCAGCAGGTTGCGCGCACCTGCCGGTTCCGTAGGCAGCGAAAGCGCAAGAGCAACCGCCAGCGCACCGCGCAACCCTCCCCACGTCAACACCGCCACGTTGCCCGTAACTCTCTGCCGGCAAACCGCGAGCGTCCGCACCACGGCCATCACGCTCGCGTAGCGCGCGAGCAGCACCACCGGAATCGCGATCAACCCCGCCATCAACAACGAGAAGCTAAGCGGCAGCACCAGCAGCTCCATCCCCAATAGCAGAAACAGAACGACATTCATGATGTCGTCGATCAGCTCCCAGAAGCTTTCCAGGTGATCTCGCGTCGTCGCCGACATAGCGAACCGCCGCGCCGTCCCGCTCACCATCAGCCCCGCCGCCACCGCCTCAAGCGGTGCGGAAAGATGAAGCCTGTCAGCCAGCGTGTAGCCGCCCATCGCCAACGCAAGCGTCAGCATCACCTCCACCCGATAGCTATCCACCATCCGGATCAGTCGATACGTAACATAGCCCAGCACCATTCCCAACGCGATCCCACCGCCCGCCTCCACCAGCAACAACCCACCAAACGCAGTCGGAGACGGCAACCCTCCATGCGCCGACCCATTCGTCGACGCACCCAACAGCGCCACGAAGATCACCGCACCCACCCCGTCATTGAACAGCGACTCCCCCGCAAGTTGAACCTTCAGTTCAGCCGGCGCACCCACGCGCTGCAGCATATCCAACACCGCGATCGGATCGGTAGGCGAGATCAACGCGCCAAACAGCAGCGCCTCCATCATGCTGATCGGAATCCCCACCAGGTGCAAACCAGCCCTGAACAAAAATCCAACCAGCACCGTCGAAAGCGCGGTCCCGAAAACCGACAGGCTCAACACCGAAACGCGCTCGCGTCCCAGCTCCTTCAGATCAAGTTGCAGAGCCCCCGCAAACAGCAGGAACGCCAGCATCCCATGCAGCACAACCTGGTTGAAATCAATGCCCGCCACCACGACCTGCGCGCTCGCCCGAAACTCCGGAACAGCATGCCCGCCCACAATCAGCACGCACGCCGCCGCCAGCGACAGCAACATCGTGCCGACGCTGCTGGGCAACCGAAGTACCCGATAACTCAAAAAGCTGAACAGCGCCCCAAGCGTAACCAAAGCACTGAGCAGCGCGAACGAAGGCATCATGTCGGCTACATCCACAATAGTCGTTCGAGCTTCTCGACCACCTTCGCCAGATTAATTAATTCCCCGAAGCCGGCATTGTGACCTCAATCAGAAGCCTGCGCTCGCGAATCGATCGCCGTCGCAATGAGCGTTTCAGAGGATTACGCCGGAGGGGGCGGAGGAGGCAGGACACCGAGTTGCGCCATCAGGCCTAGACCATCCATGAGGATACGAGTGTCCTTGATGCGGCCATCCTCCAGACGGTCAAATACAATTCCCCAGACGCGCACACGCCGCCCGGTTGCGGGAATGCCGAGAAATATACCGTCGTGAGTGCCGGTCCATTCGAAACGACTGGCGACTTTGTCATTCTCCGTAATTTGCTCCTGAATGGAAAAAACGATATCCGGAAAACCTGCGCGCATGGCGCGGATGATGTCTTTCAGACCGTCAAGTCCGGGACCCTGCCCAGGCAGTGGAACCTGTTCAACCACATCTTCCCAGACATACTTTGCCGCCGCCTCGATGTTTCCTCGTGTGATCACTTCGTCCACAAAGCTGCGGACGATCGTGGCATTGCCTTGCGCCATTCACTTCTCCTTTGGATACTGAATCCAGAATTATATCGATGCCATCGAGCCACAAGGCTAGCCGCTCTCCTTTCCTCATCATGACAATCGAGTCGGTGGGTCTTGAAAAGCCGCCTTCCTTCAGAAGCAACAGCCTCTCCTCCAATTTGTTAACATGATTCTTTCCTCCTCGAAGGAGCGACCCATGTCCGCAACCGCAACGCCCCCCACCTCCACCACCCCCGCCATCACCGAACTCCACCACTGGATCAACGGCGTCCCCACGCCCAGCACCTCCAACCGTTTCGCCGACGTCTACCACCCCGCCTCCGGCCGCATCCAATCCCGCGTCCCGCTAGCCACCGCCGCCGAAGTCGACGCCGCCGTAGCCGCCGCCGCTGCAGCCTTCCCCGACTGGTCCGCCCAGCCGCCCCTCCGCCGCGCCCGCGTCCTCTTCCGCTTCCGCGAAATCTTCGAGCGCCGCCTCGACGAAGTCGCCGCCCTCATCAATCGCGAGCACGGCAAAGTCTTCTCCGACGCCCGCGGCGAAGCCACCCGCGGCCTCGAAAACATCGAGTTCGCCACCGCCATCCCCCACCTCCTCAAAGGCGAGCTCACCGAACAAGTAGGCGCAGGTGTCGACAGCTACTCCATGCGTCAACCCCTCGGCGTCGTCGCCGGCATCACTCCCTTCAACTTCCCCGCCATGGTCCCCCTGTGGATGTTTCCCATCGCCATCGCCTGCGGCAACACCTTCGTCCTCAAGCCCTCAGAGCGCGACCCCAGCTCTTCCAACCTCCTCGCCGAGATGCTCAAGGAAGCCGGCCTCCCCGACGGCGTCTTCAACGTAGTCCACGGCGACAAGCAAGCCGTCGACGCCATCCTTGCCCACCCCGGCGTCTCCGCGGTAAGCTTCGTAGGCTCCACCCCCATCGCCGAGTACGTCTACCGCACCGCCACCGCCGCAGGCAAACGCGTCCAGGCCCTAGGCGGCGCAAAAAATCACATGATCGTCATGCCCGACGCCGACCTCGACCAGGCTGCCGACGCATTAGTAGGCGCCGCCTACGGCTCAGCCGGCGAGCGCTGCATGGCCATCTCCGTAGCCGTAACCGTAGGCGCAAACACAGCCGACGCCCTCCTCTCCAAACTCACCTCCCGCATCGCCGACCTCCGCATCGGCGACGGCGCAGCCGAAGCCCCCAACGGCGAATCCGACCTAGGCCCCCTCATCACCAAGACCCACCTCGACAAAGTCACCACCTACATCGCCCTCGGAGAACAAGAAGGCGCAGCATTAGTCATCGACGGCCGCAACCCGCAACTGACAACTGACAACGAACAACTGACAACTAAAAACGGCTTCTTCCTCGGCGCCACCCTCTTCGACCACGTCAAGCCCACCATGCGCATCTACAAAGAAGAGATCTTCGGACCCGTCCTCGGCATCGTCCGCGCCAACAACTTCGAGACGGCCCTGCAACTCATCAACGACCACGAGTACGGCAACGGCACCAGCATCTTCACCCGCGACGGCGACACCGCCCGCGACTTCGCTCGCCGCGTGCAAGCCGGTATGGTCGGCATCAACGTCCCCATTCCGGTCCCCATGGCCTTCCACAGCTTCGGCGGATGGAAGCGTTCCCTCTTCGGCGACCACGCCATCTACGGCCCCGAAGGCGTCCGCTTCTACACCCGCCTGAAAACCGTCACGGCCCGCTGGCCCACCGGCATCCGCGCCGGCGTAGACACCACCATGCCCACCCTCGGCTAAGCAGTTGCGTGTCCTTGGGATTAGCAGCGGGCTAAGCCAGCTGAATTCAACCCAACACTCCTGGGCTTTAGCCCTGGCCCACGCCACCAATGCCTGTCATCTCAAGCCGTCCCATCGACAACCTACTTCTCAGCCGTAGGAGGCACCAGCCCCTTCAGCCGCAGATATGTCGACAGCTCCGCATACTGTTCGTTGTCATGAGAAACGTTCCCCCACGCCAACCCAATGCGCGAACGCTTCACCGGCCCCAACGTCAGCGTCTCCGTAATCGTCGCATCGGTCAACGCGCCATAAGCCTTATCGCAAGCAGCGAACGAAGCCGCCAGCCCGGCAATCACCGTCGCCTTATCCGCCGTATCACTCGGCACCGACTTCGGATCGAACGTCTCCCCATTCAGCGCCGAGCACACATGGAACTGCGCCTCGGTCACATGATTCACAATCCGCGCGAACGTCCGTATATCAGCCGTCGGCTTAAATTGAAAGTCCGCCTCCGGCATCTTCGCCGCCGCCTTCAACACATTCGGCTTCAACCGGTTATACGCAGCCTGCACTTCGCCCGCAGGTCCAAGCGGCGCAGCAGGTGCAGTCGGAGCAGCAGCAGGTGCCTGCGCCACGCACAGCGCGGAAGAAACCATCAGGCCAAACACCGCAAACGTGATTCCAGTACGCTTCATATCTCTCCTCATCTTTCCCAACCCTCTGCTGCGTAGCTTACCCACAAACTCCAGCCGCACGCAATTCCTCCGCCTCAAAAACAAAAGAGTGCAACCCATAGCAGGTCACACTCTCGCACTCGCTCAAAAGAATCGTGTCGAATGAATGAATTGGGAAATTTGATGGAGCCGACGAACGGACTTGAACCGTTGACCTGCTGATTACGAATCAGCTGCTCTACCAACTGAGCTACGTCGGCGACTCCTTCGTCATTCTATCGGCAATCACTTCATCCGCAAAATTCTCTCCCACTCATCGACAAACTCCCGCCTCACTTCTCCTCTCATCCCACCATCAACATCACCCACACATCTCTCTTACCAAAGTTTCTATCCTGTTATCCACAACGCCGAGATCCCCAGCGCGCATCGTTTTTTGTGTTTGGGTAAAACGCAAAAGGGCCGCCCGGCAACAGGGCGACCCTTTTTCTATGGGAGGCAGTTCCAACGGAGGCAAAGCCATCGAAACTCTCTGAGTGCAAGACTATGTTCGACCTCCGGTGCTGTCAAGAAAGTTTTCCAGCTTTTATCATCTATAACATAATCAACAACTTAGCTGATTTTTCTCCCCCACGCTCAGGTTTTCTCAGGTTTTTCCCGGCGCCTTCCACAATCCCCAAAAAATCTCCTCTTCCATCCCCTTAACCACCCACCAAACCCTTCCCCCTCAACCCAGGACACCCCTAAGCCCCTGCAGTCGAGTCCGGCCCCCCGAACACCGCCGGCTTATTCTGCGGAGCCAGGTGCAGGCTCAAAAACTCCACCTCCACCGCCGCCGGCTTCCCCCGCATCACCCGGAACCACGCCCGCCCAAACCCCAGAAAGAACCCCAGCAGCACCGCTCCCGCTCCCAGCACCCCCGACAGGATCGCTATGTTCTCCAGCAGCGTGAACGTCTGCCCCGCCACCACCTTGAACGGCGGATGGGCATCCTGGTCGAACGTCATCTGGCTCAAATGGATACCAGCAATCATCTGCTGCGCCGCGTCCCCCGCAAACGTTCCCGTCGCCAGCAGCACCAGTGTCCCGTCCTGCCGCAGCCGCGCCCCGCCGCTCTCCAGCTCCGGCACCTCGCCCTGGACCGTCTTCGCCGCCTCTTTCGCCAGCGTTGGCGTCGGATACATCAGCATCGTGAGCGTTTCCTTCCCACGCTCATCGTCATACCGCGCCGTCACCGCCTCCGGCTCCATCTTCCAGTTCAACGAGCCAGCCGGAAGCACCCCACCCTGCGCCGCATAGCTCACCGGCCCCAGCGCGTACCGCAAACTCCCTCCCACCAATCCTTTCGCTGGTGGAAGCGTAGGCAGTATCGGCACCGCGCCCGTGTTCCCGAACGCCTTTGGCATCGCCTCCGCCAACGGCCGCAACGTTTGCACATCCTGTGCCGTCACCGGGCGTCCAAAGTCCGCCAGCACCACCGATTTCCCCCTCATGAACAACACCGCGTTCCCACCCACGGCATCGTACGTCACCAGGTCACCTCCCACCCGCATCCCCGGCCGCTCCACCAGCGTAAACGCGCTATACGCCCCCGTCCGATCGCCAAACTGCACCGCCTCAACATGGATCGTGCGTCCGCCTGAGGTATAGTCCGCCGTCTTCGACCGAATCTGCCCACACTCCCCAAGCGCCCGCGGATCCACCCCCAGCAGCGCAGCCCCGGAACTCGCGCCCGACCCCTCAGTAGGCTTTGCATCCGCCGCCGCGTCCACCCGCGTCCACTCCCCAAACTTCGGCGGCAGCAGCGGCGCCTGCGGCTCCATCAACGTCACCGACCCCTGCGCCCAACCCACACCAGAGCCCACCGCCAGCCCAGCCGACATCACCGCCAGCACCAAGCACCGTCTTGTCCCAAAAACCAACCCCATACAACCGAAAGACTACACCAACACCCCAATCGTGAGCATCCCCACCCGCCCTTCCCCAACTGACAACTGAGAACTGACAACTTCCTACCGAGCCGCCTGCTCCACCGTCGAGGCCCGCGGCTTCGCCCCATTAATCCCCTCGGCATACACGGCAATCCCCTTATACAAACTCTCTGCCACCCGCTCCCGATAATCCGGCGTCTCCAGCTTCTCCGCAGTATCCGGATTCGTAACAAAGCTGATCTCCGCCAAAATCGAAGGCATATTCGCTCCAATCAGCACCACAAACGGAGCCTTCTTCACCCCCCGATTCCTCAACTCCGGATTCCCCTTCCGCAGCCCCGCATACAGCGACGCATCCACATCCGCCGCCAACTCCTTGCTCTCGTCAATCTTGTCTTTCAGCGCGATCTTCTTCACCAGGTCGCTCAGCTCATGCACGCTCTCAGTCGACACGGCGTTCTCCCTGCTAGCCACCGTCATCGCCTCCGGATCGCTCGTGAAGTTCAGGTAATAAACCTCCACGCCCTTCACCGTCACGTCCGACGAGCTGTTCGCATGCACGCTGATAAACAAATCCGCCTGCGCCTTATTCGCAATCGCCGTCCGAGTCTCCAGCGGCACAAACGTATCGTCATCGCGCGTATACACCACCTCCGCGCCCAGCCGATCATGCAGCAATTTCCCCAGCCGCAGCGCCACATCCAGCACCACATCCTTCTCTTCAATCCCGCCCGCGCCCAGCGTACCCGAGTCATGCCCACCATGCCCGGCATCAATCACAATCCGCCCAATCTTCAACCCCAGCGCCCGCACCAGCGACGTCTCCCCATCCGCCGTAGGCGGCGGCGCAGCAGCAGGCTCCCCCTTCACCGAAGCACCTGCCGCCGTCGCCGTGTGCCCCGTCTTCGCCACAGAACTATCGTCGCTAAGGTGGGACGAACTCCTCCGCGACCGCGGCACATAATGATCCCCGCTCGCACCATCGTCCCCGCTAGTCTCCGCAATCGGCTTCGACGTAGGCTTGCGCGTAGCCTCCACCATCCCCGGCTGCCGGCTCACCTCGGCAACCTCGCTGCTGGTCTCCAACGCATTCTTCACCACCGTATTCGGCACCGGCCTCGCTGCCGTCGGCTTCGACGCAATCACCACCCGCGGCGGCGCCACTGCCTTCCCATCCCCCACCCGATCCGTACTCCGCGCCGGCAACCCAAAACTCGCACTCCCGTCCGTCACCGGCATAGGCGGCAAACTAGAAACCTCAGGCCCTCCACCACGCTTCACACCCAATGAGGGAACCGCCACCACACCATCCCCAGCCGCTGCGCCCTGTTTCACTTCCCCTGGACCCTGAACCCTGGGCCCTGAAACCTCGTCTTGCTGACTCGCTGTCTCGCTGACTCGCTGACCCGCTGCACTCCCATGAATATCAATAATCAGCCGCAGCGGATTCGGCAGCAAAAACGCCGAGTACTCCGCCACGTGATGCACATCCAGCACCACCCGCGTCACCTCACCAGAAAACTGCGCCGCCCTTACCCGCGTCAGAAATCCATCATCCGTCACATTGAAGCTCTTGCCCGCCAACTCCGGCGCCAGCCGCGCATGCCCCAGGTCAAAGAAAATCCGATCAGGATTCTCCACCCGCGCCGCCTCATACTTAATCTCTTCCCCCTGCGCCACACTCAAATCAATCGCCACCCGCGTATAACTAGCCGTCGACCAATGCCGAATCCCCGTCACCACCGCCAAGGGCCCCGCCTGCGCCTCAATCTTCTCTGGAATCACCCGCCCCGCCCCAATATCCCCCACAACCGCCGGGTGCCCCATCTTCGCGACGGTACTTTCGTCGCTAAGATGGGAGTCAACGGATCCCGTGCTTCCACCGTCTCGATTCTTCGAGACCGATGAACCCGCCACACTGCCGGGTACCCCATCCGTGATGGCTCGATCATCACGGGTGGGATTACTGGATGCCCGAGTTACCGCAGTCTCTTCGCGAACGGTGGGCGGCGGCGCCACCTCCACCCCGGCCGCCCGAGCCTCCCGCGGATAATCCTGCCACAGCTGCGCCCTAACCCTCTGCGCCTCATCCGCATCCTGCGCCCCCAGCAACGCCAGCGCCTTCACCAGCGCCTCAGGAGCCAGCTTGTCCCCCGGATACGCCTTCGCCAAATACTCATACTGCCCCGCCGCATCGTGGACATTCTTCTTATCGCCAAACTCGCGCCCCTGCTCATTCAACAGCTCCGCAACCTGCGCCACCGCCTCCGCCGCATGCGCATTGTCAGGGTCCGAGTGGTAAATCGCGCGAAACAAATTCATCACCCGCGCATACTCTTCGCGCGTATGTGTCCGCCGCGGCTCCCCCTCAAACTGTGCCCGAGCCACCAGCGCCGCAGCCCACCCAGCCCCCGGCTTCGCCGCAAGATCACCCGCAGTCTCTGCCCGCATCCCAACCGCAGGCTCTGCTCGCACCGGAAACGCGGCAACGCCACCACAACACAGCCCCACCCAAGCCACCGCGCTCCAAAAGCCGCAGCCCTTACCAACCCCACCCTGATTAAGGAGACCCATACCAACTTAAGTGTAGGTTCACCCCCCAACTCCCACCCTGTGAATCCCCCAAAGGTACCCCCGCGAATACCCTCGCTTCCCTTCCGACCACCCCACCCAGATGTTGCTGTTGCCGTAGCTGTATCTGTTGCCGTAGCTGTATCTGTTGCCGTAGCTGTACCTGTTGCCGTAGCCGTAGCTGTATCTGTTCCTGTTGCCGTCGTCATTGTTGTTGCTGGTTTTCCGCCGTCATCCTGAGCGAAGCACGCAGCGCGCAGTCGAAGGACCCCCGTATTGGTAGTTGCACTTGCACTTGCACTTGCACTTGCACTTGCACTTGCACTTGCACTTGCCTTTGCCTTCCTTTCTGTCATTCCCTCTGGGAATCTGCTTCTTCCATTGCCTTTGCCGTCGCTTCTTCCTTTGCCGTTGCCGTTGCTCTCGGTCCTGCTCTTGCCGTTGTCTGTTTTACGCCGTCATCCTGAACGAAGTGAAGGACCCCCGTATTTGCCTTTGCCTTTGCTGTTGCCTTTGCCTTTGCCTTTGCCTTTGCCCTTCCCTTCCCTTTGCCGTTGCCGTTGCGGTTGCTCTTGCTTTTTTGCTGTCATTCTGAGCGCAGCGAGGAACCTGCTTCTCGCCCGAAGCACGCCCGTTCTACCGGATTAGCAGGGGCCTTCAGGCCCCTGAAATAACCGCTCCACCGAACCGGGCTTTAGCCCTGGCGCATCCAACCCAACCTCGCCGTCCGCGCACGACTACAACATCTCCCCCACGACATCCTTGGCCCCAGCCAACGCTCGATCCAACCCCGCAACATCCGTCCCACCAGCCTCCGCCAAATCCGGACGCCCCCCACCCTTCCCCCCAACCTTCGCCGCAATCGCCCCAACAATCTTCCCCGCCTGCACCCTCCCCACCAAATCCTTACTAACCCCAACAATCAAGCTCACCTTGCCATCCGCCGCAGCCCCCAACACAACCACGCCACTCCCCAACTTCCCACGCAGCTCATCCACCAGATTCCTCATCTGCGATTTATCCAGCGAATCCACCCTCTGCGCCAACACCTTCACGCCCTTAACCTCAACCGCCGACGAAGCCGCATCCGCAGTAGCCGCGCTCGCCGACTTCATCCGCAACCCCTCCAACTCCCGCCGCAACTTCTTCATCTCCTCTTCCTGGCTCGCCACCCGAGCCCGCAGCGTCTCCCCACTCACATCCCCGCCCCCAACAAACTGCCCGGCAACTTTAGCCACATCCGCATCCCGCCGAAACACCCCCAGCGACCCCATCCCCGTAACGGCCTCGACGCGCCGCACGCCACTCGCCACTGCGCCCTCGCCCATCAGCTTCACCAACCCAATCTCACCGGTCGCCGCCGTATGCGTCCCACCGCAAAGCTCGGTAGAGAACTCCCCAATCTTCACCACGCGCACCTTATCGCCATACTTCTCGCCAAACAGAGCCATCGCGCCCAGCTCATGCACGGCCACATCAATGGGCACATCCACCAGCGTCACCACAGGAGTATTCGCGAGCACCTGCGCATTCACAATCGACTCAATCTCCGCCAACTCCTCCTCGG
>Ga0302305_1001478_pt1 | contig 13517 bp, 11 predicted proteins | sample III_Palsa_E2_3_FD_198764 | JGI IMG/M metagenome (GOLD analysis project Ga0302305, IMG submission 198764) | Peat permafrost microbial communities from Stordalen Mire near Abisko, Sweden - III_Palsa_E2_3 | ecosystem: Environmental > Terrestrial > Soil > Palsa > Peat permafrost | place: Sweden... | reverse complement strand
GGTGATCCATCTCACCTCGCTCAACCATCGCTACGACATGCTGTATCTGGCGAACTACGCCGAGTTGCACATCAAGGACGTGATTGCCCGCACCTACGGCGTAGGTGACGTGCAACTGTTCGGCGAGGGCGATTACGCGATGCGGGTGTGGCTTGATCCGAACAAACTCGCCGCGCGCGGCATGACCGCGGGCGATGTGGTGAAGGCGCTGCAGGAACAGAATGTGCAGGTCGCAGCCGGTGAAGTGGGCGCGCCGCCTGCGCCGGGGATGGCCGACTTCCAGGTCGCGATCAACGCCCGCGGGCGCCTTACGAACGAAGACGAATTCGGCAACATCGTGATCCGCGCCGGCCACGACGGCCAGATCAGCCATCTGCGCGACGTCGCGCGGATCGAGCTCGGGTCAAGCAATTATGCGCTGCGCAGCCTGCTCGACAACCAGCCCGCGATTGCGATTCCGGTATTCCAGCGCCCCGGCACCAATGCGCTGCAGATGGAACAGGACGTGCGGACGGATATGGCGACGCTCGCCAAGAATTTCCCGCAAGGCGTGGAATACCACATCGTCTACGACACTACCGTGTTCGTGCGCGAGTCGATCAGCGCGGTGGTGCACACCCTGTTCGAGGCGATCCTGCTGGTCGTGCTGGTGGTCGTGCTGTTCCTGCAAACTTGGCGCGCCTCGCTGATCCCGCTGATCGCGGTGCCGGTGTCGCTGATCGGCACCTTCGCGGTGTTGCTTACGATGGGATTCGGATTGAACGCGCTCACCTTGTTCGGGTTGGTGCTCGCGATCGGCGTGGTGGTCGACGACGCGATCGTGGTGGTGGAAAACGTCGAACGCAACATCGAGAATGGGCTGGCGCCGGTAGCCGCCACGCGCAAGGCGATGAGCGAGGTCACCGGGCCGATCGTCTCCACCGCGCTGGTATTGTGCGCGGTATTCGTGCCGACCGCCTTCATCAGCGGCCTCACCGGGCAGTTCTACCGTCAGTTCGCGCTCACCATCGCGATCAGCACGGTGATCTCGGCGTTCAATTCGCTGACGCTCTCGCCGGCGCTGGCGGCGGTGCTGCTGAAATCACATGACGCGCCGAAGGACCGCTTCCAGATCGCGATCGATCGCGCGCTGGGCTGGCTGTTCCGGCCGTTCAACCGCGGCTTTTCCCAAGGTTCGCGCGGCTACGTGCACGGTGTCGGGCGAATTCTCGGCAAATCGAACGTGGCGCTGGTGGTCTATGCGGTGCTGCTCGGGCTGACCGCATTAAGCTTCGCCGTGACGCCCAGCGGTTTCGTGCCGCAGCAGGACAAGCTCTATCTCGTCACGGTGGTGCAATTACCCAACGCCGCGACGATCGACCGCACCGAGGCGGTGGTGCGCCAGATCGACGCCATCGCGCTCGCCACACCGGGCGTCGATCATGTGGTTTCCTTCCCCGGCCTGTCGGTCAACGGGCTGGTGAACAACCCAAATTCCGCCGCCGCGTTCGAAGTGCTGAGCCCGTTCGACAAGCGCCGCAGTAGCGCCCTCTCGGCAACCGCGATCGCGACCACGCTGAACGCCAAGTTCGCCGCCATCCCCGGTGCCGTGGTCGCGGTCTATCCCGCGCCTTCGGTGCAGGGCCTGGGGACGATCGGCGGCTTCCGTATGCAGATCGAGGACCAGGCCGGCCTCGGTTCGGACGCGCTCAATGCCGCGGTCCAGGCGGTGGTCGCCAAGGCGCGGCAAAATCCGGCGCTCGCCGGGGTCTATTCCAGCTACCAGACCGGAGTCCCGAAGATTACCGCCGACATCGACCGTGACAAGGTGCAGGCGCAGGGCGTGTCGCTGTCAGATGTGTTCCAGACCCTTCAGGTCTATCTGGGTTCGCTTTATGTCAACGACTTCAATCGCTTCGGCCGGACCTACCAGGTTCTGGTGCAAGCGGATCAGAAGTTCCGGCTGCAACCCGAAGACGTACTGCGGCTGCAGACCCGTAACGCGGCGGGCCAGATGATCCCGCTCGGCGCCTTCATCACCACGCACGAGACCACTGGACCGGAGCGCGCCTCGCATTACAACGGCTATCTCACCGCCGAGATCAATGGCGCTCCGGCGCCAGGGTACAGCTCGGGCCTGGCGGGCAATACGGCGCTGCTGGTGTTCCCGATCTGCGTCGTGCTGGCATTTCTGGTGCTGGTCGCGCAGTACGAAAGCTGGACCCTGCCGCTGGTCGTGATCCTGATCGTGCCGATGTGCCTGCTGTCGGCGCTCGCGGGCGTCGAGCTCACCCAGGGCGACAACAACGTGTTCACCCAGATCGGGCTGGTCGTGCTGGTGGGGCTCGCGTGCAAAAACGCGATTCTGATCGTGGAGTTCGCCCGCGCGCGGGAGTTGGCGGGCGACACTCTGCTGGAAGCCATCCTCTCGGCCTGCCGCCTGCGGTTGCGGCCGATCCTGATGACTTCGGTCGCGTTTATCATGGGGGTGGCGCCGCTCGTGTTCTCTACGGGCGCGGGCTCGGAGATGCGCCGCGCCATGGGCATCGCGGTGTTCTCCGGCATGCTCGGGGTGACGTTCTTCGGCCTGCTGCTGACGCCGGTGTTCTATTGGACCATCCGCCGGGTCACCAGGGCGAAACCGCGCTTCCACTTCGCCGAGGGTGCAGGGGACTACGCCGGGGATGACATGAATTCCGCCTCGGATGCCGCTTACGCACGCATCGGCGCACATCAGGATTGAGTGTGATGAACAAACTTCAAACCGGGCAGCTGGCTTTGACGGTGCTGTTGCTGGCCGGCTGCGCCGTCGGACCAAAATATCACGCGCCTAGCCCGGCGCCCGTGGCGGCACTATCGATCGATCCTCACCAGTACGCCGCGGCGGCACCCGAGGCCGCCTGGTGGGGTGCCTTCCACGATCCGGTACTGGCTGAACTGGAACACCGGGCACTCGCCGGGAACCTCGATCTGCGCGTGGCGCTCGATCGGGTGCGCGAGGCGCGGGCATTGTTCGCCGACGCCGAACTCGATCGTTATCCCCACGTGACCAATGTGGCCAACTACACCCGCAGCGACGAGCAGTACCCCGGCTTCGGTAATGCGCCGCTGAATGTGCAAAGCGCGGAGCTCGGGTTCGATGCCACCTGGGAGATCGATCTGTTCGGCTACGTCCAGCACGAAACCGAGGCCGCCAGGGCCGAGGCCGAGGCGGCGGAGGCGGATCGCCGCGATACGGAGGTGACGGTAGCCGCCGAAGTGGCGCGGCGCTATTTCGAGCTGCGCGGCGCCCAAGATCGGCTCACGATCGCGCGGGCCAACGCCCAAAGCGAGGAACAGACCGCGCAACTGACCGCGCTGCGCTACCAGGTCGGCCGCGGCGATCCGGTCGACGTACAAAGCTCGCAGGCTCGCGAAAGTGCCACCGAAGCGACCATACCGGAGCTTATCACCGACGAGACCGTGGCCGGCGACCGCCTGGCGGTGCTGACCGGCGCGCGGCCCGGAACCATCGATGCTCTGCTTGCGCCGCCTGCTGTGCCGCCCGCGCCTCTGGTGACGCCACTGCCGATCGGCGACGCGAGCGGCTTTCTGCGCCGGCGCCCGGATGTGCAGGCGGCGGAACGGCGGCTCGCTGAGCAGACCGCGCGGGTCGGCGTCGCTACCGCGGCGTTGTTTCCCCGCGTGAACGTGACCGGCTTCATCGGCTTGCTGACGGGCAACGTTTCGGGCCTGTTCGCCAACGCGAGCAAGGCGTGGGCGGTGAGCCCGACGGTGACCTGGCCGGGGCTCGATCTGGGCAGCGCCGAGGCGAAACTGCGGGCGCAGAAAGCGCAAGCCGACGAGAGCCTCGCCGATTACAACCAGACAGTACTCGGCGCGATCGAGGATCTGCAGAATTCGCTGGTCACGTATAGCCAGACCCAAACCGAAATCACGAGCCTGGCACGGCAGGTCGACGCCTCGACCCGCGCCGCCGATCTGGCCAGGATCCGCTATAAGGAAGGCGCGATCGACTTCCTGGTGCTGCTCGATGCCGAACGCACCCAGTTGCAGGCCGAGGATGCGCTCGCGGTGGCGCAAACCGATGCGAACACCGGCGTGGTCGGTGTCTACAAGGCGTTGGGGGGTGGCTGGAGCTGACGGTCCATTTCACTGGCTCAGGAGGTCTCACGACGATGATGCAGGCCTAAACCAGTTACGGCGAGCACGTTCGCAACGTTGGCAACACGCTTTACAAAACCGGCGTTGAGCTGCAAGCGTAGGACAAATTCGACATTGCCGGCACACCGGATGCACCTCGCACCGGCGGCGCGGTGGTGACGGCGAAGTTCTGGGCCAAGCCCGGGGGGAAGGATCAAGATCCATGCAAGTACGCCTCATCCACCAAATCCGCGGCTGTGGCCTCGGCCTGCTGATCGCCACCAGCGGGCCAGCTTTCGCCCATCATTCCGACGCCATGTTCGATAAAACCAAGCAGATTACAGTCAGCGGCACGGTGGCGGACTGGGAATGGACGAGCCCGCACGTCTGGCTGCAAGTGGTTGGTGCTAATGGAAAGGAAACCGGGTTCGAGGCGGTTTCGCCCAATACGATGGTGCGAAGCGGTTGGCGCTGGAACTCGCTCGAGGATGGCGACAAGATCACGGTGACCGCCAATCCCCGGCGCGATGGGCAAAGCGGCGGATTTCTGATCCAGGTGATCAAGGCGGACGGCACCAAACTCGGTGGCAGGCCGCCTGGCGCACCCAAGCCATAGTCGGGAGGAGCAGCATGCAGCGTCGTTTAACCATAGTCGTTTGGGCAATCTTGACTTGCTTCAGCGTCCGCGCGGTGCTTGCCCAGCAGGCGCCGGCAAATCTTCCGCCGCCGCCTGCCGATCCGCATGATTTGGAAGGCTTGTGGAATCCCGTGCTCGAGGCGCCTAAGGGGAAGCCGGGCAATCCGCCGGGCGCGCTGGGGCGGGACGCCAGCGGTGCGGGTATTGCGCAAGCTACCGGATCCACACTCGAATGTACCCCGATACAGCGCCTCTCGGGCGCGAGCGGCGGGATGTCCAACCTGTGGATCCAAGGTCCCGACGAGATCGTGATGATTTCCGAGGAGGATCAGGATGTCCGCAAGTTCTACCTGCGCCGCAAGCATCCGGCCCATATCGTGCCGCAGCCCAACGGGAATTCGATCGCGCATTGGGAAGGCAATACTTTGGTGGTGGATACCATCGGCTATGCCAAACCGGATGGCACCGACCTTGGCGAGCACACCGTCGAGCGTTTTTACAAGCAAGGAAATCGACTCATCGATGATGTTACGATCGAAATCAACGGCAGGACCTCGCAAGTCACCTATCGCGCGGCTTGGCGGCCTGATCTGCGAGTTTGGCAGAATGTCTGCGAGGAAGGCTATCAGCGCTATCTGCTGGTCAACGGGCAGGTCGATAGCCCCGACAAGCCGGCGGCGGGGGAAAATCAATGAAGCTCGGTTTGGCGCATGTGTTCGCGGCAGCCCTACTCGCGGGATCCTGTTTCCGCGCTGCGGCGCAGGAGAATCTGAGCGTTCCCAACATCGAGGGTCCTTGGCAAATCATTTCGCCAGGTGGGGCGCTCCAGCCCGTCGGTGGGCCACGGCCGCCGTTTACCGCTGCGGGGCAGGCCCAATACGACCGGAACCGCGCCGATCTTAAGGGCCTCGATCCGATGCGCCGCTGCCTGCCGCCTGGCGTTCCGCGGCTGATGATGCAGCCGTTTGCGTTCAACATCGTCCAAGGCAGCACGATGTACGGCATGATGTTCGAATGGAACCATCTGAACCGAGTTGCCTATCTTTGGCCCAATCACACCGAGACCATTGGGCCACTGTATCTGGGCGAATCGATCGGCCATTGGGAGGGAAATACCTTCGTCTTGGACACGAACTCTTTCGACAAGAAGGATTGGCTCGACGACACCGGGGTGCCGACCAGTTATAATCTGCACACGGTGGAGCGTCTCACGCTGCGCAAGGGCGGCTCGGAGCTCGAGGATCGGATTATCATCGATGATACGACGATTTTCACCAAGCCATGGACCGCGGTGCTGCTGTTCCACAAGGAGCCTGGCAGGATCATTAAGGAAGACTACTGCCTCGGCCGCATGGGGTTGGGCAAGCTCGCGGTGAAGCAATAGCGAAATGGGACGGTTCAACATGAAAAGACCCCGCTCGATATTCGTTGCGGCGGCGGTAGGCGCCCTCGTCCTGGCGATGGGTGCCAAGGCGCAGACGGCCGGCTGCGACCGCAACTGCCTGCTCGGCGTGCTGAACGGCTATGAGGAGCACGTGCAGGCCCACAGTGCCCAAGGTATCGCGACCACGGCCGATTTTCGCGCCACCGAGAACTATCAGCCGATTTCGCTCGGCCAGGGTTACTTTACGCGTGTCGGCAAGATTTTCCATCAGCTCGAATTCGCCGACCCGGTTAGCGGTCAGACCGCGGCGGTCGGTATGCTGGACGACGGTGGCCGTGATGCATATTTCGTTCTGCGGCTCAAGGTTGTACCGGGCCGGGCGATTTCGCAATCGGAAATGCTGCTGATCCGCGACGGCGAAACCAGCTTTTTGCAGACCGATCGCAACGTGAAGCTCGATCCGATCTACACCCAGGTGGTGCCTGCGAACTTGCGTTCCTCGCGCGCTGAAATGATCCGCGATGTCGATAATTTTACCGATGCGTGGCAATACAAAGACGCCTCGCTGATGGATTTTTCCGCGGATTGTACGTTTTCGGAAAACAACGTGATGCTTAGCGAGCCGGGTGTTACGACCTGCGGCGACATGCTGGAATATGCCGGCCGTCGCGGCATCCCCGGCGCCGGCACGTCACCCGACCGCGGCAATCCGAACGACCCGATCCGCCCGATGACCCGGGCCGATCCTTCGATCGGTCGGCCGCCGCTGCAAGGACCGTGGATCCGCGACCGTCGCGTTCTGATCGTGGATCCGGAACATGGTGTTGTCGTGGCATGGCATATCCAGGGCGGCTGGCCCGCGCGTCCGAGTGAGGCGATCCAGTACCACCGCACGGTGCCGTTCAGCCAGCACAGCGAAAATCATCGGCGTACCGCGGCAGAAAATCAACGCGTCACGTCCGGCGGCGGCCGGCCACCCGGAATGCCGCGAGAAATGGGCGCCGCCTATATGGCAGGGATCTTCAAGATCGTCGGCGGCAAGTTTGTGCGCATCGATCATTTCGAATGGGAAGGCGGCCCGAATGCGACAGGTGGATTTTCCGACGGGCCGAAATTCTGAATCTGTAGCAAGGAAAAGTGCATGAAGCTTCATCATCTTGGCGCCGAATGTCACCCTGGTCACGTCTCAATCCGTGCTGATAATTACGCCGTTGCCAATGACCTTCGCCAAGGCGGGGAAGCAAGAACCTTTTGGACGTTTGGGAATTACCACAAAAGTTAGAGCGAGATGAAATCGGTCGGAATCAGGAAGAGAAGGAAAGTCTTCTTTTTTGAAAAAAAGAAGCAAAAAACTTTCATTCGTTTGGTCCGGTGACTGGACCGAGGGTTCCTGGGACGCGCCAAATTGACTAAAATTTTTTGCTTCTTTTTTTCAAAAAATAAGACTTCCTACTCACTAATTCCCGCTCTCGCCGCTGGCAGGGCGGGCACCGCCCATGGTGCGTTCGACAAGCGCCCGGCCAGGTGCTCCATCAGCACCTCCACTCGGCGCGGGCGCATGCCGCCCGGCGGCGTCACCAGGTGAACTCCTACCGGTGGGAACCCCCAGTCGCACAATACCGGCTCAAGTCGGCCGGCCTCGATGTCGTCCCAAGCCAGGAACTCCGGCACCAATGCGACCCCAACTCCCGCCCGCAGTGCCGGCAGCAACGCCTCGGCGTTGTTCACCCGCAACGAACCGGGGGGGACCGTAACCGAATACTCGCCTTGGGTGGCGTGGCGGAACCGCCAGACGTTCCAATGGCGCGTGTGGGTATAAAGCAATCCTGTGAATTCGCTGAGATCCTGGGGATGCCGCGGCCGTCCGTGGCGCTCGAAATATTCCGGCGCACCCACCAGCAGAATTCGCACCTGGCATAACCGCCGCGCCAGTAGCGAGCTATCGGCAAGTGCGGCGATTCGCACCGCCAGGTCGAACCCGCCGCCCACGAGGTCGACCAATTCGTCGGTCAGCGACATCTCCACTGCGACCTCCGGGTATCGCGCGAAAAACTCCGGCATCGCGGGCGCCAGGTGCATCACTCCGAACGACATCGGCGCCGCCATTCGCACCAACCCCCGCGGCAGGACGGATTGGTCGGAGGCCTCGGCCTCGAGCGCCTCGCCTTCGGAGAGCAGACGATTGGCCCGCTCCAGCGCCGCTTTTCCTGCCTCGCTCAGGGCCAGGCGACGAGAAGTGCGATGAAACAGGGCGCTCCCCAGTCTCTCCTCGAGCCTCGCGATCACCTTGGAGACGGTGGCTTTGGAGAGCTGTAGTTCCTCCGCCACGCGGGAGAACGACCCGGTTTCCGCCACTCGCGCAAACACCGCCCAGGCTTCGAAATCCGGAAGTTTCGTCACTTCAGCGCCCCCGCCCGCGATCTTGCGTCGAACCAAGCGTAGCGTTCGTCAGCAAATATAATAAGTAGAAGCAATAGGTTAAGTCGCAGGAAGAATCTTCTTTTTGTGAACAAAAAGAAGCAAAAAAACTTTGTCAATTGGAGCGCGCCGACCGTCGCCGGTGTGCTCCAGGCGATCAAAAGTTTTTTGCTTCTTTTTTTCAAAAAAGATGCTTCCTGCTTCGCTTCAACCTTATCCACCATTTCCGGAAACGATGTGTTTCGATCTTTTCTATTTTTTAGGTCAGATCCCCATCTCATATTGCGGTCCGACACAGGAGGTCAACATGATCGAACGTAGGACTTTCGAAAGCTTGGGCGGCGAAAATCACGGCTGGCTCAACGCCAAACACCATTTTTCCTTCGCCAACTACCGCGATCCGAAGCGCATGGCCTGGGGCGCGTTGCGGGTGTGGAATGACGACGCCATCGCGCCCAACACCGGCTTTCCCCCCCACCCGCACTCGGACATGGAGATCATCACCTACGTCCGCGAAGGTGCGATCACCCATGAGGATAGTCTGGGGAACAAAGGCCGCACCGAAGCCGGCGACGTTCAGGTGATGAGCGCCGGCACCGGGATCTACCACTCCGAGGCCAACCTGGAGCCGGTCACCACCCGCCTGTTCCAGATCTGGATCCAACCCAACCAACGCGGCAAAGCTCCCGGTTGGGGCGCCAAACCGTTCCCGCGGGGCGATCGGTCCGGCAAATTCGTCACCCTCGCGAGCGGCTTTCCCGAAGACCAGGATGCCTTGCCGTTGCGCGCCGACGCGCGGGTGGCCGGCGCCACGCTGAAGGCGGGCGAGGAGATCACCTACCCAACCAATCCGGCCCGCCACGAGTATCTGGTGTCGGCGTCCGGCAAGATCGAAGTCAACGGCGTGGCGTTCAATCCCCGTGACGGCGCGGCCGCCACCGGCGAAACCGAGCTGCGCATTAAAGCGATCGAGGACGCCGAAATCGTCCTGGTCGACGCCGCCTAACCATCCCGTGAAGGAGACTGAAATGGCTAAAATCCTGGTGCTGTACTATTCCAGTTACGGCCACATTGAAACCATGGCGCAAGCGATCGCCGAAGGAGCGCGCGAGACCGGCGCCGAAGTGGACATCAAGCGCGTGCCCGAAACCGTCCCCGAGGCAATCGCCAAATCGTCATATTTCAAGCTCGATCAGGCAGCGCCGGTGGCAGTAATCGATGACCTCGCCAACTACGACGCGATCATCGTCGGCACCGGCACACGGTTCGGGCGGGTTTCCTCGCAGTTGGCGAGCTTTCTCGACCAGGCCGGCGGTCTATGGATGCGTGGCGCGCTGAACGGCAAGATCGGCTCGGCATTCACCTCGACCGCTTCGCAGCACGGTGGCCAGGAAACCACGCTGTTTTCGATCATCACCAACCTGCTGCACCTCGGCATGATCATCGTCGGGCTGCCGTATAGCTTCCAAGGCCAGATGAAGCTGGATGAGGTGGTAGGCGGGTCGCCCTATGGCGCAACCACGATCTCAGCGAGCGACGGCTCACGCAAACCAAGCGCTACCGAACTCGCCGGCGCGCGCTTTCAGGGCAAACATGTGGCGGAAGTCGCGATCAGACAGTTCGGTTGAGCCGGACAGCCGAAAGCAAGAAGCATCCTTTTTGAAAAAAAGAAGCAAAAAACTTTTGATGATTAGTCCGGGGCCCTAAGGCCCCGGATTCATATTAGAAGCCTTCGCGCTCGATCCGCTTGCGCTCCAGCTTGCGAGCACGGCGCACCGCCTCCGCGGCCTCGCGGGCGCGGCGCTCGGACGGCTTTTCATAGTGGCGGCGGAGCTTCATCTCGCGAAACACGCCTTCGCGTTGCATTTTCTTCTTAAGCGCCTTGAGCGCCTGGTCGACATTGTTGTCGCGAACGAGAACCTGCACTGGGCCGCCTTCTCCTGAAATGACTCCCAACCACGGACCGTCCCGGGGGAGCCACACACACAAAAAACCAACTTCGCCGGCTCGCACCGGGAAGGCGGGCGCTATAACATGGCTGGAACACGCGCGCCAAGTGTTTCTGTCACATCTTCGGAGGCTTTTTATTAATGGGACTGCTGAAAATCGCTAAAATGGGTCACCCGGTCCTGTTTCAGCGCGCCGAACCGGTTGCCGACCCCGGCGCGCTCGAAATCCGCAGGCTGGTCGCTGACATGATCGAAACCATGGAGGATGCCCCTGGCGTAGGCCTTGCTGCGCCGCAAGTCCATGTTTCACTGCGCCTTTTCGTCTTCCGAGTGCCTCCCGCGCGCGCCGCCGGCGGTGAGGTGATCCCTCCCACCGTGCTGATCAACCCGGAAGTCGAACCGATCGGCGACGAGGTCATGCTCTGTACGGAAGGCTGCCTTTCGATCCCAGGCATGCGCGGCGTGGTGCCGCGCGCGGCGCGGATTCGCTATCGCGGCGTCGATTGCGACGGGCGCGAAATCCAGACCGAAGCAACCGGCTTTCATGCCAATGTCATCCAGCACGAGTACGACCATCTGAACGGCGTGCTATACCCGATGCGTCTCGTCGACTTCACCAGCTTCGGCTACGTAGAGGAATTCGCCAAGTTAGCAGGCTAGTGGCAGCAAGGATCTTCTTTTTGTGAACAAAAAGAAGCAAAAAAACTTTGGAAATTAGGAATGCGGTGGCTAGCGGGCTATGAGCTCCGATCCAACAGACCAAAAGTTTTTTGCTTCTTTTTTTCAAAGAAGATGCTTTTCTCCTCTTCACCCTTTTGATTTCACTAACTAAACAGTGAGGAAGCCCGATGAGCAAGATCGAACAAAGTCCCGAGCGCGACGAGGCTCTACTGGCTCTGATGGCGGCCGATCCATTTCCCGGCTGGAATCTCACCGGCCTGCGCCAAGTTGCGGGCGAGCACGCGGATTTGCTTTTCTTGGGTGGTGCGGTCGAGATGGTGGAGGCTTCGATTGATCTCGCCGATCGCCGCATGGAACTCGCGGCTGCGGCACTTCCGATGGAGGGCTGGCGCACGCCCGAGCGCGTACGTGCAGTTTTCGCCTTGCGACTCCAGCAGAATCGTCCCTTCAAAGTGTCGGTGGGCAGGGCCCTGGTGGTACTGACGTTGCCGGGGCGCAGCGTGGTGGCAGCAGCCGCCACCGTTCGCACCGTAGACGCAATCTGGCATGCTGCCGGCGATCTTGCGACTGATTTCAGTTGGTACACCAAGCGCGCAATCCTGGCGCCGGTCTATGTGGCCACGCTGCTATTTTGGCTTACAGATAACAGCGGCGACGATACGGCGACGCTGGAATTTCTGGACCGCCGTCTGGCGCAAGTGGCGGCGATCGGCAAAATTCGGAGGCGCCTGTCCCGCAAGGCCGCCTGACCCAAGACCACACACCAGGAGGTTCTTTGTTGCCGAGCACAACCGTTCTGGCTTAGCATGCTGATGTGCAAAAGCATCGAAACTTAATGTTGCACCACTGCGTTGGCGTCCTACTATCGCTCAAAGGGGGTTTTGCCGATGCTTTTGTTGCCTAATGCCGGATCCGTATTGAAAGTGCTGTTCTCTTTCGATTGCTGCGGTCTCGCGGAAAAGCATCTTCCTAGCCGAGGCGGCTCCCGCCTGGGTCGGGCACCGCCGCCATGAACGCGATGTCCGATGGCGTGATTGTAATGGGTTATGTCGACGGGATGGAAGGCGCTTACGTCGCGGGGTGGGCGACGCGCAGCGACGGGGGCGAGTGCAAGATAACGGTCCGGACCCCAGAGGGTAAGATTGTCGGCAAGGGGAACGCCTCGCATACCCGTCCCGATCTCAGCGCACTCGGATACGGAAAAACCAACTTCGCTTTCCGTGTCCCGATCCCCGACATCGGCTCGCATCGCGTTTTAATCGTGTTCGCCGACGATGTCGAACTGGGTCCCTCCCCGGTTGAGGTTGGCCCTGGACTTTTCAGGGGCAACGTTATGTTTCACTCCGGCCGGGCGGAAGGCTGGGTAACCGAACTCACGGCCGACTTCTCGCCGCCCCTCGTAACTATCCAGGATGGGCGCGGCCGCACCGTGTCACAAGGCTTCGCGGCCTTTCACGACGACGGGCTGGACCCCTATTTCACGCCGGCGGAATATTCACTCGACCTGGCAGACTTCTGCTTCGGCTGCGAGGAACTACGACTTACAGCACTCGCTAACGGCGTCGCGTTTGCAACCGCCGAGTGTAACCTGTCGCTGAAGGGAACGCTTGAAGCGTTGACCGAGTCACGCTGCTCCGGCTGGCTGTTTTCGCCGGACGCGCCCGCGCGCGCTCTGTCGCTCGACATCTTCGTCGACAACGAACTTGCCGCACAAACCGAATGCGACCTCAAACGCGCTGACGTGAGCGCAGCTTTTCCGGAATGTGCCGCCGGAGGGTTCGCCGTTGACCTGCCGCCGCGCCGCATGGCACCCACCGACCTCGCCACAATCTCGATCCGGCTTCGAGGCAGCGACCTCGACCTGCTGGATGGCCCCCATGTCATCGGTTCCACCGCCGCGGTCGTAACGGCCGCCCGCCGGGCAGCACAACTTATCACCGCTACCACCGACAAGTTCAGCGAAGTCGAACGTTCCGTAGTGCAGGCGGCGATCTCGGACCTTCTGATCAAGACGCGCCGCGATGCACGTTTCATGACCAAAACGCAGTACGGCGCGGCGCCGCGCAAAGAGGCGCCGCGCCTCAATATCATCATTCCGGTCTACCGTAACGTCCCGTTGACCGCGGCGTGCATTCGATCGGTATTGGCCCACCGGGCCGAAGCTCAGGATCGCGTCGTATTGGTAAACGATCGTTCACCCGAACCCGAAATGGCCGAGCTTCTGGAACATTTCGCAGGGTTCCCGAACGTGGTTCTGCTGAACAATCAGACCAATCTCGGCTTCGTCAAGTCGATCAATCGCGGATTTAACTTCTGCGATTCCGGC
>Ga0302305_1001474_pt1 | contig 13522 bp, 9 predicted proteins | sample III_Palsa_E2_3_FD_198764 | JGI IMG/M metagenome (GOLD analysis project Ga0302305, IMG submission 198764) | Peat permafrost microbial communities from Stordalen Mire near Abisko, Sweden - III_Palsa_E2_3 | ecosystem: Environmental > Terrestrial > Soil > Palsa > Peat permafrost | place: Sweden... | reverse complement strand
TCCATGAGCGCGCGGGTGATGCCGAGCTTGACTGCATCGGCCTGACCGTTGACGCCGCCACCCTTGACCGTGGTCAGGATGTCGAAGGTCTCGTTGATGTCTGCAATGCCGAGGGGGCGCTTGGCAGCGATGCGCTGCGCCGGGGTAACGAAGTACTCCTCGAACTGCTTGCCGTTGACGGTGAACTTGCCCGAGCCGGGGCGCAGGAAGACACGTGCGATCGCGCTCTTGCGACGACCGGTGCCGTAATACTGAATCAGGTCTGCCATGATGGTTTCCTTGAAAATCTTTGAAGTACCCGGGGCTAAAGCCCCTCGAAGTTGTGCCGAAGTCTGTTTGGGCTAATGCCCGAACCTAATCCGGTGAAGCCGAATCCGAAGTGCCAGCCTTAGTACTTGGCTGAGGAGTTTGAGCCGACGAGCTCGAGCGCGACAGGCTGCTGAGCGTGGTGCGGGTGATCCTGGCCCTTGTAGACCTTGAGCTTGGTGGCCATCTGGCGACCGAGCTTGGACTTGGGCAGCATGCCCTTGATGGCCTCTTCGAGAATCTTTTCCGGACGGCGAGCGAGCAGCTTGACGAAGCTTTCTTCGCGGAGACCACCGGGGAAACCGGTGTAGCGGCGATAGAGCTTCTGGCCGGCCTTCATGCCTGTCAGGTGAATCTTTTCAGCGTTGACCACGATGACGTGATCGCCCATGTCAATGTAGGGCGTGTACAGAGGGTTGCGCTTGCCGGCGAGGACGGAGGCGGCTTCTGAAGCAAGGCGTCCGAGGGTCTTGCCGTTTGCGTCGAGGACGAACCACTTGCGGGGAATGTCTTTTCCGCTGGGGATCGTGGTGGTCTGATTAAGATTCATCGTGTTTACTCCCTGGTTCTGCCGTCTTCGTGGAACACTGCGCGGCTTGAAGCGCGAAGATTGTGTGCAGCTAACTGTTATGGCGGCGAGACGAGCGCAGGCACGATGCCCGGACGCGGAAAAGCCGACGTTGCGGTGAAGCGCACAGAGCCTGATACCTGCTGGCTGGGGAGTGGGTACTTCAGAGACCGGCCTACTTGTGCCCTGCCTCGAGGAAACTCACCTCGGTGTCTCACCCCGCTTGTCTCGCTGTCGCCCAAACCTCGGGCACACGGAGACGCAGGCGCGAAACTGCGCGAGCTTTCAGGATAGTGGAGGCGGAGGGTGCCGTCAAGTGCGGTTTGGCTCAAAAATTGAAGGAAGCGCGCAGGCTGACGACGCGGTTGGCTGCCGTGTTGTCGCCAAAGACGCCATTGACCGTGACCGATTTTCCAAAATCGGGCGAAGAAAGGACGCCGATGGGCGGTGCGGGATTGACGTGGTTGAAGATATTGTCGGCCTCCACGGAGAAGCTGAGGGTATAGGGCGGATCGGGTTTTGGGGCGGGTGCTGCGGGCTTGGTACCGGCGACGGCTGGTGCCGGCGGCGGGGTGCCGAACTTGAAGTCCTTGCCGGCACGAAGCGCTGCATAGATTAGTCCGGGGCCGTTGCCGTAGTTGATGGGGATGATGGTTTCGCCGGGCTGGGGGTTGGCGTTGAAGGTTCCGTAGGGGGTTTTGTAGACCGACGCGGTGGGACTAGCCGAGGTCGCGAAGGATGGGCGGTCGTTGTATTGGGTATCGCCGTTGAGGTCCGTGCCGGTGGTGATGTTGAAGGGCGTTTTGGACATGTACGAGACGAAGGGAGAGAGCGTGAAACGGTAGGGCAGCTGGATGTTTGCTCCGGTGAAGAGGCGGTAATGCTGGCTGGCGTTGCGGCCATAGTCGGCGGCGACGTTGTACTGATCGGAGGGAAAGCTGGTGGCACCACCGGTATCGCTGTTCTTGTAACGGTTCCCCATAAAGAACCAGAGGTTGAGGGACTTCGAGAGGTTCAGTTGCGCGTTGGTGAACAGAATATTGACCGAAGAGGAGGCGTTGGAAGAGAACTGGTAGATGGCCTGTGTGCTGCCGAAGGGATAGACGCCGCTGTTGGCAATGGCGGGATTGTAGGTGCCGGGTAGTGGAGCGTTGATGTTGCGAGAGATCCACTGGTGGTCACCTTGCTCGTGGAGGAAGTTGACGGTGGCCGTACCGTACTTGCCGAAGGTGTGCTCGGCGGTAAGGCCAGCGACGACATCGTACTGAGAGCGGAGGTTGGGGTCGATGCGGTAGATGGTCGGCGAGGTGGCGGTTAGACCGCAGTTGGTGATGCTGGGTGAAGTCAAGCAAGCAGGCGACGGCGGAGAGGCGAACGAAGCGATGTACGACTGTTGGCTGATGCCGTTCTGGCGAATGGAAGTGAGGATGTTGGTCGAAGCGAAGCGGTCGTAGAAGAGACCGAAGCCCGAGCGCAGGACGACGATGGCAGGCCGTTTGGCGGTTTGTCCGATGGCCCAAGAAGCTCCGACGCGGGGCGCGGGATCGAAGTGGTCGGGGATTGCCGACTGGCTTTCAGCGCGGAAGCCGAAGTCGAGAGTGACGTTTTTTGTCACCTTCCATTCGTCTTCGGCGTAGAGGCTGATGTCTCCGGTGACGACGACAGCGCTGGGTTGGCCGGTGGTGATGCTGAACTGGCTGGGGGTGTGGTTTTCATAGTTCGTCAATGCGGAGTAGATGAACTGGCCGTTGTAGTTTGCGGTGGAGAGGTTGGCGTCGCGGGTGGAGCGGTAGCGTCCGCCGATGCGGAAGAAGTGCGCGCCGTGCTGGAGGGAGACGTACTCCTGGAACTCGTAGTGGTCTTGATTGTCGTGCAGGGTTTGCGCGCTGCTACCGCCGCCGTTGAAGTAGCCCTGCACGATGACGGTGGGAGCGGTGGAGAGAGGGTTTTGATCGAGGCGGGTGCGGATGTACTGGAAGCGGGTTTCGCTGATCATTTTGGCACCGATGGTCTGGGTGTCGCTTAGCTGTAGGGTTTGATTGGTGGTGCTGCTGTTGTATGCCTGCGAGGCGAGGGTTTGCGCGACGAGGAGGCCAGCGTTAGTGAGATCGACGCGGTTGAACTCGTAGCGCGCGGTGAGGGTGTTGGTGGGAGTTACCTGGCGGTCGAGGCGGAAGCTGTAGTCGTTGGTAAGCGTGGGGCTGGAGACCGAGCCGGAGAATGGAGCGTTAGGGCTATCCGGCGTTGCTGCCGTGTTGATGACGGAGTTGAACTGCTGATCGTTGTAGTTGCCGTTGAAGAAGAAGGATGTCTTCTTGCCGATGGGGCCGTTCAGGTTTTCCTGCACGACGAGCGAGTAGTAGGGCGGCTGTGCGCCGGTGTAGGGGTTCAGGGAGTTGAATGCGTTGTCGTTGCCGAAGACCTGGACGCGGCCGTGAAGCTTGTCGCTGCCGGGCTTGGTGAAGATTTCAACGCGGCCGAAGCCGAGATCCTGATACTGCGCGGAGAAAGGATTCTGGTTGATGCGGACTTCGCGGATAGAGTCTTTGGGCGGGATTTGGCCGCCGCTGAAGCCGTCTACGTAGACGTTGGGAGGCTGTGAGGGATCACCGCCGGCGATGGCGAGGAGCTGCTGCTGGAAGGTGGCGTCGTCGTCGGAGAAGGTTTCGAGCTGTGTGGAGTTGAAGACCATGGCACTGCGGTTGTCGCCGGCGGAGGTGCTGGAAGCGTTGTCGATAGGGACGTTTACGACTTCAGCCTGCGTGGCGATGGTGAGTGCGGCGTCGAAGTGGGCCCTGGCTCCAGCGGCGGGGATGCGGGTGGTACCGCGGAAGGGATCGAAGCCGGGGGAGACGATGATGACGTCGTAGGTGCCCGGCGGGAGGGTGATGGCGTAGTGACCGGTGGCGTCAGATGCGGTGTTTTTTGCGGTGCTGGTGCGGCTAGTTGTGGAGGAGTTGTGGAGTTCGATGTGGATGGTGGCGTCGGGGATGACGGCGCCGGAGGGATCGGCGACGAGGCCGCTGAGGGTGCCTTCGGTGGGATGGAGTTGCGAGGTGGTGGAGGGGGTCTGAGCGAGAGAAATCAACGGGCCTGCTATCGCGATGCTGGAGAGCAGCGTCGCGGCAGAGAAAAAGAGCAGGGCTTGAAATGCCTGCTTGAAGTTCAACATCAGGACCACCTGCAGAATTCAGGTTTGAGTCAACGTGTTCGGGGTTGGACGAGGAGGGAGGGTGGAAGTTACTAAATCTCTCTTACTGTAATTTTTAAATCATAGTCTATACAAAATTTGCGGGGGATTTCGTGAGCCGGTTTGAGCGTAGAGTTTCGGGTATGAAGAGTTTGGTCGCGGCGTGGGCGGTGATGTTTGCGGGGTGTGTTGGAGCACAGGCGCAGGCTGCGCCAGCAACTAGTACGACGACGGTCTCCGCAGCTACGATGCAAACGGAAGCGGCGGTTTCGGCAGGTTTGCGTGGAAAACCGCTGTATCTGCGGGGCGCGTGGATGCAGAACAAGCTGACCTTCGATGGACAAGGCAATCTGATCGGGAAACTTCCATCAGGGCCGTTTACCCTGGCAGGATTTCAGTTCTCGAAAGCCAAGATTAGGGGCGATCATTTATGGATCAGCGGGGAACGAGTCGGTATCGCGTTCGACAACAATGGAGTTCACAGGCAGGTCATTTCAGGCCTGACCATCGATATCGATAACCACGGTGGCGATGACTTTGGGCCAGCGGTTAGCGCGATCTTTGCAGATGGACTGTCTGACCTGACTCCGTCAATGCCTTCGTATTGGCAGGCCTATGCACAAAAAAACTTTGCCGGTCAGATGGACACTTCCATCAAGAACTCCACCGTTGACATCTGGAAGTTGCACAAACAAAAACAACAAGAGGATGGGGCAAAAACCATGCACGTGGGAGGTAGTGTAAGACCTCCAAAACTTCTGAACAGCGTAAACCCCGACTTCACCGGGGTAGCACGAGCTTTGAAGGCTAACGGCGATGTCCAAGTTTATCTTTGGGTCGAATCAGATGGTTCGATCAGCCATTTACAGGTAGCAAGACCTGCCGGACTGGGCCTGGACGAGAATGCGCTCGCAGCCGTTTCGCAGTACAAGTTTGCTCCAGCGATGCGAGATGGCATACCAGTGACGGTGGATTTATATGTCGATGTGAACTTCCGGATTTTTTGAGGGGTTGGGCTATGGGGTTGCGAGTTGCTGCGGTGTTGATGATCTCGATGGTTGGGTTGGGGTTGGGGTCGGTAGGGTCGGCGCAGCAACCTGTGGGAGTGGCCGCTCCTTTGGAGCGGAGAGATGTGGCCGTGGATGCGGCTTCGCAGTGGATTGGGCGGGCTTTGTTTTTGCGGTGTCTTTGTGCGGAGAATAGTTTGGGGTTCGATGCGCAGGGGCATGTGCAGGGTGTGGTGAAGAAGGTTGATTGGACGCTGGCTGGGGTGAATCTGCAGAAGGTTTCGCGGAAAGGGCCGGGGGAGATTGAGCTGGATGGTGTGAGGGTTGCCGTGCGGTATGCGACGGATCGGCATGAGTTCGACAGGCATCCTCAGAATGAGGACAAGGTGCGGATAGTGCTGGCCGATACGGGCGATGCGATAGGGGTGGAGCGGGCGTTGAAGGCCGTGTTTGCGGTGGGGATCGACCGGGAGCTGCAGCTATCGCTGCCGGACTATTGGCAGCACTACTTCAATCCGGCGATGGCGTGGCCGAAGGATTCGCTGGAAGGGGGGACGGTTGAAACACCTTCCACTGCGGCGGTGGTGACGCATAAAGCGGAAGCTGGATATACCACTTATGCGAGTCGCGATCGTGTTACAGGGACGGTGAAGGTGCATTTGACCATCGATGCTGAGGGAGTGCCGCGGCGGATCAGCATTACGCAGCCGCTGGGGTATGGGTTGGATGAGAAGGCGGTTGAGGCCGCGGCGAAGTATCGGTTTACGGCGGCGATGGTGCAGGGGAAAGCGGTGGCTTCCGGGGCGGCTATGAATCAGGAGTTTTTGGTGGTGCAGACGCCGCAGTAGTGACTTCGGGGTTCGGTCCCCTGCTTCACGCAAAGGGTGTGCTGCAGGATAAGAAGGCATACCCCACGGGCTAAAGCCCGCATTTTGCAGGGTTATGAGACCCAAGGCTGAAGCCTTGGGGTACCTGAGTGTGCCGGGGAAGGAGAGAGCAAAAGCAACTGCAAAAGCTAATACAGGGGTCTCTCCACTGCGCGTCATGATGAAACCATGACGCTTCGGTCGAGATGACAGTGGTTTGGGGTTAGCAACGACAACGGTAAAAGCAGACGCAGATCCCCTGCGGGGATGACAACAAGAGAGGCAACGGCAAAAGCAACTGCAACGGCAACGGCAAAAGCAACTGCAACGGCAACGGCAAAAGCAACTGCAACTGCAACTGCAAAAACCAATACAGAGGTCCTTCGCTGCGCTCAGGATGACGAGAGTTGAGGTGGGGTCAACGGTGGGTCTTCGTTCGCGATAGGTGCTTCGTTATTGCTTGCGTGAGCGTTGGCGTTTGAGCGGCTCGTTAGTGTTCGAGTTGGGTGGTGCTGGGTTGCTGGCCGATCTTGGTGACTAGCGGCTTGGGGGTGTGGTGTTTGTGGGTGCGGGTTTCGGGGGTGGGGACGGTGGGGTCGAGGCGGTAGAGGATGAGGAGGTTGCGGTCGGGGTCGTCCATGGCTGGGAAGGCGGCTACGCGCTCGACGTTGTAGAGAGGGGTGAGGGCGTCCATCTTGTCGTCGTCGAGTTCGTTCCAGGCTACGTACCAGCCGGGGTGGTATTGCTTGACGCGCTGGTCGAGGTCGAGGGTGCCGAAGTCGTCGTCGATGGAGGGAAGGCCGGTCATGAGGGTGAGGTCGGAGCCGGAGATGGAGAGGATGAGGTGGGGGTGGGTGGGGTCGGCGAGGATGATGCTCTTGATGCCGTTGGCGGCGGACTCGAAGGTGTATTCAGGGTGCAGGATGAAGTCGAATTGCTGAATGGTGTCCGGGATGACGATGGTGAGGACGACTGCGGCTGCGAGCAGTGAGGTAAGGATGAGGCGTGGGGTGGGCTTGTTGCCTGCGTGCTGCGTTGCGGGAGGCTGCGCGCCTAATTGCTGGCGGAAGAAGTCGATGCCGAGCGCGACGAGCACGGTGATGGGTGCGGCGACGACAAGGTAGTAACGCGGCTGCAGGTTGTTGTGATACGCGAGGAAAGCGAAGTAGCCGCCGGTCCAGAGAAGCAGAGAGGGGATGAGCGGGTTGTTGAAGAAGCGCGGCTTCCAGAGGAGAGCGAAGGCGAGGATGACGAAGAGGAGCGGGAAGAGGATGTGACCCATCCAAAGGCCGTCGGCGATGGTGTTGAGGACGACCTTGGAGAGGGGTTCGAGCTCGATGCCGGTGTAGGCGTTGGCGGAGAAGAGATAGCGGTAGTCGTTGAGGTAATGGGGGCGGACGAGGAAGACGAAATACGCAAGCCAGATTCCGAGGGCCATGATCGACGGCAGGATGGAGAAACGGATCGCGGTGCGGAGGCGGTAGCCGGAGCGCGCCCAGACCATGTAGGCGATGGCGGGGATGAGGAAGATAGCGGTGGTCTTGGTGAGGACCATGGCGGGGAGAAGAAGGCCGAGGGCGATGGAGGGGAAAAGTGTTGCGAGTACGGAAACCCGGGTCCCAGAAGCGGGACCCGGGGCACCCGCATTATTGCCGAATGGATGGAGGTGGGAGGCGGTTAGGAGGGCTAGTGCGGTTAGGGCGATGAGTAGGGGTTCGAGGATGGCCAGGCGCTCGAAGACATAGAAGAATGGGCTGGCGCAGAGTAGGAGCACAGCCAGCGAAGCGGCAAGTGGAGGGCCGGAGTTCTCGGTGCGGGGGCGTGTGTGGCGGGCGATCAGCCGGTAGAAGGTGAAGAGCGTTAGTCCGAAGACGCAGAGAGTGAGGGCGCGTGCGGCGGCGGGGTGGACGCCGGTGAAGCGGAAGACGAGGAGTTCGAGGAGCGGCCAGATGGGCAGAGCGACGGCGGGGTTGAAGTCGCCTTTCCAGTACCAGTGGCCGGAGAGGTAGTGGCGGATGGCGGCGTCGCCGTACCAGCCTTCGTCGGTGTATTTGGACCAGTCGACCCAAGGGGAGTAGTTGGGGAAGTCGGCGTTGAGATGGAGGAAGTGCAGCGCGAAGAGGATGGCCGCGACGATGAGGATGATGGTACGCAGCCAGGTTGAGAAGCTGGAACGCGCGGGCTCGCTATAGGTCTTGTGTTGCGGGGTCGCGGGCTGGGGGATTTCAGAAGGCATGGCAAGGCTCGGAAGAAAGGGAGAGAACGCACGTTGACGTCTCGCCCGTAATGGCAAATGGTACAGATGCTACAGAATGCTGTTTTGAAGAGGTGCTCTACCACTCGACATTATAGGTTCCCGCCAGTGTGGGGCGCCGAGGTAGCGAGCGAAGGAGTAAACAGGCGTCTGTCGCGTTAACAGCGGTGGTTCAAGCGGCGGGTTGGGGGAGTTTGTGATGGCCGCCGCGGGCAGCAAAGCGGATGAGTGGACGTTCGAGCAAAAACCACGAGACGCTGGCCCAGACGATGGAACCGGCAGTCACGAGGACGAAGAGCAAAGCCGGAGAGTGAATGTAGCGCTCCGCGAGGAAGATCACGATGATGTGTACGAGGTAGAGCGTGTAACTGATCTCTCCGATGTAGCGCATGGGGCGAGAGCTGAGGAAGCGCGTAAGCCAGGAGCGGTCTGCGAGAGCCCACGCGAGCAATGAGACCGAGCCGATGAGAGAGAGCGAGTAGACGAGTCCATTGGCCGTGCGGGAGTTCGATTCGAGACGGCAACCTTGCCATAGCTGCGAGAGAGCTAAGAGACCAAAGCCGGCAACGACGCCCATCCATGCGCGGGTGCGGCAGAGGTGCTCCAAGCGCGAGGAGCGATTCTTCCAGAGGATAGCCAGGATGGCGCCGGCGCAGAGAAGATCGGCACGGAAGGGCGTGAGCATGTAGATGAAGAGGTGGTCGGAGAAGAGCGGGGTGCAGAGGACTCTCAAGAGTGGCGTACAAACGACGGCTGCGATGGCGAGCCACAGCAGCACTCTTTCAGAGACGAGCAGGATGACGATAGGCCAGACGAGATAGAACTGCTCTTCAACGGCGAGCGACCAGAGGGGCAGCGGGGTTCCGTTATGAAAAAAGAGAGGCTGAATGTTCATGCCGAAGAAGACGAAGTACGGCCAGGGATGGAAGGTTGACCAACCGAAGATAAGACCGAAGATAAGAAGCGTGAGAATGTACGACGGCAGAATGCGGAAGGTGCGACGGCGGTAGAAGTAGGAGAAGTAATCGCCACCTGATTGTTTACGCGCGAGCAGGATGCCGGTGATGAGAAAACCGCTAAGGACAAAGAAGATGTCGACACCGGCCCAGGTGAGCGGCAGATGCAAGGTGTGGTTGAGCAGGACCGCAAGAATGGCGACGGCGCGGAGCCCGTCAAGCTGCAGGATGCGGCCACGTACGGCGGCAGAGCGCTCCGTTGGGAGTGAGAGAGAGATGCTCATACGTGGGGCCGACTCCTGAAGTGAAACGGAAAGAGGTGATGCTGTTCCGGGATCGATCCTGGTTTCTATACCGGACGTTATCGTGATTTATTCATAGGATAGCGCGTCGATAGGGTCTTTCCGTGCGGCCTTGAGTGCGGGGTAGAGTGCTCCGCAAAGAGCACCAACGAGCGAAATGGTGACGGCGAGTGCGACCCACTGCGGCGTGACGGCGAAGCTCAAGGTTGGGAAGTGGGCGTGGAGAACCGACTTGAGGATGAACGTCGCGATGATGCCTATGATGACACCGACGACCGCGAGAAGACCGGTCTCACGCAAGACCACGGAGACGATATCGAGACGGCCCGCGCCCATGGATTTAAGGATGCCGATCTCCCGTGTGCGCTCCATGACGGCGGTATACATGGCCTGAAAAATGGCCATGAAGCCGATGATGACAGCGATGCCGACGACCACGTTGAGAGCAATTTTGAAACCGGGAAGACGGTCGGGCGTGAGCGTAGAAAGGAACTCCTGCAGAGTCTGCACACTGTACTGCTGCATACCGTCTGTAGCGAGAATTTCCTGGCGAACCTGCTCCTGGATGCGTTGCTTGGCGTCGTCGGTGGAGGCATCGTCAGTGCGGAGGAAGAAGGCGCTGGCTTTACCGGGATTGCCGTCGATGGCATCCATGGTTTCAAGCGGGATGAACTTGCGTGCGCCCTTGCCATGCTGGAAGATGCCGGCGACGCGGAAGGTGTGGTTGAGGATCTTCATGCTGTCGCCGACTTTGTAGTGGGGACCGCTGCCGGCCTGAAAGTCATCGATGATGACATCGTCTGGACCGGTGAAGGGACCTCCCGAGAGGAAGACGAAGGGACGGAGGGCGTTGAAGCTGGCGAAGTCAATGCCGTAGATGTTTTCAAGCGAGGAGCCAATGGTGAGCTTGATGTTGACGGGAGCGGCAACCTTGACGTGAGGCAGGGTCTTGAGGACGTCAGCGACCTTCACACTGGCAGCAGCGCCGCTGGAGTTCATAAGAGCGGAGGAAGCGCCGGGATGGACGATCATGTCCCAGCCAGTGCCGGAGGTTTGCTCACGATTTCCATTCAACATGCCGAGCATGATGGCAGCGATGGAGAGGATCATGATGACTTCGATCGCCACAGCCAGCGCGCTGATGATGGAGCGAAGAGGACGATGAACGAGATTGCCGACGATAAGTTTAGTCATGAGATTAAGAGGTTACAGTGGAGCTGTAAGAAGAACGAAGAGAGTTCTATTTAATTTGCAGTAAGGATGTGTCTTGACGGTACACCGGCTGGATCTGGGGGTTCCAGAATAGAAGCGAAGACCGGCAGAACATACATGCAGATAAAGCCCAGGATGAGAATGGTGACCGCGTTCTGGATGAGAAAAATGAGACCGGGGATAGCTCCCTCTGGAGCGAGATGGGCAATGACGAGAATCGAGATGATGACCGCAGGGTGATCACGCACGTCTCCGAGAAGCCAGGAAAGCGCGAGGAAGACGGCGGTGAGGCAAAGGGTTTCTACGACGAGCACACCGATGAGACCGCCCTGATGGTAGGCGTCAGCAGAGACACCGAACGAGACACCGGTGGTGGTGTCTTCGTCGTCAATACCCCCGATCTGGTGGGCGTACATATTGCCAAAGTAAGGGGTGGGCTTGTCCGGCCAGAGAACATGAGGGATGAGATTTTCCCAGCCCTCCTTGGTGGGTTCATAGCCGAAGGTTCCCATACGGTCGGTTACATCAATGAGGGCATCGTCTGGACTGAACATCTGAAGTCTGTCGAGAAGACCTTCGGAGTGGTTGAAGTAGTTCAACCTGCCGTACTCTTCACTTTCAGTTTTGCTCTCGAGGGCTTTCACCGTACTTATGTTTGCCAGCAGACTGAACGACTGCTCCATGCTGGCGATGTAGGAACCGGTCGGGGGGAGATCTCTGCCGTATTGGGAGTAAGGCGTAAGGTAGGCGGCCAGTACATAAACCATCAACGCCAAAGACACCAGATTGATGGGCTTGAGCTGATAGCGGGCTAGACAAGCACCAGCGACCCAGCATAACGCTGGAGTGAAGATGCCTTGCTTGGAGTAGCCAGGCAAGGCTATAACGAAGGCAAAGGCGTATAGCAGACCAAGACCCGGGGTAAGACTTCTTCTGCCGTTGGAAGCGCGGACGGTATAAAGCACGCCAAGAATGAGCGCGAACGGAAGGAACTGATTGAGATTGCGGAAGGTGGCTGCGGCACTGCTGCCACTGATGCTGGCTGGAAGAAAGAAGAAGAAATACGAAACGACGCCGAGCACGGCAGCACCAATATAGGTCGTTCGCAAGTTGCCGAGGGGAAAGAAGGTTTCGAGGACAGAACGTCTGCGGCGAAACCGATGCTCTACAAGAGCGGCGGCCAACATGGCGACCATGCCGAGAAGGTAGACCTGAATGGACCGCGTGGGGGCGGCAAGGTTTGTGTCTGCCGCCTCGCCGAGAGACGCTTTCGCCACCAAGCCAATGATGAGAGTCAGGGTGGCGTTGCAAAAGATGTAGGCTCCCGCTGGGCGAGTCACCCCTCCGGCAAAGTTGACACCGGCAACAGCTACAAGGATGAATGCGAAGCAACAAAGCGCGAAAATGACATGCGTGTGCTGATAAAGCTGGACGGCCAGAAGCACACATGCGAAAAGAGTGGCCCAGGCATAGGAAATCCGCTCTGGGAAGGGAATGACCATCAGAATGTGATTGTAACAAAGCGATCTGCGGCTAACTACTGCGGGGCTACGTGCAGAACACGGATGTTTGCGTTTCGGGTTATTTCTGTGACGCTTCCCTGCCGTTCCTATGGATGGATGGCTCCGAAAGCTGGTCTGCACGGATTAACGTTGTAGATGCGCCAACTCAGGGTATTTGCGGAAGTGAGGCCCGGACATGGCATTCTGTCTGGGATGAAACAGGCTGCGTGAAGACCCTTGCCGTGCCGCTGGCACGGACTGGGCTGGCGATTGAGCCGACGGTTGTGAATTATTTCCCTAGTGATCAGACTGAAGGCCTGCCGGACAACAACGGACAGGCGAGGAGCAAACCCAGTTCGCACGTACGCGGCTGATGGAGATCGATCGTGCCCTTCGGCAGAGAGCTTCAACTGGAACGCGAACAACTCGGCGTGCCGCTGGAAGCAGTGGCGGATGGGACGAAGGTCTCGCTACGTTTTTTGAAAGCGCTGGAGGCAGGCGATATTGCGAGCCTGCCCGGAGGCGTTTTCCAACGCGGCATTGTGCGGAACTATTGCAAGTTCCTGGGCTTGAATGAGCAGGAGTGGCTGACTCGCTTTGCGACGAACCAGGAAATTCCAAACACCGAGATCGACTGGACGGAGTTCGCAGAGAACGTAAAGCGGACACGGGTGCGGACGAATGCTTCGATGAGGCCGCGGTGGTGGGGCGTTTTGCTGATGCTCGTAGTGCTGGTGGGGCTGGCTTTTGTGGCGTGGCACTTCGTGATTGGACCGAAGATGAAACTTCACTACTAACGCGGATTCGCGGATGGGGTGAGAGCTTTATAGATCGGGCCTACAGCCCTCAGGTTCCTGGCGTGCCAAGACGAGGGGCTGCGCCCCTCGCTGGTATAGGACGGGCCTTCGGCCCTCAAACTGATGCGGCTACAAGCAATGGAGAAGGCGCGCTAGCAGTTGAGGCTAGTTGGCCGCTACGACTCGGTTTGATACCAGCGGTAGCCGTGTTTCTGTTCCTGATCGGCTTCTTTGAGGCGGTCTACGACCTGCTTGCGGCGCAGGCTGCCGACGGCGGCGGTGATGAGGTCGATGAGCGCTGTGGGAGCGACGTAGCTGGCGGCGAACGAGAGGCTGTTGGTCGGCACGATGACGAGTTCGCTAGAGAAACGAGCCAGCGGCGAGAGCATGGAGTCTGTAATGCCGACACAGTAGGCACCGTTTTCGCGGGCCTTTTGCACGCCTTCGATGGTCATGCGGAGACCGCGGCGGAAGCTGATGCCGATGACGATGTCGCCTACTCCGGTAGAGCGGACGAGGTGTGTGGCGCGGCCGGGGGTGGTGGCGGCGAGAACTGGTAGGC
>Ga0302305_1001472_pt1 | contig 13524 bp, 14 predicted proteins | sample III_Palsa_E2_3_FD_198764 | JGI IMG/M metagenome (GOLD analysis project Ga0302305, IMG submission 198764) | Peat permafrost microbial communities from Stordalen Mire near Abisko, Sweden - III_Palsa_E2_3 | ecosystem: Environmental > Terrestrial > Soil > Palsa > Peat permafrost | place: Sweden... | reverse complement strand
AGGATGCAATGGAAGTTCTGTAGATCATTCGGCGACGCTGGCCGGCCATGTTTCTGAAACAGGGCCGGAGCGCCGACGACAACAAAGCGCTCGGGCGACGTTAGCCACATTGCGACCATGTCGATCTGGACGAAATTTCCGAGCCTTATTCCAGCATCGAAACCTTCTTAGACGATGTCGATCGGCGATCCTCGCTTACCAGTTCGAGCTCAATGTTTGGGTGAGCGTCGAGAAAGTCGGGCATTAGACGATTCACCAGCAGCGGCAAACTGGGCCTCGGCACATTGATGCGCAGCCGGCCGCTGATCTCGCCGCCCAAACCACTCGCGGCGTCCATCCCTGCCGTCAGCATGTCGACGGCTGGACGCGCGTGGGCAAGCAGGCGTTCGCCCGCCTCGGTCAGCCGGACGCTTCGTGTGGTACGGGAGAACAGGGTCGCACCTACCCGTTCCTCCAGGCTGCGTATCGCCTGGCTGACCGCGGGGCATGACTCCGAGCTGCCGTGCCGCAGCACGAAAGCCGCGGAACTCCGCCACGGTCAAAAACATGACAAGTCCATCCAGATGCGTTCGATCGACTGTTAAGTTCATCTGCACGGCCCGTTTCGAATATGCCCGATATTCGAATAATAACGCACGGCGTACCGTGGCCTATCGACCTAACGAAGGGCAGAAAACCGTGCGTGCCTATCATCTTGAACAGTTCGGAAAGCCCGATGGCCTTGTCGTGTCAGAGCACGACATTCCATCGCCCGGAGTCGGCGAAGTACTCGTACAGGTACGCGCGTCTTCGATCAATTTCCGCGATTTAATTATCGCCAACGGCTGGTATTCGCCCCCTGTTGCCTTGGGACGGGTATGGCGGCCACATATCGCTCGTCGGCATTCTGGCGGGCGTGGAGGGCGGCATCGACTTCATGACAATGTTTGCAACGCACGCCACATTCAAGGGCATCGCGACCGGAAGCCGTCGCGATCTGGAGGATTTGAACCGGGTACTGGCGCAGCATCAAATTCGGCCCGTCATCGACAGTGTCTATGCCTTCGACGATGCGATGGCAGGATTGAATCACTTCGTCCAGCGCCAGCTCTTCGGGAAAGTCGTCATCCGCCACTAAGCACGCTGCGATGGGCGTCACAGGGCGAGACCCTGTTCGCGCCAAAGAACCTCTTAACTAAGCAATCGATCACGTTTGAAGAGGCCGCCGGCTGCCTAGCTGGGCGGTCTTTTCTTGCCGCCCGCGGACCAGCGCTAAGATGCCCATATATGGGGCTGGCGGAGTTGGGGATGTGGAAGCGGGTGGTCGGCTACGGGGCGCTGCTGGCGGCAGGCATGCTGGCTCTGCAGTGGCTCGACTACCAGCGCCTGGTGCGGATGCATTCGGGCGACATCTACCTTTTCCTCATCGCAGCCGCCTTCCTGGTGCTGGGCATTGTCCTGGGCGTGCGGGTCTTCGCCACGCCAGCGCCGACCGCCTTCGACGGCAACCCGAAGGCGCGAGCGGAGCTTGGTCTAAGCGAGCGGGAACTGGAAGTGTTGCACGAGCTGGCCGCCGGCCATTCCAACAAGGAGATCGCCGCGCAGCTTCACGTTTCGCCGAATACGGTCAAGACGCATGTGGCACGGCTATTCGAGAAGCTGGGCGCGAGGCGGCGTACCGAGGCGATCCGCCGGGCCCGCGAGCTGGGGATCGTGCCCTGATTCGGGATTATTTGGGATGAATACGGCGAAATCACCCATTCGGGTGATTGCCGGGCGGCGTCGGATCGCGGTCAATGGCACCGTCAACCACCACTGAGGAGTCACACCATGTTGCGGACCATCCTGAAATACGGCGTGATCGCGGGCCTGGTCGTCGGCGGGCTCGAGATCGGTACCTTCGCCGCGTTCTCCGGGCTGCCGCCGCTGAAATACGGCATGTTGGTCGGCTATACGACCATGCTGATCGCTCTGAGCGCGGTGTTCGTGGGAATCAAGCAGCACCGGGACGTGGATCGGGGTGGGGTGATCGGGTTCTGGCCGGCTTTCGGCGTCGGGTTGGGGGTCAGCTTCATCGCTGGGATCTTCTACGTGGTCGCATGGGAGGCGGTGCAGGCGATGACTCACATGGATTTCGCCAGCTCCTATGCGCAGGCAATCATCAAGAGCGAGAAGGCGAAGGGCGCGAGCGCCGAGGCGCTGGCGAAGCTGAGCGCTGACATGGCGACGTTCAAGGTGCAGTATGCGAACCCGCTGTTCCGCCTGCCGATGACCTTCGTGGAGATCTTCCCGGTCGGCGTGCTGGTGTCGCTGGTCTCGGCGGGGTTGCTGCGCAACAGCCGTTTCCTGCCGGCGCGCCGGGGTTGAAGAGTTTATGGCCGTACCGGATGGACAGGCATGCCCGTCTATGAGGTAGTTAGGCGTCGCAAACGCAGTACCAACTTGATCGCACTCGGAGATTCAAATGAAGAGAGTCACAGGTATCGGCGGAATCTTCTTCCACGCAAAAGACCCGGTCGCATTGCGAGCCTGGTACCAGCAACATCTGGGAATCGACGTCCAAGGCTGGGGAGGCACCGCATTCACATGGGCGGACGCATCGGGTAATCCGACAAACGGAACGACCGTGTGGTCCATCGGCGCCGCGGATGGCAAGCAATTCGCACCAAGCCAGTCGACCTTCATGATCAACTATCGCGTCGAAGACTTGATCGCTCTACTTCAGGCGCTTCGGGACGAAGGATGCAACGTGCTGGAGAAGGTGGACGATTCCGAATATGGGAAGTTCGGCTGGGTCATGGACCCCGAGGGCAACAAGGTCGAACTTTGGCAGCCACCTGCGGGGCAGTGAATTTCCGGCCTGGTCATCAAAGGTCGGCGCCTGATCTTTCCATCGAGCACGCCGGCCTTCGGCCGGCGTAGTCCGCCCATGTCAAACCTCGGGCTCCCGAACACGAAACACGAGAGCAACATTCGCTGGCCACTCAGCCAAATTCTGGTCCGTGCTTCCAAAGCTCGCTCCATGGCTTGCGCGTAGGGCCGCACACAAAGATATCGGGATGTTCCCCGCTTTCCTCATTGACAATGCCCCAGGCATTGGCCGTGTGTCCCGCCAGGCGGCAATCGGCGAAAAGCGCATCGGCGCGCTCGTGTGAACTTCCCAGCACGATAAAGGTGGTGGGTGGTGGCTGCGGATAGCCGCGCAGCCATCCCGAGTTGATCGCCGTGATCGGTACGGGCAGACGATAGTGCTGGCCCATCAGGGCGATGGCACCGTACTCGCCGTAGTTGCCCACGACTATGCCCAGGCTGGCTTGCTGCTCGGCCGGCAAGGCATCACGGATGGCCGCCACGTGCGCGACGATTTCATCCCAGCCGATTTCCTCACGGAGGTCGCCGTTGTGCTGGAGCGCAAAGTCTCGCAACGGACCGCTTGATGCGATCGGCACGATACGCAGCGCCGCATAGGTGCCGATGGCGAAGACCCCGATGAACGCCAAGGTGGCAATCCCAGAACGCCACGCTGGATGCAGCGTGCGCAACCATCGTTCGCCTACAACCGACCCCATGGCCAGCAGCATGGGATAAGCGCCGCAGGTGTAATAGAAGCGCCCCCGCGCAAACAGGAACAGCAATAGCGGCACCACATACATCCAGGCAAGCATGCGATAGCGACGGTCTTTGAAGTAAGCGAACAAACCCGTCAGCCAGACAGGCGCGGCAAACAGGTTGGCATTCATCAGGAACTGATCACGCAAGAAGCCGTCCGCACGCCCCTGATGCACGTCGCGCGCATGGATACCTTGCAGGAAATAGTAGGAAATGAAGTCGTGCCGGATAAGCCAGGCGAGGTTGGGAGCAAAGATAAGTAGCGCGATCACGCTGCCGGCCCAGAACCAACCATGCGCGATATACCGCCGCGCGTCGGTGAGCAACACGCCCGCCAGCATGCCGGCGAGTTCAAACACGATCGAATACTTGGTCTGCAGGCCAAGGCCGGCGAATATGCCAATCGCCACCCACCAGCGTGGCTCATCGTCGCGCAACAGACGAATCACACACCAGGCGATCAACACCCACCACAGCAGGTCGAACGAGGAATACTGGAACTCCGTCGCCTGAAACATCGGCAAGGGCGACAGCGCTACCGCGATGGCCGTAAAGACCTGCGCGAATCGACTGCCGCCCAGATCGCGAACCATCAGGCCACTTACGAAAATCACCAAGACTTGCGCAAGCACCGAAAACAGTCGCAGGCCCACCAGCGACAGGCCAAACATCTTGAGGCCCAGGTGCTCCAGTGCAGCGGTCAGTGGCGGATAAGGCACGAAGCCCCAATCCAGATGCTGCGCATCGCTCAAGAATTGCCATTCGTCCCGATGAAAACCGTACTGCCCGTTGGTCACCATGTGCGCTGCGCCGAAGAGCACGGCAATGACCAGCACCAGCGCGATATCTCTCCGATCGCCCGGTGTCATGTTCTGAACTGGAGTACGGGTCACGGTCATGGACGCATCCTGGAGGTGGATCAACTGTTCGCCCGATGCCTGTTCGGACACCGGCGACGATTCTTGTTCTTCCCTAAGATAGCCAATGTCCGCTCTATAAAGCATGGCCGCTTTCGACCCAAAGCGGACCTCCGAGGGTCAGCAATCGACGTCCGGCTTTGCGTAGGATTGTTAGCCGGACGTGGGCCGGGTAAAGTTCCAAGAGTTCAATGCATTAGGGACTGCGCTCAGCAAATGCACGCAGATGTATAACCGGGCGTACATGTCCGTCTATTAGATAGTTAGGGCTCGCGATGAAAGGATTTCGCATATCAAGCATCATCTTTGCGCTTTCAGCTGCAATCTACGCCGTGCCTGGACGCGCCGTGTGCTTCTACCCACATAGCACGCTCTCTGGGTACCACATTCCGCTCAAATACGAAGTAGGAACCAGCCCGGCCATCATCATTGGCAAGGTTGCGCGCGCACAGTACGTTCAAGCAGATCCGAGCGATCCCAGCGGCATTACCTCATACGTCTATAAGATTAATCGTCTGCAAGAGCTTAAAGGCAGCATGCCAAAGTACCTTACACTTCGTGCAGAGAACGACTCGGGCGGTTATCGCATGAACGCGGGGGAGACGGCTTTGTTGTTTCTAACTCGAGCAAAGGGCGGCTTTACTGTCGACGTGTGTGGTAACTCTACTGAGCTACCCAAGGGCGCGAGCGTTGTATCTGAGGTGCGTAGGTTGCTAGCCCAGCAAGGTGCGCAACCCTAACCATTCGTTCAAGGCGGACGGCTACGCCGCCGCTTAACCCCAGTGTTAGGCCCACATGAAGTTAGCTATTGCCGCCTGCCTTTGTCTGCTTATTGGCGCATGCGCTGGTTCTCGTATTCGTCCTGATTCGGAGTACGTAGCGTTCACCCGCGCCGCGCTGCCTCAAATCGAAGGGCGCGAGTATTGTGTTGCGGAGAGCTGTAAATTCACTTACGTTGTTCCAACTTCTATAGATCCTCTGGCGCGCGAGGCGCTTGCCTCTGTACGTAAAGTGGTCGCGCCTTCAGAGGTTCCAGCTTCCTCGAAGGTACCTTTCTCCAACTACATCGAAATTCATAAGCTTCAGATTGTTGGAGATACGGCTCTGATTGAAGGAAAAATAGATCCATATGAGCACAACATGCTCAACTGCGGCCAAGGTTTCTCTCGTCCCTTCAAGCTTATAAATGGCGTATGGGTGCCGCAGCAGTCGCATTTTTTTATGTGCTAGCTTGCCGGCCTAACTATTTCATTCAAGGCGGACGGCTTCGCCGCCGGTTAACTCCAGCGTTGAAGGTCCACTTTCGACCCGAAGCGGACACGTACTTCGCTATGATTCCAAGTCCAGGCCAAGGCATTCCGCGTGAATTTAGTCGTCCATATCGCTTCCATCAAGGAAGACCATGGCGCCTCTTTTTGGCTCGCAATGCTTATGGATCCGCGGCTTGCCAGCTATTGAAGCGGCAATGCATGTTGCTTGCGGTACTCGGCGGGGGTAACGCCGACATGCTTCTTGAACGTGCGGCGTAGTGTGTCGGCATTGGCAAAGCCGCATTTGGAAGCAACCAGCTTTGGCGTGTCGTGCCCATTTTCCAGGAGCGTCCGGGCCGTCGTGACACGAGCGGCCTCCAACCAGACCGCAGGTGTTATACCCACCTCCGCATGGAACAGGCGCGCGAAATGTCTTGGACTCAATCCTGCGCGCTTTGCCATGCTGGCAATGCTGTGATCCAGATCCGGGGTTGCAGCAACCCAGCGCTGAAGCTCCTGCAGCACGGAGCGCCCCATGGGGCGAGATTCGCCTTTCCGGCTGAACTGCAATTGTCCGCCTGGCCGTTTGAAGTACATGACCAACTGTGCGGCGACCTGCTTTGCAATATCGCGGCCCAAATCTTCTTCGACCAGGGCCAGCGCCAGATCCAGGCCCGCCGTAACACCGGCAGCCGTGCGCAGTTTGCCGTCACGAACATAAAGCGCTTCTTCGTCTATCCGGAGCGTGGGAAACACACGCGCCAGATCTTCTGCAGCGGCCCAGTGAGTCGTGACATGGCGCCCATCCAGCAAGCCCGTTGCTGCAAGCGCGAAGGCCCCGGTGCAAATCGACCCATAGCGCCGGCTGCGCACGGCCATCGTTCGCAGCCATGTCAGGACACGCGGTGACAGGGTGATCTCTTTGGCGTTTGGAGCCCCGGCCACCAGCAGGGTATCGACGCGCTCACTCCATTCGCACGCGATCCCGTCCGGTAGCAGTCGCGCCCCGGACGAACTGCGGATCGGTCCGCGCCGACAACCGATGACCTTCAGCGCGTAGAACTCCTTGCCCGCTTCGATATTCGCCTGCGCAAAGACATCCAGCGGACCGGAAACGTCGAGCAACTGGACGCCTGGCATGGCGACGACAGCAACGGTCTTGGGCATGGGAGGCGGGCTTCTTGTATGTCTGCATGATACGTAAAATGGCAGTATATGACGTATTACATCTATTGAGGACATCCATCGGTGATCTGAAAATAAGCACTCCCAGCCGATGGAGTTCCATCATGTCCCCCAATAGCCATGGCGTCGGCATCCCCGATAGCCCGTTTGCTCGTGAAATCACCGATATGGTCCGGGATACGGCATCCCCGCTGCTGTTCCACCATTCCAGCCGCGTCTATTACTTCGGCGCGTTGGCCGGCAAGCATCGCGGGCTGAAGTTCGATCCGGAATTGCTCTACTGCGGCTGCATGTTTCACGACATGGGTTTGACGCATCGGCATAGCAGCGCCCACGAACGCTTCGAGGTGGACGGCGCCAATGCGGCACGCGACTTCTTGAAAAGCCACGGCATCCATCAGCAGGACATCGATACCGTATGGACAGCCATCGCCCTGCACACCACGCCAGGAATTCCGCAACACATGCACCCGTTGATCGCCCTGGTCACGGCGGGCGTCGAAATGGATGTGCTCGGCCTGACCTATAGCCAATACAGTGACGCCGAGCGGGATGCCGTTGTGCGTGCGCACCCGCGCGGAAACCAGTTCAAGGAAGACATCCTCCAGGCGTTCTACGACGGCATCAAACACAAGCCCGAGACCACGTTCGGTAACGTCAAGGCTGACGTGCTCGCGGACAAGGATCCACATTTCCACACCGGAAACTTCTGCAGCGTCATCCGTGGATCGAGCTGGGCGACGTAAAGCAGCGCACTCTGCGCGCGGAGCCAGATCCTTTCAATTTGAAGTTGCACTTTGCTTTGCCTTTGCCTTTGCCTTTGCCTTTGCCTTTGCCTTTGCCTTTGCAGTTGCCGTTGCCGCTGCCGTTGTTTCTGCGCGTAGGAGCGCGCTGCTCTTATGGGGCCCCTGTGCGGCGGTGAGGCGTGGAGGACAAGGCCCGCAGGGGGCATCGACAAGGAAGTCGATGCCTTTTCGCCAGGGTAGGAAGCCCTGTCGAAAAGCCCGGCCACGCCTCACGGACTTTCCAGCCATGGATGGCTGGAAAGCGCCAAGCGGGGTGCTCTTCTCTTTGGTTACTTTCTCTTGAGCACGCAAGAGAAAGTGACTCGCCTCCGAAGGAGGTGAAAGCCTTAATATCTCCACGCGAGCAGAGCACACCCAAACACATCAACCAGCCCGACGAATCGCCGCAACCGCGCCCCGCGGCAAATCAAACCAAAATCTACTACCGCGCCCCGGCTCCGAGCGCACCTCGATGCGGGTGCCAAGCACCCGCGCCAATCGCGCAGCAATCGCCAACCCAAGCCCGTAGCCCTCGCGACGCTCACCCTCGTCGTGCAACTGCACGAATTCCTCGAAGATGCGTTGTTGATGGATCGCGGCGATGCCGGGACCGTTGTCACGCACCTCGATGCGAATGCTCGCGCCGCGCCGTCGCGCCGCGATCAGCACACGGCCGCCGGGTGGGGCAAAGGCGATTGCGTTGCTGGCGAGCTGGCGCAACAGTGCGGCGACCAGCTCGCCATCGCCTTCCAGCCGATGGCGGCTACCGCGCCAGCTCAGGCCGACGTCGTGCTGCCTGGCCTCTTCGTCCAGCCCTGTGCGTTCGCGCAGGAACAGTTCCGCCACGCTGAATCGGCCGGGGGTGACCGTCACCACGCCGGCATCGAGGCGGGAGATCTCCAGCAGTGCGTCGAGCAGGCGCGTCATCGTGCCGACGCTGTCGCGCATCTGCGCCAGCAGGGCCTGCTGCTCGGTGTCGATACCCGGGTGCAGGGTGGCGACGAGCAATTGCAGCGCTTGCAACGGCTGGCGAAAGTGGTGGCCAACCGCCGCCATGAATTGCGACTTGCCGCGGATCGCGGCTTGGCTCTGGCGCAGCCGGTCCAGCGCATCGCTCGCGCTGTCGCGCTGGATCGCTGCCCAGTCGCGTCGATGCGCCGCGAGCAGTTGGGCCAGCGCGTGGATGCTCGCCTGTGCCGCCGCGAATTCGCGATGGGATTCACTTGTTGGGGCTGGCGCCTGGTCGAGGATCGCTTCGTCGCCGGCGAGTAGGCTGTCCAGCCCGGCCTGCAGCTGCCGCAAGGGCCATAGAACCCGATAACGCAGCGCGCGCGCAGCGAACAGGATCAGCAGCGCAATGCCGCCGGCGCCGAGCACGCCGCACAGCCATACCCAGGCCTGTGCGTCCGTCGTCGCATCGATATCGATGTCGTGCAGTTCGCGCAGTACGAGCACACCGGTCATGACTAGTGCGGCGAGGGCACAGGGCAGCACGCAGTCCGCGAGCAGACGCGGCAGCAGGACGGTTGCGAGCCGCGGCACCGGCCGGATTGCACTTCCCTGTCGGGCAGGGCGATCGCGCACGGCCGCAGCTGGCGTGGCGAGCGGATGCTGATCGGCAATGTCGGTAAAAGTTGGCTTCATGGCGTCGGTCGGTTCCTGGCTTATGCAACCCCTGTATTGCGTGGCATGGCCGTCCAGGCGCCTGCAACCGAACTCTAGATAACTCCGCCGGCTGCTTCGATACGCAGTTCGATCTAACAACAAGCGGCCTAGAGCGAATTGCATATCGAAAAAAAGGCGCGCGCTGCGCAGACTGCCGTACGTCGATGGAGACATCGAAGCAACTCGAAACATCAGCCTTGAGCGCGCCGCCGCGCGCGACGATCCGGAGAACTCCATGAACGCCATCCGCCCGCTTTCCCTGTTTGCCGCCTCGCTGCTGCTGGCCGCCACCTGCGCTGCCGCGCAGGATGCCGCGCCGCCCTCCGCGAAATCGCCCGCCGATACGCCGTCGGTGAAATCGATTGTCGACCAGCTCAAGGTGAAGGACGACGACGAGTCGGTGAACACGGGCGCGACCCGCTCGCTGCGACTGGGCGGCGCCGCCGCCGCCGGCAAGGTGGCCGATGCGCCGACAGCTGCGCCGGCCGCCGCACCGCCGCCGGCGTCGATCTCGATGCAGATCCAGTTCGCCTTCAACTCCGATCGCATCGATGGCGCCTCGGCCACGACGATGAACAACCTCGCCAGCGCGCTCGGTTCGGATGAACTGAAGGGCCGCAGTTTCCAGGTGATCGGGCATACCGACGGCGTCGGCTCGGCCGGCTACAACGTGCGGCTGTCGCAGATGCGCGCCGCCTCGGTGAAGCGCTACCTGACCGAACACGGGGTGACCGCCGACCGGCTCAGTGCCAGCGGCAAGGGCGCCAGCGAACTGCTCAACAAGGCCGACCCGACCGCCGCGGAAAACCGCCGCGTCGAGATCGTGGCCAGCGGCGGCTGAGCGCGGACACGCAGCGATGCCGATCCATGTCGTCAATGGCGCCACCCTGATGTGCAGCTTCGGCGTGGCGCCATCGAGCCTGGTAGTGCTGCCGGTGAACCAGATGCTCTCCGGCAACCAACCGGCGGCAACCATCATGGACCACATCCCGATGACCAACATCATGCCGTTCGGCATGTGCATGTCGCCGAGCAATCCGCAGGTGGCCGCCGCCACCGCGGCGGCAATGGGCGTGCTGACGCCGCAGCCGTGCATTCCCGCCACCGCGTCGCCCTGGATCACCGGCACGCCGACAGTCATGCTCGGCAACCAGCCATGCCTGGACAATACGCATACCTGCATGTGCATGTGGGGTGGCGTGGTGACGGTCAGCGTACCGGGCCAGATGACCGAACAGATTCCCTGAGTCGCACTGGCCGCAGGCACCGCTTGCTCTTATGCTGCGGGCACATTTCTCACCATCGAAGGCCTCGCGGCCCAAGGGAGTTCGTATGTCAGTGCCTATCCGTGTAGTCGTCGGCGCAAGCCTGTGTCTCCTGGCCGGTATGGCCGTGGCGGTGGAACTGCCGAGCAACCTGCCCAAGCGCAAACCGGGCCTGTGGGAAATGCAGGCAGGCGGTGCCGCCGCCGCGCATGGAGCGACGAAGATGTGCATCGACGCGGCGACCGATCAGGCGATGTACCAGATGGGTGCCAAGATGAGCGGTGCGATGTGCAGCAAGATGGATTTCAAGGTCAACGGTAATGCCGTCGTCACCGACAGCGTGTGCCAGATGCCGACGCAGTCCGGTACGGTCACACTTACCTCGCACAGCGACACGCGCTTCGACGGCGATACTTCGTACCAGGTCACCAGCCACATGAAATACAGCCCGGCCTTCATGGGCAAGACCGAATCGGACACGACCAGCGGCGGCCACTGGATAAGCGCGTGTGCGGCGGGGCAGAAACCGGGCGACATCATCATGCCCAACGGCATGGTGATGAACATCAATGCGATGATGAAGCACTAAAGCACAGCGGTCGCGGTGCGCGTCATACCGGCCTATAGCGGATGACGGTTGGCACGTGCCGCTGGTCTGAATACGCCCTAGCCGATCCCGCTCTTGCGGAATAGCAGCGTCCACGGCGAGTTTTCTGGTATCGGTATCCCCAGTTCGCCAACGCGCTTGTGCAGCGCCTGCATCAGTTCGCGGGCTGCATGTGTACTGCCCGGGTCCTGACTTGCGAACAGTTGCGCCGCGAACGCGGCATAGGCGATCGCGAGCAGGCGTTCGGGCTCTCTGGTTTCCATCACGTAATGGTGCAGCAATCCGAGCCATTCGGCGCGGTTCTTCGCGGGCGCGGCGGTCAAACCGAGATAGACGAAAATCGACAGCCGCCGCGCGTCAGCAGCTCTCAGCAGCGTCGGCGCCTGCAGCGCGAAGCCCGGTGTCTGCTGCAACAGGCCGCCGAACGCCAGCGTCGCCGAGATGCCGTTGCTGCCGCGAGACATCTGTACAGCTTCAGCTGCCGTCTGCGGTTGCGCAGCCAATTTGCCGAGCAGCGCGTTGATGTGCGCGGATGTCTTCAGACTGTCCGCTGCCGCCCGTGCCCATTCGGCAAACAACAGGCGGGAATTCGCGAAACGTTGCGCGCCCGCAGCGTCCGGTTGCCACTGGAACACGATCGTGCCGCCATGCGCGAACGGCGAGTAATAGTCCTCCGGCAGGACGACGCGAGTGGTTTGTGCGAGCGGTTCGGTCCACTCGTATTCGCCCTTGCCTGGTAACGTAGAATCGCCCGCGGCGAGCGCCTGCCAGGTGCCTTTCTTCAGCAGCAAGGCATCATTCTGCGCGGGATTGACGAAGCGTCCGGTTTCAGCCTCGAGGTAGGCGCCGGGCACAGTGGCCGAACCGCTGCCTGGTGCGGGCGAAAGCGTGGCGATGATCCAATTCGAGCCGCCGTCGGCGTGATAGTCGGATAGCCGCAGCGTGGCGGTGTCGTGCACGACGCGCGCTTCGTACACCAGGGCATAGTCGCCGCGGAGGGTGTCCGGCAGGGTGTCGAGTAAGATCATCTTGGCCTCATTATGGATGCGTGAAGCTCGTGGTGGACGCGCCCACCGGGCCGGTGCTCTGATTGGCAAGATCGTTGCCGACATCGTTTGCGTTGCGGCCGCTGGTAATCGGATTCGTCGTCGGCGCACGGTCGGCGGCATCCGGTGCGGCATGCTGCGCCGCGGCGACGCTGGTGTCGCCATTGACGCTCCATCCGCGTTCGCGCAGGGCGTTCAAGTCGTTGGCTCCCGTGTCGAAGACCACCGCCCAGGTGAGGAAAGTAGCACCTAGGGTGCCGTTGACGAAGGTGGCATAGGTGACCGTGCCCACATGTACGCCGGCGGCGGTCACTGCATCCACGATGAAGCTCGGCGGCAGGGCCAATGCAGGTGTATCGAACGAAGTCGCCACCGCGCCGCCAGCACAGCCCATCGGCCGCTGCAGCGACTGTGGATCGAGCATCTCCAGCCTGCCTGGTTGGTCGTAAAGCGGACTCACACTGGCAGCGCTGTCGTTCGCCGGAGCCGGTAGCGCACGCTGCATGGACAAGGTGGTTGGAACCGTGACCGAGGTTCCAGGAGCTACGCTTGGATTCCAGCGGATGGTCGGTCCAGTCCAAGAGCGTCGGCGCGGCCAGCTTTGCATGTTCTGCATGATGCCGATGCGCAGCGGCGCCACCTGCGGCGCTGCGCAGTCAACCCCGGCGGGGCGGATGCGTGCTTGCGCCGAGTAGTTCACGGCGTGCGCCGGAGCAGTGGTGAACTGGCCGCCGGTGATGGCGTAGTTGCCACCTATCGCCACGTCGATCTGCGCCTGATCGAACCAGAACACCGTGACGTTTTTCGTCGCCAGCAACGCGCCAGTGGCGGTATTGCAATGTGCCTGGATCACCGCGTCGTTCATCGCGTTGCTGCCGGTCTGGCCGGAAATGTCGAAGCTCGCCCAGGAACCGTCGGCGGGCACGGTAACGGTGGTGGTGGTGTCGCCGTCGTTCGGGAAACGCAGGCGGCCGTCGGGGTTGGTGATCACCACCGTGGTGCTTTGCGCCGATGGTGTGGGCACGCGGATGCGGCAATGCACGACATGTCGCTTGGCTGGATGCTCCCACTTCAACTGCACGTAGTCGTCGTCGGTGGCCGGCGTATTGTTGATCTCGATCTCCATGGCCGGGCATTGCAGCGGGCATGGGGCGGTGCTGCCGGGCGGGCAACCGCTGGCGCTACTGGCGCTTGGTGTCGGCGTGCGGTCACCCCA
>Ga0302305_1001466_pt1 | contig 13542 bp, 16 predicted proteins | sample III_Palsa_E2_3_FD_198764 | JGI IMG/M metagenome (GOLD analysis project Ga0302305, IMG submission 198764) | Peat permafrost microbial communities from Stordalen Mire near Abisko, Sweden - III_Palsa_E2_3 | ecosystem: Environmental > Terrestrial > Soil > Palsa > Peat permafrost | place: Sweden... | reverse complement strand
CCGGCGGTGCCGTCGTCGACCGACAAGGTCTGCCACAGCGTGCCGTCGTAGTACTCCCACAACATCGAACGCGTCGGCGTGTCGTATTCCTCGGCGAGATAGAAATAAAGCGTCAGCAGGCAGCCCGGCGTGTAGCTGCTGAATTCGTCCGGCAGGAAGCCGAGATTGCAACAGGTATAGCGATCCTCGACCGGCTTGAACGGGCTGAAGCGGAAACGACTCAAGGCAAACGCGTTGTACGTCCACAAGGTGGCCGGCGTGGCGGTATAGCCGTAGCTCAACTGCAGCGACTGGATGAAGGGTGGCGCATAGCTGCTCGGCGTGTAGGTGTAGGAAAAGTTCACGCCTTCCACGTCATTGAGATACGCGATGACCTGATCCTTCTGCGCCTGCGGCAGAATCGAATCGGGGATGGCATCGATGGTGTCGCTCACGCTGTCGGTCGCAATGCCGCCGATGTCGCCATAGCCGCCCGATGCGATCGTGACGCGGATCCAAAGTCCCTCGGCGCCGGCCACGGTGGTGGCCTGGATGTCCGGGCAGAGAAAGCTCACGCTGGTCGGCCCGGTCGGGTTGTTGTGGCGCAGGGCGTCGGTGGTGTCGACGAAGCGGTACTTGCTCACGTCGGCCGCCGTCGCATTGAACGACTGCCAGGCGGAGCCATCCCAGAACTGCCAGTACAGCGTGACCGGGTAATCCGCCGCTACGTCGACGAGGACAAAGCTGAGGTTGATCGCCGCGCCTTGGCGGGCGAACAGGCTGTCGGATCGCACATAGAACGCGTCCGTCGCCGCCGGCGTCTGTCCGAACGGATAGACACCGTTGCGGATATCCACCTGCACCGGCCCCGATGCCGCCTGCTGCGGCAGGATGCTGTCGCCCGACAGCGTGCAGGTCAGCCCGGTAATCACCGGCAAATCGTTCACCATCGCATTGGTGATGCGCATCGATGTCGCGGGCTGCCCCAGCAACCAGTATTCGGGTTGTGTGTCGGCATCAGCTCCGGCGGTGAATCCGCTGGCACGCCCATCCGCCGCGTACAGCTCCTGCTCAAGCTGGGTCACCGTCAGCGGACCAGCGACCGGCGGCTGCGTGATCAGCACGCTGAGCTGCAGGCCGCTCGATGTACCGGTGACGACGGCGTTCAAGGGATCCAGCGCGCCATCCGCCCACTGCTCGAAATAGTCCGGCGTCAGCCGCACGCCGGTCATGTCGATGCGGATGCGCTGCAAGGTGGGATCGGGCTTGAACAGCTCGGGATCGCCGAGCATGAACCAGTGCGACAACGGTATCTCGATGCTGTCGTCTTCCTGCGTGAGAAACAGCGGCGCCGGCTGTCCGCTGCGCAAGCTGTCGAAGGCGTTGGTGTAACGGTCCTGCGAGGGAATGATGGTGAGCAGCGCGCTCAGTGTGGCCGGCACCACCAGCAACGGCTGGTTGGTCTGGAAGCGCAAGGTTTGCGAGACGTCCGATACATCACTGTCCAGCGGCACCTCGAATGGCGCCTGCCCGACTTGCAGCGCGAACGTCAGCGGAACCTGCGCCGCCAACGGCGGACGCAGCTGCAGATCGAGAAACCGGTAGAACGCCAGCTGCCGCTGTTTCGGTATCTGGTTTTCCACCTGGCCGATATAGCGACCCAGCAGGGCGAACAGCTTGAGCATCGCCAGGCCGGGATCTTCATTGACCTCCGCGGCATCGGGCTCCTGCGTACTCCACACCGAGGTCCAGTCCTGCGTATAGACGCGCGCCAGCGCCAGCGTCTGCTGGTAGAGCTGTTCGGTCGTGCGGAAGTCGAGGATGGGCTCGGACATGACGTGGCTGCTGCACCGTGCCGGAGCCGGTGCCGCTGTGCCTTATTCGCCGATCGCCTGTCGCTCAGCCAGCACCTCTTCCAACACGGTGATGGCGCCGCTGATCCGCATCATGGTGTTCTTCAGCTCGCGCGTGCGCTGTTCGAGCGCGCCGAGCTGCGCCTGGTCGGCTTCGTATTCATGGCGCAATTCCGCCAGGCGCCTCTCGATGACGTCGGTTCGCGGCGATGATTCGGGCGGTGTCGCAAGGGCGTTCATTCGTTTGCTCCTTTCAGTTCTTCAAATAAAAGGGATAGACCAGGTTGTCTGGCCGGTTACGGTCGCGGATGAGGTATTCCACGGCGATCTGCATGCATTGCGGCTGCCTGGGATCGATGCTGGCCACCACGCCGACCACCTGGATGCGCGGCTCCCACTGCTGCAGTGCTTCCGTCGTATAGAGCTGCGCTAGGCTGAGCGTGGAAGCATTGCCGGCGGCGAACACCAGTTCGTTGATGCGGCAGCCGAACGCCGGCAGCATCACGCGCTCGCCGGGCGCGGTTTGCAGGATCAGCAGGATCGCCTGACGGATATCGTCGGCATCGGCGGCGAAGCGCACGCGACCGCCCTGCACCGACACTGGGAACGCCCAGCCGCGGCCGAGAAAATCATCGCCTTTGTTGCGAATCGCGCTCATCCGATCAGCACGCTCGGCATGCCGGCGACCACCACCATCGGCATCGGCGCCTGCGGTCCCGCCGGCGGTATGTCGTGGCAGGTTTCGCAGAAGTCGCCTGCGCGCGCGGCGCCCTTTCCGTTGATCCGCACCGTGGTGCTGGCCAATATCACGCGGCCCAGATTGGTCGGCGGCACCTGGAACGGACCGCCTTGCGGTATGTGCGGCGGCATGTTCTGCGCCATCGATCCAAGTAGTGCGGCAGGACTTCCACTGATGCGCACATTGGTACTGACGTTGAGCGATATCTTGCCGTTGAACGGACACGGTTGCGGCGTGGGCACGGGACCACCGGGCGAAGGAATCAGCACGATGTGGATATCGCCGGCGTTGACGATGCTGTCGCCCATGCGTGCGGCTGGCTTTCCCATGGCAATCCCTCCCCGTGCTCAGTTGATTTCGATCATGGTGGCGGCCAGCTTCATGTTCTGGCCGCCCTGTGCCTGCAGGCTGGCCGCACTCAGGTCGAGCTTCACCGAACCCGAGGTGTTCTGGATGACCACCTGACTGGCCTTCAAGGTCATCGTCTTGGCCGCCGTGATGGTGATGTCGCCCTTGCTGTCCAGCTCGATGCGATTGTTGGCCGTGTCGATCTTGATCGTGTTCTGCTTCTCGTCGATCAGGGTGAGCTGGCCTTCCTTGCTGTCGTCGAAGGTAAGTTTTTTACCCTGCCGCGTTTGGATCACGCGGACATCCTGCTGGCGTTCGGCGCCTTCCACCGGCGGTTTAATGCCGCCGTTCCACAGGAAGCCGAGGATGAAAGGCTGATTGATGTCGCCGTTGGCAAAGGCCACCACCGCCGAATCACCTTCCTTCGGCAGGAAGAACGCGCCGCAGCCCGGCCCGGCGAAGAAGCTCATCACCTGCAGCCAGTCCGACTCCAGCATGGCACCGTCGATTTGGAACAGCACCGTCACCCGTCCTTGTCCCTTCGGGTCGCTGGTCTGCTTCACCTGGGCGACCATCACGCCCGCCAGGGCGGCACCGGGCAACGGCGTGGAATCGTCGAAACCCGAAATCATGCGCCGGTCCTCCTTACGGTTAACGACGTGCTGTAACCGCTGCTGTCGTCATAACGGTGTTTGCTGGATCGCACGTAATAGATGCCATCGAAGCGCTGGCTCAGGCCGGACAGACGGATGTTGACGCCCGCCAGCAAAGCAGGATCACCTTCGAGTTCCACCTCTCCCTCGATGAAGCGGCTGAGGTTCTGCATGTATTCGGCATTCGCACGCGCCTGCAGCGCCTCCACCGTGGTGATGGTGGGATCGGTCACCGTGATCGCCGCGCTGGGGAAATCCCCGATGAAGTCGTAGCCCGACTCGCTACCGCCCATGCGCGCACGCACCGTGTTGGGATTGCTCTGCGCATTGATGACGCGATTGGTATTCGGATCGAATCCCAGCATGCGCACGTCGCTGCCTTCGGTCGGCACACGCAGACGCACGTTGACCCGCTTCACGTCGCGCGGGAAAGTCAGCGACTTGACCGGGCTGAGCCCCTCCGCGCTGGGCCTGAATATCAGCGTGGTGTCCTGCACCACCAGCTCGTAATGGCTCAGTTCACAGCGACTCAGCAGAAACCGGTAATTGGTCTGCTGGCGCTGCCATACGCAGGCATTAAGCGTGACCGGCGCGCCCGGTGTGCTGATCCGCACGCTGGACGCCGCAGCAACCTGCGTGGCGATCTGGTTTTCATTGAGCTGCTTGAACACCTTGGTATGGTTGCCAAAGCGCAGGCTCGCCATGGTGTCGAAACCGCTGATGGTCGCCACCGAATAGTTCTCGAAGCTCGGCTCGATCGCGTAGATCCGGCCGGTGATCAATGTGGTCGGCTGGTCCAGACCCATCTGGATGCTGACCTGGTCGCCCGGCTTGAAGACATCCAGGTCGGCGCCCTGCCAGTTGCCCTGCTGCGACATCATGTTGAATTTGAAATTGAACATGCCGGGCACATTGATCTCGTTCGACACCTCGACCGAACTCACCGCCGCCAGCATCGACGACGAGAGCGGGCTGCGATTGAGCAGCAGCTGGAAGGCACCGGTTTGCACGCGCGCGCTGGCCATGACTACACCCGTGCCGGCGGCGAATAGGTGCCGTCGTGCAGATCGACGATGACCAGGGTCTTGCCGATATCCGTCGGCAAGGGAAAGTTGAGCGGGTCGTAGATGTCGTTGGCGTCGGCGATCAATCGCCACAGCGACGCATCGCCGAGCGCCTGCTGCGCGATCAGATACAGCCGGTCGTTCTCGGCCACTGTCCAGAACTGGCGGCAGTTGAAATAGCCGCGCGCCGCCAGATCCTGCTGCGGCGTCAGTACGGACTTGAAGGTCACGCCCAGCTCGGCGCGCACCGGTACGCCCGACTCCAGGAACAGCGTGAACTTCTGCTCCAGGCGAACGATCAGCCCGGTGAACAGCGCGCCTGCCCAGGAGAACACCACCGTGGGCGGCTCCTTGCGCATACCGGTGCCGACCGTGGGCTTGGTGAGCGCGGCGATCTTGTCGGTATAGCGGCGTACGTCCGAGCGATCGTCGTAGGTGTCGAAGAACAGATTGACCACCAGGTCGTCGTCGTTGACGCGCTGAAACTGGATGTTCGAACCCTCGCCCTGCACGACCACCGACTTGTTGAGCGAGAGCTCGGTCGGGTTGTACATCACCGGGATGGTTTCGCTGGTGGACTGCACGATGATCTTGGCTTTTTCCAGCATCACAGCCCCCGGCGATAGCGTTCGAGCCCGATCCGCTGGGTCATCAAGCCGCCGACCTGCTCGGCCAGCTCGCGCATCACGCGCGGCGTCAGCACCGCCTTTTCCATGTCACCGCGCCATGGCATGGCCTGGGTGATGTTGTGCACGATGTTGCGGGTGATCTGCTGCTCGATGCGCTGCACCTGCTTGGACCATTGCAGCTCGGGCGGACGCGGCGTTTCGCGGTAGGCCATCACCGGCGGCGGCTGGCCTTGGCCATACGCTGTCGCCAGCGCCGGCTCGTATCCCTGCACCAACGAAACCGTGGTTCGATGTTCGTGGCGCGACACCAGCCGCGAAGTAAGCGAGAGTCGCTGCCGACGCGATGGCGAGTTGCTTCGCGCGAAACCTGCGGCGCGTGGCAGCGCGATATCGCCGCTTTTGCTCAGCAGCTGTAACAACAGCGATGGAACGCTGGCAGCTTTCTGTACATCGGCAAGCGAAGCGTTTGGCGGCTCGCGCACGAGGCCGCTCGTCTGCGTGCGCCACCGCGTGTCTTGCTTGAAGACACGCGACAGTCGCGACACGAACGAGTTGATCAGCGTGCTCACGTTCATGCCGGACGCATGAGCGGATCGAAACAAGGCGAGCAACGGCCGCGGCCCGATGGCCGGCTTCGCCGACATGATCCATGCCGACGAAGCGTCCGACGTGCGGTTCTCGCGTGATGTTGCGGGGACCTCGCGTGAGGTTTGCCGCCCCGCTAGAAAAGCCATGTGCGCAAGCGGCAGCGAAGATCCGACTCCGCGGGCAACGCGGGCAAGCGACGAATGCTTGGCAAGTTGCGCCGCCGTCACCACTTGCGTCTGCAGATAGCGGACAAGTGCTGAACCAAATCCGGAGCCCGGCCCACGCCGTGGATCCGAAGTCCGGAGCCAGCGAAACATCGTTTCGCTGCCGCGAAGGCCGAAGAAAAATCGCGGTGATGCGGCGGCACGCAGTGCGAGGATCGTCGGCGCGAGCGGATGGCGCGTGAGCATGGGGCCGACCGCGTCAACCGAATCTTCCCCGGAGTACGCAGCATGGCGCGCCACATCCAACGTGCTCCCGCGAAACAGACGCAAGGTTTCCAGTACATGCCGAAACAGAACACGCGATGTATTGATCCGCACGTTCGGCCCAGACATCCCATGCCCAGGTCGCGCGACCGACCATGTAAAGCGACGCTGTGCCGACCGATCTCCAGGCGAGTGTTCGACTGCCCACCTAGGCTCGCGCGCAGGATCCGGCGACACGAAGATAGCGTTCGGCGCGGTAGTGGGGCGCAAGGTCGCCAAGCTTGTTTCCGAGCGACTGTCCCGTTGCCTGCGCAAACGATCGACGATCGATAACGGCGACACCGAATGGCCGTGGCTCAGGCGAAGGGCCGGCGACAAACGGCTGAACAACAGGCGCTCGACCAGGTTCATCACGCGCGTATGCAGGACACGCTCGACCAGCAACGCGGACAGGTCGCGCATCACCTGGATCCGCCCCTGCCAGTTCAATCGATATTGCAGTTGCAGCGATTGCCGCGCGGTCGCGAGGTAGAACAAAGGTGCGCCGTCGGGCGACATGCCCGCCAGCACTCCATGCGTCGCAAAGCGCATGCCACGCATGCCCAGCCTGCGCGACGCGAGCACCGCCGGCATTCGCATGCCTGGCCGTGAACGCATGCGTGCGGCCAGGCGTAGCATCTAGATCGCTCCGGCCACGGCCGAGGCGGCACCGGCTGCAGCCGCGTAGACGATCGCCGCCGTGCTCTTCTTGATGCCCTCGTGCGCCAGCACGAAACGCTGCGTCGCCACCAGGGTCTGGCTGGAATCCAGCGCGGGGCCCTGCCATTCGATCGGCCAGGCGTTGTAGAAGTCGTACCAGACATAGGGCAGTCCCATGTCGTTGAGCAGGTAGATCGAACCGTTCTTGCGCTTGATCTGGCCCTGCAAGGTCGACTGGTACCACAGCCATACCGGGTCCAATGCGGTGATCCCCGATTCGAGCGTGATGTCGCTGTAGGTCACCTGCCCGCCCAGCTTGTACTCCTTGCCGTTCACGCCGCCCTCGCGCACGGTGCGCACTTCCATCTTCGACTCCAGGCCGCGCACGGACGTAAAGCCGCCGACCAGGATGCCTTCGACCTCGACGAAGAAGTTGTATGCCTTGAACGGATCCAGATGTGCGCCGGAGCGCTGCACGACCGCAGCCGCGGCATTGATGCCTAGTGCCATATGCTTACCCCTGATCGAGACTGCGCTTGTTGTCGTCCGCGCTCATCGCCGTGTTGATGCGGCTGATTTGCTCGCAATAGCGCCGACGTTCCCGATGCTCCAGCGCCATCACCTCGTCGAGCGACCAATGAAAGTGATAGGCGATGAAGGCTATTTCCGCATAAAGCTGATCGGGTGCGGACCCGCGGCGGATTTTCCCAGGCTTTCGGCCGCCTCCTCGGAAAACGCCTGCGCGCCGCTCTCGTCGGCCTGGTTGATGCGGTTGTACAGCTGCTGCAGAAAATTGAAGTCGGCGGAGAACAGGTCTTCAATGATCCTGGTGTTGATCATTTCCAGCGTGCCCAGTTTCACCACCACGCGCGAGAGCACGATGATCGCCAGGTAGCTCGGATTGGCCTGCACACGGTGATCCTTCAGCGGCAGGATCTCGTCGCCCGCTGTGGCCAGTCGCATGACGCCATCGCGGTGCAGCGTGCCATCGCCATCGCGATAACCGACGGGTAGCGTGAATTCGAACTCCGTACTGATAACGCCCATAATCGTTTCCTCTGCAGACTCACTTCACGCGGGTCATGTAATCCATCACCAGTTCCAGCGTCTCCACCATCACGTCGCTGCTGCTGGCGTTGAGGCCGCTGGTCTCGTACTTCACCGGCCAGGCGTTGATGACGTTCCAGCGCGACTTCTCGCTGGCATCGGTATCCATCAGCACCAGCGAGATGTTCTTCTTCGCGCTGGCGCTGCCCGAACCCAGCTGCGACACCTGCTGCTGCCAGTTGTAAAGATCCATGCCGTCGGTCAGGCCCTTCTTGAGCGTGAGCCGGCCATAGCTGGTCAGGCCCGAGAGCGGACGCTTGTAGATCGGGTCGGTGCCTTCGCGATAGTCGACCGTATCGACGGTGATATCCGGCACGCTTGCCTCCGAGAAGGCGGCGACCTGAATACCGGAAATTTCGATGCGAAAGCGGAACCCGCGGTACGGATCGGTGAGTTGATTGGTCGCCATATGTCAGCTCCGGCTTCAGCTGCCCGAATCCGGGCCGGCCGTCTTTTGAGTGATGCGGATGATCACGAACTCGGCCGGATAGACCGGCGCCAGGCCGATATCGATATAGAGCTGGCCAAGCGCCCGTGTTTCCGGCGGATTGTTCGATGCATCGCAAGTGACGAAAAACGCCTCCTGCGCGGTGGCGCCGAACAGCGCACCCTGGTTCCACAAGGTGGTGAGGAACGCGTCGATGTCGCGCGCCACCGCCGCCCACAAGGTCTGGTCGTTCGGCTCGAACACCACCCATTGCAGACTGTTCTTCAGGCTCTGCTCGACGAAGATAAACAGTCGCCGCACGCTCAGGTAAGTCCATTGCGTGTCCTGCGACACCGTGCGTGCGCCGTAGATCAGATTGCCGTAATTGATCAGGTTGCGCAGTGCGTTGATGCCGTTCGGATTGAGCGTGTCCTGGTCGGCGTCGGTCAGCTGCGCGGCGAGCGAGGTGACGGTACGCATCGCGCCGTCGTTGACGCCGGCCGGCGATTTCCACACGCCGATGTTCGAATCGGTATAGGCATAGCGCCCCAGCGTCGGGCCCGAAGGCGGAATCGGCACATTGGTATTGCTGAGCGGATTGAAGATCCAGGCCCAGGGGTAATACAGCGCGCCGTAGCTCGAGTTGATCGCCTGACCACCCAGCGATGCGCCCGGCGGCGGCGTGCCGTTCTTGAACGACAGCACGCCCGAGACATTCTGGCCATACGGCGGATCGATCACATAGAACAGGCTGGCCTGTTTCTCGCACAGGTTCAGGCCCTGGTTCACCAACTCGCTCTGCGAAACCGCGTTGGTGGCGCCGCTGCTGTCGGTGGTGCCGACGGTGTCAGGCATCGCCAGCAGGCTCAGGCCCTGCACCGTCGTCAAGGTATCCAGCGAGCCGCTGAAATCCCAGGTCGGGTTCTGGCCGTTGTTCAAGGCGGTCGGCGTGGGCGTGTTGGGCAGTCGCGTGCCATCCGTTTTCGACACGCGCAGGAACATCGACTGCGTATTGATGCGCGTCTGGAACGAGGTATCGGCGGCAGTGAAGCCGCTGAACGCCTCCAACACGTAATAGCTGCCGGTGCCGACGGTGCTGGCCGCGATGCCGTTCAAATTCACATAGGCGATCAGCATCTGGGTAGCCTGGTCGGTCGGCGGCTGACTCGGATTGATCACCGAAGTCGGCACCACCACCAGCAGATTGAAGATCGGCGTCTGGTCCGAACTGCCGCCCGCGGCTCCGCCCGCGCTGCCGTTGGTGATGCACACCTGCAGGCTGTTGCCCCATATTCCCATGCTGGCCGCGTTGATCGTGGTGCCACCCACCGAAGCAGTGGCCACCACACCCTGGCCGGAACCGGTCTGGTTGGCGCGCACGACGTAACAACTGGTGCCGCCTTCCTGGAAAAACTCGTACACCGCCCAGGGCATGAAGCCATACCAGGTCAGGTTGCCGAACTGGCGGGTGTAGGCGTTCCAACTGGTGATCAGGGTAGGTACTTCAGATGGCCCGCTTTCCGCGAAGCCGATAAAAGCCGCCACCGATGTCGATGCGCCCTGAATGCTGCGGACACCAGGAATTTCCTGGATATAGATGCCTGGATGCTGGTAATTGGCCACCGTCCTGTTCCTCTTATGTGCGCTGGCTGGGCTGAATATCGACGCGCAACGTGCGCCCCGGCTTTACGGAAATCGCCTGCTGTCCGCTGCTGCCGTCGGGCAGCTCGACCCGCAAGATCACGTCGGTCGGGTCGGCCAGCCGCCCCTTCAGCACCAGCGTGTAATCACGGTTCTGCTCGCCGACCGCCTGTGCTCGATGCGCCCGACCTTGCGCCGAACAATAGTCGGCGCTCAGGCTAACCTTGCCTTGGATGCCGCGAACGCGACCGCACACCAGGGTGACGTCCGGCGGATAGACATACTGCGCACCTGGCTCCAGCACACAGCGGATCAGACGCTCGCCGATCGTGCCTTCTTTCGGTAGCTCGACCCGCATCGTGCACGGCTCGAACGGCGGCGCATTCACCTGCAGCACATGTGCGCCGGCCGCGAGCTGCAGGAATACGTAACGCGCCTGCGGCTTGGCGATGGGCAGGCATGGCAGGGCATCCCACTGGAAGCGCGGCGCCTGCACACGCGCGGGCTGGCCGAGAAAACCATCGACCAGTTCCACCACGGCAGCCAGGCGATGCAGGGGCGCTTTCGCAGTCATACAAAGTCCGGAGGGAGTGGGCGGGTGTTGGTCAGGCTCATGTCGAGCTCGGCCACCATGTATTCGTCGTACGCCGGCGCGGTCGGAATGCGCACGGGAGAAAGCGTATAAAGCTTGGTGAACTTGTAAGGCTTGCCCGGAAACCCTGCCCAGATGTCGCGCAGCATGTCGAACGATGTTTCGCGCGGAACGATCTGGATGCGCGAGTTGCCGGTTTGCTCCAGGCCCTGGTGCAACAGCGGCCCTTGCAGCCATCCGACGTTGTAGAACAGGCGCAACAGCTTGTCGGTCAGCACCAATTCCAGCTCGGCCGTCTTCGCATACGGCACCATGATGTAGACCAGATCGACCGCCATCGGCGCAGGCGTGAGGGCCATCGCATTCGATCCGCCGGACGACGGTCCGGCACGGTCCATGGTCGGCGGCGTATTGCGCAACCATGCGTTCTGCTCGATCTGGTACAGATACAACGAGAGCTTGGTTTCACCCTGCGTCTCGATCTCCGCCGGCGACTCGAACACCACCGATGCTTCCGCCGACAGCTCGGGAATATTTTTGCAAATCAGTGTGCGTAGCGATTCGCTGACCCAGCGCACGACCTGCCCGCTCGGCTCGGCAGCTGGTGCGCTGCCTTGCGGAGTGTCCTGCACAGAAAACGCGGGGCCGACGCTCATCGAACATCCTCAAAACGTAAAGACCGAATAGGTTTGACTGATCCATTGCGGCTGCCGCGTGCCGACCTGCGCCCATACCGACACGGCCGGGTCGGTCACCGCGCGCAGATAGATGCACGGAAGATCGGCCGGCTCCCACGACACATAGGCCATCATCAGCACATCGGCCAGCGTGCCACCCTGCCCGCTGCTGGTCTGCAAGACGATCTGCCGGTTGGTGTAGGACAGCAGCGACAGCGGAATAGCCCCGCCGGTGCTGGTCAACGCCACTCCGAGCGACTGCACGAACTCCGGACCGAACGTCCAGTTCACCGCACCCTCCGGCGCTCCCGGAGCGGCCTCGATCACCAGATTGATGCCCGGCTTGAGTCCACTGATGGTCAACAATACGCTGCGGCAGTTGGTGAAAAGCGGCGGCAGCACCGCGCTGATGCGCCCGTCGTACCACTGTGCGGGCTGCTCGCTGCCCAGATAGGCCTGCACCATCGCTTCGTTGTTGAGCGTGCAATAGCCTTGCAGGACCGAAACGTCCGGAGCCAGTTCGAGAAACAGCGTGAGCGTGAAGTTGCTCAGCGCGGGCGCCGCGCTCGATGTGCGTATTTCGAGAATGCCGCCGTTGAACGAAATGCCCTGCAGCAAAGGCACGTTTCCGTGCACATCCTGCGCCACGACGTTATACGAAAAGCCCAGGCTGTCACCGATGCGCCGACCCATCGACCAGCGCACGCCTGGCGTGGTCAGCGTGATGTTGAGACAGGAATTGGCCGCGACGTTGCTGAACTGAAGAACGACCGGTATGGCGTTAGAAGGCGTCATCCTTCGTCCCCTCTTAGAAATCGATCGCGAATGCGCTCAGCCCCACCAAGCTGATGCGCTCGGTGGTCGACTGCAGCGTGACGATGGCGCCCGGCGGAAGATCCACGCGTCCGCGCAGGCTGGGCTGGCCCGTGCGCACATACAGACTGACCAGTATTTCCTGGCAGGTGTTGTAGGTCTGCACGTAGAACTCGCGCGCGTTGATCAGGAAGTTACGCACATACAGGGCCGGATCGCGCGAAGTCGAAAAACTCAGCCCGACCAGCCCGGTGGCATCCCCCTCGCTCCACACGGCGCGCTGATCGTCGCGAATGATCACCAGCGCCTTGCTGTTCGCGCGCAAATTCTGCACGGTGATGCGCAAGGGCTTGCAGACGACTTCGTGCGTGTTCTCCGCCATGCTGGCATGCAGCGCGGCCTCGTTGAGATGCGAAACCAGATGCTGCTTCATCGCCTCGCTCATCGCGATGTCATGGTTGTCGGCATCGGCCGCTTGCTCCGAGGGTGGCGTCGCTACCGGCGCGAGAGCCGGTTCGGCGGCAGACACCGCTGAAGCAGAGGCATCATCCGGCGTGCCAGATGCCATCGATGGCGCATCGGCCGCTTGCGATTCGCTTTTGGGCCTCTTGTCAGCCACGACTGTCACCACTGCCGTTCAGTGCAATGGTATTGGGTCCCGGTGTCAGCATGCCGCTGCCACCCATGCCACCCAGCACGGAGTAATACGCCGCCACCGAACCGCCAGCGGCGGCCAGGTCTATCTTCAACGGCGCGCTGCCGACAAACGTCGTCCAGGCGATGACTTCCACACCTGTGCCGGTCTTGGCGCTGGCGATGTTGAGAAACAGCAACGTGGACGACACGCTCATATTGCTCAACGGCGGCGTCGCGCTGCCCGCATAAGGACTGAGCTGCAGCGACTCTTTAGCGTCAATGACGAAGTTATTCTGATCGGTAATCTGGATCTGCACGATCTCGTTGCTGACGTCCTGCTTGAACTGGAATTGAAAGGCAATCTGGTACTTCGGCGTATTCGCCATAGCCATCCCTCCACCGGCCAGGCCGGCGACATGTATCCGTGAACATTGATCACCAGACCGCGAGGAAGAGCGTGCTTCAGTACCAGCTGGCCGGAAGCACGCAGATCCAGTGCGGGACAGCGAGACTCAGGAGCCCCAGTCGAACGGAACCGCCCTGTTCAGGGTCAGGTTCTGCGACGTCTGGCCTTGCAACTGCAACGAAGCCTGCGTGTTGGGCGAGGCGGACGAGAGCGTGACGTAGAACTCGCTCAGATCCGATTTCGCGCACAGAAAGGCGTTGAAA
>Ga0302305_1001460_pt1 | contig 13578 bp, 10 predicted proteins | sample III_Palsa_E2_3_FD_198764 | JGI IMG/M metagenome (GOLD analysis project Ga0302305, IMG submission 198764) | Peat permafrost microbial communities from Stordalen Mire near Abisko, Sweden - III_Palsa_E2_3 | ecosystem: Environmental > Terrestrial > Soil > Palsa > Peat permafrost | place: Sweden... | reverse complement strand
CGAGGCTTGGACGCCGAGAATTAAAATAGGACATTGCCCCGAAGCCAATCTGTCGATGTCGCGAAATATTGGCTTGTCGCTCGCCGCGGGTGAGATTGTCGCCTTCATTGATGATGATGCAATTCCTCATCCGGCGTGGCTGGAGGAACTGACTGCGCCTTATCGCGATCCACGCATAGGTGGGGTAGGCGGACATACAATCGGTCGCTTGGGATCAGCCTATCAAGCCCGCACGACGCTTTGTGATCGGTTCGGCGACGCGTTTGCCGTTAGTCGATACGTTGACGTTGCTAAGCTTTGCGAGCCCGGCAGCTGGGTGTTCCCTTCATTATTGGGCACCAATGCGTCGTTCCGTCGAGCGGCCTTGGTGGAGGTCGGCGGTTTCGACGAGACTTTCACCTACTACCTAGAAGAGACGGATTTGTGCCTGAGGCTTGTCGACGCCGGCTGGCAGATCGCCTATTCGCCGGCGGCGCTGGTCTGGCACCAGTTCGCGTCGAGTGCATTGCGGTCCAGCGACGCGACGCGGCGTTCGATTAAGTCGGTGATGCGCAGTCAGGCCTATTTTATCAACCGACATGGGTTGACCCGCTGGACACCTGAGGCGGCGCAAGCCGCCGCCAATCGTCTGTTTTCGCTCAAGGAAGATTGGGGGCTTGGTAACCGCGCCGCGCTTGCTTCCGGGGCGATCGATGCTCGGCACGCTGCAAGGTTGGACCGCGAACTGGTGGAAGGGTTAGAGGCAGGATTTCGACTGGCTCAGCAGCGCGCGGGCGCGAAGCAGGGGCACTGGCGATCGTCCGAACAGCACCCCTTTTGTGCGTTCAGCCCGCCAGAGGGAAGAGGGCTCACGCTGGGTTTTGTTTGTCGGTATTATCTCGGCGTTGTTGAATCGGGCATTCCGCGCTGGACCCGGTTGCTCGCGCATGAATTGGCGCGGCGAGGCCACAACATTCACATAATCTGCGAGGCGCAATCACCTGAGACCCGCATCAGCTTCGCTGATGGGATTTGGACGCACGAGATTCTGTCGAGCGGCGTCCCCTACAGTTGGATAACTGAACGCTATGGTCTGCCGGCTGAGCAGGCGCAGTGGGCGGCTTGTGCGCGCGAACAGGTGGAGGTGGTACGTTCTTTCGGGTTAGACCTGTTAAGTTTTCCAATCTGGGACCTTGAGGGCATCGCCTGCCTTGACGAACCGGCGCTGGCTGTCTGCATGAGTCTGCATACCACCTACGGCCTGTCCGCGAAGTTCCACGAGGATTGGGCGAGCCGCCCACTATTCCGCGATAGCCTGATTGCACCCATGATAGAGGCAGAGAAGATCGCGCTAAGCAGGATCAGCTTTCTGCTGGCGAATAGTCGTTCGATCGTCACGGAATTGGAGGGGCAGACGGGGCTGAATTTGGGCGGCCGAGCGGAGTTGGCGGTGCATGGTGTGCCGACAGCGCCAGCGCCCACTGCAAAGCGGCCGGGGCTTGTCCTGTTTGTCGGGCGGTTCGAGCCCCGTAAGGGGGTAGATATTGCGTTGGCGGCCTTCGCCGCAGCCGCCCAGGCGAATTCGACGCTAACCGCCGTCTTCGCTGGAGGCGGGGACTTGGATGCGGCCGTATCGCCCGAGTTGGCGGCTAAGGCCGCCGCCTTGGTAGCCGAGGGCCGCCTCGAATTTCCCGGCATTGTCAGCCGCCAAGAGCTGGATGGGCTATATGCCGTAGCTGATGTGGCGTTGCTGCCGAGCCGCTATGAATCATTCGGGTTGGTGGCGGCCGAAGCGTTGGCGAATGGGTGTGTTGTCGCCGCTCTCGATTGCGGCGGGATTGCCGAGGTGGTGACGAATGGGGTCGATGGAGTACTGGTGCCGTTGAATGCGGCAGCGCCAGCGGCGCTTGCTGACGAAGTACTACGTCTCTTTGCCGACGCCAGTGTTCTGAGCGGGATGCAGGCTGCGGCCCGGCGCTCCGCCGAGGATCGATTTAGTCTCAAACGCATGGCCGAAGATGTTGAGGCCGCGTTCTCGCGGTTTGTCGATATGGGATCGAAGGTTTGGCCGTGAAGGGACAGCCCAACAGAGACAAGCTCATTGCCGCCGTCCACGCCTTGACCGGCCGATGGATTTCGGGCGAGTCAGGTGCGCTTCTCGCCGAACGGACAGGTTCACGTGAAGAGTTGCTGGCGCACGGATTTATCGACCTGGATTGGCTGCAGCGGGCTCCAGGTGTCCGACGGCAGTTTGCCGCATTGGCAAGCGCGGCCGCGATTCCCGCCGTTGCAGGCGAGGATGTCGCGGCATCACCCCCGGCGCGGTCGTCCTCGCCATTATCGCGTGGAGATGCGCTGAGCTTGACCAACCAGTTCTACGAAGCGCCTACCGATGCTGATCCATTTGATATGCTGCGGCAGCTGTCCGTATCGAGACTTACGCGCAGCAAGTAGTGGTAAGGTATATCTAATTCCTTGTTGCGATGCAGCGGGATTTTTCAAGATACAGTGCTCTCATTCAAAGAGTTGTAGGTATGATCGTGCTGGGTTGAACGATGTTCGCCGCATATTGTCGCAGTAATATATCAATATCTCCTGAGGCCATCGGTGTACAAGCTCATTTGCAGTGATCTAAGCGCGGGGCCCAGCTTGTTGGCGAGATCGCCGTCATGAGCTGGTGGTGGCCGCTCAGGCACCAGGCGCTAGGCAACCGAGCGCGTGATCGCATGGATTGGTCCCGTGCGGCCTACCACTATGGTGTGTATCTGAGGAATAATCCCGCAGATGCTGCGCTTTGGGTGCAGCTTGGCCACGTACAGAAGGAGCGCGGGCGGCTTTCAGCTGCGGCCATTGCATACCAGCGTGCGCTTTACATGCGGCCGTACGATGCCGACCTCCACCTTCACGTTGCTCACCTTCACAAGCGGCGCCGAGAAATTCCGATGGCCATCTCGGCCTTGCGGCGCGCATTGGAACTTTATCCGCGCTTTGACGCAGCACGTGAGGAACTGCGGCGACTGGAAGCCGATAGCGTCGAGCCTGATGATCGGACCAAAACGCTGGAGACGTTGATTAGGCGGTTAGAGCGCCGGATTATCAACTTGGAGCGGTTGCAGGGACTAGCGCCGGAAGCAATCGATCATAACGATTCTGCCAATGAAGCAGGATGACAATCCAGACAATAATCGTGCCGGCTAGCTCAGAAGACCTTCTTGCGCGGTAGGTCGCTTGGCGATCGGGCGATATCCAAGATGTATCGGCCATAGTCGCTGTTGCCGAGTTCGGCGCCAAGGGTCTCCAGCTGGTCGCGCGAGATGTATCCCTGGCGATAGGCCACCTCCTCGGGGCAGGCGATCCTAAACCCCTGGCGCTTCTCCATAGTACCAACGAACTCCGCCGCCTCGAGCAAGCTGTCGGGCGTGCCTGTGTCGAGCCAAGCATACCCGCGTCCCAAGGTTTCGACGGAAAGCGACCCACGTTCGAGGTAGGTCTTGTTCACGTCAGTGATCTCCAACTCGCCACGCGCAGACGGCTTCAGATTCGCGGCAATGTCGACGACCTGTTCGTCGTAGAAATAGAGTCCTGTTATCGCCCAGTGAGACTGGGGCTTTATGGGCTTTTCGTCGATAGCGATGGGGCGGGCCTCGGAGTCAAACGTAACGACGCCGTACCGTTCCGGATCAGCGACGCGATAGGCGAATATGCTCGCTCCCGCTCGGCGGGACGCCCTGGACAGCATGGCCTGTAGGCCGTGGCCATAGAAGATGTTGTCGCCCAAGATCAAGGCCGACGGGCCGGCGGCGACAAAGTCGGCGCCGATGACGTAGGCCTGCGCTAAGCCTTCCGGCTTCGGTTGTTCTGCGTAGGTGATCGATATCCCGAATTGGCCGCCATCGCCCAGCAAGCGCTGAAAAGCGGGGAGATCGTAGGGGGTAGTTATGAGCAATATGTCGCGAATGCCCGCGAACATCAGGGTGGTCAGCGGGTAGTAAACCATTGGCTTGTCATAAACGGGTAGCAGCTGCTTGGAGATCGCGACAGTCGCGGGATGTAGCCGCGTCCCACTTCCTCCGGCCAAGATAATGCCCTTCAAGTGGCTCTCCGTTTCTTCCGCGACTACCTCAACGACAGCCATTTAAGCCGTTATAATGCCAAGTCGTTCGCCACCGTAGATGCGGTTGCGCAATGGCTTCCACCAATCTCTGCGTTCTAAGTACCAGGCGACGGTTTTTTCGAGGCCGCTCTCGAAGGTCTCCTGCGGCTGCCAGCCCAGTTCGGCCTCTAGCTTGCTCGCGTCGATCGCATAGCGGCGATCGTGGCCCGGACGGTCGTCGACAAATTTGATCAACTGATCGTGCGGCGCCCCGGCTGGACTCATGCGGTCCATCAGGCGACAAATTCGGCGAACGACATCGATATTCCGCTGCTCATTGCAACCGCCAACGGCATAGGTCTCGCCGGGGCTCCCTTGCTGAAGGACAAGCGCCAGGGCGCGGGCGTGGTCATCGACGTAAAGCCAATCCCGTACGTTGGCGCCATCGCCATAGACCGGCAGCGGTTGACCCTCCAAAGCGGCCAGGATGGTCAAAGGGATCAGTTTTTCAGGAAACTGGTAGGGGCCGTAGTTATTCGAACAGTTCGAAATTATCACCGGCAAGCCATATGTCCGACCCCAAGCTCTCACCAGGTGGTCGGACGCCGCCTTGGTCGCCGAATAGGGCGAACTCGGATCGTAACGGCTCGTTTCAGTGAAAAAATCCTCGCCCTTAAGGGATCCAAAGACCTCATCGGTCGAGACGTGGAGCACGCGAAAGCGCTCCGTCAGGTCTGGACCTGATCTAGCCAAATAGGCGCGCGTCGCTTCGAGCAGCACAAATGTGCCGACCACATTAGTGTCAAGGAAGACCCGGGAGCCGGAAATAGATCTATCGACATGGCTCTCTGCTGCAAGATGGATCAGGGCGTCGGGCTTGTAGGTTTCAAACAACTGGGTGATCGCGGGCGCGTCGCAGATGTCCACCTGTTCCAGGTGGTAGAGCGGGCTGTTGCAGATCGGCGCCAGGGAGGCGAGGCTGGCGGCGTAGGTCAGCTTGTCGATCACGACCACCTCGTGACCAAACTCGCCGATCAACAGGCGGCAGACCGCCGATCCGATGAAGCCCGCGCCTCCGGTAACGAATAACCTCATGACGTTGGCTCCGTTCAAGCCGCGCGTGTGGCGCTACTATCAGTAATAGCTCTGTCCCCCAGCTAAGCGCTCTGGGATCCGCGCCTGCGATCAACTTGCTCAGGCGCCATTTGCATGGTGAGGAATAGTAGTCTGTGCGCGGATGTAATCCTCGGGAATGCCGATATCGATAAAAAAGCCGTCCGTGAGGTAGGCTCGAGGTCGCAGCTCGCCGATATGGGCCTGCAACAGGTCGGCTTCGAGCGAAAATTGCCCAGATAGTCCGAATCGAGAAAACACGCCCGGATTCAGCAGGTAAACGCCCGCATTGATCAACCCAGGTCCCGTCTTGCCCTTCTCTGCGAAGCCGCAGACACGTCCCGAATCGAAAAGGACCGCGCCATATCGCGAAACGTCTTCGACGCGCCTCAGGACCATACCCGTGGTCAATGTGAGCTTCGCCTCTGCCCATGCCGCGAGATCTGCAAAGTCGATCGCAAGATAGGAGTCGCCATTAACCACCAGAATGTAGTTATCTGTGCAGCAGCGCGCGGCATAGGCGACCGCGCCGCCCGTGCCGAGGGGTTCGGTTTCAACCGCATAGCTGATCGCGGCCCCGCCCCACGCTGCTCCGAAATGGCTGGTGATGGCGTCCGCGCAGTGGCCGACCGACAGGATCAAATCCGTCACCCCTCCCTGCACCAGTCGCTCGATCAGATATTCCAAGAAGGGTCGCCCGGCGATTGGCGCCATGGGCTTTGGCAAGTCCTGAACGTGAGAACGCAGCCGCGTCCCTGCTCCGCCGGCGAGAATGATCGCCTTCATCTGCCGTCGTCGGATGAATGACTCATTAGTGCACACACCCCGTCAGACCCTCCAGGCTTCGGCGCCGTTCCCGGTAAAATGGCAGTTGCTTACCGAGCCGGGAAATTCGCCGAGTTTGACGATCACATCCGTACGCCGTTCAGGCGGTACAAAGAATGCAAGAAATCCGCCGCCGCCGGCCCCCGAAATTTTCCCGGCCAATGCACCCGCGGTCATGGCGGCATCGAACAGTTCTTCGATCACCGGGTTCGAAACCGACGTCGCCGTGCGTTTCTTGCTTTCCCAGCTATCCTGCATGGATCGGATTATGCCGGCGAAATCGCCCTTCAGCACGCACTCCTTCATCCGAATGGCGTCCTGTTTGAGTTCATGCATCGCCGCGAGCCCCGCGCCATCGCCCTCAATGACGTTTTGACTCTGGTCCGCAATGATTTTCGCCGACTCCCTGGAGATGCCCGTATAGAATAGAAGTAGAGATGCCTCGAGCTCGCACAGAATCCAGTTCTTGATCCGCAACGTGTTTATGATGGCTCGATCGTTTTCATAGAATTCCATAAAATTGAAGCCGCCGAATGTCGCGGCGTACTGATCTTGTCGGCCACCCTGTAACTTGCAGTCCAATCGCTCGATTTTGAATGCAAGCTGGGCGATCGAATAGTCGTCTAGCGGCAGATTCAGTAACTCAACGAACGCGCGGATCATGACGACCACTATGGTCGAGGAGGAGCCCAGGCCTGAGCCCACCGGTGCGTCGCAATAGGTGCTCAACTCCACCGGCAATGGACGGCCGGCGTTATAGGTTTGGATGATCTCGTTGTAGACCGCGCGATGCAGAATAAGTCCGTCGTTCAGCGGGAGCCGGTCGGCGAGGGCCAGAGTTTCGGTCGTGTTCTGGTCCGTGGCGGTGAACACTAGGGCCGGTCGGTCCAGGGGTTTTAGAGCGGCATACGCAAATCGGTCGATCGTCGCATTCAGGACGCAGCCCCCGAAACGATCGCAATAGGGCGAAACATCCGTGCCGCCGCCGGCCAATCCAAGGCGCAACGGTGCGCGGGCGCGAATCAGCATTGCAATCTTTCGCGATGAAATCGACGAGAGCGCATTGCGCAGCATCGAGTCGCACCCTCAAACGGCTCGATGCGATATTTTTATCTGGCGTGACCTCTCTGTTCAAGGTTCGCGCTGGCGTCTCGCGACCTCGTTTGACCGAAGCCGGTCCGGCGCCTAGGGTCAGCGCCTTGGGCGGCAGGATTCTCGTATGACGGGTAGGGTGTGTATCGATGGGTTCAACCTTAGCCTGGAGAAGGGGTCGGGGATCGCGACCTACGCCCGGACGTTGCACGATGGCCTCGCCGGGCTAGGGCTTGAAACGCAGCTTCTGTTAGGGCCGGGGAGGGAGCCTGGCGGCAATGCGCTGCTCAATGAGATCGCTCTGAGCGATGGCGTCTCGGTCAAGTCGACCCGAAAATCTGTCTCGCGTTTCTTAAGCAACCGCACGTCCCGCCCAATCCGTGAGGCTCTGGTAGTGGGGCGGAGCGGTGAGGTGATCGCGCCGCGCACCGATGTCATCGATCAGGCGGACGTGATCTGGTCCTGTCAGGATGTCTTTCACACCGCCAACTGGGACTATGGCGCGCACGGCCGTTTCACTGAGTTGCGCCTCGGACCAGCCGGCGAGCCCGCCAGGACCGATGTGACGCATTGGACCTGCGTCTTGCCAATCCGCGAGGTGCGGAGCGCCAATCTCTACACCATTCACGATCTCGTTCCCCTTCGGCTGCCTCATGCAACGCTGGACGACAAGGGACGCTACTTTGGTATGTGCGCCGAGATTTGCCGCAGGGCGGACCATGTAGTCACGGTATCGGAGCAGTCCAAGGCCGACATTATCCGGCTGTTCGGCATGGATGAGGCGCGGATCACCAATACCTATCAGGCGGTCGACGTGACCAGCGCTCTGGCTGCAGCCAGCGACGAAGAGGTCGCCGCGGAAGTCGAAAGCGCGCTAGGCCTGCCCTGGCGGGGTTATTTCCTCTATTTCGGTGCGGTCGAGCCGAAGAAGAATATTGGTCGGTTGATCGAGGCCTACCTGACGTCAGGGGTAAAGGCGCCCCTGGTTCTCGTTGGAGGCCGGGCGTGGCTTGAGGAATCAGAGACGGGGCTTATCGATCCCAGTCTCGCCGGCGATCGGATTCGGCGGTTCGACTATCTGCCGCGACAGCTCCTGGTCAGTCTCATACGCGGCGCTCGCGCGACCCTGTTTCCGTCGATCTATGAAGGCTTTGGTCTGCCGGTCGCGGAGTCGATGGCGCTCGGAACGCCCGTGCTGACCTCCAATTCGGGCGCCCTGGGCGAGATAGCGGGCGATGCAGCCTTGCTGGTCGATCCGCTTGATGTAAGAGGCATAAAGAGAGGCATTCAAGCGCTCGACGCTGACGAAGCGATGCGTGGGGCTCTGGCCGCGAGGGGGCTCGGGCAGGCGGAGAAATTTAGTGCTCAAGCGTACCAGGGCCGGCTTGCCGAGCTCTATCAGCGGTTCACCTAGGGTGGCCAAGCGCGTTCTTTTCGACGCAACCCGCCTTGCCATGCGCGGTCGCAGCAATTCGCCGACAGGCATCGACCGGGTCGTGTTGGCCTACGCCCGCTGGCTGATTTCCCGCCCCGATCTGGATGTAGTCCCCGTAGCGACCTGGGGGGGCAAGCTGATGCCGTTGCGGCCTGGCTGCCTGCCCGGCTTGGTGGCTCGGGCGCAGGCCATGTCCACCGACGCCGGCGTCAAGGATGCAAAGTGGTTGGCGTTGCGCAATGCGCTTGAGATGGACAATGCACCCGATTGGGGCCTGCGTCCTTCGCCGAAGCCCGACAAGCCGCATCGAAAGATGGCGGACGGATTGGAGACAGTTTGGCTGTTTCTCGGAGGCAAGCTTGAGCCGCGCGCGGGGGATATCTACCTCAACGTGTCACACTCAGGCCTGGAATCCCCGGACCTTTTGGCTGGCCTCGTGGATCAGGGCGTTGCGCCCGTCGTGATGGTCCACGATCTGATTCCTCTGACCCATCCGGAATTCTGTGGTCCGAACGCAGGGGACAGGCACGAGGGCCGGGTGAGGGGCCTGCTGAAACACGCCGCCCTAGTGCTGGTGAACTCCTCGACCACGGCCGAAGAGTTGGGGCGCTACGCCAGCCAGCGTAGCTTGCGCCAACCGCCGATCGAGGTGGCCCTCTTGGGGCTTGAGGAGGCCTTTCTCATCGACCGGGCAGACAGGGCCACCCGGCGACCCTATTTCGTCACCGTCGGCACCATTGAGGCTCGCAAGAACCTTGCCTTCCTGCTCACCGCGTGGCGGCGGCTCGCTGAAGAGATGGGCCCCAGAGCGCCGCATCTTGTGCTGGTCGGTCGGCGGGGCTGGGAAAACGAGGCGGTGATCGATCATCTTGACCGCGCCACGGCCGTCCGCAAGCTGGTGCATGAGATCACCGATCTTACCGACGAGCAGGTGGCCGCCCTCGTTCGCGGCGCCCGCGCGCTGCTGGCCCCATCGCTTGCGGAAGGGTTCGACCTGCCGGTGATCGAGGCCCTGACGCTGGGCGCGCCGGTGATCGCCTCCGACATTCCGGTTCACCGGGAACTGGCGCGAGCCGCCCAGTTGATCGATCCGCTTGATGGGCTGGGGTGGATCGAGGCGATCCAGTCGGCTTGCGATCGGCCGCCACGCCGCCCACGCCGCCCCGGCTACAGCTGGGCCGAGCACTTCAAGATCGTAGCCCAAGCGCTTGGTCTGGAGGCGGAGGCGCCCGGGGCGCGGCGCCAAGTGGTCAATGTCTGACGCCGCCAGGTTCGGCTCCTCTGACGCCAACCGGAAAAGCGGAGCAGTGGTGGACGCTTCGCTTAAGCGTCTGCGTGTCCTTTCCGCCTATTTTCCCGACTTCGCGGGCCTGGATGGCCCCATCCATGACGCCGAGGTCGTCTTAAGTGGCTATGATCCGCGGGCTCGCCAGAAGGCTGGAGATCTCGCCCGCCATCGGGCGGCGACGCATTGGCTGGTGCAAGACGGCTTCATCCGATCGGTCGGCGAGGCGGAGAGCGGAGCGGTGCCGATCAGTTTGATCGCGGACGACGCCAGCGGGCCCAGGCGTCTTCTGCATTTGTTGGCGTCTTCGGATTGGGAATCGCCCGCGATTCTTGCCGAAGCGCGCTATCTCATCGCGTTTAAACGCGATGAGGGACTGTCGCGGATCAATTGCGGCGAGCCGGCAATCTGGAATGCCCCGGTGGGTAAACCCAAGGTGTTGGTGATCGATCGAACGGCGGACGAGCCTTGGCTCGGTCAGCCTTCCGCCGGGCCCGAAATCTATTCGGCCACGGTCGAGGCCGCCCGGCGAGATCACCCAGCCGGCCATATCCTGGTCAGGCGAGACAGTCGGGCGGCTGGAGGAGCCGGGCCGGCCGCGCTCGCGGTCGCCGACACGGTGGTGGACCAGACCGACAATGTCATGTCGCTCATCGCGCAGGCCGATGCGGTCTATGTGGTCGATAGCCTGATTGGACTTGATGCGCTTCTCAGCGGCCGGCGGGTCACCGTCTTTGGCCAGCCCTTCTACGCCGGGCTGGGACTGACTGATGACAGAGCGACGGAGGGCGTCGCCAAGACGCCAAGAACGCTCGATGCCCTCTTTGCTGCCGCCTACATCCTCTATCCACGCTACGTGGATCCTCTAACGGGCGAAGCCTGTACCGCGCGCACCGGCTTCGAACGTTTGGCGGCGTTTAAGCGCCACGCCGACCGTGTGCGCGGTTGCTGGGTGGGCCTGAACATCCCGGCCGCCAAACAGCCGGTACTGAAGGCCTTTCTAGCCGGTCCTCAATCCAGCTTTTCACTGTATGGGTCAAATCCGGGGCCTTCGACGCGCTTTGCAAACTGGGCTTCGTGGTCGAGCGCCGCGGTGCGCCGCGCTCAGGCGAAATGGCCGGGGCAGGTGACCAATATCGAGGATGGGTTCGTACGGTCTGTTGGGCTTGGATCGAGCTTCCATCCCGCCTCGTCTCTGGTGCTGGATTCTCGCGGCATCTACTACGATCCACGGCAACCGTCCGACCTGGAGCATATCCTGAACACGGTCGACTTCACGCCCGAGGCGCTGGCGCGCGCGCGGAGCCTGCGGGCCGCGATCGTTGAACTCGGCCTGTCCAAGTACAATCTTCAGGTTCGGCCTACGCTGGATGTCAGCGGCGCCGGCGATCGCGTCAGAATCCTCGTTCCGGGGCAGGTGGAGGGGGACGCGTCGGTGCTGGCCGGCGGCGAGGCCTGCTCAAACCTCACGCTGCTGCAGCGAGTGCGGCGGACCGCGCCCGAGGCCTATATCGTCTATAAGGAGCACCCCGACGTCACGGCTGGCAATCGCCGGGGCCGAATTCTGGAATCTGACGCCCAGGCGCTGGCTGACCTGGTCGTGCGCGACGTGGACATCATCGCCTGCGTCGAGGCCGTCGATGAGGTGCATACCTTGACCTCCTTGACCGGCTTTGAAGCGTTATTGCGGGGAAGGGCGGTCGTCACCTACGGCTGGCCCTTCTATGCGGGCTGGGGTCTGACGACGGATCGCGCCGAGGGCGCGGGGCCAACGCGGCGCGCCATAAATCTGGACGCCTTGGTGGCGGGCGCCTTGATGACCTACCCGCTCTATTTGGATCCGATCTCCTGGCTGCCCTGCGACGCGCAGACCTTCGTCGACCGCATTCGTGTCCTGCGCGCCAGCAGCGCGGTCTCCTCGCAAAAGCCGAGAGGACGGATCATGCGCCTTGGACAGGCGGCAAAGACCCTGTTGTTCCCGCCTAGGCCGCCGGCCTACTGAGCCGCAATCATCCGGCGCGCCGCTTCCGGCGCAACCAACGCGATGCCGGCTGGGGTGGAGAAGTCCCCGTTGATCTGGGTTTGAGCCATCACGACCGCGCGGAAGGCCACCAACAGGTTCGCATCCGGCGCCTCGGGCTGGCGCCAGAACTGGTCGAGGCCGGCCTGATGGGTGAGGCCGGGGAGAGAATAGATCGCGCTTCCCAAGGTGATGGTGGGACGACCGAACTCAATCGCCGAAAGACCGCCAGTGGAATTGACCGATATGACACCAACGGCCGCACGGACCATGGTGGGGAAATGGCCTCCATCGACGCAAGTCACCCGGTCTGAGACACCTGCCGCCTCGGCCGCGCGTCTGACGGTCCGCTCGTGCGGTTCGATGCCCTGGTCGAGCGGGTGGACCTTGAAGCAGAGCCGCGCGTCCGCAGGGGCGTGAGCGACAAAGCTCTTCACCACATGGTCTACGAAGTCACACATCTCGCCGAAATTAGCGTCATGAGTCAGCTGGGCGTCGCCCGGCCGCTGTAGCAGCGCTAGAAATAAGGGACGGGGATCGGCCAGGATGCTCTGAACCAGACGTTCGGTAGCGGGTCTGGCGATTGTCTGTTTCAGATACCGCCGGATGTGCCCGTTCATCTGGCTCAAGATCGAGTACCGATATGGGAGCGGGAACCGCGGGAATAGCGGGCTGCCCAGGATGTAGTTGGTGTGGAACGCGATCAGTCGCCTTACCCCAGCGGGCGTGATCTTGCCGGCTGGGGCAAACGGAGCCATCCGGCTATGGGCGGCCGCCCGACGATAAATCTCCGGATCCTTCGGGAGGCTCGACGTACAGTTGACGCCGTTACGTTCCAATGTGACCCAATGCGGTCGAAAATAGCCTTCCTCGAACACATGGACCTTCATGCCGAGCCGGCGCGCTTCGTTCGCCGCTTGATGGGCATGGCTATAGGCGGCGCCATGAATGATGAGGTCGGTCGCCTTCTCACGCTTGAAATAGTCGGCGATCCAACGCGACCAGTCGGCTGGCCCGCCGCGATAAAGGGCCGCCTCGCGCAAACCCCAATCCATCACGTCGCCACCGTTGACCAGGACCCGCTTGCAGCGTGCTCCCTGGGCCCGCAGTTCACGCGCCAACCGACGGGAGAAGGGGCCAAATGGCGCTGTAACAAAGACAAAGCAGCGACCATCAGCCCGGGAGGCGGACCAGCGACTCGCCTCAGAGACGGTCGAATCCCCGAGATTCTCCGTCTTGAGTTCCGCGCTCGCTTTTGGTGATAAAAGCATCAGAAACGTTTGTTTCTCAAAGAGTTGCCCGACAAGATCGGCGCTCAATTGATTGTAGTGTTGATGACGCCGATATCGTAGCTGACGCTCGACAGCTCGTTGACGTCTTCAAAGAATTGCCAGGTCTTGGCGCGATCTGCGTGAGGCCCATAGATGATGTCGTCCGACTGAACTTCGAATCGTTGAGCGCTGCAGAAGCCCAATGGGTCTCGAAGCTCCCAGCGCGACGATGTCCCAGCGACGCATATAGACGTTTCAGAATTAGGCCGGAAAATCGCAACGGAGAGGACATCGCCGTCCTCAATTAGCCCTACCTGGGCGGTGCTGCATGAGCCCGACAATGTGGTCAGCGGTCCCAGCGGACGGGTGGCGACCTTGGCTGTCACCCGATAATCGAGCTTCACCAAGTCATAGTGTTTGTCGCTTGTGGCGCGCGCGTTTTTGATGATCTGGTTCGTGGGTGTG
>Ga0302305_1001451_pt1 | contig 13671 bp, 6 predicted proteins | sample III_Palsa_E2_3_FD_198764 | JGI IMG/M metagenome (GOLD analysis project Ga0302305, IMG submission 198764) | Peat permafrost microbial communities from Stordalen Mire near Abisko, Sweden - III_Palsa_E2_3 | ecosystem: Environmental > Terrestrial > Soil > Palsa > Peat permafrost | place: Sweden... | reverse complement strand
CCAACACCCCGTGGATCCCCTCTCTCGGTATCAACTTCCACCTCGCAGCCGATGGCATCAGCCTCTGCCTCATCCTCCTTACCGGCCTCGTCGCCGTCACCGGAATTCTCTTCTCCTGGAACATCGAGCAACGCACCAACCAGTTCTTCGCCTTCTACCTCCTCCTCATCGGCTCCGTCTACGGAGTCTTCCTCAGCTACGACCTCTTTCTCCTCTTCGTCTTCTACGAGATCGTCATCATCCCCAAATACTTCCTCATCGCCACCTGGGGCTCCACCCGCCGCGAATACGGCGCCATGAAGTTGGCACTCTATTCCTTCATCGGCTCCGCCATGGTCCTCATAGGCCTCATCGCCGCCTATGTCGTCTCCGGTGCGCACACCATGTCGCTCACCACCCTTGCTCAGGCGCACTTCTCCACGCACTTCCAGATGTACGCCTTCCCGCTCGTCTTCATCGGCTTCGCCATCCTCGCCGGCCTCTGGCCCTTCCACACCTGGGCCCCCACCGGTCACGTAGCCGCACCCACCGCCGCCTCCATGCTCCTCGCCGGAGTAGTCATGAAGCTAGGGGCCTACGGCTGCCTCCGCGTAGCCATGACGCTCTTCCCACTCGGCCTCTCGCCTTGGGGATTCCACATTCTCGGCCTCGGCTCCTGGCGAGAGGTCTTCGCCATCCTCGCCGTCATCGGCATCGTCTACGGCGCGCTAGTCGCGCTCGTCCAGAAGGACTTCAAGTTCGTCATCGGCTACTCCAGCGTCAGCCACATGGGCTTCATCCTCCTCGGCCTCATGACGCTCAACCAGATCGGCATCTCCGGCGCCATCATCCAGATGGTCTCCCACGGCATCCTCGCCGGCTTGCTCTTCGGCGTAGTCGGCCGCATGGTCTACGACCGCACCCACACCCGCGACCTCACTGCCCTAGGCCCGATGAACCTCAACAAGGCCATCCCCTTCGCCGCGATAACCTTCGTCCTTGCCGGAATGGCCTCCATGGGCCTCCCCGGCTTCAGCGGCTTCGTCGCCGAGATGATGATCCTCATCGGCGCCTGGCACGCCTTCCCCATCCTCGCCGCCTGCGTAGGCCTCGGCATCCTCATCGGCGTCATCTACATCTGGCGCGCCCTGCAAAAAGCCTTCTTCACCACCGACGCCCATGCCACCACAACAGCGGGTGCCCCGGGTCCGGATTCTCGGACCCGGGCTACCACAACCCTCTCCACCACCGACGAACCACTCCCCCCCATCACCTTCCCCGAACGCCTCGGCGCCATCATCCTCATCGCCGCCAGCATCACCATCGGCCTCTACCCCCAAATGCTCCTGAAGATCATCACCCCAGCCCTTAACTCCCCCATCTTCCAGGGTCTGCAACAGGGGCTCTGGAAATGATCAAATTTGCTGCCGCCCCTGCCGTTGCTTTTTTTGTTTTCCATTCCGCAGGAATCTGCAGTTGCTGTTGTTTTTGCTGTTGTAGTTGCTCTTGCTGTTGTTTTTCGCTAGCACCACCAAAAATCTCGTCATCCTAGAGCGAAGCGAAGGACCACTGTATTAGTTTTTGCTGTTGCATTTGTTCTTGCTGTTGTTCTTGCATTTGCCCTTGCTTCCAGGTACCCCAAGGCTTCAGCCTTGGGTCTCATAACCCCGCAAAGATGCGGGCTTTAGCCCCTGGGGTATGCTCTTGCTGTTGCTGTCGCACCTGAGAAAGACCACCATGCTCTTTTGGACCAACCCGACCTTCGCCCCCGAGATCATCCTCGTCATCACGTCTCTCCTCGTGCTGGCGATCGACCTCGTCTTCCTCCGCACCCGCCCCACCCGCCTCCGCTTCACCATCGCCGCAATCCTCGCCACCATCGGCTGCCTCGCCGCAATCTTCCGCACCGGCAACCACCCCATCCAAATCGCATTACTAGTCCTAACCATCCTCACCGTCCTCCTCTCCATCGACTCCACCTTCACTGAGCACGTCGGCGAGTTCGTCCTCCTCATCCTCCTCGCTACCACCGGCATGATGTTCCTCGTAGCCACGCAGGACCTTCTCGTCCTCTTCCTCTCGCTCGAGCTCCTTAGCCTCTCGCTCTACATCCTCACCGCATTCGACAAACGCAACCCCCGCTCCTCCGAAGCCGCCCTCAAATACTTCCTCTTCGGAGGCATGTCCGCAGCCTTCCTTCTCTTCGGATTCACTCTCCTATACGGCCTATCCAACTCCACCAACATCCTCCAGATCGCCGCCGCCATCCACGGCACAGTCTCTCCGCTCCTCGTCATCGCCATCATCACCACTACTATCGGCTTCGGCTTCAAAGTAGCCGCCGCGCCGTTCCACTTCTGGGCGCCCGACGTCTATGAAAGCGCGCCCATCCCCGCCACAGCCTTCATCGCCTCCGCCTCCAAGGTCGCCAGCTTCTTCATCTTCTTCCAGCTCATGACCCTCGGCTTCCTCGGCGTCGAAGGCACGGCCGGATGGCACAACATCACCCTCGGCTGGGTCCCCGTCATCGCCGCCGTTGCCGCGCTCTCCATGCTCCTCGGCAACCTCGTTGCCATCGTCCAGACCAGCACCCGCCGCCTCCTCGCCTACTCCGCCATCGCCCACGCCGGATACATGCTCCTGGCCCTCGTAGCCCACACTCAGCAAAGCCTCACCGCGCTCCTCTACTACGTCCTCACCTACGCCCTCGCCACCCTCGGAGCCTTCGCCATAGTCGGCATCGTCGAAAAAGAAACCGGCAGCGACAGCCTCTCCGCCTTCGAAGGCCTAAGCCGCCGCGCCCCCGCTCTCTCCGCCTGCCTCTTCGTCTTCGTTCTCTCCCTCGCCGGAATCCCACCCCTAGCCGGATTCTTCGGCAAGTTCTACCTCTTCCTCGCCACCTTCAACGCCTCTCACGGCCTCCTCTGGCTGGTCATCCTCGCCATAGCCACCAGCGCCATCTCCCTCTACTACTACCTCCAGGTCCTCAAGCGAGTCTTCGTCGCCAACCCACCCCCCGATGCCCCTGCCATCCCCACCCCACCCCTCACCAAGCTCATCATCCTCCTCCTCGCCGCCTCCGTCCTCGTCCTGGGAGCCGCCCCTCACCTCCTCCTCCACTGGATCTCCGCCGTCGTAGGCATGTAAAGTTTGCTGGTCACCGTCACGGTGAATCCGCACCGTAAATCACCGTCCGTGCGACCGTAAAACGAACCGTGTCCCACCGTCGAAAACACCGTAAAATCGAGCCTTTATTGGCATTTCCATGCCTTCAAACACCCTCTACGGTCACCGTGCTAAACTTCTGCCTCGGAGACGCCTATGACCTCGCTCGAACTGCATGAAATCATTGATCAACGCATGTCCGACCCCTCGGTTTTGGGCCGCTTAGCCTGCAATCTCCGCAGCAACGACCTAATCGAGCAGCGCCACCATGACAACAAACAACTTAGCGCCACCTGGCAGGACTGCGGCGACTACTGGCGCTGCACCATCACCGAACCCAACGCCCCCCGCCCAACCGCCCAGGTAGACCTCCACGAAAACGAAACAGTACGCGTAGACACCTTCACCCCCTGCCGCGTCACCATCTCCCCCGAAGATGGAATCCTCTGCCTAACCCGTTACAAATAAACAGGTTATCCAAAGTAAAATTCGGAGAACGTCATGACTTCGCCGTCTTCCCGTTCAGCAATTCTCTGCACTTCATGGACGCTGCTGTTTGGCATAGCCCTATGCCAAACGGCGACACCCAAACAACCCCGCTCGCTGGGAGGCGCGAAATGCGACGACACCAGCGGCTATAACAAGAATCAAAAGTACGACGCGATCATCATAGGCGCTGGCCTCGCCGGACTCAGCGCCGCCAAAGAACTGCAAAGTCTTCATCGGACTGTACTTATCCTCGAGTCAAACGATCGCATCGGTGGCCGTGCCTACGTAGGCCACATCGGCCCTCAAAAAACTCCCATCGACTACGGCGGCGCATGGCTCCACGACGCCCCCCAAAATCCTCTCACCAGCCTCGTTGACGAAGCGCAGATTGACCGGACCCGCAGCCATCTGGATGTCCCGTTCTATGTCGGCTCCGCGGAGGCCACTCCAACCGACATGGCACGCTTCGAAAAAGCCCACGCTCAGTTTGAAGACGCAATGGACGAGGCCGAGGCCAATCAACGCGCCTTGTCGGGTCGCCTCTGCGACTCCTGGAGCATCTACGCCAGGCAACGCCCTGAAGTAAGACCGCAGCTTATCTGCCGCGAAGTCAAAACAACAATCCCAAACATCTCAACGCAGGACTCCGGCAATCTCTGCCGCCTGCTCTCCACCGCCGCCATCTCGCGACCGCAATTCTGCCAAACAGCAAAAACACAGCTCAACGTAGTTGGCGACACAGCAACAAACTACGTTCCACGCGACCCTGAATTCGAACAGATCCTCCCACTTCTCATCACCAACGCTGGCCCGCTTGAGAGTTCCGCAGAGCTTCGCCAGACCTCCGCCTTCGATTCTTCCGCCTTCCTCGCTGGAGACGACGACTTCGTCAATCAGGGCTTCGGCACCTTCGTAGAAACCTTCGGCAAAGGCTTACCCGTATGCCTCAACTCCCTCGTCACAGGAGTCAAAGTCTCCACCCAGGGCGTGCAGATAGCCGTCGGCGACCGCGTCTACACAGCCTCAACCGGGCTGGTCACAGTATCCGTCGGCGTCCTCCAATCCAAAAAAATCACCTTTGAGCCACCCCTGCCGGCGCGCAAACTAGCCGCCATCGACCATCTAAAGATGGGCCACATGCAGAAGGTCATCATCCCCTTCAACTCCGACATCTTCTTCAACCGCGCCACCCCGCCCAAGCGCCTGGAATCAAACTCGTGGGTCCTCTATGAAGGCGTTCCCCCTCCCGATGCCGTGGCCTTCGCCAACCAGCAAAAGCTTCCGCTTCCTCATGGAAAGTTAGTCATGGCTCTCGTAATCAAACCCCTCGATACCAACATCGCAGTCGGCTTCTTCGGAGGAGACTGGGCACAAGCCCTCGAACAGCAGTGCAAAGGCAAGGAATCCAGTTCAGGCAAACAAAGCGCCACGCACTGCGACGACCTATCCGTCAAGATCACAAAGTCTGCCCTCTCCAACATCATCGGCCAACAAAAAGTCGACGACGCAATCGACACCAACGACATCCACATAACCCACTGGAGCCTCGACGCTACCTCCTACGGCGCCTACTCCGCCGCCGAACCCGGCAACTGGAACAAGCACGCAGTCCTAGCCGAACCAGTCGCCGACGCAAGAGGCAACGACCGCCTCTTCTTCGCCGGAGAAGCAACCGCTGTAGCAAAATACAACGGTTCCTACCCCGGCGCTTATAGATCCGGGCTTGAAGCAGCCGATAAGATCAACATCACCCTGCCAAATCCCTAAGCATCGAACACACAAAGAAAAAGTGTGGCCGTGTAACAAATTAGAAATTTACCCGACCGGAAAATTGAAAGTCTCGGCTGTCGGAGCTGGCGAAGTTTAGGGTACCGAAACTGGACGTATTGATACCGGTGGGAATGCTGAGGTTGCCAACGTTCTCTCCAAAGGTGACGGCGTTGGTGACGTTTTGACAGTCGACGCCGACCTCGAAATTGACGCTGTTGTGGATTGGAAAGATCCGGCGCAGACCGCTGGTCAGGCGGAAGTTGCCAGGAGTCCGGAGACCGAAGGCTCCGGTGCGTGTGGCGTCGCCAATCATGCCGGGCGCGGGGTTGCAGAAAGGGGCTCCACTCAGCGCGCAGGGGACGGCTGTGGTTCCGTTTTGCCCGCCTGCTCCTGCTACGGTCGATGCGTTATAACCGGCCGTTCCGCCAAGGCCTTCATTGATGTAAGACTTTGTGCCAAGGTTCAAGGCAGTCACGCCTGACGGCCAGTTTGACGTCTTGATTGGGCCAGAGAATGCCGGGTTGATGTCCGGCATACAAGTTCCCTGACCCGGTAGCGTGGTGCTGGTGCAGGAGGTCGAACTGAGAGTGAGAGGATAACCGGACTGGTAGGTGAGGATGCTCGAGAAAGTCCATCCGCCGGCGAGAGCGCGAACAAGGAAGTGGCTTCCACCGATCCCACGCCTGCCGAAGGGCAGCCTGTACACGCCATAGGCAGCAAGATTCTGTGGTGTATCGATGGTGCTCAGGGAGCGATCCATGCGATCAGCCTTCCATGCCCGTCCAGTAGCGTTCTGTGCGGCAGGGATAGGATAGCCGGTACGAATGGTGCCGGCATCGTCCATCTCCTTGGACCATGTGTAGTTGATGTTGAAGGTGAGCCCATGCGTCATCCGGATGGCGATTGACGCCTGAAGCGCGTTGTACGCGGCGTTGGCCGAGTAGGCGCCCCATGTATCGGTGGTCCCGCTGTACTGCGGCATCCACTTCAGGCTTTGGCCGATGGTGGCGATGGTGGAGCCGGCCGCAGTAGCAGCCGCAGCGCCGAAACCAGGATAGGGAGTACCGCAGCAACCAGGAATAATGGCCTGTGCGGCTGCAATGTTAGCCGGTGTCGCTGCCGCGTTGATCAGGTTGCCGGCAATCAGAGGAAGGTAGATGGGGTTGATTTGACCCGACTGCAGACCTCGAATATTGCTCGCACCGGAGAGGAAATGGCTGACACTTCCAACGTAATTGAGTGTGAATGTGATGCTCTGTGTAAAGGCCTGCTGCATGCCGAAATTGAAGAAGTTCAGCGTCGGTGTGCGGTCACCGTAATAAGGGTCTGCATAGGCAATGCCGTTCTTCGATTGCACAAAGGCGCCTGAGCTGTTCACAAAGTTGCCAATCTGGCCATCGGAGAGCTGGGTCGTGGCGGAGACAGCGGGAATGCCGGGAAGAACGAAGGTAGGGCCTCCGAAGTTGGTGTTGTTGAGTTGTGCGTTGTATCCGCTGTTGTTCAGGTAAAACGCAGCGTTCGCAGTGGCGCCAGCCGGAATCGCCGGAATGGTCACAGGATTATTGAAGCCGGTCTGTCCCGTTCCAACCGCGCCCGCACCGCCCGTGCCTCCACCGTGGGAATAGAGGATCGCGAAGCCACCGCGAATGACGGTTGTGGCTGTGGGAGCATAGGCAAAGCCAACACGCGGTCCCCAGTTGTTCCAGTAGGTATTGACCGGCGTGGTGCAGCCGCAACTGACACCCGTACCACCATAGTTGCCTGCAAACTGCAGCGAACCAGGGTTGCCGGTGTAGGGATTGATTTCTTTGGCGTTCAGGAATGACCAGCGATCGAGGACCTCGCGGAAGCCAGGGAGATAGTCCCAGCGAAGGCCAAGGTTGAGTGTCAACTTCGATGTGATTTTGAAGTCGTCCTGAACGTACGGAGCGATCGTGTGGTAACGGCTGCCGACGTCGGAAAACGGCTGTAACGTCACGCTTGAACTATCGACAGCGCCCAGGAGATAGCTTGCGTAAGAAAAACCGCTCTTGGTGGTGTTATACGAATAGGCGCCGCTCGATCCGGCCAGCAACTGTGACGTGTCATTTGGGTTATACGCATAGGTGATAGGGCTGGAGTAGCTATTGTTTGTGCTGGCATTTTCCATCAGGTCCTGCAGTTGAATGCCGAGGTTCAGGGAGTGGCGGCCTACGACCCAGTTGACGTTATCGATGACGTCATAGGTATGGCTCACCGTTTTGGAGGTCACATCGGGCTGCTGCCACTCCGTGCCACCATCGGTGCCTGCAAAGGAGACGCCAGGAAACTCGTCGGAACCTTGTCCAGGGGGCAGGCCCGTGATTCCGGCGCTGGTCGCCTCATACTGGGTGATGCCTTCGGTACTGTTCTGCACGGGTGGTCCACCGAAGTACATATAGCCGACGTTGAATTGGTTGACTAGATGCGGGTTGATAGTGAACGTGTATTCGATGAAGTAGAAGTTACCGACGACGGAGGAGAGGGTGGAGGGCAGGTAAGGAACCGGAATCCCGGCGCCGGAAGTATACGGAACCGCATGTCGGCGGCCGTTGGAAGCAGCAAACGATAGCCTTTGCCGTGGAGAGATGTTCCAATCGAGTCGTTCGGCGAAGAGGAAGTTCTGGTACCCGGTAGGCGTGCCGCCAAGATAGTTGGAGGTAAGGTTGCCATTGGTCGGGGTAGGAAGGAACTTCTGCAGGTACTTGGAAATCGGGGAGATCTCCCCTGCCGGGATAACGTTGTTGGAAATCGCAGCCCGTTGGCAAGTGGTAGCTGTAGGGCAGGTCAGGGTCGTTGGATCGTAGAGCTGGAAGTTGGGGGCTGAGGTTGTTCCGCAGCCTCCCGCCGTCGTCGGAAGAAGAAGTTCACAGAAGTTTCCACCCTGCATCCGGGTCGTCGGAATCGTATAGAAGGCGGTCGAGGGCGGGAGCAGCGAACCCGTCTTGTCGAGGGTGAAATGCAGAAAGAGCTTGTCCTTGGCCTCGAATAGGTGAGGTATGCTGAGCGGCCCACCAATTGAGAAGGTGAACTCGTTCTGATGGTCTGCCGGCTTGGAGCTATGTCCATAGACGTTAGGAGTATCGTTCGCGTAGCACGGGCTTGGACTCAGGCATGTGCCGTTGACCACACGGGTCCAGGGCGCGGCAAAGCCCCACGAATCGAAGATCCTGTTGCGGAAGAAGTCGGCCACGGTGCCGTGGTACTCATTCGTGCCCGACTTCATGGTGTAGTTTTCCAGCCCGGCGCCCTGGTACTCCGCTGAGAAGCCGCTGGTGACGACCTGGATTTGGCCGATGGCCTCGGAAGGCACAACATTGAAGATAGGGCGGTTGTCGCCCTGCTGGCTGATCGTGGTGAGCGGTAGACCGTCGAGATATACCTCGCCTAAGCGCTGTTGAGTGCCGCCAATGATCGAAGACCGGCCGCCGGGATTGAGTTGCGCGCCCGGAAGTAGATTCGAAAACTGTGTGATATCGCGTTGCTGGCCGCCAGTCATTAGCAAAGGGAGGTCCATATATTCGCTGCTCAGAATCGCGCCGCCGAGGGTCGCGTTGGTGGTTTCCAAAGTTGGAGGTGCTTCCGTGACAGTGACCTGCTCGCTTTGCGAACCAACCTTTAGGGCCACATTAAGACCTGTGACGTGAAGTGCGTCAATCTCCATCTTCTCCTGCTTGTATCCCTCGAAGCCCTTGGCGGTTACATCGATGTTGTAGGTGCCGGGAATGAGCGGTGTGATGTTGTAGAGGCCGGCCGAAGAGGTCGGCTGGGTGGTTTTTACACCTGTTTCGACGTTCGTCGCGGTCACAACCGCACCTGGTACGGCCGCGCCCGTGGCGTCGGTAACCGTACCCTGGATGGCGCCTTCACCGCCGCTCTGCGCCACGAGCGTGGAACACGCCAGGAGAAACAGGGCAAGCGAGAGGCCAATCCACTGCGCTACCTGGCGCTTGCGGGGCTTCGCGTGAGTTGAGGGGGCGCGGTAGATCGAGTCTACGAGCATTGGCTTGTTCATGCAGTCCTCCAGCTAGAAGCATTGAAAATGGGGAGTTTGTTCGACGCCGAACCATACGAGGTAGAAAGCACAAGTGTCAATAGAAAAATAGTTTCCAGAAACGAGATTGCGAAGGCCTTGCCGCGCCTTGCGGGGAAAGTTCATTATCTGTAGTGAAATAATTCCCCAGCTGATAACCGTCCTTCGATAGCTCTATTTTGCTGTTTTTCAGCGAAAGTGGAGGTCTGGCGAGTGCAGAGGTATGCTTCAGTGATGCGCTTTGTGCCCGAAGCGAGCAACGCACAAAGAAAAAGCGTGACCACGAAAAATGGTCACACCTTTGGTCACAGTAAGTTGAAAATGCTTGATGTTATGGAGCCGACGAGCGGAGTTGAACCGCTGACCTACTGATTACGAATCAGTTGCTCTACCAACTGAGCTACGTCGGCCTGCCCCTCAACCATTCTATCGACAATTCCCGCAGACTCAAAATCCAGCCGCTGCGCTCTACCGCATCGGCACAAACTTCCCCTCGCAGGCATCCACCGGCTTCCCCGCAGACTTATCCCGCACCACCTTCACCGTCTCACTCAAATTCTCCAAAGGAATATTCGTCCCCTTCACAGACAGATCGTCATAAAACAAATGCACCTGCCCCGGCTTTATCCCTTTGATGACCACATTCTCCAGCATCACCTCCGTCCGGTGCGCCTCATTCAACCCCGCAATCAGCACATCCCCCGGCGTCTCCGAGATGATGTTCCTCAACGTGATCGACTTATAGTCGGGAATCTTGTCCCCCTCGTACTTCGGGTCCTCAAATGGCTCCACCGTCTGGTTCGTGTAATAAGGCGAGATCGCAATCGGAATCGGCACATCCTTCATGCAGATATTCTCATAGACCAGGTCATGCACCGGCCCACCCCGCTTCACATTGCTCTTGATCCGGATCCCCGAAGTCGTATGGTTCTCCACCAACCCATCCACCAGCAGATAGCTCTGCCCCAGCACGGTCTCCGACCCAATCGACATCCCATGCCCCGAGTAAAAATGGTTGTCGATCACGCTCATATGGCTCACACCCTGCTTGATCGCAATATTGTCGTCCCCATTATCGATCCAGCTATGCGCAATCGTAATGTTGCTCGAAGTCCCCGGGTCGATCCCATCCGTATTCCGCGCGTCCAGCGTCTTATCCACCGGCGTATTCAGATGCACTCCCCACGCCGTAAACCCATTCGTCCCATTCACCGCAACATGGAAGTTCGGCGAGTTATGCAGCGCAATCTGATACAACACCAACCCATCCGCATGGCTCGCGATGATTAGCCGCGGCGTGTAATAAAGGTCATCCGTCGGCTGGGCCTTCCTCGCCATCTCCCACCAGCTATAGTCCTTCCCCAGGATCTTCCCATACCCCCGCCCATCAATCGTGCCTTTCCCCATAATCCCAACATTCTTCACATTCACAATATTGATCAGCGACCGGCACCCACCCCGCCTCGCCCTCGCATCAGCCGCCAACTGCACCGGAAACGTAGTAGGCCTCGGCACCGAAGTCCCACAGAGCCCCGGCCCACCCCCCGTCGCATCCGGCTGCCTGATCTCATAAACCTTAGGGTCCCGCGACCCATAAAGCGTCACCCCCTCATCCACCAGCAGCGACACACCCTCCCGCATATCCAACGGCCCACTCAGATACGCATTGCCAGCCTTCCCTGCACCAGCCAGCTCCACCGCCTTCCCCACCCCACACCCATCCAACGCTTTCTGTATCCGTTCCGTATCGAGCTTCGACTCATCCTCCTCGCGAACCTTCCCCCCATTCGCATCGGAAGCAGCAAACAACTTCGCCTCGAGCTTCACACAAACCGGTGGAATCTTCGGCTCACTCACCGTACGACTATCCTGTCCGTAACCCACACCGCAAGCAACCGTAAAAACCGCCGCCGCCACCGAAAGTCTCAACCGCAAATCGTCCGTTCGCATCGCCAAAAATCCTCCAAAAAGCCGCACAGACACCCTAACACAAACCTGTCTGACAGCCTTTCAGCCCCCAATTTCGGCCCTATTTTTCCACAAAACAAAAGGGCCGCCCGGCAACAGGGCGACCCTTTCTATGGGAGGCAGTTCCAACGGAGGCAAAGCCATCAGAACTCTCTGGTGCAAGAGTAGGTGCGCCTCCCTGCGCTGTCAAGAAAGTTTTCAAAAATTCGCAACAAACCTATTTTCAATAACTTACAAAATCTTCTCCGGCAGTATCCGGTTTTCTCCGGCATTTACCCCCAGCAGTCACCAACAAACTAATCCCCACTCTTCCCAAATTGCGGAGCCTTATTTTGAGGATCGAGGTGCAAACTCAAAAACTCCGGCTCCGAAGCCGCTGGCTTCCCACGCATCACCCGGTAAGCCGCCCGTCCCCCACCCAGAAACAGCCCCAGCAACACCGCCGCCAGCATCAACACCCCCGCCAGGATCGCGATATTGGCAAGCAAGCTGTAAGTCTGCAGTATCTGGAAGTGTGTGCTCGGCGCCATATCGTTGTCCACGCTCAACTGCTGCTTCAGGTGCGTGTTCTCGATCATGTGCTGCGCCTCATCCGGCGCAAACGTCCCCGAAGCCAGCATCACCAGCTCCCCCTCACGCCTCACCCTCGCATTCGCATACGGTGCCCCAGCCGCATTCACCAGGCTCTGCACAGTCCGCGCAGCCGCCCCTGCAATCTCAGGCGTCGGATACAGCAGCATCGTCAGCGTCTCCTCGCCGCGCTTGTCCTTATACTGCGCCGTCACCGCCTCAGCCGACTTGTCCCACGCCAGCGCCGCCGCCGGCAGCACGCCACCCTCCGCCGAGTAACTAGCCGCCCCCAGCGCATACCGCACGCTCCCATCCACCAGTCCCTGCACCGGCAGCAGCGAAGGCAGCAACGGAGCCACACCCTGATTCCCCACCGTCTTCGGCAGCACAGCAGCCAGCGCCTTGAGGTCGGAAATCTCAGCCTCGTCTTTTGTTCCCTTTGGCCCAGTTTTAACTGGTTGCGCCAGAACTAGCGTGGTCCCTAGCTGGAACAAAACCACATCGTCACCGATTGCCGCAAACGATCCAATTTCGTGGCCTGAGCGCATATCTGAACGCTTCGCGATCGTAAAAGCGCTATAGGCACCGCTGCGATCACCGAACTGAATAGCTTCTACCCGGACAAATCCGTCCATTGACTGGTAGCCCGCTATCTGTGATCGTTGGGGCCCGCACTCCTCCAACGCATCCTTACTGACTGTGGACAAAGAGAAAGCGTAAGGCCCCCTAGCGTCGGCATCGGCATGCCTCCACTGCCCAAAGCTCTGCGGAAGCAACGGCGCAGCCGGCTCCATAAGCGTCGTAGCCGTCTGCGCCGCCGCGCCCACCGCCAGCCCAACCATCACCAAACCCGTAAAAACTCGCCGTAGCAACACATTTCCCATACAGCCAAAGACTACAACATCGGTCAAATGGCTGCGATCCACCCTGCCTTCGCGTTCAAAGCGTTACCGAGCCGGTGCCGTGACCGCAGCCCGCTCCGTCGTCCGCACCGGCTTCACCCCATTGATTCCACCCGCATATCGAGCCACCCCGTTATAAAGGCTCTCCGCCACCCGTTCCCGATACGCCGGCCGCTCCAGCTCTCCTGCATCCTGCGGATTGGTCACAAAGCTGATCTCCGCCAGAATCGACGGCATATTCGCCCCAATCAACACCACAAACGGAGCCTTTTTCACCCCCCGGTTCTTCAACCCCGCATTCCCCTTCTCAATCCCCTCATAAAGCGAGTCATCCACATCGCTCGCCAGCTCCTTGCTCTCGTCGATCTTGTCCTTCAGCGCAATCTTCTTCACCAGGTCGCTCAGCTCATGCACACTCTGCGACGAAACCGCGTTCTCCCTCGCCGCCACCCGCATCGCATCCGGATCGCTCGTAAAGTTCAGGTAATACACCTCAACCCCCCGCGCACTCGCATCCTGCGAGCTGTTCGCGTGGATCGAGATAAACAGGTCCGCCTGCGCCTTATTCGCGATCGCCGTCCGCGTCTCCAGCGGAATAAACGTGTCATCGGCACGCGTATAAACAATCTCCGCACCCAGCCGGTCATGCAGCAGCTTCCCCAGCCTCAGCGCCACATCCAGCACCACATCCTTCTCTTCAATCCCACCCACACCCAGCGTTCCCGAGTCATGCCCCCCATGCCCCGCATCGATCACAATCCGCCCAATCTTCAAACC
>Ga0302305_1001448_pt1 | contig 13677 bp, 10 predicted proteins | sample III_Palsa_E2_3_FD_198764 | JGI IMG/M metagenome (GOLD analysis project Ga0302305, IMG submission 198764) | Peat permafrost microbial communities from Stordalen Mire near Abisko, Sweden - III_Palsa_E2_3 | ecosystem: Environmental > Terrestrial > Soil > Palsa > Peat permafrost | place: Sweden... | reverse complement strand
TACGACTGCCACGGCACCTTCACCGAGTTGTATTGGACGGGCGGCGGCGCGCAATTACAGACGTTGATCGGAGCTACGCTGTTCCCATTCGAATGGAACGGACTCAACCAGTTCGGATCGTCGGGCAGCGCGCCGTGTTTCGCCAACATCTCGCTGTATCTCTCACCGTTCCAGACCTTCACGCTGCATCCGTGAAGCGTGGTGCCTTGACCATGCGCTGACGCTAGTCATCATCGGAGGGCGCTTTTCAGCAAGGGGCGTGGAGCGATCCACGCCTCTTGTTTTTCACCATGCCATCGCGAGGGTTTAGAGCAGCCTGGAGCGGGGATGGAGAACGCAGACGCGCGACCCCATGTCGAAAGGATTCGCTGTCCTTTCTGCCGTGGAGACCTGCACCATGACCAAGCCCGTCAAGATTCCCGGACCCGACCATCCGATCAGCGTCGAGCGGAACCCGCATCGCGTGGTGGTCACGGTGGCCGGTCGCGTCGTCGCCGATACGCGCGCGGCGCTGGCCCTGCGCGAGGCCTCGTATGGGCCGGTGCAATACATTCCGCGCGAGGACGTCGACCTCACGCAGTTGGAGCGCACCGAACACAGTACCTATTGCCCGTATAAGGGCGAGTGCGCCTACTACAGCATTCCCGCCGGCGGCGCGCGCACGGTGAATGCGGTGTGGAGCTACGAGTCACCGTACGACGCGGTGGCCGGTATCAAGGATCATATGGCCTTCTATCCCGACCGCGTCGACGCGATCGAACAGCAGCCCTGATTGTTGCTGATGGCTGCTAGGGATCGATGATCGAAAGGCTTTCGACGTACATCAGCTCGCACGCGCCGTTGCCGGTGTCGTCGCGAGTCATCGAGGTATGCCATTGCCAGCCATCGGCGCGGCTGGCGTCAACCAGAAAGCCTTCGAGGTGCACCAGCTCGCCGACGCGCACGCGCTCCATCGCGGCGCGCACGGCAGCATCGGCGGGAATCATGTGTGTATTGGCGCTAGAGGTTTCGATTTCGTGGGCCGGAATCGGAAACGCCTTGACCTGCCAGTAATAGAAGCGCTGCAGCTGGCTGATCTCGATCGTCGCCAGCACGTTGCTGTCCGACATGCGGCCCCAACCCAGCGCGAGATCTTCGGGCGCCAGCGCGGCGCCCGGGTCGAACCGATAGTCCGCGCGCGCAAGCACGCGTGCGGTGAGCGCGTAATGCGCGCGCGTGGTCAGCGTGAAATCGCCGCGGCTGAGCTGTGCGCCATTGGCCAGGTTGACCTGCTCGGGCGCGTCCGGCGCCAGCACACCCGGCGGTGGCGTATAGGTGCGATGCCGCCATGCGTGCAACGCGCCCCAGCCGACCAGCAACAGCGACAATGCGAGCAGCAGTTTGCGCATGGCAGTTCAGCGACTCAGGTGCGGGCCGTGCGCAGACGCGAGGGCCGGTGTCGATGGGCCGTCATGTCGACGCGCGCTTGCCGGTGACTGGCGCGGACATCTGCAGATGCGGTTGCAGCAGCTCGGCCGGCACGCTGCGGATCACCGCGGCAAAGCGCTTGAAGAAGGTGCTCATCGAGGCGCTGCGCCGCCATACCAGCGCGATGCGCCGGCTCGGCGCGGGGCCCGCGAACTCGATCAGGTGCACGTTGCCGGTGCGCGCCATCGGCGGCTGGATCGCCAGCGTCGGCAGTAGGGTGATGCCGACATTCGCCGCCACCATCTGCCGCAGGGTTTCCAGGCTGGTCGCGCGGAAGCCGGTTTTTTCGCCGGCGCCGGCCAGCGCGCAGACTTCCAGCGCCTGGTCGCGCAGGCAATGGCCATCTTCTAGCAGAAGCAGGTTTTCGTCGTGCAGGTCGGCGAGCTTCAGCCGGTGCTTTTTACGCGCGAGCGGGTGTGCCTCGGGCACCGCCAGCACGAACGGTTCCTCGAACAGGAATTCGGCGTGCAGGCTGTCCTCGTGCAGCGGCAGGGCGAGCACGCCGACGTCGAGCGCGCCTTCGCGCAACATGCGGATCACATGCTCGGTCTTTTCCTCGAACAGCAGCAGTTCCAGTCGTGGGAAATGCTCGCGCACCAGCGGCACCACATGCGGTAGCAGATAAGGGCCGAGTGTCGGGAAGATGCCGAGCCGCAGCTTGCCCGATTCCGGATCGCGCGTGCGTTGCGCGATCGCCTTGATCTCCTCGATCTCGGCCAGCACACCGCGCGCGCGGCGGGCGATTTCCTGGCCGGTTTCGGTGAGCAGGATCTTTCGTGGCACGCGCTCGACCAGCGCCACGCCGAGTTCTTCTTCCAGCTTCTTGATCTGCGTCGACAGCGTGGGCTGGCTGACGAAGCTGGCCTCGGCGGCACGGCCGAAGTGACGATGCTCGGCCAGGGCCACCAGGTAATGCAGGTCGCGCAGGTTCATGTCCGTGCCTCGATCAATCGATAGTTCCTGACTATGATTGTGATGGAAACAATCAATTTGAACAATCTATGCCGGCTGCGTAGAATTGGTCGGATTAGGTGCCCCAAGATGGTGCCAGCCAGTACCGCAAATCCCCAGTTCATCCATTCGGAGTTATGACATGCTGACCATCGGCGACAAGTTCCCGCAGTTCAATGTTACGGCCACTGTCTCGATCGAGAGCCTCGAAAAGGCCTTTTTCCCGATCAACAATCACACCTACAAGGGCAAGTGGTTGTGCGTGTTCTTCTACCCGAAGGATTTCACCTTCGTCTGCCCGACCGAGATCAAGGGCTTCGGCGACATCAACAGCCAGTTCGCCGACCGCGACTGCCAGGTGCTGGCCGCCAGTACCGATAGCGAGTTCGTGCATTTGGCCTGGCGCAAGGACCACAAGGACCTGCGCGACCTGCCGTTCCCCATGCTGGCCGACATCAAGAAGGACCTGACCTCGGCGCTCGGCATTCTCGGCGACGACGGCGTGGCGCAGCGCGCGACGTTCCTGGTCGATCCGGAAGGCATCATCCGTTTCGTCTACGTCACCGACGGTTCGGTCGGCCGCAACCCGCAGGAAGTGCTGCGCGTGCTCGACGCGCTGCAGACCGACGAGCTGTGCCCGTGCAACTGGAGTCAGGGCGAAGAGACGCTCAAGGTCGCCTGATCGCTTTCGATCGCATGGTTTGATCGCTGTACCCCGCGCGCTTGACGCTCCCCCCGCGGCGCCGCGGGTTTCCCCGACCGGCGGTGAAGTCCCCGCTTCGCCGCCGGTTTTTTTTCGCTCCGCGTTCCGTGCGGATGCTGCCGGATCTGATGGCCGATTATGTCGCGGCGCCTGCTGCGCTCGCCGATCGGTCTTCCGGAATTCTTCGAGGTATCCCAATGAGTCTCACCGATCTGAAAAACCAGTTGCCCGATTACGCCAAGGACCTGCGCCTGAATCTCGAGTCCGTGCTGACCGAGGGGGGTGCGCCGGGCCTGACCCAGAAGCAGATCGCGGTGATCGCGCTCGCTTCCGCGATCGCCTCGCGCTACAAGCCGCTGACCGCCGCTGTGGCGGAAGAGGCCGCCAAGCATGCCAGCGCCGAAGAGCTCAACGGTGCGCGCGTCGCCGCCGCGATCATGGGCATGAACAACATCTACTACCGCTTCGTGCACCTGGTCGGCGACGCCGAGTACGGCACGCTGCGCGCCGGCCTGCGCATGAACGCGATGGCCAACCCCGGCGGCGACAAGGTCGACTTCGAGCTGGCCTCGCTGGCGGTGTCGGCGGTCAACGGCTGCGGCATGTGCCTGGAGTCGCACGAGAAGGTTCTGCGCAAGCATGGCCTCTCGGCACAGCCGATTCAGAGTGCCGCGCGCATCGCGGCGGTGATTCATGCCGTGGCGGTGGCGCTGGAACAGGCCGACGTGGCTGGTTGATTTCGGTCTCGCCAGCGATTGGCTGAAACCCGACCCCGGCCAGTGATGGCCGGGGTTTTTTCACGGCCACGCTGAGAAAACGATGCAGTGCCATGCCTTCCGGCACTGGGCCATTCGTCATGCCTGCACCTAGTTTGTTCGTTCTTGTGTCGTTTACGGGGATCGAATCATGCATCAGCTTGTCCGCGTTCTTGCGGTTACCATGCTTGCCGCCAGCTGCGCAGCAAATTGGGCTGCTGCCGAACAGGCGCCGCAAGGGCGGTTGCCAAGCTGGGCGGTGCCGCAGTCGTACCGGCTCGCGTTCAAGGTCGATCCGACCCAGCAGGATTTTTCAGGCACTACCACGATCAAGCTCAAACTGACCCAGGCCTCCGATCATGTCTGGCTGGACGGCAGCGAGCTGAAGGTTTCGAAGGTGTTGATTACCGACGCAGCCGGCAAGGCGCATGTCGGCGTCTATGTGCCGACCGATCCGAAGGCCGGCGTGGCGCGAGTCGACTTCGGCGGCACGCTGCCGCCGCAGGAGCTGACCCTGGCGTTCGACTACAGCGCGCCACTCAATGCGCAGCTCGAAGGGCTCTACAAGGTCAGCGCGAACGGCAAGTCCTATGCGATGACGCAGATGGAGCCGATCAGCGCGCGCTTCGCCTTTCCAAGTTTCGACGAGCCTGGCTTCAAGACACCGTTCGACATCAGCCTGACCATTCCCGTAGCCGATAACGCGATAGCGAATACCCGCCAGGTGAGCGAAATCCCAGCCGGCGAGGGCTGGAAGACGCTGACCTTCGCGCAGACGCTGCCGCTGCCGACCTATCTGGTGGCCTTCGGCGTCGGTCCGTGGGACATCGCGCAAGGCCCGGACATTGCGCCGAATGCGTATCGCGCCGAACCGCTGCCGCTGCGCGGCATCGCGGTCAGCGGCGAGGCGCATCGCATGGCGCACGTGCTGGGCGAGACGCCACGCATCATCCAGGCGCTGGAAAACTACTACGGCTTCGGCTATCCGTTCGGCAAGCTCGACATCCTTGCGGCGCCGGACTTCTCCGCCGGTGCCATGGAAAACCCGGGGTTGGTCACGTTCCGCGACTGGCTGTTGCTGCTCGATCCGGATTCGCCGGCGGAGTATGTGCGCAGTTCGTTCAATGTGACTGCCCACGAGCTGGCCCATCAGTGGACCGGCGACACCGTCACGCTGACCTGGTGGAACGAGATCTGGTTGAACGAAGCCTTCGCCACCTGGATGCAGCAGAAGATCGCCGCGCAGATCCATCCGGAATATCGCACCGATCTGGGTCGCATCCTCGGCGCGCAGGCGGCGATGGACAACGACAGTCTTGCCAGCGCGCGCAAGGTGCGTCAGCCGATCACCGGCAACGGCGACATCGAGACCGCGTTCGATGGGATCACGTACAAAAAGGGTGCCTCGGTGCTCGGCATGTTCGAAGCCTATACCGGCGAGCAAGTTGTCCAGCGCGGCATGCGCGCCTATATCCAGCAGCACAAGTTCGGTAACGTCGACGCTGATGACCTGATTGATGCGATCGCCGCGGCGGCCGACAAGGACGACCATTTCAAGCAGGATTTCAAAAGTTTCCTCGACCAGTCCGGCGTCCCTTACGTGCAGACCCGGCTGACCGAGAAACAGGGCAAGGTTGTGCTTGAGCTCAACCAGCGCCGCTACCTGCCGCTCGGCAGCAGCGCCGACAGCCACCGCGTGTGGGGCGTGCCGGTGTGCGTGCGCTATGGCAGCGCCGATGGCAGCAAGGTCAGCTGCCAGATACTGGACCAGGCGCAGGGCTCGATGGTGTTGGCGGATGCCAGTCAGCCAGTCTGGGTCATGCCCAACGCGAACGGCAGCGGCTATTACCGCTTCGGCATGGCCAAGGCTGATCTGGTCGGCCTCGGGCAGCGCATCGGCCAGCTTGCGGATACCGAGCAGCTGGCCTATGCCGACGCGATCAAAGCCGGATTCCATAATGGCGATCTCGATGCCGGCGATGTACTGGCCGCCTTGAAGCCGTTGTCCGTGTCGAAGACCCTCGAAGTGTCGACCGTGCCGCTGGCCCAGCTCGAATGGATCTATCGCCACGAGGCGACCACCCAGGCTCAGCGCGACCGCCTGGCCGACTGGGTGAAGCAGGCTTACCTGCCGCGCCTGCAACAGCTCGGCTATCTCCACAAGAACGGCGAGCCGGACAGCGACTCGCTCCTGCGCACGGAACTGGCCGCTGCGCTGGCGCTCGATTTCCGGATTCCCGAGGTATGCGATGCCTTGCTCAAGCAGGGTGAAGCCGCACTGCGGCGGACCAAGGATGGCCGGCTCGATCTGAACGCGGCCGATCGCGACCTGCTCGATATCGCCCTGGCGGTGGCCGTTCGCAAACACGGCAAGCCGGTCGTGGACGCGTTGATCGAGGAAACGCCGAAGACTACTGATGCGGCCTTGCGCAATGCCATCTTCGGTGCCCTCAGCGATGTGGAGGAGCCGGCGCTGGCGGACAGCGTGCGCAATTTCGCACTGAATCCGCAGGTTAAGGTCGGCGAGATCAACGAGTTGCTGGGTAGCCGGAATACCGAGGCGCAACGCGATGCGCTCTGGCAATGGTCGGTGGCGAACTACGACAAAATCGTCGCGCGCATCGGCCGCGCTTCCGGCGGATTCATGCCGAGACTGATGGGCGGCAGCGGCTGCTCGCAGGGCGAGGCCGAACGCCTCACCGCCTTCTTCACCCCACGCCTGAAAGATCTCACCGGCGCGGATCGCGGCCTGGCGCAGACCCGTGAGGCAACCCTGCTCTGCGCGGCCCTGAAAGCGAAGCAGGACCCGGCCGCGATCATGCGATAACGATAGCGCGCCGCGCACTTATTGCGGCGACATCAAGGTCCAGCCGCTGCCTGCGTCGGTGGCTTCTCCAGCGCGACCTGCGCACGAATGAAATGCACCTTATCGTCCAGCGTCGGCGCCTTGCTGCTGCGAAGAAACCCATCTGCTCTAAGCGCTCCGGCGATTGCCGAACCGGTAGTGCCACCCTGTGCTCGAACTGATTGAATCCTTGACCGGGCTAGTGCCGGAGCTAGCATGAAAACTTAATCAACAACGGCGTACTATGCTGGCATCAGGGGAAGAGCTGCGTGTTAATGTGGTAACAGCCTTCGAGCGCTCTACACAGGAATGATAGGGGGTGATAAGGATGAGTCAGCAGAAGAGCATGGCGATCGATCTCAAGCCGCGACCGATCAGGGTAAGCGCTGATTCGGCCTACCTTCTTTCGTAGTCTTGCGCCTTGAATGATTCCGGCCATGCTCAAGCCCAGCCATGCTAGCCGCAGGGATGCGTTCGCCATGGTGGTACGTTTAACTTCGGCACTGATCCTTTTGCTGCTTCTGAGCACGGGATGCTCAAGGCATAGCGACCCAGAAAATCCGCAGAAGAATCCACATCCCGTCAAACGTTATGAGGTCACCGCCACAGCGGATGCACCGGGGTCGTGGGATGAGGTAAGCGGCACAGCGTTCTTTGATGTCGTCAGTCTGGACTGCACGCATGAGAATAAATTCCTCGGCGTGCATGTCAAACCGACGGATATAGCCATCGAATTTAAAATGGATCGCGTGGACGAGAAGACTTGGAAAGGTTATTTCTATCGGGACGCGATATTGGATGACGATTATTATGGGTGGGCGTTTGCCACTGGGATACTACCAGCGCGTCAGCCGGATTTACTGCGCAAGGAGTAAGTTTCAGCTCGGGTATGTTACTAGAGGAAATTCTGCAGAAAGGTTCGCAAACGGAGTATTTCAAGAAGAGTTCATATGGAGATAGGAATCTCATTGGAATCGGAACGCTGAATTTTTCGGCCATAAATCACGAATATATCAAGAACCCTGATGCTTTTTTCCCGATTACGTTGACGATCAAAGAGGCTGGCTCGTGAACCCTTCTATCGCTCAACAACAAGCGCAAGCAACAATGGTTGTCGATTCTCACGACAATCGTTCGCAAAGCGATGCTGACCCCAAAAACCAACCAAGGTGTCTTTGGATGGCCGACTATATCAAGCTGACCAGCGAGGCGTCGCGGACTACCGAGCCGGCATAGGCGGGTGAAAGGAGTTCGAACCAGATCTGCTACTCGCGTAAGCGCCGAAAGGATTTTGATCATGCTGTACAGAACCGCGGCTGCACTCTTTCTGACTTTCATTATCACCGCAGGATGTTCTATGACGCACAGCGACCCAGAAAATCCGAAGAAGAACCCTCATCCCGTCAAACGCTACGAGGTCACGGCCACATCCGACGCGCCGGGGCCGTGGGATTCGATCAAGGGCTATATCGGCTATGACATCGAGAAAGCTAAGGACGGCATAGCGAAATGCGTGCCGATGGATTCGTTCCTCGGTGAGCAGAGCCTGACGAGCATTGGCATCGATATTGAAATGACCCGCGTGGACGACCACACGTGGCGAGGTTATTTCTACCGAGACGCCTTGCAGGACGAGGACTACTACAACCTAGGCGTGTGCCATTGGGATGTTACCAGCGTGAGCGTCAGCACGATGGCGCAAGGGGTAAGGTTTGCCTGGAGTGGTCCGTTCGACGATCTCCTACATGACAGTCCGGAAACGAGCTACTTCAAGAAGAGCGTGTACGGAGACCGGTCTTCTGCGCGCTATGGCGCACCTGACTACTCTCCTCTTCGGCCCGAATACAAACAGAATCCAGGTGACTTTTTCCCAGTCACTCTTGCCGTGAAGGAAGTCGCGCCATGACCTCTGCCGTCCAGGAGCGAGCCGACGCTGCCAACGACTCGTATACCAACCGAGCCCAAAGCGATGTTGATCAGAAGAAAGAAGTACGTCTAGATGGGCAGCGCTATCAAGTCTTCGGCTACGCGAACGATCCCGTTAGTGGCTTCCATGCCACGGCATATCAAAATGAGACCACAGGCGACGTCATCATCGCCTACCGCGGCACCGATCCCGGCCTATTTTCCGGTGAGACTCCTGCTCTAAAAAGAGATCACGCGCTCACCACCGTGCAGGACATCGCCGTCGATGCCACGATGGTGCGCGATACCGTCAATCCGCAGAAAAACGCTGCCGATGCTTTCACCGCGGCGATGATCGACAAGGCGGCGCTACAGGGCATCGACAAAGACCACGTTACCGTCGCCGGGCACTCGCTTGGCGGCACGCATGCGGAGAGAGAGGCGGCGAAGTTCGGACTGCAAGGTTCCACCTACAACGCCTTCGGCGCGGTGGGCCTGACCGACGGCCCAATCGCGCCCGGCTGCCACCTCACCAATTACCGCATGGCCGGCGATGTGGTGAGCGCCGCCAACCCGCACATCGGCGAGGTAGTGTCGCTGGCCAGCAAAGAGGATGTCCAGAGCCTGCGCGATGGCCGTTATCTGGGTGCGCCTGCCGGGGCGCCGCTACCCAATCCGCTGATCGCAATGCGGCTGGACGATCACGGTGGCCTGCAGCACTTCAGCAGTAAAAGTCCGGATAACGCGCTGGAACCCGCACGCAAGGCGGAGTATCAACAGAGATACATGGATAATAAGGACGCCTTCGACCACTTCAGCGGCGACGTCCAGCACGAGCGCACCGAACTGGCCGTGGCATTGCGTCAGGCCGATGGCCCGAACCACGCCGCTGGCCAGACGCGGCTGCCGTCGGACATCCAGCAGCAATTGAACGAATACCTCGCGTTAAACGCCGATCCGGCCATCCGGAAAGGCATCGAACAGAACGCCAAGGTGATGGGCGTCGAGCACTCGCTGCAACAAGGTGCCGACGCGCTGCGAGCGGGCGGCCAACAAGTGCAATCGCGGGACGAGCGCATCGCATCGGCGGCACGGGCGACAGGCGACTCCATGCTGCCACTGAACCCGGCGGGGCCACTGTTCGGTGCGGCGCTGGGCGAGGCGGCTCACCTGCACGGACAAGCGGTGCATGCCGCAGGCGACTTTGGTGCGGATCAGCTGCAATCGGCTAGGCACGGCGTTGAACGGGCTGCGCACAACGTCGCCGAAGGAGTCCAGGGAGTCATTCACAACCCCGCGGTGCAGGGCATGGCCCTCAAGGGCGTGAATAGTATTGTCGACGCGTATCACAGTGCCGAGACTGCTGGACATAATATCGAACAGCGTTACGAAGATACCAAGCAGGCTGTTTCGCACGATATCGATGCGACCAAGCAAGCAGTCACGCAAGCCGAGCACAAGGTCGTGCAAGGTGCGCACTACGCAGCCGACAAGACGGTGCAAGGCGTCCACTATGTCGAGGACAAAACCGTGCAGGGCGCCCACTATGTCGCCGACAAGACGGTCCAAGGCGCGCACTATGTCGAGAATAGAACCGTACAGGGTGCCCACTATGTCGCCGATAAAACCGCACAAGGCGCGCACTACGTCAGCGATAAAGCATCGCAAGGTGCCCATATGGTTTCCCAGGGCATTCAGCAGGTCGAACAGGATGTGGCCAAACGCTACGACACCCTGACTCACCCTGGCTCGTGGTTCGGCAACTCGTCATCGACGCCCAGTCATCCGGCCCAGGCGCCGACGCCCGCGCATGCACCTACACATGCACCGAGCGACCCGCGTAATCCGGGAAACCCCAAGCACACGCAATACGAAAAGACCAAGGAATTGGTCGCCAACGCCTATGGCAAACACGGCATGTCGCTCAGCCCGGAGCAGCTCGAACGCACCACGGCGGGCGTGATGCTGGACGCGCAGAAGCGTCAGTTGAAAGACATCAAGGAAGTGCATCTGAATCCCGATCCGCGCACCCACCAGGTGGGCCCGAACAGCCATGTGCTGGCTTTCTCCGGCAACACCCACGATGTCGCGACGCGCAAGTGCGTGACGGACGTGCAGCAGGCGCAGCAGACGTCGCCGGAGCAGAGCTACAAGCAACTCGGCCAGGTCACCCAGCAACAGGCGCAGGTCAACGCGCAGGTCCAGGCGCACCAGACACCGGTCAACCCACATGGACAGCCAGGTACGGGTGGGCGATAAATCAGCTCTACCCTCATCGCGGTGATCTTTTTTGCGATGACACAGACGCGCTAGATCATGGACATCAACTACGTTCGTGATATCGGCTGGCCCGTGTTCGTATGGCTCGTTTTACCGGCCTTACGGGATACCTGGCGTACGGCTTTCGCACGCACCGAAACAGCAACTCGTCCCGCGACTGCTTTTACTTGAATGCTTTCGTTTGCGCTGCTCATCAAGCGCCGCCGACTGCCCCGTCGATGGTGGCATCGTTACACTGTGGCTTCATTCTTAGCGTGAGGACTGGCATGCGCTGTCTCCTCGTCTCATGTCTGCCTGATGCATCGCGCGATCTTGCCGAAGAGAAGCCGCATGGCTGAGCTGCGTGCCGTGCTGGCAGCGGCCCAGCGAAACATGGCCGAGCGCGGCGATGCCGAGGCACTGCTGCTGCATGTGCTGCACAAGCCGCGCAGTTGGTTGTTTGCGCATGCGGAAGAAGTATTGCCGGCTGAAACGATCGCGGCGTTCGACGCCTTGCTCGCGCGTCGCGCCGCCGGCGAGCCGCTGGCCTACATCACCGGCCGGCGCGGTTTCTGGACGCTCGATCTCGAAGTTACGCCGGCGACCTTGATTCCACGCCCGGAAACCGAGCTGCTGGTGGAGCTGGCCTTGCAGCGGATTCCACTGGATGTGGCAATCAGGATCGCCGATCTCGGCACCGGCAGCGGCGCGATCGCGCTGGCGCTGGCGAGCGAGCGCGCACAGGCGAAGGTGAGCGCCGTCGATGCCAGCGCGGCGGCACTCGCTGTCGCGGCGCGCAATGCGCAGCGGCTCGGCATCGCCAATGCGGAATTTCTATGCGGCGACTGGTTCGCTCCGCTGAACGGGCGACAGTTCGCCTTGATCGTGAGCAATCCGCCGTATATCGCGTCGGACGATCCGCATCTGGCGCAGGGTGATCTGCGTTATGAGCCAGGCACGGCACTGACTTCAGGCGTGGATGGCCTGCACGACATTCGACGTATCGTCAGCGATGCGCCGGCATGGCTTGAACCGGGCGGCTGGCTGTTGCTGGAGCACGGCTGGGATCAGGCCGAGGCCGTCCGCAACTTGTTGGCTGAAACAGGCTATGTCGAAGTGTTCACGGCGCGGGATCTGGAGCATCGTGAGCGCGTCAGTGGTGGCAGGCGCGCGGGTGCTATATAGAGCTACATCCAATCGATTTCACTGCGGGATTGAATGTAGCAATCGATCGCGCTTTGCACTGAAGCCTGCATTCAGGCCCGCATCGTGGTTTTCTCGACGACTCAGCCGGTGCTGACCATGCTCGCATCAGTCAGTTGCGGAAAACGCGCGCGGATCGCGTTGCGGATGCTCGGCAGGTCGAGCCCGGCCATGCTCAGTACTTCGTCGCGGCTGCCGTGCTCCAGATAGACGTCCGGCAGGCCGAGATGCAGGATCGGCAGGCTGATGCCGTGCGCGGCCAGGCATTCGGCCACGGCGCTGCCGGCACCGCCGGCGATCGCGTTGTCTTCCAGGGTGACGAAGCCGGCGTGGCTCTTCGCCAGCTCGAGGATCATCGCCTCGTCCAGCGGTTTCACGAAACGCATGTTGACCAGGGAGGCGTCCAGTTCGGCGGCGATCACCGTGGCCGGCGCCAGCATCGCGCCGAAGCTCAGCAGCGCCAGGCCGTGTCCGCGCCGGCGCAGTTCGGCCTTGCCGATCGGTAGCGTGTCCAGTTCCGCGTGCAGCATCGCGCCCGGTCCGCTACCGCGCGGGTAGCGCACCGCAGCGGGGCCGCCGTACTGGAAGCCGGTGGTGAGCATCATGCGGCACTCGTTCTCGTCGGCCGGCGCCATGATCAGCATGTTCGGCAGACAGCGCAGAAAGGTCAGATCGAAGCTGCCCGCGTGGGTCGCGCCGTCCGGACCCACAACGCCGGCGCGGTCGATCGCGAAGGTGACGTCGAGGTTCTGTAGCGCGACGTCGTGGATCGCCTGGTCGTAGGCGCGCTGCAGGAAGGTGGAGTAGATCGCCACCACCGGCTTGGCACCCTCGCAGGCCATGCCGGCGGCCAGGGTCACCGCGTGCTGCTCGGCGATTGCCACGTCGAAATAGCGCGTCGGGTATTCATTGGAGAAACGCACCAGGCCGGAGCCTTCGCGCATCGCCGGGGTGATCGCAAGCAGCCGTTCGTCCGCCGCGGCCATATCGCACAGCCAGTTGCCGAAGATGTCGGTGTAGGTCGGCTTGGCCGGTGCGCTCTTCTTCACCAGGCCGGCCTGCGGATCGAACGGGCCGACCGCGTGGTATTCGATCTGCGCCTGTTCGGCCGGGGCATAGCCCTTGCCCTTGGTGGTAATCACGTGCAGCAGCTGCGGGCCCGGCAGGCTCTTGACCATGCGCAACGCGGCTAGCAACTGCGGCAGATTGTGGCCGTCGATCGGGCCGGTGTAGTGGAAGCCGAGTTCTTCGAACAGGGTGCTCGGTACGAACATGCCCTTGGCGTGTTCTTCCCAGCGCTTGAACCAGCGCCCGAAGAAGGATTTTTTCGGGATCGCCCGCTTGGCCCGTTCGCGCCAGGTGTTGAGCGTGCGACTGGCCATGGCGCGGGCCATCATCTTGGTCAGTGCGCCGACGTTCTCGCTGATCGACATGCCGTTGTCGTTGAACACCACCAGCATGTTCGGCTCGACGTCGCCGCCGTGGTTGAGCGCCTCGAAGGCCATGCCGGCGGTCATCGCGCCATCGCCGATCACCGCCACCACCTTGCGACGGTCGCCCTTGCGCTGCGCGGCGATCGCCATGCCCAG
>Ga0302305_1001441_pt1 | contig 13715 bp, 7 predicted proteins | sample III_Palsa_E2_3_FD_198764 | JGI IMG/M metagenome (GOLD analysis project Ga0302305, IMG submission 198764) | Peat permafrost microbial communities from Stordalen Mire near Abisko, Sweden - III_Palsa_E2_3 | ecosystem: Environmental > Terrestrial > Soil > Palsa > Peat permafrost | place: Sweden... | reverse complement strand
TACCTGGATGAATTGAATGCTCTAGTCATCCAGACCAGCACCTCTTCCGCTCATCAGGAGAGGCTCTTCATCGAGAAGCGATTGCATTCTGTCCATGCCGATCTCGAGCGCGCTCAGCTCGAGCTCAGTGAATTTTCCAGCACGCATAGCACCGTCGATATCAAGGAGCAGACCCACGCCACCGTTGAAGCAGCCGCCAAGGTTCAAGGGCAGCTGCTGGTCGAGCAAGCCGAATTAGAGTCCATGCGCAAGATCTACGGTGACTCTAATGTTCGGGTTCGCGAAACTGAAGCAGCCGTTGCTTCCCTGCGCCACGACCTCGAACAAATGAATGGATCTTCGGCACCGCTTTCTCCGGTGACTGGCGCTTCTCAATCCGCATTAGCGCAGGATGATCTAACCCCTCCGTTACGTCAGCTTCCTCGACTCGCGGTCCCATTCGCTGACCTCTATCGCAACGTACGCGTGCAGGAAACTGTATTCGAGCTCCTGACGCAGCAGTACGAAATGGCACGCATAGAAGAAGCAAAAAACATTCCTATCGTCAGTGTGATCGATCCTCCAGGCATCCCTGAGAAAAGATCGTTTCCGCCTCGCCTGATCGTGGCTCTTGGTTTCGCCGCTTTCAGCTTCATCGCGACGTCCATATGGCTCCTGGTGAGTGCTCGCTGGGCAACCCTCAATGGGGTCGATCCTCGCAAGCTATTTGTAGAAGAAGTAGCTACCAATTTGCTCCATGAAGCTCAAGGGCTACTCCGCTTTAGGAAGGGTCCGCAATGAGAGATCAATTCTCAAACGCTGCCTATGGTGTGCTGGACTATGCTGCTTATCCCATCGGCATGTTGCTGGTCGCGCCGATTGTGCTGCATCATCTAGGGCCAGCCGAGTATGGCTTATGGGCCATCGCAACTGCCGCTGTTAGCACTGGAGGCATCGTTGCCGCGGGCTTCGGTGACGCTAATATCCAACTTATTGCCAAACTGCGCGGTTTGGGACAAGCGCGCGAGCTTGAGACCGTCGTTCGAAGTATGGTGGGCATCAATCTCTTGCTTGGGATTGTTCTCGCCTGTGTCGGCCTTGCGCTATCCCCCATCCTTTCTCGTCACATAGCGGCTTTCGATCTATCGCTGCAGCGCTCCTGCTTGTTCTCTCTGCGAATCGCCAGCATTCTTATGCTGGTCCGTGCCCTTGAAAGCGTCAGTATTAGCACGCTTCGCGCCTTTGAGCGATATGGGGCTGCGGTTCGAATCAGCATCGCCGTTCGCGTGTTTACCTTGGCGATGGCTGCATTGCTCGCACGGCAAGGTCAAGGGACCGTCAGCATTATGGCCGTCACAATGCTGCTCATGGTGTTGGGCACATGTGCCCAGTTCCTGCATCTTCATCGGTTTATGGGAGCAGCATCCCTTTGGCCCGCATTTGACAATGACATGACTCAAGCACTCCTCGGGTTCGGCTTCTTCAGCTGGCTGCAGGCGCTGGCTAGCGTGCTTTTCGGCCAGGCCGACCGTCTTCTTCTCGGTGTATCTCTAGGCCCCGTTGCTGTAGCTTCCTATGTGCTTTGCATTCAACTGGCACAGCCATTGTTTGGACTTACTGCAGCAAGTCTGCACTTTCTCTTTCCTTACCTTGCAGGCCGCATAGAGACACTCTCCCATACCAACCTGCTTCAAACCTTGCGCAAAGCTTTCGTCGCTAATCTTCTGCTCGTAGCTATAGGGGCCGCGTTTCTGCTTCTCTTTGGCCAACGTTTGCTGCAAGCATGGGCCGGCCCTGCGATTGCTCAAACCGCAGCCCCGTTCTTCCCTCTTGTGATTCTTGGATCAGCATTGCTAGGTCTCAGCGTGACGGGAACTTACGCCTTGCTCGCGCTCGGCAACGTTCGTTTTGTAGCGTGGCTGAATATCTCAGTCGGGTTCGCCATGCTCGTGCTGATGGTTTGGCTTCTTCCGTATAGAGGAATTCAGGGCCTGGCCACATCGCGTCTCCTGTACGGATTATTCTCACTGCTTCTCTATATTCCGTTGCTGCAGAAACTTGCTGGTCGACGCACCTCTACACCACTGGCTGCTACCTCGCATTCTTTGTTTGAGGAGGCTTCGCGGCCATGAAGATACTGCTCGTAGCCGCGTCCGTTTCTCCAGAGATGTCTGGCGTCCAGAGGCATGCCTTCAATATGGCTCGCTGCCTGCTCAGTCATCCCAGTGTCGATTCAATCACACTTGTATTGGCGCCATGGCAGCGAAAACTAGTGCGCACTTCTGGTCTCCATACAGGGCCGCGTCTTACCTTCTACTTTGCCGAGATGCGCAATAGTTCGATCAGCCGCCTTCATTGGTTTTACCGCGATCTTCCGACCCTTGCTCGTCAGTTACAGCCAGATTTAGTGCATCTCGCTTTTCCGGCACCAACTGATGCAAACTCCTTTTCATGCCCGGTTGTCGTTTCTCTGCACGATCTCTACCCTTACGAGATTCCGTCAAACTTTGGTTTGCTGAAGGGTTACTTCAATCGCATAATCCTTCGTCAGTGCCTGCGTGCCGCCAATGCTATCGCGTGCGTCTCCGAAACTACTCTTCTCCGACTTGATCATTACCTTCCGACAAAAGGAGGTCAGATTTCATGCCGCATCTACAACTGTGTTGAACCCAACCCAGTCAACGCACCCTTGACTCCACTTGCCAGTTTGCGAAGCGAACCCTTTCTGCTCTGCGTTGCGCAGCATCGACGCAATAAAAATATTCCATTTCTCATCCGCGTCTTTGAGCTTCTCCGCCAAAGCGCAGACTTTGACCCTGCTACGCGCTTACTGATTGTCGGCATTCGAGGTCCAGAAACACAAACCATTTTGAAGTCGATCCAACGGGCGGGGCTGCAGAACTTTACCCTTCTTCATCACGGGCTCTCCGAGTCTGAGCTCCAGTGGTGTTATCGCAACTGCGATGCTGTCATTACGCCATCTATCGTCGAGGGCTTCGGACTTCCTGTCGTTGAGGCGACGATGGCCGGCTGTCGCGTTATTTGCTCTGACATACCTGCGTTCCGTGAACTCGGCGGCGGTAGTAGCTATGTTTCTCTCGGAGCCGATGCGGAAGCCGTGTTTGCGACAAAGATTCTCAGCATGCTTCGCAAATCGCGCCCAAAACCACTGTCCATGCCAGAACTAACTGGGCCTGTTATCGCAGACCAATACGTAAGGCTCTATCAGCGATTGCTTAATCCTGCCATTGCGGCCAACTGCGTCGCTTCGTCCAAGCGCCATTTGATCACTGATGCCGAGAGTTACTCATGATGAACCAGAGCCCACGCCCGTTCGCCCATGTCCTCGGTATCGATATTGATGCTCTGAATATGAAAGCTACTTTGGTGCAAATCGCCACAATGCTGCGCGAGCGAAGTAAGGGCTACGTCTGCGTCACGGGTGTGCACGGAGTGGTCGAAGCTCAACGCTCACGCGAACTCGCGGAGGTTTATGCGTCGGCGGCCCTCAACCTTCCGGATGGAACACCACTGACTTGGGTTGGGCGTCTACAGGGTCATGAATCAATGGAGTGCGTCACAGGCCCTGACCTCATGATCGAAATCTTTCGTCATCCGGAGTTCGCCGAAGTCACTCATTTTTTCTATGGTGGTGTGGAAGGTGTAGCTGTCGAACTCCACGAGAAGGTCGTACGGGATTTTCCCAGAATACGTATCGTGGGTGCGGCGATGCCTCCTTTGTCCGATGTTTCTTCCGCTGAACATGACGCTTTCATTGCGACCATCGCCGCTCTCAAGCCCGACATTATCTGGATTGGCCTTGGTTGCCCTAAGCAGGAACTGTTTATGTCACGGCATCTTCCGCTGCTTGAAACCTGCCTGATGTTTGGTGTCGGAGCTGCGTTTGATTTTCATACTGGCAGGCTTCATCCCTGTGCACCATGGATCAAGCGAGCTGGCCTGCACTGGCTGCACCGCCTACTTCAGAACCCACGCAGACTCTGGCGACGCAACCTCTTCATCATTCCCACCTTCCTCTTGCACATCACTCTACAACTCACTGGTTTGCGCCGCTATGCGTCGCCGCCAGCGGTTCCACAGCGCAATATCGAGCCGAATATCAGCTGATCTGTTCACTTCGAACTTATATAGAAAGGACTCTCGATGAACGTACTTACACAACCGCTGACTGAAACATCGTGCGCTGGGAATGATACGGTCTGTCCATGGTGCACTTCAAAAGGAAAGCGCTGCTTCGATGTTCTTCTAGCAAGCTTGTTCCTTGTTCTTTCTGCGCCACTTCAAATTCTGATTTGCACCGTGATTAGGCTCAGTGGTCAGGGACCCGTAATCTTTAGGCAGCTTCGAACAGGCCGCAATGGAAGGCTTTTCACCATCTACAAATACCGCACAATGAAAGACGAACAGGATGGCAATAGTTCTTTCGTTACCCTGGCAAATGATCCACGAATCACAAAGATAGGTGGCATCCTTCGCAAGACAAAACTGGACGAGCTTCCCCAGTTGATTAATATTTTGAGAGGAGAGATGAGTGTTGTCGGGCCAAGGCCTCGCGTGCCTTCACAAGAACGCCAAATATCTTTTATCCGCCCTGGACTGACAGGGATAGCGTCCTTGATGCTCGCTCACGAGGAACGCATTCTCCAGACAGTCCCAGAGGAAGCTCAAGAGCAATATCATGCCGACATTCTGAGTCCGCTAAAACGCCGCTACGATTTGAGATATAGCAAGACAGCTACTCTGAGCCTCGATATCGAGATAATCGTTCGTACAGGATTCAAGGTTTATCTCTCGACAGCAAAGGAAGCAATAGACCCTCAGCCCATCAACTTCAGAGCAATGCAAAGGTGATTTTCTATAGCGGACGTTGCCATTTCTCCAATGACTAGCAGATCTCATCAGTCTCAACCAAGAAGTGTGAAGCCAGAAACGCGCCCGACAATAATTGCTGAGACGTTGCTGCTTGCCTATAGTGCACTCTTGACTTTTGTAATCGTGTTGCTAGGACTGCGCTCGGTAATTTCGATGCTGCGGCATCCGAGACCTCTCGAAGCTCTGGGTGAGCGATTTGGCAGGGTGCGTCCCGATTTAGCTGCGGCAGTAACGAGGCGACGCGTGGTCTGGATACATGCAGTGAGTGTAGGCGAGGTGTTAGCTGCTTCACGGCTTGTGAAGGATTTGAGTAAAGCAATGGGTGAAGGATCAGTGGTAATCGTCTCAACGATAACAAACACAGGCCGAGCACTGGCTCAGCAGAAGTTTGGCCCAGAACATGTCTTTTATGCGCCTATAGACTTCGAATTTTCAATGAGGGCTTATCTGAATGCGTTACAGCCAGCAGCCGTCGTTTTGATTGAGAGCGGTGTGTGGCCACGGATGATGCATGAGTGCGACAAGCGCGGCATCCCCGTAATTGTTGCGAATGCGCGCGTGAGCGACAAAACCTTGAAGCGCGCCATACAGATGCGTGGGCTGTGGTCGCGATGGCTGCGCCGCGCAACGCTATGGCTTGCACAGAGCGAGGAAGATGCACACAAGCTGACAAAGATGGGCGTTCCAAAAGAATTAGTGCAGGTGAGCGGAAATCTGAAGTACGATGTTTGCTCGCCGAGTGATAGCCCCTTATCAAGACTCATTCGTAACGCGGCTGGCATAAGGCCAATCATCGTCGCGGGCAGCACTGCTGAGGCCAATGGTGTTTTTGAGGAATCAATTATTCTCGACGCTTGGCAGAGCGCGGTCGCTGCTAAGTTGGATCCCTTGTTAGTGCTGGCACCGAGGCATCCTGAGAGATTCAAGGTTGTAGAAGCGCTCGTCGACAAGTATTCCTACATGCGGGCCAGCGACTGTAACTCTATCCCACAGGGAAATGAGCGGTTGGACATTATTCTGCTCGATACCATCGGCGATTTGAGTTGCGTCTACTCCGTTGCCGACGTCGCTTTTGTCGGTGGCTCTCTGGTCGATTGCGGTGGACATAATCCGTTGGAGCCTGCGCAGTTTGGCGTCCCCATTCTCATGGGACCCAGCTTCGAGAATTTTCGTGACATCGTCAGAGAAATCAGTCTAGCGGACTCAATTCAGATTGTTGATAATCAGGATGAGTTGGCGAACGGCTTTTTAGCCATGCTCACTAATCAGAACGTGGCCCAGGCTATGGGCAGACGAGCCCGCCAAGCTTTAGAAGACCGGCAAGGAGCGACGGAGCGCACCGTAGATGTGATTTTAGGATTGATGAAACCATCAGTGCCTGAAGGGCATGGCTTTGCCAGTTGATCTGCGGTATCGCATTATGCTCATCGGCCTATGCGATGAAAGTATCGACTATTTGCGTACGGTTCCTAGACCGCCGTTAATATCGAAAGTTAAACAGAAAGAAATGCTCGCCGAGTAATCACGTGTTCTGCCAAGGACAGAATGGAAGCTGATAGACGTCGCCCTTACGCTATGTATACAAAGAACTTCAGGGATAAATACCAGATTGACCTTCCGTCATGAATCCCTATTGCAAAGCTGTAAGCCATTCATCATAAATGACTCATTTCGCTTGGCTGCCCTCAGGGATTCACAGGCATTGCAAACAAGATGGATATAAAGGATTTCCATAGTCTTCCCCACGCCGTTCCTCACACACAAAATAATAAGGATGCGCATCCCGCTTCATCGCTCACTTCTTCGTACATTCTGGGGACTCTTCAGACAAGGCGATAGCTAATCAGACCCTCCTCTTGCCAGAACACACACGACCGAGGTAATTTCGAGCGACAGCCAGACGCTCCAGGGCGGCAACTCTCCGTACGCGCTCCATCTGTGTCTTCATAGCCCCAGTGTGGCAAGCCTTCGCGTGAACATGGAGCGTATGCGCCACTCCACACCGAAGGTGACGCTTGGCACATACGCGCAGGATGTGGGGAATGAGAAGCGCGACGCAGGTAGTACAGTCACCTGATCCTCAAAGGACTATTTTGCCAGGTCGAAGTTAACATGCAAGGTGGCTTTGGAGCTGTCACCAACCCAGAGGTCAAATACACCAGCTTCTAAGACGGTCACTCTCGAACTCGCGCTCCAATAGCTGAGATCGCTGGCTGCTAAATGAAGCGTCACGACCCTGCTCTCATGCGCAGCAAGATGTACCTTCTCAAATGCCTTCAACTCCCGAACGGGACGAGAAGCACTGCCGGCGCGTTGATGTGTGTAAAGCTGAACGGCTTCATCGCCGGCGACCTCTCCTGTGTTTTCGACACGAACGCTTGCCAGCAGGGTTCCATCCTTCTCAAGGATCTTGTTGTTCAACAGCAAATCGCTTAGCGTAAAGGCTGTGTAACTAAGGCCGTAGCCAAAGGGGTACAGCGGAGTAGCATCTTCGTCCCAATATCGACCGCTGGTTTCTTCAGGAATCTGCGTCAAGTTAGCGTTGTAAAACATAGGCTCTTGTCCAACCGAGCGCGGCCAACTCACCGTCAACTTACCGCCTGGGACCGCGTCTCCAAACAACAGATTCGCCACCGCATGGCCCCCTTCCGTCCCGGGATACCAGATGTTGAGGATCGCGGGGACGTGTGCCGCTGCCCATGAAATATTCAACGGTCGGCCCGTCATGAGCAGAAGCACCACCGGCTTCCCTGTCGCGACGGCGGCTTCCAGAAGCTGCTCCTGCCTTCCTGGGAGATCAAGCGTAGCGCGACTGGCGCGTTCCCCGTTCATGTTCTGTTGCTCTCCCAGCACAAGCACCGCAGCATCCGATTGATTGATGAGATCAATCGCATGGTTGAACTCTGCAGTTTGAGCATTTTCTGTAAGCAATGTGCGTTTTGGCTCCGGCGCTTGCTCATCGAAGATGGAAGGCTGTTCGCGATGGATCTCTACGCCTGTAGTGACCAGCACACGCGTGTTCGGAAGCTTCTCGCGTAGGCCCTGTGCGATCGTCACAGTATCTGCGGGGTTGGCATGCAGACTCCACGACCCGAGTGTGTCAATCCCAGAGTCCGCCAGGGGACCGATCACGGCGAGCGTCTTCATCGACCTGCTCAACGGCAGCAAGCTATTTTCGTTGCGCAGGAGCACAGCGCTCTGTTCAGCGGCTTGCCGTGCGCTATCGCGTTGTGCCTTCGACAGCGTTTCCGCCTTAAACTTTTCCAGCGAAACGTAAGGATCCGAGAACAAGCCGAGGCGATACTTCATCTCCAGAATGGGTCGCACGGCCTCATCCAGCTCTGCACCGGAGATGCGCCCGTCAGCCACCAACGGGCCCAATTGTTCCCGATAAAGCGAGCTCGTCATTTCCATATTGACGCCCGCATGGAAGGCCCGCGCAGCAGCGTCGGAGGGATCGGAAGCTAGCCCATGTACCGTAAGGCTTTTCACCGCATCCCAGTCGCTGACTACGAAACCGCGAAAGCCCCATTCCGATCGAAGTACATCATGAAGCAGCCAGCGATTCCCTGTTGCTGGTACACCGTTCAGATCCATGTAAGCCGACATAACGGTCGCCGCCCCGGCATGCACCGCTGCTTTGTAAGGCCGCAGATAAACATTGTTCAGGTCTTGTTCTGAGATTTCGACCGATTCGTAGTCTCGCCCAGCCGGCACCGCGCCGTATCCGGCCAGGTGTTTCACACAGGCGAGGACATGGTCGGGCGCTCCTACATAATCGCCCTGAAAACCGCGCACCTGTGCCACAGCCATTTGCTCACCCAGAAATGGATCTTCGCCGGCGCCCTCCATGATGCGACCCCAGCGCGCGTCCCGTGCAATATCCACCATCGGAGAAAAAGCCCAATTGACTCCCGCCGCACGCGCCTCCCGTGCTGCCATGGACTGCACGTGCTGCTCAAGCGACGGATCCCAGGAAGACGCGAGCGCCAAAGGGATCGGGTTGATCGTCCGGAATCCATGGATCACGTCATAGCCAAAGAGCAGCGGGATGTGATGCGGTGACTCGGTCACCGCGATGCGTTGCAACTCGTTGATGCGCACCGGGTCAGTGAGGAAAAGGAACGACCCCACCTGCCCCTGCCGGGTCAACGTATCAGCTTGCTCCTTGGTAAAGTACTGTCCTGCGGCCTGCTCCATCTGCCCTAACTTTTCTGCGACCGTCATCTTCGCCAATAGATCCGAGGCAAAGCGGTGGACCTCAGCGTCAGTAGGCGGCACTGGCTGTTGTGCCGACAGGCAGAAACAAGTCATCCAAAAGCAGGCAGCGCCCGCCAGTAGAATTCTCCGCGATAAAGCTTGAAACATATTGATCCGTTCCGTCCTCATGTACAGCTTAGAAAAGAAGCTTCAGAGCGAACTGGAGCTGCCGGGGATTGCTGCCAGTCCGCGTTGCGTTGATCGTGCCGTAAGACGAATCGCCAATCTCCGAGTCAGGCTGTCCAAAGTTCGGGGTATTGCTCAGATTGAACGCCTCTGCGCGGAACTGCAGCTTTATGCGTCCGCTAACGGAAAACGTTTTGAAGCCGGAGAAGTTAAGCACACGGTAGGCAGGGCCGTAGAGAAGATTGCGGTGGCTCGGCACATACGTTCCGAAGGTTTGCGATTGGAACGCGGCGGTATTGAACCAACTATCGATACCCTTTACCGGCACGATGGAAGGATTGCCAACAAGCACAGCCCGTTCGCCGCCGCCGGTGACACCTGTGTTCGAGTAAGCAGTTCCATCAACAACGCTGAATGGTATTCCTCCGGAAAGTACGAGGGTCGCATTCGTCTGCCAACCCGCTATGAATTGCCTCGTGATCCCCCTGGCGCTGCGCCCAAAAGGCAGAGAGTAGTTCAGCAGCATCGCAAACCGATTACGGATATTGAGATCCGAGTCCCCATAGTCCTGCTTCGAGATCAGGCTCGGGATAACACCGTTCGACGATTGGCTCGTAGCGTAGTTTGGCACATCATTCAAGCCGTGAGCCCATGTGTAATTCGCATTTAAACCAAGATCTTTGGTGAACCGATGGGACAGCGTAGCCTGCAGGGCGCTGTAGTTCGAGTACCCTTCACTCACGAGCAAATTTGCCGTGGTAAGCGTGGGATACAAGCTATAGAAGGGGAGACGCGACGTGTAACACGCGATGTTTGGCCCCGTTACACCAGCCGGGCAAGCGGTACTTGGGTTGGTCAGATTCAGGTTCGGGTTGAGACTCAAATGTTTACCGATTTCACCCACGTAGGACAAAGTAAAGGTGCTGTTCTTTGCCAGAGTTTGCTGTAGCGTCAAGTTGAATTGCTCGATGTAGGTCGAACGGTAGTGTGTGTCGATGCCAGCCAGCGTAAAGCCTGCTGCTGCAGTGGCATTCAGATTATCTGGAGCCTGAACCACGGGAATCGGAATGCCCTGTGCAATCGAGGACGTGAACGGAAGAGAACGGTAATTGTAGGTATACGGTGCATTGCCGAGCGCCGTTTTCGCCCCAGGGGTAACGGGAATATAAGTGAGTCCGAAACCGCCACGAATTACCGTGGTCGGTTCGAGAGCAGCAGCAAACCCGATGCGTGGTGCGATGTTGCTATAGTCAGTACGCACACCTGCGCTGGACGAGACACCGTTCACGCCCGCTATCAGCAGCTTTCCAGTGGATGGGTCAAAGTTTGAAAGGTGGTTATGCGCGTCCGTCAGGGGAGTAAACACGTCATAGCGAACTCCAAGATTCAGCGTCAACTTAGGGAAAAGTCGCCAATCGTCCTGCAGATAGCCGCTCGGTTCCCAGACCCGGAAAGCAGGCACCACGATCTGGTTAGAACGTTGTCCTATCCAGACTGCTCCGCGAAGCAGGCAACCTAGAGGTGCGCATGAGGTCGTGCCAAACAGACCGCCGCTTGTTGACGTATGCGTGTTGAACTGTAGGTAGCCCGCGGGATACGTACTTTGCTCGCTGGTCGCGTGTCGGCGAATCAGCGCAGCCCCAATTTTGATGCTTTGCTTTCCGTGGTTCCACGTGAGTTGCGTGGCCGCCTGATAGGTGTTGTCCGTATCGCGCAGCGGCAGGTAAATACCGTCGCCAACGGATGCATAACCAATGGGAGACATGGTCGTAAGCGCCGACGTGATCGAGGTACCGAGGTTAGCGCCCTTCACACCGAACTGCGAGGAGAGGTCTTCTCCATAGTTCAGCGGAAAGGACGCGTTGTTGATGTACGTATATCCTCCCTTGAACTCGCCCAACAGGTTCGGGGTAAAAACACGCAGGTAGTTCAGCTGAACGTTCTCTGCCCGCTGCCCCGACGAACCGGCGAATGCGAACGGGTTGCCACCTGGCGCAACGCCATTGACCACAGGCAGTTCGCCGGGTACGGAGGTGTCCGCCTCGTTGATGGTGTAGCGTGCAAAGAAGCGATGCCCCTTTGGGAAGGCATAATCGAGACGGACATCGCCCGTTTGCGTGATCTGATAGGTATTCGGGCTGTAGGTAAAGTTGTTCGCCGTGCCGCCGGTGCCCGTGCCTGGACGATTTGGAGCAGGGTAGAGTTTGAAGTAAGCGAGGCCGACCGGATCGATATCGGTAGAAGCCACACTAGTGTGACCAATATCCGAGAAGTTGCCTATGTTCTGTTCTTCAAACAGCGTAGGTACTGTCGATGTGTGCGTCACGCCAGCCACCCGACGGAAGCCTTCGTAATCCGCAAAGTAAAACAGCTTGTTCTGAAGGACGGGCCCTCCAATGGATGCACCATACTGGTTTTGGCGCAAGCGAGTATGCGTCAGGGCGAAGTAATCTGTCGCATCGAAGATGTCATTGCGGAAAAACTCGTATACCGTGCCGTGCATCGTGTTCGTCCCGGACTTGGTGATGATATTGATCTGCGCACCCGCCGCGCGTCCCACCTCCGCGGTGTAGAGATTGGTGGAAACGCGAAACTCCGCAACCGCGTCGACAGAGGGACGCACACCGATCGTGCCGATAATGCGTTCGTTATTGTCCAGCCCGTCGATGAGTTGGTTGTTCGTGCTTTCCGGTTGCCCGTTCACCGAAACGGAGGAAGTCAGGCGTCGATCGTCAGGCCGCTGACCGCTGCTCAGCGCATCCGGTGGCCCTTCATTGGCGCCGGCAACGAGCTGTGCCAACTCCATAAAGTTGCGACCATTCAAAGGAAGGTCTTCTACCTGCCTATCCGTGACCACAGTGCCGAGTACGGAGCTGTCTGTCTGTATGTCCGGTGCTGCACTGCCCACTTCAACCGTCTCGGTGGCGCCTATGGCCAGAGTTGCGTCAACGCGCGTGCGGTCGCCCTGCGAGAGCGCGAGGTCCGGGACGGTATACGTCTCAAATCCGGGACTCGTGATCATCACGCTGTAACGGCCGATCGGCAGAGCATTGAAGTTGTACTCCCCTGCCCCATTTGTTTTTGTCGTGTGGCCTACCCCCGTATCCACGTTCTTAACCGTGACAACTGCATTCGGAACGACGGCTTTGGTACTGTCCACCACACTCCCCAGGACATCCGCTGATTCCACCTGGGCGAAGGACTTCGCGCTGGAAATAGCCAGGCATAGAACGCAAAGAGCGTGGAGCAGAATACGGAAAACGCGTTGCTGCATGGCATATCGCGGGTCGCTTCCGGATAGGCGGTTGGTGCAGTGGTGCAATTTCATCTTGGGTTTCTCCAGACTTCGGACCGGCAAAAACAGAACATGGAAGCCGCGAGCAACTCTAGAGAGTGCGAGTCATATTTGTAAAATGCAATATTCCGATGCTTTGTATCCGATTTACTTATCACCAGCTCCCTGGGCAAAAGCAGGCATCGGAACAAGCAAAAGGTTTCCCGGAAGCGTCGCATCGGCACCCAATTCCGCACCGGCACTGCATGTTGCGTGTACCGTCATCTCTATGCAAAAGCCTTCTGGCTTGGCCAGCAGAGGTAACGCCGCTGTACGGGCTCCGCTCAGCGTCAACGCGGTCAGAGTACCGCTTGTGCTTACCGCGAGAGCTTGCCCGTTGCCCACATTGCGAATCTCGTATTTACCAGTTGCCAACCGCGTGATGCTCCATAGCTGTCGCGCAACGCCGAGGGGCTTCTCGAGCGTGAGCGCAGTTACGCCGACCTTTGCCTCCAGTGCAAGTGGCCCGGTCCCCGAAGAAACGTCAAGTTGATAGGTCCCCTCCGCAACCGTCGCGCGTGGGATTCCCCACGTAAACGTCACGATCGAACGACCTGGAAGAGTATAGGTCAGCGCCGCTGTTCCTGCTCTGAGGTTCACTTCCGCCGGCAAGGGGACGGTATTCAAGGCAATCAGCACAAAGGTGCCATCTATGTTCTCAAACGCCTCTGCGAGTAACGGGCCTTCGCCGGGGACATGCGATCCAACATGCGCAGCGATGTGCACAGCTCCTGGATGCACAAACGGAGCCGCATGCGCCAGCACATAGTAGCTCGCGGTGCGTCGTAGCGTGGTGTCGGAGCCGTGCTTGTCCACCATGATCAACGCCGTGCATTGGGAACATCCGCCGTTGTGCGGCCCGCCGTTGCCGTTCAGTACGACATTCCAGAGCATCACGCTGCGGGCGCCGTTCAGAGGAACGCCCAGTAAGAGATGCCTGCCCTGCCAGAGGAACGTTTCCGCGAACGACGACGAGTTGATAGCAGAGCACTCCGTAAACCAGAGCGAAGTGCGCGTATGCGTTTGCAGAAACACGGCCTGCGCGCTTTCTGAGCCCTGATAACAGTGGAAACTGATCCCAGAAAACAACTCTGGCGCACCAGCCGGAGTTGTGCGCGAGGTT
>Ga0302305_1001439_pt1 | contig 13725 bp, 6 predicted proteins | sample III_Palsa_E2_3_FD_198764 | JGI IMG/M metagenome (GOLD analysis project Ga0302305, IMG submission 198764) | Peat permafrost microbial communities from Stordalen Mire near Abisko, Sweden - III_Palsa_E2_3 | ecosystem: Environmental > Terrestrial > Soil > Palsa > Peat permafrost | place: Sweden... | reverse complement strand
CACCTTTGATGGATCTTTCCGCGCCATGCTCTTTGGGCAGTTCCCCCTCTGGTATGCACTTTGAATCCGCGCGAAGAGTGGTATTTCTCGAGGAAAAACCACGAATTGCCTTGTATCTTTGGTGTACATCTGAGGGAGAACTGCTTTAATCAGGCAAGTCGAGCCTGCGGGCTTGATGGCAGGTACAGATCATGCTTCCCTTGCTCCATTCTCGAATGTTCCTTGCTACGTTATTGGCTGCGTCTGGAATTCTTGTATGCGGTCTGGCGGGGTGCGGCGGCTCCAGCGATATGATTGCGCCGGTGGTACTGACGGTCTCTCTCAGCAACGCCACGATTGATCTTGCGCAAGGGGGAACTGCGCTGGCGCCTGTGATCGTCAACGCTCCGACAGAAGCCGTTACCTTTACCATCACGGGTCTGCCGGCCGGCGTATCGCAAGTCTACAAAGAGTCGGAATCCAATCCCTCCGGACTTCTCACTCTGACCGCGAATACCGCTGCGCCAATCGGCTCCTACAAGCCCACCATTGTCGTGGGGTCATCGGGTCAGACCGCGTCATTTGCGTTTACCTTGGTGGTTACCGCTCCGGCCCCGGTGGCCAATGCCGTGAATGCCGGTTCTCTGAGATTTGTCGCGCGGCCTTAGTTCACATCATCCGCGATATAGACCTGGACCGGCTCCGTAACCAGCAGCGGGTCGACGATCAGAACCGTCCTCACTTCGCCGCCCACCAACGGAAAGGCCGCCGATGTATAGATCGTCGGTACGTTGTCAGCCAGTGTCGTTCCGGTTGGCGCAATGACCATGTAGAGCGTCGAGGAGGGAATTGTTACATATCCCGAGGTCGCTCCCACCGCGAGACCGGTAATGACTGGCTTGGCCGTCGCAAACACCGTATTTGAGGTGCCAGCGAGAAAGTACACATCGACGGCTCCAGTAGAGGGAGCCTGATTCAGCAACCGAAACTCCGAGTGTCCACTCGGCGCCGGTGTCGCCTGATCTTCGAGCACGGTGACTTCAAAGGTCGAGCTAAGATCGGAAATTAAGGCAGACTGACTGGTCCCGGCAAGCAGGGAAGTGTTCGAACTGACTAAAGCCTTGGTGCTGGTGGTCGCAGTCACCTTCACCACCGCATTGTTGGTGGGGGTAAGGCTGGCATAGTCGGTGATGCTTCCCTGGCCAAGATTCCCGGCAAGGATCGCGCTGCCCACATAAAAATTGAGCGACGGAGCATTGTAAGAGGCGTCAATGATTCGAAGCAGGCTCACCCCGGACGATCCCGAGATGGTCTGGCAGCCGGAGAGAACGAGCGATAAAGCCAGGCTCAGGATCGAGACCAGCGCCAGCATTGGCAGCGACATCTTTGCAGTTCGCCGGCAAACCATCATCCGTGTCGCTCCAGATCTCGGTTTCAAGCCGAAAATCTGCTCGCAAATCTTTAAGGGAACATCAGTGAACTGCTTCGCCATGGGCTCCTGACGCCAATGCCTGAACTTGCATCCGATTCCGAGTCGTTGGATCCAGCGTCGGGCTGCTCCAGCCAGTTTACGGCTTATCCCGATCCTTGTCGCCCAAGCGCAACAACAGGAACCATTTCCCGCACCGCTTGGATCAGCATCCGCCAAACCCCAACGGTTCGAGCATGCCCCGCTAACTTGCCAACCCTCTAACTGGCTGATAAGTACAAAAACCGCACCAGAAACAGCGCTGCAAGCAGATAGAGCAGCCAATCCTTCTTGCTCAATTTTCCGGCAGCCAGATGCAACACCGCCCAGGCAATAATCCCAAATCCCAACCCGTTTGCAATCGAATAGGTCAGCGGAATCAGAATCACCGTCAGGAATGCCGGCACTGCAATCAGTGGTTCAGTCCAACGTATCTCGGTGACGGTAGTCAGCATCATGGAGCCAACCAGAATCAGTGCCGGAGCAGTCGCTGCCGGCGGCACAATCCCGATAAACGGCGCGGCCACCATTGCCACCAGGAACAGCAGCCCGGTCACGATCGCGGTAATCCCGCTGCGGCCGCCGGCCGCAACGCCGGCGGTCGACTCGACGTAGCTGGTCACAGTGGACGTTCCGGTCAGTGATCCCGCAACCGTAGCCGCGGCGTCGGCAAACAAGATCCGGTTCAGCCGCGGAATCGAGTGATCCTGGGCAAGCAATCCCGCGCGCTTTGTCACCGCGACCAGAGTGCCGAGGTTGTCGAAGAGGTCCACGAAGAAGAAGACAAAAACTATCTCCAGCAATCCCACACGAAAAGCTCCCGGAATGTCGAGCTTGAACGCGGTAGCGGTCAGGCTCGACACGCCGCCTTCAGCGCGGGTCCAGTGGGTTAATCCTAGCGCCCACGCGGCCGCAGTGACCGTCAGCACGCCAATCAGAATCGATCCCTTGACCTTCCATATCTCAAGAGCCACCATCAATCCAAGGCCAAGCAGAGAAAGCGCTGTCGTAGGGTCTTTGATGTTTCCCAGTTGCACCAGCGTCTCCGGGCTCTTTACAACAAGGCCCGCTTTGGTCAGGCCGATAAACGCGATAAAGAGTCCTATGCCGCAAGCCACCGCCGCGTACAGCTCCTGCGGAATGGAGCGCAGGATCAACTGCCGAATCCCAAACGCGGTGAGCAGCAAGAAAAGCACTCCTGAAAGAAACACAGCTCCCAGCGCAGTATGCCACGGGATATGCATCTTTATGCAAACCGTATAGGTGAAGTAGGCGTTCAGCCCCATACCCGGCGCGAGCGCGATGGGATACCGAGCCACCACCCCCATCAGGATCGATCCCAGCGCCGCCGAAAGGCAGGTAGCTGCAGTCACCGCCGGCAGAGGCATGCCGGTCTGCGACAGGATCGCCGGGTTCACCAGCACGATATAAGCCATGGTCAGGAAGGTAGTCACCCCGGCCAGGGTTTCCGTTCGCCAGTTGGTTCCCAGACGAGAAAACTCAAAATAGCGCTCAAGAGATTTCAACATGGATAAGGCAAGCAAAACACAACCCCGCCAAATCCCCAAGGAATTTCGCCCAGAGGTGTTCGCTATTCGCTGGGACGCCTTCTATCCCCACTCTCAACTTTGCGGACAAAGAAAGAGGGCGCTGCGGTAGATCATCCCGCAGCGCCCTCGGTTGAGGATCAGCCTAGAACACGAACTTCGCTCCAAGCTGCAGCACGCGTGGAGACCAATCGCCGGTGACCTGGCCGTAGTTGCCACCGGTCGAGTAGCCTGCGTTGACGGAGCTGAACTCCGTGTGATTGAACGTGTTGTAGGATTCGGCGCGGAACTCGAAGTGAGCTCGCTCCGTAACCGCGAACGATTTGTAGAGCGAGGTTGTGAAGTTGACGCGGCCGGGACCGATGAAGCTATCCCTTCTGCCGTCACCAAAGCCGAGGTTCTCCCCACCCGCGTAACCGGGGGTTGGCGGAGCCTGCGGATCTACGGTGGCGCCGCCGTCGGCGACGGTGCCAAACCAATCGTTCACAGTCCTGTGATAGTGGATGGGAGCCACTATGTCGGAGCGGTTGGTGTAGCCGCCTCCCAGGCCGATGGAGTCGTTCTCGCCGCCAAATCCCGAAGCGAGGGGTTCGCCGGTTTCGGCGACAAAGGTGCCCGACACTTCCCATCCCCCAAGCGTGGAGTGAAGCAGGCCGCCGCTCTTGTTGAAGATTGGCAATTTGTAGACGTAGTTGGCTTGCAGAATATGACGACGGTCATAGCCGCTGCCCGCCTTGTCGTACTTCAGATTCCACGGGTTACTGACCGTCGAAAGATCGGTGTCGGTCAGATCGATGTTGTGCGAGTAGGTGTAGTCCAGCTCGCCGCTCAGGCCCCATCTGTTCTGCACGCGCAGACCTGTCTGGAAGCCGTTGTAGGTGTTGTTGGTGGTGTTCTCTTCCTGGGTGATGCCGCCATATCCCTGGTAAGTGCGGAGTTCGTTGCTGCCGGCAGGATAGATCGACCCGGGCAGGCCCGTTGAGGCCGATTCCGCCCTCAGGTTGTAGGGGGTGTTGGTCGGGAAGTTGTTGATCGGGCGATCGATATTCTGATGCCAAGCGAGGTTGCCGACATACTGAATGACCCAGATGATCGAAGGCCGCAGTTCGTGCTGGATCCCCAAGCTGTATTGGGCAGTCGCAGGAGCTTTGTAAGTCGTATCGAGACTCGTGAGGCTGGCCGGCAGGACCGGCAGATTGGTCACGCTCAGGCAGTTCGCCGGATTGGCCGTCGAAGCTGTCGATTCCCATGAGCAATGCGGGTTGCTGTAGTAAACGCTGCCTACGCTTGGCGTGTACTCGAAAGGCAGGTTGCTGTTGGCGACGCCGTAAATGTCGTTGCCCTGCAGGCGCTCATAGAAGGTGCCAAAACCGCCGCGAAGGATGGTTTTGCCAGCTCCAGTGAGATCGTACGAGAACCCGACCCGAGGCTGCAGAGTGTTGTAGTCGTTATTGACCACGCCGTGCGGGATACCATTCTGGCCCGGAATGACCATGCCGTTCAGATAGTACGAAGCTCCGCCGAAGCCGACAGGTGTTTCGACACCAACGCTGGTGGGATCAATCGCACCAGGCGTCGTTGTCGACCAGATGGGAGGCGTGTTGATGTACTGGCCCGGTTCGAAATTAGCCAACTGATTGTTGCGCTCCCAGGCATGCGGCAGGGCATCGTAGCGCAGTCCTAGTTGCAGGCTGAACCGTGGACTGACCTTCCAGTTGTCGTTCGCATAAACCGACGGGGTCTGGTTGACATAGTGCCGAATCGACATCGATTGTGGCTGAGAGAAGCCGGTCGAGAGACCAATTACCATGCTGATCCACGGGTCGCCGGAGTCGCCTCCAGCGCCAGTTCCGGTCTGGTTCTGGCTGAAGCCGAAGTCGCCCGCCGCATCTGCCTGCAATTGCTGGTTCTTCGTGTAGCGGTTGTAGCTGAAGCCGAACTTCATGGCATGCTTGCCCTTGGTATACGAAAGATCCACCCTGGGCTCATAGTCTTCAGCCGCGTTATGCCACGCGCCGTAACCGGTCTCTTCTCCGATTCCAAATCCGTTGCCATTCAGTCCGCTGATGCCGGAATATTGGTCGGAACCGCTGTTGGTGAAGAAGTTGTTGGTCGTCCACCCACTCGGGGTCAGGACGTTTGGTGAATTGGTGATGTTGATGATATTGCCGTCGTAATTAAACGATGCTTCGACGAGCATGCTCGGGGAAATCTCGCCGCTCAACTTGATTGCCGCGCTGTTCGACGGGTTGTTCTCGACGCTGCTCACTGTCTGGTAGGTCTCGTAGTTCCAACCCAGGTCGGCGTCGGCATATCCGGTGGCCTGGGAGTCGTGCAGGTAATGACCAAGGATTTGCCACTTGTCGTTGATCTTGTGATCGATGCGGACGACCTCTTCGGTCACCGTGGTTGGCGTCGCCTCGGATGTCACCGCGTAACCGGTCGACGTTGAGGGATGCGGAATCAACGACGATTGGAGATACAGAATCGCGTTGGGGTCAAACAGCGACGAAGGTATGATTTGTCCGCCATTTGGTCCCGTCGGGAAGGGGCTGCCCGGAGTAAGTCCGGCTGCTGCCAGTTTTGCCTGGAACGCCGGGTCGGGCACCTGCGTCGCAGTCGGCACGGTCAACACCTGGTTTGGCGTATACAAGGGAGCGACGTAGTCGAGATCAGTTCCCGCCACTGGGCGGTCGGCATCTGGAATGGTGGGGTTGGTCGATGGTGAGCTGGCCTGGATGATCTTGCGCCACTCCATGTTGTAGAAGAAGAATGTCTTCTGCTTGTTGGTGTTGTACACCTTCGGAATGAAGAGGGGACCGCCGCCGTTGAAGCCGAAGATGTTCTGGCGCAGCTTGGGAACCGGTGTGTAGTTGGCGTCGCAGGTCGGATCGCAGCTACGGTTGTACTTGTTGAAGAAGTCGTTCGCGTCCAGATCGTCGTTGCGGAAGAACTCCCAGGCTTCGCCGTGATACTTCTGCGTGCCGCTCTTCAGCGCGAGGCTGAATGTTGCGCCGGACGAGATACCGTAATCCGGCGGATAGTTGCTGGCAAGCACCTGAAACTGTGCGATTGAGTCCATCGAGGGCATGACGCTCATACCGCCAGCGCCTCCGCGGTCATCGGCCTCTGCTCCGTCCAGCAGCCAGATGTTGTGGCTCTCACGCAGGCCGTTCACACTGATGCTCGCGCTCGATGCGGATGCGCTCGGTGGGTTGTTGTCTGGAAGGTTCGAGCTGACGCCCAGGCCCAGAGCAGCGAGGGCGGTAAAGTTACGATTTTCTGTCGCAATTTCAGTGACCTGCTCACCACTGATCAAGGTGCTGACTTCGTTCGTCTCTGCCTGTACCTGCAGCGCATCTGCGGTCACATCCACATTGACTGTCTCCGCGCCGATCGTCAGCTTGATATCTTCGGCAAGCGTCTGAGAGATATTCAGCGTGATTCCGGTAGCTGTGAAGCTCTCGAACCCTTTGGCTGCGGCCTTCAGGGTGTAGGTGCCGACGTTCAAGCTGCCGAACACGTAGCCGCCGGTTGCGTTGCTGAGCGCGTTGTAAACGTAGCCTGTTTCATTCTGTTTGAGTGTCAGAGCCGCACCGGGCACAACAGCTCCGGTCTGATCCGTGACAGTGCCGACTATCTCTGAGTTTTGTTGCGCCATTGCTGCGACGCAAGCAAACACTAAGATGACTGGCACGAGGATAAGTCTCCATTTCGTCTGGGTCATTTGACCTTCCTTTTGAGTTGGATTTCTCTTGTTTGTTTTTTCATGTCACCAAACCTTTCAGGTGTCTTTGTTTGCTTGCCTTACCGCGTGCTATGCGCTTCGACCCTTGTTCTGGCAGGACGCCGTTAAGATTTGGAACGCGCGCATGTGCTGTGTCGATCGCGCAGCACTTCGTAAGTCCCGTGAGTGTCAGGGAGTCTCAATAGTTTCTTGCCTCCATCCCGGTAATTGAGCTATCGATATTGCACCCTCCAGGCCGGCAAGCCTAATTTGGGCATAACTCCGCGATCGCTGTCCTGCGAAGTATCATCGATCCAAAGGTGCTTAGTGAATCGATTTACTTCGATCAGCGCAAACAGGCACCTGCCGCAATGCCTTGCTTGGAGGCAGAAGTGTCCGCTAACAAATGGTTGAGATGGCGATTAGGCCCGGTCTGTTACTCCAGTTTCATTCGGGAGGGTCAGTTGGCTGTCCTCCGCGGGTTTCAATCGATCGTTTCGTTTACGTCCAATCGGTCTTAACTCGCACTTACCCGATTTCCTCTGCACGCGGAGACCATGCTCATCGGCTGCAATCAAACGTTTAACCGGAGGCAGCCTGAGATGGAGTCTTCTCCGCCGCAAAGGATTAAAACTGGTTGCGAGAACAGTTGTCAAGCTCCACAAAGGTGGTAACGATACCTACTAAGATTCAGCGAGATTCAGGCACCAAGAAATCCAATGCTGGGGCAACAAGGAATTTACTTCCGTCTTTAACTCATGGCCGCAACGAGACTCCTGCACCTGTATAGTTCACCGTTTTCTCTGAGGCTGGGCTGGGTGCGATTCCACTTCCATGCCCCCGCCCGACGACCACAACGCGAAAGCTCCGCTTCTCCAGCATTCCGGGAAAGCTACCTTTCCGCGCCCCGATGTTCAGCGTATGCGCCGCGTCATTCCAATGCATCGGGATGGTCGCATGGGCGCCCTTTTCGTAGTTGTAGTTGTCGTTCTCATCTTCATATAAGGTGAAGTCCCCGTCCGCGCCGGGATACACGCGCAATTCAATCGGATCTTCCGGCTTTTCTGTAGTCCACTCCATCGCCGGACCAAGCGGCAAAATCGATCCCGCACGGACATAGAGCGGCAGCTTGTCCAGCGGCGCTGCGGACTGCAGCGTCTGCTCGCCCTCGACGCGCTCACCGGTCCAGAAGTCATACCAAGTGGCCTTTGGCAGATAGACTGACCGGCTTGTTGCCCCCTGTACATCGACCGGATTCACCAGGATTGAAGGCCCAAACATAAACTCATCGCCGGTGTTCTGCGCGCGCACATCCGTTCGCCAATCCATCACCAGCGGACGCATGATCGTGTAGCGCTCATTCGTCACGCGCCACGCCTCGGAATAGATGTACGGCATCAGCCGGTACCGCAGCGTGTCGAAGTCCAGAAGGATCTTCTGGTTCTCTGGCCCATAGGACCACAGTTCGTTCTCGCTTGGATTGCGGGTCCCATGCACCCGGAAGATCGGGGAGAAGGAGCCGAACTGAAACCACCGCACAAAGAGTTCGCGGAACTTTGGATCATTCAGGTCTCCGCCCGAGATGAACCCGCCGATGTCGGTAGTCCAATATGGCATTCCCGAGATCGCATAGTTCAATCCCGCAGAGATCTGCCGCTGAAACGTGACAAAATCCGACAGCACGTCTCCAGACCAGGCCGTCACGCCATTGCGCTGCGAACCCGCATATGCCGATCGCGACAGAATGAAGACTCGCTTCTGATCTGAGGCTGCCCGCTGCCCATCGGCAACCCCGGCAGTGTGAAAGTTGGGATAGATGTTCGCGTAGCGTGCGCCGCTGCCCAAGTGGAGTTGATGATCCAACAGAATATTGTCTTCACGGCCCTCTGTCTCCGGCTCATCGGTATCCAGCCACCATGCGTCTACGCCATCCTTAGCTCCATTCTTGAAGAGAGCTGTGTTGGCGTTGTCCCAGTAATATTTCCGCGCTTCTGGATTGGTTGGGTCATACAGCGCCTGGCCCACCGGATGAAAACCACCCACCGTCGTCTTGGCGATGAACCAGCCATTGTTATCCATCGTCTCGTATTCCCTCGATCCGGGACGGAAGTACGGCCATATCGAAACCATCAGATGAAAATGCTCGTCGTGCAGTGTGTCGATCAGCTTCCCTGGATCGGGATAGTTTGGGTTCCACTTCATCTCGCCCATCGTTACCCACCAGAACCAGTCCTGCACAATGTTGTCGACGGGAATATGCAGTGTGCGATACTTGGCCGCAACGTCCTCCAGCTCCTTTTGCGACTGGTATTTGTTCTTGCACTGCCAGAACCCGTAGGCCCACCGGCCAAACATCGGCGCGTCGCCGGTGAGCTCTCGATAATGAGCTATAACCTGATCCGGCTCCGGCCCGGCGAGGAAGTAGTAGTCGATTTTGTCCGCGACCTCAGCGCTTAGATACAGCATGTGGACAAATCGGTTGTTCACCCGTGACCGCGACGGATTGTTCCAGAAGATCCCGTAGCCATTGCTCGAAACCAGCAGGGGAATGGCAATATTCGTATTCTCCTGCGAAAGATCGACCGTCTCGCCGCGGTAGTTCCACACTCCCGCCTGGTGCTGGCCAAGGCCATACAAGCCTTCCTTTGAGCCGTAAATGGCGAAAAAGACCTCGGCATGATTGGTCTTCTCTCCATTCACCTCCGCGGGATGGAGCTGGCGATAACTGTCCGTAGTAAGCCGTTGCCCAGCCAGCGTCTCGTAGGCCAGCGCTCCGGTGCTGCGCTCGATGACTGCCTTGACCTGGGCCGTAGTCAACGTAATGGTCTTCTCATTTGATTCGACAGTGAACTGGGCAGGCGGCCAGTCGCGCTTCGTCAGCACTCCATCGGAAGGGTGTTCCGGCGCGGCCGTCTCCGGCCCATACGTGACATGCAGTATCGCCGGCGCCGTCACTTGAATGCGCAGCACTCCCGCTGCCTGATGCACCTCAAGGCCATCCGTGATCTGGGTGAAGCTGGTTACCGGATTCGGCGGATTCCACTGGGCGTTTCCAGTGCAAGCGGCAGAAAGCAGAATTGCCGAGAGAGCGACGAGGCCAATTCGACCGGAAACACGACTTCGCTGCAGATTCATTTGGACCACTCCTGAACCCTTGAATGGGCGCCTCGAAACTATAGCTAAATTGATTTAGTTGAAGCAATAGCAATTGGCAGGAAGACCAAGCGACGAAATTGCTCTGTCGCTCTTCAATTTCACTCGGTGATATGCGATACCGGGGAACAAACGGCCGTTCACACATCGTTAACAGGCTCCGGCTAGCATTTGAAGCAACAGGGTAAAGAGTCGCAGGCTTGCCCGCAAAGCTCTCTTAGGCGGCTGCGTAGTTGCCCCGGTCGGAGTCCTTCCTAGTTGAAATCCTTGCTCACGGCGCACATCTGCGCGCATCGAATCCAAATCTCCTTCGCGATCGCGATCACTTTACTATCGGTGGCCTTTGGGTGCGCCAATTTGAGCGCGCAGCAATCCCCGGACAGCGTGTGTCCGCGTCCGCAGCCAGGCAGTATCGTCGAAGAGCCGGAGGACTTGCGCAGCCACAACGGCGTTCTTGAAGCGGATTTAACCGCGAGGAACGTAGCCCAGCCGGATGGCTCGGTTCGCTTTTGTTTTACCGATGGCGAAGGCAGGGAATCTCCCAATCTCCGCGTCAGTCCCGGAGACCTTGTCATTCTTCATCTGAAGAACGAGCTCAAGGATTTGCCTCCAGCTGCGAATGTCGGCACAGCACAACCGGAACAAAGCCACCAGCACACGCACGCTCACGCCGGTGATTCGTCAGCAAATGGAGCCGACAGTCCATGCAGCAGCGGCGTAATGAACTCCGTCTCCACCAACCTCCACTTTCACGGGCTCACCATTCCGCCAGTCTGCCATCAGGACGAAGTTCTGAAGACCTCTGTCCAACCAGGTGACGCACCTTTCGAATACCGGTTTCGCATCCCCGACGACGAGCCACCCGGCCTCTACTGGTACCATCCGCACATCCACGGTTTCAGCAAAGTGCCTATTCTTGGAGGCGCGTCCGGAGCGCTGATCGTTGAAGGTATTGAACGCGCCAAGAAGACCGTGGCGGGCCTGCCCGAGCGAGTCTTCATCATTCGCGACCAGGACCTCATCAATCCAAGCGCTCCTCCTTCGAAGTCAGAACCTGTCGTACCCAAGTTCCTCATCGATCGCGACGGCGATGCTGCGAACACCGGGACCGGTTTCGGCAAGCCCGCCAAAGATCTTTCGATCAATTACGTCCCTGTCCCTTACCCGGACTACCCGCCGGCGGTCATCCAGATGAGGCCTGGCGAGCGCCAGCTGTGGCGCGTCCTGAACGCCTCCGCGATCACCTACCTCAACCTGGCTGTCCTCTTCAACCGCGTTCCTCAGGCTATGGAACTCGTCGCCATGGATGGCGTGCCCATGACCCACTGCGACCCTTCTGGTGAATCTACCGACCCGCAAACGCACCTCGTCGTGCCTCCTGGCGCGCGAGTCGAGTTCATCGTCACGGGCCCATCGGCAGGTCAGGATGCTCTGCTCGTCACCCGCACAGTAGACACAGGCCCCGGCGGCGAAAACGACCCCAATCGTGCCCTGGCCACAATCACTGCTTCGCAGCATGCCCCCGAGCCCCGCTCCACTCTGCAAGCCCAGCCGCAGCCTCTACCCATAGCTACCGAAAAGTGGTTAGGCGATGTGGCCCCGGTTCGCGTCCGCCGGCTGTACTTCTCAGAAAAACTGGCGGTTCCGGACGACCCCACCAGCGCTGTTGAGTTCTATCTCACTGTCGATGGTCAGGAACCGAAGATGTTCGACATGAATTCAGGTGTTCCGGAGATCGTTGCGCAGCAAGGAACTGTAGAAGATTGGATCATCGAAAACCGATCCAGCGAACTGCATGCCTTTCACATTCATCAACTGCATTTCCTCCTGCTCGATTACATGGGCAAGCCGGTTCATGAGGAATTTTTGCGCGATACCGTGAACGTGCCCTATTTCAACGGACGAGCGCTCGCTTACCCCAGCATTCGCCTCCGCATGGACTTTCGCGACCCCAACACGGTCGGGACCTTCGTTTACCATTGCCATCTCCTCGAACACGAAGACAAAGGCATGATGGGCTCGATCCGCGTCGATCCAGCGGCGCATCCGTCAGGTCAAAATACGGCGTTGTCGGGCGCTCCGAAAAACGCTTCTGCAGAAGGCAAAACGACTAAAGATAGGCGTTAGTAGATCGGTTTGTCAAGGCGACGCCATTATGGACTATATCGCTCTCGTTTCGACAATATATTCACCAGTTATTCAAACAATAAGTATTCCAAAGTAATGTGCGGCCGCTATATCTCATCAAGTTGGATTTACAAATCCAACTTTGGAGGGAGTTGTATGACCTTGAAACACACCGCGACCGCAGCCATGCAAATCGCACGCAAGGGTTTAGTATCGGCCGCGATTTTTCAGTTGGCGATCGGCAACGGTTTCGCCGCCGCCAATACCGAGTCTCAGAAGTCACGCGATAACGAAACCGCTACACCCATCAAGCACGTCATTGTAATCATTGGCGAAAACCGCAGCTTCGACCACGTCTTCGCCACCTATGTTCCGAAAAAGGGAGAAAAAGTCTGGAACCTTCTTTCCGAAGGAATTGTGAACGCCGACGGAACGCCTGGCCCCAACTTCTCCAAGGCCGAGCAGAGCGCAGCTACGGATACAGCGTCCGACGCATACCTCCTCGATCCAGCCAAGTCCTCTTTTCAGGGATCCGTGCTCCCCGCTCCGCTCGTTGGCGGCCCGACAGACTCCTATGTCAAGAACGATAGCCTCACGCTGGCCCAACAGTCTGAAAACGGCCTTCCAGACGACTACTACGCGTACCTTGTAACAGGTGGCACGGGTCAGACCTCGAAAACTCCCGACCAGCGCATTAAGAACGTCGACTCTCTTCCCGCCGGTCCCTTCCAGATCACGAATGGCGACACCTTCACCTATAACGACTACGCTGCCAGCCCCGTCCATCGCTTCTACCAGATGTGGCAGCAGCTCGATTGCAGCATCAGCCACGCCACCAAAGAGAATCCTTCCGGTTGCGATGCCAAGCTGTTCCCCTGGGTGGAAGTGACTGTGGGCGCCGGCACTAACGGCCTTACACAGCCCGCCAGCTTCAGCACCGAGTATTCGCCTACAGCAACGACCACTGGAGAAGGCTCCACCTCCATGGCCTTCTACAACGTTCAGAACGGCGATGCTCCTTACTTCAAGCATCTCGCCGACACCTATGCCATGAGCGACAATTTCCACCAGTCTGTCGATGGCGGAACGGGCGCCAATCACATCATGTTCGGCCACGCCGACGCGATCTGGTTCAGCGACGGCAAAGGCAACGCCGCAGTTCCTCCTCATAACGTCACGGTGCAAAAAGGCGGACCGAACGCCGGTGTTGTGGACGAAGTTGAGAATCCGAACCCGGCGTCAAAGACCAATAACTGGTATTCAGAAGATGGCTACGGCGGCGGTTCCTACGGTTCGGCGTCATACGGCGGTGGTTCTTACACCGACTGCTCGGATGATACCCAGCCAGGAGTTGCACCGATCAAGAACTACCTGAAGTCGCTTCCAACCGCAATCGATGCTCGTTGCGAAAAGGGCCACTACTATCTTCTGAACAACTACAACCCGGGCTATTTCGGTAACGGCAACAACGCCTACACCGACACCAGCGCCGATAACACGGTATTTACCATCCCCCCATCGTCTGTTCCCAGCATCGGCGACGACATGCTCAAGGCCGGCGTGTCATGGAAGTACTTCGGCGACCAATGGGACAACTACGTCCCGGATCCCTACCAGCTGAACTACAACGCAATCGGAAAGAAAACCGATGAGTATTGCAACATCTGCAATCCTTTCCAATACGACACTTCCATCATGGCGAATGCCGCAATCCGCACCGCCCA
>Ga0302305_1001432_pt1 | contig 13770 bp, 13 predicted proteins | sample III_Palsa_E2_3_FD_198764 | JGI IMG/M metagenome (GOLD analysis project Ga0302305, IMG submission 198764) | Peat permafrost microbial communities from Stordalen Mire near Abisko, Sweden - III_Palsa_E2_3 | ecosystem: Environmental > Terrestrial > Soil > Palsa > Peat permafrost | place: Sweden... | reverse complement strand
TAAAAGGTTGCGCCAACGGTGAGGTCAGCCAAGTATCCAGTGTCAGCGGGCGCTGCGGCTGATTGAATCCGTCAAGATAGCTGTGCGTCACGGTTTGACGAAAACCGCTGTGATCGAGCGCCGCTTGCAAGCCAGCGCGATCGCCGAAGGCCGTGTCGGCAAGCAATTGATGGTCGGCCTGTTGGCGTGCCGCGGACGGCACAAAAGCGCTTAAGGCCTGCCAGGATAGCAAGCGCCCCTGCTCGACAAGACCACCAAGGCGCAGACTCAAGGCTTCTTCGCGCTGCTGCACTTGCTCAGCATCGAGCCCTTGCACCAGGAAGAATTGCGCGCTATTGGACAGACCGACCGCCTGCCGGATCTGCTGTTCCTGTGCCGTCAGCAACGGGTCAAGGTGAATCAGCAGATGAATATCGTCGTTACTGGTCAGGCGCATCCAGCCAGGCACCGCGGCTACGGCCATCAACAACAAGGCGATGCGCGCAGAGCGTCGCGTCAGCAGTTTCTGCCACGCTTGCAATAAGCCGCGTGCGCCATCGAACAGTCTCGGTCTGCCGCGTGTCGATGCTTGGGTCAGGCTTGCCGGCAGCAACAGGATAGCGGTCAAATAAGCAGTCGCGATGCCGGTGATCGCAAAGCACGCGATCTGCCTGAGCGCCGGGAACGGCACGCAACCGAGCATGGCATAACCGACCAGACTGGTTGCCAAAGCTACGGTGAGCGCCGGACGCACACGTCGCATGCCCGCTTGCGGCTGCCAGTCGCTGCCGGCACTCTGGTACAAGACAAAATACTGAATCGAATAATCGACGGCCTCACCAATCAGGCTGGCGCCAAACACCAGGGTCACCAAATGCAATTGACCGAATACCGCGAGCGTCACCGCGAGTGCAAACGCAATCCCGAAGGCGGTGGATAACAGGCCCAGCACCAGCAAACGTACCGAACGAAACACCCACAACAATAATCCAGTGATGCCCAACAGCGAAACTGTGCCAATCAGGTTGACATCGTGCTCGGCTGAGTGCCTGGCTTGCTCGGCATAAAATACGCCTCCGGTGCGCAACAGGCGGGTGCCCGGAAATTGCTGGTGCATGCCGGTTTCCGCTCGGGCCACGGCCTGTATCACGGCGCGTTGGGTTGCCGTGTCGTAGGCCGAAGAGGCCGTTCCCGGCAAAGCCGCGCTGACCATCACGGCGCTACCTTGAGGTGTGTTGGCGACTAGGAAGCCGCCGTCGGGTTCGAGTTTCAGCGCGTTATAAGGCAAACCCGCGAGCCAGTGGGCCAGCCAACCAAAGGGGTCATCGGCCAGCGCGACCAAGGGGCCTGCATTAAATGGCGCGTACAAGCGCCGCGCCAAGATGCCTTGCCAGTCATGCGCGCCGCCGACCAGCACTGCCCGGTCCGCCGCAGTCAGTAATTGATAACGATAGGGCAAATACACAGCGCTCAAACTGCCGATATCGACGGGCGGCACTTCGGCCAGCACCGCGCCAAATGCGCCACTGGCCCGCAATTGTGCAGCGAACCAGCCGGCCGCCTGCTTTGCAAGCTGCGGATCGTGCTGTTCGACCAAAAACATGGCGCGCTCGCCCCCGGCTTGCGCCAACACATCGACCGCATGTTCCGCTACCGGGTTGACTTCGGTGGCCGGCACCAGCGCCAAGATATTGGTCTGCAGCGGCGAGCTGCCGCTAAAGCGGCACAGGATATAGACCAGGGCAAGCAGTACCAGTAGCAGCCAGCCGGCACGTACCGCCTTCAAGTAAGGTCCCGGTTTCAGCATCAATGCCCCCCGAACTCGGCCTGCTCTGCCGGCGTCAAGGCATCAAGCACTTCACTCTGGGTGAAGTCCAATTGCGTCGCATCGCCGCCGGCCAGATCGATATGCAGGCTTTGCAGGAAACTGCCGCCGGATAAGGTAATACCTTTGATTGCCTGCGCCAACTGCGGCTGATCGGGTTGCAATTGCAAACGCCATTGCGCCGTGGAGCCGCTGGCCGTCACGCGGAATTGCGAATAGAGACCGGACAGATCGCCCGACAGCATGGCGCGCATCAACTGCGTGACTTGCCGCATGCCGGCCAATGTGCGGCTATCGCGCACCGCACGCTTGCCGCTTGCATCGATCTCGATCACCTGTTCGTCGCGGAATATATAGGTCGTCTGATAAGGCTCAAGGACCTGCCACAACACACCTTGCTGACGGGCAAATACCAGTTTGCCGCGACTAACCGCAGGCTTGTCGAGTGCGGCCAACGTTTGGGTCTGAGTAAATTCGGCACGCACGCCATTGCGCTGCCCCAGCACCTGGGCAATCTGACCGACCGAGGCAGTGTCCGCCGCCCATGCAGGTGCTGCGGCCGTCAAGCTCAACAATCCGGCCAGGGCCAGACGTAACAGCGGGCGCGCTACCGCGAGCCGGATTGCATGGCCGATAGCGGAGATTAGGCGCGCCATAGCCGCTCCAGCTTTTCGATCAACGCCGGTGGCGACACCAACTGCAGTTCATGCGTTTGCGCATCGACCGCAACCTGCACCGTGTAACCCTTGGTCAAGCGTGCGCCCGTCTTGCGATCGAAAATCGTGTAGCCGACTTTCAAGCGATTCTGGTACTCAAGCAACTCGGCGCGGACCTCAAGCTGCTGGCCATAGACGGCCGGCCCCACATACTTCAGGTAGCACTCAACCACCGGCCAGACATAGCCCGAGGCGCGCATCTCGGCGTAGTCATAGTCAAATTGACGCAACAACGCGCAGCGCGCGACTTCGAAATATTTGACGTAGTGCCCATGCCAGCAGACCGACATCACATCGACATCATGGAACGGCACTTCAATGCCAACTGTGGCCACCGGCAGCGGCGAAGTTTCAGACATGGGCCGCCTCCCGGTATGCACCGGCCGCACCCTCGGTACTGGATTGATACAGCGGCATCGTGCCGCTGCGTATCCAGTCGGCGGTGGCACGCAAATCCATTTCCAGCGCGCGATCCTGGTCGACAAACGCTGAACGGGCAGCAACCGCCTGTACAAATTCCCCCAGGGCGCCATCGAGCGGCACGGCTCGCGCATCGGGCTGTTGCTGATTGATGCGCTGACGCAGTGTGACCGCCTGCACCGTCGCCAGCACGTGGGCTGCCGCAACTTGCTCGGTCAGGGTCAAGACACGCAGACAATCGCGCGCCGCAATGGTGCCCATGCTGACCTTATCCTGGTTATGCGATTCGGTGGAACGCGAAAACACGCTGGCCGGCATGGTCAGTTTCAAGGCTTCAGCGGTCCAGGCCGAAGCGCCGATATGAACCGCCTTGAAACCGTGATTGATGGTCGCGCGCGCAGCGTCGCTGCCCGATAAATTGCGCGGCAGACCGTGGTTGAATTTATCGTCGACCAACAAGGCAAGCTGACGGTCCATCAAATCAGCGAGATTGGCGACGGCAACCTTGAGCGCGTCCATCGCAAACGCAATATGACCGCCATAGAAATTGCCGCCATGCAGAACCCGTTCGCCATCAGGATCGATCAGCGGGTTATCGTTGGCGCTATTGAGCTCAGTTTCGATATCGCGACGCATCCAGCCCAACGCATCGCGCGCCACGCCAATCACATGCGGAGCGCAACGAATCGAATAGCGATCCTGCAAACGCTCGGCCGGCGCCTCCGCGCGACCGGCCAGATCGGCGCGTATCCACGCGGCCGATTCAGCCTGGCCAACATGAGGTTTGGCCTCGAACAACATGGCGTCGAAGTGACCGGGACGACCATTCAAAGCCACCGTCGACAAAGCGGTCAGGCGGCTGGCAAGCTGCGTCAAGACTTCGGCGCGACGCCAGGCCAGGCAGGCCAGACCGGTCATCACTGCCGTGCCGTTCATCAACGCCAGTCCTTCCTTGGGAGCCAACGTCAACGGTGCGAGACCGATTTGCTGCAAGACATCCGCAGCATTACGCAACTCACCCTGATACTCGACTTCACGCTCGCCAATCAGTGCCGCAGCGACATAGGACAGCGGCGTCAAATCGCCACTGGCGCCGACTGATCCCTCGGAGGGAATGCGCGGCAACACGCGATGATTGATCAGCTCGCCAAGATTTTCCAAGAGCAGATGACGCACGCCGGAGTAACCATAGGCCAGCGAGTTAAGTCGCGCCAGCATCACGGCGCGGGTTTGCGTGGCATCAAGGTAATCGCCCATGCCGCAGCCGTGAAAACGGGTTAGCTGCAAAGGCAAAGCTTCGACCAGCTCGGCCGGCACGCCGACTACACAGGCCTCGCCATAACCGGTATTGACACCATAGACAATGCCGCCATCAGCCAGCCGCTCGCGCAAGAAACGCGCGCCGCTTTCAATGCGTTCGATCCACCGTGGGTCAGTCGATAAGGTAACGGCTGCGCCGTGTTCGGCCACGGCTATCACGTCTTCGATGCTTAAATGGCGACCGCCGACGGTCACACTGTGATTGCCGGCGTGCTCCGCAAAGCGAGCGGTCAAACCATGGGATACCGAATCATTTTCTGCCACGGCTGACTCCTTGAGGGCGCTGCCAAAAATTAAAGAAATTAAACCATTGCAAAGGCGCGAGGCCGCAATAGTGTTCGAGTCGTCGCGCGTAGCGTTGAATATAGGTGTTCAGATGAGCCACTCTATCGGTGCGCGGCAGCACGATACGATCGGCAAAATGCTCGAAATGGATCTGGTAGCGCCCGGTTTCTTTTAGCGCGAAAAACAGATACACCGGACATCCAAGCGCATGCGCCAGCGTAAACGGCCCCTGCGCAAACGGCGCCGTCTGCCCCAGAAATTCGACATCGCTAATTCGCGTGGAGAACCCTACAGGCACCCGATCACCGACAATCACCAGCAACTCGCCGGCTTCGATACGCTCATGCATCAACATGGCCGTGGCCGGACCCATATCGCTGACTTGCAGCACGCGTGAGGCGAAATCGCGATGCGCGCCAGCCAACACGCTATTAAAACGCTGTGCATGCTCGGTATAGATCACCGCTGTAATGCGTGCCCGCGATCCGTGTACAGCCAGCGCGCGCATCATCTCCAGATTACCCAAATGCGATCCGACGATTAATGCGCCTCGCTCACTGGCGATCAGTGCATCGAATTCCGCGCGCATCGGAAAATCGATATCGCACTCTTTGAGCTGCCCGGACCATGCGGCCAGTTTATCGAGACCGGAATCTGCAAACGCGAACAGATGGCGGTAAGCGGTGCGCCAGCCAGGTTGGGGGCAGACGCCTTCGGGATGCACCTGATTCAGCTGTTGAAAATAACGAAATGATTCGCCGCGTGCGCGAGCGCCCGTGAGCCAAAAATAGGCAACCACCGGGTGCAGGCAGACCCGCGTAAACCGTCGCCCCAGCCATTTGCAACTCAGGGCCAAGGTCAGCATGCCGAGCCGACTACCGCGCTCGGCGACCCGCCACCACGCGGTAGAGGGATTGCGGCCGCCCCTCTTGCCGGTTATTTTGCGCGCTAACAATATCGGCATCCTGAGCAACATGCCCAGCACCAGCCGGACATGAGCCTGGCTGATACGCAGGTTGTCGCGCCACAGATCGAAGTGCGACAAACCGCCGACGGCATAAGTCACGCGCGTCGGAATCGTGAAAAAATCCATGCCGGTCCAATGCAGCCGCACCAGGATTTCAATATCGAAATCCATGCGCTCCGGTAATACTCGCTGCTCAATCAAGGCACAGACCGCCGGCAGCGGATAAAGCCGAAAGCCGCACATGGAGTCGCGAATTTCAAGCGATAGTGTTTCGATCCACACCCAGATATGCGTCAGATAACGTCCATACAGGCGCCCTTTCGGCACGCTCTCGTCATAGACCGGCCGGCCCAATATCGCCGCATGCGGATGGAGCCGGCCGGTTTCGAGAAATTGGGGGATATCGTTCGTATCGTGCTGTCCGTCGGCATCGATCTGTAAAGCATGACTGAAACCCGCCGCATAGGCGGCGCGCAGACCCGCCATCACCGCACCGCCCTTGCCGCGATTGTGCGGCAAGCGCAGCACATAAAGCGACGGCCCGTAGTGCGCGGCCAGCGTTACCAGTACCTGCTGAGTGGGCGTATCGCTACCGTCATCGACCACAAATACCGTCAGCCCGTGGGCGATCAGCGCCGCCACGGTGGCACCGATCTGATCCTTGTGGTTATAAATCGGCACCACTGCGCAGGGCTTGAAGTCCATCAGTCGCCCCCATAGACAAAGCGCCCGGTGGCGCAGTTTTGATCTTGCATACGGTAGACAAACTGAACCCGCTGCTGAGCCGCATCGCGTACCAATGAGAGGCGCAACATCGCACCCGGCCCAACCGGTGCGGTAAATTTGATATTGGCCAGCTCCCGAAGTGCCGGCAAATCGGGGAAATAGCTTTGCGCAAAGCGCGCCGCCCAGTCGATCTGAACCACCCCGGGCAGGATCGGGAAGCCCGGAAAATGCCCGGCAAAATAGATCAAGTCGGGGCGAACTTGCAAGTCGAGCAGCACCTCGTTGCCCTGACGCACTTCGCTCAGAATCACCGGCTCACGCGCCGATGTGTCCTCAGCAAACAAAGCCGCCAATAAGCGACCCGGCAACTTGCCACGCTCGTCGCTGGGCAACTCGGCCCTGAAACGCCAATGACGCGGCAGCAACACCGTGTCGTAACGATCGGACAGATGACGTCGCAGTTGCTTGACCAAACCGATCCGTCCCGACTCCCGCAAGATGGCGCTGCCGGCATCGCTGAGCACCACCGCCGCACCAAGTCGATCACGTGTTTTACCATGCTGCTTATCGCTCGGGTCACCGGGTGTGTCACCGTGCAGATCACCGCGCCCCGGCAGCAACACCACCGCAGCCTGGCCGACTAGCGGGCTGGCGACAAGATACTGTTCGAGGGCCGGCAGCGACACCCGTTTATCTTGCATTTTTACCGTACGATCAAGCCTGCCGCGCAGCACAAACCCACCACGCTCATTGATTTCAATGGCATCGTCACAGCGCCACCATGCGTCATTGTCCAGATGCGGCGAGCGCACACCCAGCGCTCCATCTTGCTCGCGCCGAATCTGTACCCCGGGCATCGGTCGCCAGGCGTCGCCCGCGACATCGCCCTGGCTACGCCAGGCGATGCCGCCGGTTTCGGTGCTGCCAAAAATTTCTAGTGGAGCCCGGCCCCAAGCCTGAGCATAAAGGCCCGCAGCGTCGGCCGACAAAGGACCGCCCGAAGAAAAAATGGCTTTGGGTGCGGGGATCAATAATGCGAGATCGAGCAGTTGCGGCCAGCGCGCCAAATGCGCGGGACTCGATATCAGCACACTGGCCGGGTGCGCCGCCAATTGCTCGCGTAATTGCGCCGCATCGCTACAGACCCTACGCGCAAATGGCCGGCCCGCGGCCAACGGCCAGAATAGGCGAAACAACAAGCCGTAGATATGATGGTGCGGCACGCTCGCCAGTATCGTGCAGCTCTCGATTTGAGCGCCCCAGCAGACCTCAAGAGAACTGACTTCGGCATCGAATTGCGCCAAGGTCTTGCGAATTTCCTTAGGACTGCCGCTACTGCCCGAGGTGTACAGGCTGATAATCGAATCTGGATCGATACGTGGCAATTCATCAGCCTTGCGAACAATCGGGCCGCCTGCAAGCAAGGTGTCGAGATCGTCAAGCGTGGCATCGTATGATCCGGACAGCTCCTCGCGGCTCGCCGCCAAGGTGTTGGAGGGAATCAGCACCTGCTTGCCGGCGGCCATCAATGCAAACAGGCCGCAGGTAAATTCATAGGTATCGTCAAGACACAGCAGCCAGCGGCGCGGCGCTTGCAGACTGAGCGCAGCAGCGGCTTCCGTTACGCGCTGGACAAACGCAGACCAGACCAGCGTCTGGCGGTCATCGGCACAAACGGCATGGTCGGGCGCTCGTGGGGCTTTCAATAAATCATGCAAATGCACTAACATCGTTTAACTCGCTCGCTCGGCGCGCGGTAATACAAACACGCGTCGCCAGATAAATTCGCCTGCCATCAGCAAGCCCACCAAACCGTAGGCCAAACCACCGTTATATAAAGCCCAGGTTTCCCGCGAAGTCCAGAACGCCGTATATAAGGCGACCGCAGCGTTCAAGGCCAGGAATACACACCAGATCCAGGTCACGTTGCGCGTATAGTCGATGGCTGCGGGTGTCAGCTCAGGCTGCGAGAGACGCGCAAAACGCTCGATCATCGACGGCGGCTTGCGCAACGTCGACGCAAATACGGTCAACAGGACCAGGTTCACCACGGCGGGATGACAACGCAGTACGGTTTCGTTGTCGCTTAGTGCGGCCAACGATGAACTTGCCGCCACCGCGGCAAATGCCAGCCAGTCGCCGGTCGAAAAGCGCTTTAACAGGCCGGAACTCCCTGGCAAGACAAAACGGTGCAGGCAGGCCATCGATAAAAATGTCAGCCCCATATAGCGCGGCGAGAGATAACGCATGCCGACCAGGATCAGCACCGGGTACAGCAGCCATAGCGCGGCGCGCAACAGGATCAGGCTCGCGGTCGGAATACGCATCGTCTCGAAGGCGTCAGTTCAGGCTACAAGCAAGTCTTGGGCTGCAGCGATCACGTCGCCGACCGTTCGAACATTCTTGAAATCATCAGGTTTAATGCGTTTTCCGGTCATTTCCTGGAGCTTGATCGCCAGGTCAACCGCATCGATACTGTCCAGATCGAGCTCCTCATAGAGTTTCGCTTCGCGTGTCACACGCTCGGGCTCAATCGCAAAATGCTCTTTAAAGATCACCTGGATCCGCTTCAGGATATCGTCGTCTGTCATGTCTTACCCCTCGATTTCCTTGAGATCGCTGGTGCTCTTTTGTTGACTCAGCACCAAGGCCGCCAACGTATTCACCGAACGAAAATAATTGTGAGTGTTGCTATCGCTTCCGGAAATCGTAATACCGTATTCTTTACGTAGCGCGATGCCAATTTCCAGTGCATCGATGGAATCGAGGCCTATGCCATCCGATTCGAACAAAGGCGTATCGTCGCCGATATCGGCCTCGGTAAAATCTTCAAGGGCCAGCGCTTCTATCAGCAACTGCTTGATTTTAAGTTTGAGAGTATCCATGTTCGATTAGTTGCTTGCTTATGTGGTGTTGCATCGCCTGTGTCAGTGTACGAGCAGCGATCGGCCCCGGCATCTCTGCCTCGACCCAATCGCTGGCGCAGACTTCGTCCAGCACGGCCACCCGCATCCGAAACGGACGATCGGGAATATGAAACCAACGCTGGTGCTTACCAAATACCCGCGGTACGCACTCAATCAAAACCGGCAACACAGCATTACCGCTCGTCAGCGCCAAATAGGCAAAACCGCGTGAAAACGGATGCAAAGTACCGCAAGCCTTGCTGCGCGTACCTTCCGGAAAAATGATCAGCGAATAACCCGCTGCCAACCGCTCCACGCCCGTCGCGATCAATTCGGTCGGGTCTGCGTTACTAATATATTGGGCCGCCCGGACAATGCCCCAAAAACACGGATTGCGCCAATGCGCATTCTTGACCACACAGCACGCCGTAGGCATCAAGGACAGTAACACCACGACATCGAGCCAGGTTGGATGATTAGCTATCACAATCATCGGCTGCCGCCGTGCTAGCAAAGCACGCTGCTGCACTTCAAGTTCCATCACGCCGACGCGCTGCAAAGTGCTGACCAGAATACGAAAGAACAGGTATATCAAGCCTGTCACCGCACGCGTGCGCGTCACTTTATGCGGCCACAGCCATCCTAAGGGAAATAGCACCAGCGAAAACAACAATCCGCAGAGGCCAAATCCGAGCAAACTGGCACCCGTTGCAAACCAGCGCCAGCCGTAGTTAAACCGCGCCCGCACGCTGCCTCCATTGCCACACGGCGTGACCACCGGCCCAGTCCGCCGCGGCACCCGACGCCAGGCAATGCAGCAAAGCCTTCACTTGGCTTGCTGATTGGGGCACGGATATCGGACTCGGCTCGCTGCTTGCCGAAATCGTTGCCGTGCCGCACTCCAACATCTGCACCGCATCGCTTGCAAGCAGGATAGCGACAGCAAGCGGCTCATCGTCAAATTCGTCGGACGGACCAAAGACCGGATCGCGCGGCTCATGGGCATAAACAAACAGCACCGGTTCGCTTGGATTGGAGGTGTATTGCGCATACGCCTCAAGCAAACCGTAACCGAGTGTTTCCGCGCCTGCCGATATGGCGATCGCGGGTGAGCGGTCGCGGCGCGCGATCCCGAACACACCCGCCATGGCATTCAGCACGGATAAGCTGAAGGCCGTCGGCGAAACCGGCTGGCCGCGCACCAACTCATGCAAAATCTCAGTAGTCCGACGTAATTCACCGTGCCGGGAAGCAAATACCAAGCGCACATCGCCCGCTGACATCACGCAGTCCTGCGCAACCTTCAAGCCCATTTTTCCCAAGCTGCTGATACGTCGGCGCAACATGGGTTCGACATAGCTGACATCAGGCCCGGTGGCCGAGGCCGGCGCCCCATCCCTCAGTTTTGCGTCCGCGCCCAGTGCGGGCCAAGCCGACCAGCACTTGACCGGCAGTGTCCAATGGCAATCCGGCATGTTTTTATTGGGCATCAAACAGCCTCTCGTCGCAATCACAAACCGGCCGCGATGTAGTGCTATCGACAGACCACGCTGATTTCATACGCTATTTAATTCGGCCAAGCACAACGCGCTGACCGGGCTAACACTGCTCTGACTTTCGCTTAGATTATTGACCAAACAAAATCCTGACCCAGATTTGGATTTGAGGATTTTTCAGCGCGTTGTTAACTCAGCGAGTTTTTGCTTAGTTGAGTTGTTAAGCAAGCGCACTTATTTTTGTTCTTATTAGCAAGAAGTGCGAACATTACAAATCCCTTACGGAAACAGCATTCTGCCCTTAGGGCAAAATCCGATGCTATCGAGAAAATCGAAGGCGCAATCATACCGACGTTGCCGATAGCTGTAATCAGAAATTTTAAACGCCTTGATCATAAGAAATACACATGGATCAAATACACGGGCAAATCCGATCTTAGCCCGCCCACAGGCGCTGTGATCCAACACCGGAAAGCCGAAACACGTTGATCGAAATATAAAGATAAGACTGCTGGCCCTACTTAAAGTTTCATTCACAAACCCGTGTCCGACCCTAGGCAGGACGCACAAGTCGCTCGCGCGCCCGCTTCAACACCGCGGCAAGCCCGCAAGCCATAGTGGTAAAATGCCACCCAACGACTGCGGACGCCGCTTACCAAGCTTTTGATTTTTATGAAAAATGTAGACAAATTGAGCCCGCGCCGCGTATCGGTTGCGCCGATGATGGACTGGACTGACCGCCATTGCCGCTACTTTCATCGGCTGATCTCGCGTCACACCTGGCTCTATACCGAGATGGTGACCACCGGTGCGTTACTGCATGGCGATGTCCCGCGCCATCTCGCGTTTAATCAAGAGGAACATCCGGTGGCGCTGCAGCTAGGCGGCAGCGAACCGGCCGACCTCGCGCGCAGCGCAGTGCTGGGTCAGTCCTGGGGTTATGACGAAATCAACTTGAACTGCGGCTGCCCTTCGGAACGCGTCCAGCGCGGTGCTTTCGGCGCCTGCCTGATGTCCGAACCCCAGTTGGTCGCCGACTGCGTTAAAGCCATGTGCGACGCGGTCAGCATCCCCGTTACAGTCAAACATCGGGTCGGCATCGATCAGGTCGAAGACTACAGCTTTGTGCGCGATTTCGTCGGTACCGTGGCGCAAGCAGGCTGTTCGGTATTTATTGTCCACGCGCGCAACGCCATTCTCAAAGGACTCAGCCCCAAAGAGAACCGCGAAGTGCCACCGCTGAAATATGAGTATGCCTACCGCCTGAAACGCGACTTTCCCGATCTGGAAATATTGATCAACGGCGGCATCAAGACGCTCGATGAAATCGAAATGCATCTGCAGCACGTCGACGGGGTCATGCTAGGGCGCGAGGCTTATCACAATCCATTTATGCTCGCCGAAGTCGATAGCCGCATTTACGGCGCACCGACGAAGGCGCCGAGTCGCGCCGAGATTGAAGCCGGCATGAAACGCTACGCAGAGCGGGAAATGGCCCAAGGCGCTTTTCTCGGCGCGCTGACCCGTCACACGCTGGGCCTACATCATGGCGAGCCGGGCGCACGCGGCTGGCGCCGCACCCTGTCCGATCACAAGCGGCTGGCGCAGGCCGATTTGGGCATTTTCGACGAGGCTAGATTATTTCTGACCCCACGTGCAGAAATTGCTGAGAGGGGCTAGTCAAAGCGTATTGAACTTTGTATAATCCGTTTCTAGTTTGGTGAGTCAAGTTCTTGACGAGCCTCGAGTTGTCAGTGGTGGCCGTAGCTCAGTTGGTAGAGTCCCGGATTGTGATTCCGGTTGTCGTGGGTTCGAGCCCCATCGGTCACCCCACTGCAACCCAACATTTAGCCCGCCTATGCGGGCTTTTTGCTTTCTATCTTCCAAACATGGGAAGATCATTCGCGCCGCCGCGCCCTGCTCCTCCAATCAGGATGTCGATATAGACCTATCCATTTCGGTATAGACGCACCCATCGCGCTCTATCAAATCGGCTATGATTGTGCAATAGGAGATTGGGAGATCGCATGATGGTTGCCGTCACATTCGACACATTGAAATTCGTTAAAACACTGAAAGCAGCGGGTGTGCCCGAGGCCCACGCAGAGGCGTTTTTTTCGGCCGTGCGCGATTCGCACGAAACGGCTGAGTTAGCAACAAAAGCCGATTTGCGCGAGCATGAGTCAGCTATTCGTCACGATTTCGAAAAGCTGGACACCGGCTTGCGCCATGAAATTACGGATCTACGCAAGGACATGCACGCCCTTGGACAATCCATGATCATCAAGCTGGGCTCGCTCTTAGTTGTGGCGGTTGGCGTGCTTGCGGCTGTTTTGAAGTTGCTATAGTTTAATCAGCACACCGAGCTCCCCTGCTCATCCCGCCAGCACTACAAACGCGCAATCGAAACTTCGGTAGATTTCACCAGCGCCACCACTTCCGACCCCTCCTTCAACTCAAGCTCATCAATCGAACGCGTCGTGATCACCGATGTGACAATGCCATAGGGCGTTTCAACGTCGACTTCGGAGACCACCGGCCCCCGAATGATTTCTTTGATATGGCCTCTGAATTGGTTGCGTACGTTAACGGCTTTGATAGTCATGGTGCAAACTCCAGAGAAAAATAGAGGGTGGTCAAATCGCCCAACGCACTTCGCTTAAAGCAATGCCGCGTCCGGCAACAGCGGATTCTTCGATTGATGGATCAACAGAGCCACCTGCACCGGGCTCGGTCTGCAACACACGCTGCAGCACCCGCCCTTCAAGCGCAGCAAAGGCAGCCGTTTCGCGCGCGCGCGGACGCGCCAGCGTAACCGCTTGATCGAGGGCGATACGACCACGCTCGATCAGCACGACGCGATCGCCCAAGGCCACGGCTTCATGCACGTCATGCGTAACAAGCACCGCGGTAAAGCCATGCTCGCGCCACAGGCGCTCGATCAAAGCGTGCATTTCAATGCGGGTCAGCGCATCGAGTGCACCCAACGGTTCGTCCAGCAACAATAATTCGGGCCGATGGACCAGGGCGCGCGCCAAGGCAACACGCTGCCGCTGCCCACCCGATAGTTGCGCGGGCCAATCGTTCGCACGATCAGACAAACCGACTTCATCGAGCACGGCCCGGGCAC
>Ga0302305_1001425_pt1 | contig 13793 bp, 13 predicted proteins | sample III_Palsa_E2_3_FD_198764 | JGI IMG/M metagenome (GOLD analysis project Ga0302305, IMG submission 198764) | Peat permafrost microbial communities from Stordalen Mire near Abisko, Sweden - III_Palsa_E2_3 | ecosystem: Environmental > Terrestrial > Soil > Palsa > Peat permafrost | place: Sweden... | reverse complement strand
TGAAGGTCTGCTGTGGCGGTATCGTCGGCATGGGCGAGAGCCGCGCCGACCGGGTGGGGCTGCTGCACAGCCTGGCCACCCTGCCCGCTCATCCGGAGTCCTTGCCGGTGAACGCCCTGGTCCCCATCAAGGGCACGCCGCTGGGCGAATCGCCCGCCATCGACGGCCTGGAGTTCGTCCGCACCATCGCCGTCGCCCGCCTGGTCTGCCCCAAGGCCAGGGTCAGGATCGCGGCGGGCCGCGACAGCATGAGCCGGGACCTGCAGGCCCTCTGCTTCCTGGCCGGCGCCAGCTCCATCTTCGTCGGCGCCAAGCTTTTGACGACGCCGCTGCCGGGGCAAGACAAGGACAGCCAGCTGCTCGCCGACCTTGGGATGCGGCCGGCGGGATCTGGCATCGAGAGCGGACACGCGTTGGTCAGCAACTAATCCGACGGCTCACCAAGCCTGGAGATGAAGTCAGCATGGACATATCGCAGTCCGCTTTTCCGCGCTGGAGTTTGGGATTGCGAACTTAGCCGTAGAGGTCGATAGACAAGCCTCCGGAAATAACCTTGGAACGGATTCAATTGTCTGAATCGAATATCGCGCCGACGTCGCTGATCGAACTCACCGCCGACATCACGGCCGCCTACGTGGGAAATAACAGTGTTCCGCCAGGCGAACTAACGTCGCTGATTAAGGGTGTGTTTGGCGCTCTCGCCGGCGTGGGCGGCGCCCCCGCGGACATTGCCGTGGCGCCTCAAACACCCGCCGTGGCGGTCAAAAAATCGATCACTGACGAATATCTAATCTGCCTTGAGGACGGTCGGAAATTTAAATCTCTGAAGCGGCATCTTCGCACGAAGTATAACTTGTCGCCGGACGAATATCGCTCCAAATGGGATCTACCGAAAACCTATCCGATGGTCGCTCCAGCCTACGCGGCGGCCCGCTCCCTCTTGGCCAAGCAAATGGGATTGGGCAACGGCGGCCGCCAGGCCAAGGCAAAGCGCGCGCCCGCAAAACGCGGCGCGGCCAAGTAGAGGCAGCGCGAACGATGCGGCGCTCACAGGTCGCGGCGTCGGCCTTCGGGCAGGCTAGTCCCGAGTGACAGCCTTCACTCCCTTAAAGACTGTCTAGGCGTAGCGCGAAGTCGGCGAAGAAGCACCCATGGGAATTGGTCTGTCGGATTTCGTCCCTCGGCGTACGAGCCAATCCCCGCGAGGCGGCCCCCCCAATCAGCGACCTAAGCGATGAAGTATATCGGAAAATATACGAACGGGGTCAGCCCCGCAGGCTTGGACATAATTGCAGAATTCTACGATTTCTATGCGCGCCTGTTGCCGCTCTATCCTGCTGATATGAGCGTTAGAGCGGCCCATTTTCTTGGCAAGTTCGCGTTGGGAAAGTCCGGCTCGTACCCGTTGCTCAACTAAGGCCGCCGGCAGAATTTCGTATTCCGGGCTAAAGATGATGTTCGCCAAAGTGTCCCCTTCAACTGGTATGCACGCCGTTTCGCGGCCAACAACCACGCGTTTGTCGAACGGCCTCGTATGTGACCGTGCAATTTTGTAGGTTCAGGCCGGCGCGTGGGCGAAGCGAAGTCGGTTGGCTGCTCCGCGCACGCCACACGGCGTGCCGCCCAGAATCAGAATCTGGCCGCCCGGCCGGGCTCTGCCCAGCTGAAAGGCGAAGCTGACTGCCGTGTCAGTGACGGCGTTAAGGCCTACCGTCATCGGACACCCAAAAGGCTCGCTTCAGCGGCAAGCGCCGAAAGGTGCGACCACGCCTGTTGCTGGATAAGATCGGGTGGCGCCACCCATGATCCGCCGACACAGAGGACGTTTGGCAGAGCGAGGAACGGGGCGGCGTTCCTATGATCGATCCCGCCGGTCGGACAAAAGGCGACATCTGGAAACGGTCCAGCCAGCGCCTTCAAGGCGCCCACACCGCCTGCCGGTACGGCGGGAAAGAACTTGCAGGTGTCCAGGCCAGCAGCGACAGCACGCATCACTTCGGAAGCCGTGGCGATGCCGGGCAACACTGGGATGGGCCCGGCGTCCAACATGAACTCCGCCAGTCCCGGCGAAAAGGCAAAACGGGCGCCAGCTTCAGCAGATCTCTCGAGATCCTCCGCGCTCAGCACCGTTCCGGCCGCCACGATCGCCTCAGGCGCCTCGGCCGCTATTCTACGTATGGCCTCCAACGCCGCGGGGGTGCGCAGCGTGACCTCGAGAACCCTTAGGCCGCCCGCGATCAGCGCGCGCGCGAGCGGTGCGGCGTCTTCGGCCCTGTGGATCGTCAGCACCGGCACGACGGGCGCAAGCTTCAGATACGCGCGCAGCTCTAGGCTGCGCTGGCGATCCACGCCGAGGATCATAGCCTGCACCCAGTGTTGATGAAGTCGGAGGTGTGCTGGGTGATAATCTGACCCCGCAGGCGCGCGGCATTCTCTGTCAGCTTGCGCGTCAAAGGTTTTGTTTTCCTTTGAAAAACACGCCGCCGCCGGTCTCCGCAGGTCCGGCGGCCTGGCGCATGTGCGCGAACAATTCGCGGCCGTAGCCGTGTTCTCCGGCCTTGGGATCGGGGGCCGCTGGCCGGGCGTGGAGCTCGCGAGGGTCCGCCAGCACTTGCAGCGTCCCCGCCTCGGCGTCCAGCCGGATTAGATCGCCGGTGCGCAGGCGGGCCAGCAGACCACCGTCGGCCGCTTCTGGCGACAGGTGGATCGCTGCCGGGATCTTGCCCGAGGCGCCGGACATGCGCCCGTCGGTGACCAGGGCTACCTTGCGCCCCCGTTCCTGCAGCACGCCAAGCGCGGGGCTCAACGAATGCAGTTCCGGCATGCCGTTGGCCTTGGGCCCCTGGAAGCGCACCACCGCCACGAAATCCTTGTCCAATTCGCCAGCCTTGAAGGCGTTGAGGAACGCGTCCTGGTCTTCAAAAACGATGGCCGGCGCCTCCACGACGCGGTTTGCAGGCTTGACGGCGGAGGTCTTGATCATGGCCCGGCCGAGGTTGCCCTTGACCAGGCGCAGGCCCCCTTCCCTGTCGAAGGGATCGGAAACCGGCCGCACCATGTCGCGGTCCAGGCTTTCGGTCACGCCGGGCTTCCAACTCAGGACGCCGTCCTGCAGGAACGGCTCATCTTGGTAGCGGCGCAGGCCTCGGCCGGCCACGGTCAGGACGTCGTCGTGCAGCAGGCCCGCGTCCAGCAGCTCGCGCGTCACAAAGCTCAGTCCCCCGGCGGCCTGAAACTGGTTCACGTCCCCCGCGCCATTGGGATAGACTCGCGCGAGCAGCGGCGTCGCGCGCGACAAGTCATCGAAATCGGTCCAGTCGATGCTAATCCCGGCTGCTCTGGCCATCGCCACCAGATGGAGGCTGTGGTTGGTCGAGCCTCCCGTGGCCATCAGTCCAACGATGCCGTTGATCACCGCCTTCTCGTCGATCACCCAGCCGAGCGGGATGTAATCGTCTGATCCGTCGCGAAGCGCCGCGATGCGTTGCGTCGCCGCCCGCGTCAGGGCTTCGCGCAGTGCGGTCCCTGGGGGCACGAAGGCCGCACCGGGCAAATGCACGCCCATGATTTCCATCAGCATCTGGTTGGAATTGGCGGTGCCATAGAAGGTGCAGGTGCCTGGACCATGGTAGGCGCCCATCTCGGCCTTGAGCAGCTCGTCCCGTCCCACCTTGCCCTCGGCGTAGAGGCCCCGCACCCGGGCCTTTTCGGCGTTGGAGATGCCCGACGGCATAGGCCCCGCAGGGGCGAAGACGATGGGCAGGTGGCCAAAGGCTAGGGACCCGATCATCAGGCCGGGCACAATCTTGTCGCAGACCCCAAGACACAGAGCGCCGTCGAAGGCGTCGTGGCTGAGCGCCACCGCCGTGGCCATGGCGATCACGTCGCGGCTGAACAGGGACAGCTCCATGCCCGGCCGACCTTGGGTGACGCCGTCGCACATGGCTGGGACGCCTCCGGCGACCTGCGCCGTCGCACCGACCTCCCGAGCCGCCGCGCGGACGATTTCGGGGTAATGCTCCAGCGGCTGGTGGGCCGAGAGCATGTCGTTATAGGCCGTGACGATGCCGATGTTGGGCGCCTGGGTCAGGGCGCGGGCTTTATCCTCGGAGGGCGATGCGGCGAAGGCATGGGCCCAGTTGGCGCAGCTGAGCTTGCCGCGGCCCGGACTCGAACGCCGCGCCTCACCGATCTGCGCCAGATAAGCCGCCCTGCTCGTCCGGCTGCGCTCCACGATGCGGGCGGTCACTGCGGCGAGGATAGGGTGTAGGGGAATGCTCATGCGGGACCTTGCGGAATTATCGTGTCGGGACGCGCGGCCAGGGGCGGCGCGAGCGGCCGTCTGTTTGGGTTCCACGCGATTGAGAGAAGCTGTTTCGGCACAGCCAGCTCGGCCGCACCGCTGCACAGCAAAATGACGGAACGCGCCTTAGCGATTGCGCCCGAGGTCAGGCTCGTGCGCGGCTGATGAGGCGCTGCCGCCACCTGTCGGTTGGGGGTGGTGCGGACGCGCGCCGCAGCGGTGTTACAGATCGGATGGGTCATGCCACACCCTCCCTTCACGCTCGGTCAGGGCGAAGGCTCCGCGTGGACCCCAAGATCCCGCGGCGTAGGGCTTCGGCGCCGTGCCCGCGTCGCGGACCGCCGCATTGACGCTATCGACCCACTCCCAGGCCTTCTCGATTTCGTCGCGGCGCACGAACAGAGTGGAGTTGCCGTGCAGGGCGTCGAAGATCAGCCGCTCGTAAGCGATGCGCCGCCGCTTCGGAGGCTTGGAGTTGGCCTGCAGGCTGAGGCTAAGCGGAAGACTCTCCAGACGCATGCCCTCCAGGCTCAAGTCTGCGGCCTGGTTCATCAGCTTCAATACAATGTCTTCATCGGGCTGAAGCCGGATCAAGAGTTGGTTAGGCTGCATGTCGACCTTGCTCTCGCCCTGGAAGATGGAGTGGGGCACCGGCTTGAACTGAATGAAAATCTCCGTGTCGCGATCTGGCAGGCGTTTGCCGGTGCGCAAGAAGAACGGCACACCCGCCCAACGCCAATTATCGATGTGCGCTCGGATGGCCACAAAGGTCTCGGTGTCGCTTTCGCCGCCCTTCTCCTCGAGGTAGCCGGCGACCTGTTCCCCCCCGACGATGCCGCGGGCGTATTGGCCTCGCACCACGTTCTGGGCCAGCTCGGCCCGACCGATTGGGCGCAGGGAGCGCAGCACCTTGACCTTCTCGTTGCGCACCGAGTCCGGCGCCAGGTCCGACGGCGGCTCCATCGCCACCAGGCAGAGCAACTGCATTATGTGGTTCTGCACCATGTCGCCCATGGCGCCGTATTCATCGTAGTAGGGCCAGCGGTCGCCCACCCCGTGGGTTTCGGCCACCGTGATCTGCACGTGGTCGATAGTCAGGTTGTTCCACAGGGGCTCGAACAGAGTGTTGGCGAACCGAAGGGCGATGAGGTTCTGCACCGTTGCCTTGCCGAGGTAGTGGTCGATACGAAATATCTGCTCCTCACTGAAGGCCGCCTGCACCTGCTCATTGGTCGCCCGCGACGAGGCCAAATCCTTGCCGATCGGCTTTTCCATCACCACCCGCGTCTCGCCACCTGTCAGGCCCGCGGCCACAAGACCCGCGCAGATGGGGCTGTAGAGGCTGGGCGAGACCGACAGGTAGAAGAGCGGCCGGGTGATCCCGAGGGCGGCCATTCGCGGACCCAACGCTTTCAGGTCGTCGGGATGAGTGGCGTCACTAGCCATATAGTAGGTGCGAGCGAGCAGGCGCTCGGTCGCGCCGGGGGCCGCCTCGCGGTCCCGCCTGTCCAGCGCGTCGCGCACCAGGGCGCGGAAGGTTGCCTCGTCCATGGTCGAGCGACCCGTCGCCAGCACGGGCATCCCTTCTGGCAGCAGGCCATCGGCTTCCAGGAAGCATAGCGACGCGAAGAGCATCCGTAGCGCGAGGTCTCCTGTGGCGCCGAATAGGACCAAGCCGTTGCTCACGGCAGATGACCGGTCCGGCATCAATGTCGTGCCGCTTGCAAGCGGCGAGCGCCATTGCCGTTGCGGATCCGATTTCCAGTAAGCCAAGGGGCGAAGGCGCCGGCGGCGTCCAGATTGAGGACGGAAGGACCATTAGTCGTGTAGAGCCTACCAAGCGGGGCCTGGCGCGGACAGTATAACTGTCGCGGGCTTAGCTGGATTTCCGGGTTGTGTAGCAAGGTTGCCATTGTGCGCTTGAGCTGGGGACGTTGCGTTCGCCGAGATTGGGGCATGTCCTAAGGTGGCCCCCGGGGACGGCCGCGCTCCCATGCCAGGCGCGCTGCGTGCCGCTCATGCAGAAATTCGTCGTCGTACTGGAATCGGAAAACGAAGAGGGCGTCGCGTGGCGCCGTCCCTCCCCGCCCGAGTGCGGGAAGATCCGGCTTCCAGTCGTCCAAAAACTTGAGGAAGGTGATCAGCGGCATATCCGTCACGCCGGACAGGATCTTGCGGTGCATCGATTGATAGGCCTGGCGGTGGGCTTCCCCAAATCTCCACTGCGCACCGCTTCCTGGCCCTGCACCGGCTTTTGAAGAACTGCCGTATCGGTCCCAAAGGAAGTTTGTGAACGTTCGGCTATCGTCGTGCTGCGCCTCCGGGAGCATCATCGACATGCCGTATCTTTCGGCCGGACGCCAACCTAGTACGTCCTCCACAGCAACGAACCGCCCGCTAGGCCCAAACACGACGCAGGAGGACACGGTCTTGCGGGCGTAACCCGTTTCGCCGTCAAGGATAGAGGCGAAGTCGGCGGGATGCAGCGTCGAGTACTGCTGACCAACTATCATGCCATCCATCGTCCCGGCCGTTCGGCCGGATCGGCGCACAAGGGACCCGTCGCCACGGCCAGAATCCTCGTCGCTCTCACCAGTAAGGATGAAGGGTCGTGGGTTGAACGAGCGGCTTCCGCAGGAACAGGCGCCCCCGGCCCCCTCGGTCTGGCATCGCTAAAGAGCGCCCGGCTCAGCATAGGGGTAAGCCGTCGTTCCGTAGTCGCAACCCCATGCATCTGTTCATTCGAGACGCCATTCCCGGATCCCTAATCGGTGGCTCGATCGCGGATCGCAGACCAATAATCTTCATCCGATAGCTCAGAAGTGGGCGTGGCCGACGCGACGTTGGAGGCAGTCGCTGCGGTGGGTTTTTGTCCACTAAGAGAGCCGACCGATGAGCATAGCCCATCGGTCGGAGTTGAAGCTAACAGCAGGGAGGACGCCGTTGCTCTCTGGCACACGTCGAAATCCGCCAAGTCCATGAACTGACCTCATACAACGTGTGCCCGAGCCAATTGGAATACACCAGCATATATACCAGCGCAATTCCGCCCGGGATAATTTTGCGGTCGCCATTTCGTTGGTCCGGGAGACGCTCAGCATTCGGGCTTGCTGCGTTTCTCAGGCCTCCGCTGACCGGCGGACCGAGAGCGGTGTTGGGCGGGAGTCCCCTCACGAGAAGCAGATTGCCCCGGTGGGCCGCCCCAAATCAGGCCGACAGGCCAATATCCAAACACCTGACATACACACCGCCGGCGATCGGCATGCCCGCTCCCCGGGATCCGACTACACGCCGCCGAATGTTTTACTTTGTGACCTTGAGGCACGCTCATCATCGCCACTTGACAGTGGCTGGACGCTAATGCGAAGGCTTTGGTATACTCCATCATGTAGTCCAGTCGCGATGAACCGCGGTTGGCGGGAGGTTTGGGATAGACCATGGACGCCAGGTAGCGCCCTTGGTTGCTGGTGGCGGCTCCGCCGTATCGGAATCGAATGTAGTGTCGCTCAACAGCCCTCAGGCCAAATGATCCGCGCCCGACGCACCCGCATCATCGCCACCCTCGGGCCGGCCAGCCGTGATCCAGAGATGGTGATGGCGCTGGCGCGGGCGGGGGCCGACGTCTTCCGGCTCAACTTCAGCCACGGCAGCCACGAGGATCACGCCGAGGCGCTGGAGGCGATCCGTGCGGCCGAGAAGGCGATCGACCGGCCGATCAGCGTTCTGGCCGACCTGCAGGGACCGAAGTTCCGCCTCGGCGTGTTCAAGGATGGGCCCATCGAGATCAAGGCCGGGGACCGTGTCTGCCTCGATCTCGACCCCACCCCCGGCGACGCCACCCGGGTCTGCCTGCCGCATCCGGAGCTGTTCGGCGCCATGTCCCCAGGCGCACGCCTGCTGCTCGACGATGGCAAGGTGCGGCTGAAGGTGCTGAAGTCGGGCGCGGGCTACGCCGAGGTCGAGGTAGTGCAGGGTCTACGCCTGTCCGACCACAAGGGCATATCCCTGCCCGGCTCGATGATTAACCTGTCGCCGCTGACGCCCAAGGACCGCCAGGACCTGACCTACGCCCTGCGCATGGGCGTCGACTGGGTGGCCCTGTCCTTCGTGCAGCGGGCGGCGGACATGGCCGAACTGCGCCGACTGGTGGGCGGCAAGGCCGCGGTCCTGGCCAAGATCGAAAAGCCGGCGGCCCTCACCGACCTGGGCGCCATTCTGGACCAGTGCGACGGCGTCATGGTTGCGCGCGGCGATCTCGGCGTGGAGCTGGATCCGGAAGAGGTGCCGGTGGCGCAAAAGACCATCATCCGCGCCGCACGCCTTCGCGGCATCCCGGTGATCGTCGCCACCCAGATGCTGGAATCGATGATCACCGCGCCCACTCCTACCCGGGCCGAAGCCAGCGACGTGGCCAACGCGGTCTACGAGGGCGCCGACGCCTTGATGCTTTCAGCCGAGAGCGCCGCCGGCGGATTTCCGCTGGAGGCTGTGACGATGATGAACCGCATCATCGAGCGGGTGGAGAAGGACCCCTTCTGGCCCCGGCTGATGGACGCTGAACAGCGCATGGCGTTGGAAGACCGCGACGCCGACACCCTCGTGGCCGCCGCAAGACGGGCCGCGGACGCCGGCTCTATCGCCTGTCTGGTCGCCTTCACCACGACCGGCGGCACCGCTCTGCGCCTGGCGCGGGAGCGACCGCTGCAGCCTGTGCTGGCACTCACTGCTGACATCCGCGTCGCCCGCAAACTCTGCCTGGCCTGGGGCCTCGAGCCTCGCAGGAGCGAGCAGCCTAAAGGGCTCGACCAACTTACAAAGGACGCGACCTCCCTGGCTGTGGAGCTGGGGCTGGCCGAACCCAACGGCCGAGTTTTGATCCTAGCCGGCACGCCGTTTGGATCACCGAGCGCGGCCAACCTTTTGCGGCTGGCGCATGCGCCGGCCATGCGCGAGACGTAAATCACGCGGTCGCTCGCGGATGGGACCCCAAACCTACGCGGGATCGAGGTTGCCGGGTTGAATGCGACCATTAGGTCGCCCCACCTTCGCTAAATGAAGGCGACTACCACAAATCGACTCCTGAATTGCGGATACGCTGTGTCCATACGCAAGCAACGCAGCACACACTTGGCGAATGGCGAAGCTTATAATTGGCCAATGGGATCAGCGCTACGGAAATTCACGTGAATTGGGTGATTTACAGACCGCAGATACTCAATCGGCCGTCGGTTGGCGTCCGAAACGAGGAGGCGCATCAATAGCGCTGAGGACTGTCGATTTAGTCTCAGCATTTGTGCTTCGAAGCTCGTCGGGACGTGAATAGAGATGGTTCGTATGCTTGATGTCGCATCGATTCCATAGCGCTCCTTTAGTAGGCTATACAGCGACTGTCCCGCCGTTAAATTCTCTGCATCCAAACCCGGAACGTATTCAGCGGGAATATAGCTCGTTTCGATACAGATCGGCGTCTCGTCAACCCGCCAAAGCCTGCGAATAATGACAAGAGCCGAGCCTGGGGGCACCGCGAGCTGGTTTGCAATGGCGTCTTGCGCCTTGGCAAGCTCAAAATGAAGAAGCCGGTTCCCGGGCGTCCCGCCCCCCAACTGGATCACGCGCGCGATACCGCCCAAATTTTTAGGCTCCACGGGGCGAAGGAGCCGTGGGGCAGGTAGCCTTGTTCCATTGGTGCTGTTCCGCTCAAGCCTGCCGCTTGCGATCAGGCGATCGATGGCTTTCCTCACAGTTATCCGGTTGACGTTCAACTGTTCCGCAAGCACCCGCTCGGAGGGAATACGGTCGCCGGGGCTGAGGCTGGCACTATCAATGAGGTCTTCAATGAAGCGCTGGACCTGGAGATAGACGCTCACGCCGGACTGCTTGTCGAGCATGGCAGACTCCAACGATTCCTCGGCGGCTTATGCCGGCGAGCCGAAATTTGCAAAAATCCGTTGCGCCCAAACAGGGCGCTCAATATACCACTGGAGTATACCAAGTACGGGGAGAATTTCTATGGGCAGCGAGATTTACGAGCATAAGATCATCCATGGCTTGGCCCACGCCGTCAGTGACCTTGATCGAGCCGTTCAGATTGGGCGCAAGGCCGCGCCGAAGGATGATTGCATCGATATGATCGATGTCGGTTCGGCCTGCCGCGCCGTTCAGGGCGTGCAATTTTGCGCCGGTCGACCTCCCTCGACGCGGCGATACACTTGGAAGAACGAGTATTGAGTACGCAGATGCGACTCCTCGGGCTCGGCGACAATACCATTGACACCTACGTCGATCGTAAACTGCAGTATCCTGGCGGAAACGCTGTGAATGTTGCGGTTATGGCCCGGCGCCTTGGCGTCGAAAGTCATTACCTAGGCTGCGTAGGGAGCGACGAGGGTGGCGATCTCTTGCTGTCTTCACTTGCCGCCGAGGGCGTTGACACCCCGTACGTTCGCCGGCGAAGCGGGCAGAACGCCAGGGCGTTTATCGGTCACCATAATGGCGACCGATACTTTATCCAATCATACCCCGGCGTGAGAGCCCAGTACGAATTCACTGATCGCGATTACGGTTACATCGCTGGGTTTGACGTGGTTCACACGAGCACCTACAGCGAGCTCGATGAGTGTCTGTCAGATATACATCCAAAGAGGGCGCTTTCGTTCGATTTATCTGATAGTTGGACTATTGCCAATCTGGAAAAGGTGCTCCCCAACTGCCAGTGGGCGTTCCTCTCCGCCTCCGAACTCTCGGAGCACGACGCCAAATCGTTGGTCCAGTTTGCAGCTTCGCTGGGCCCCGAGATCGTCATCGCTACCCGCGGTGAAAAGCCCTGTTTCGGCCTGTGCGAAGGCAAGTTTCACGTTCAACACCCGTTGCCCACGACAGTCGTTGATACGCTTGGCGCGGGAGACGCCTTCATCGCGGGCGTTCTAACGGCGCTCATGAACCAGGAAGCCTTCTCGAACGCCCTGCTCGCGGGAGCCACAAATGCGGCCCTTACCTGCCAGGACGAAGGCGGCTTCGGCCACGGCGTCGCCTATGATGGCGGGCACGACACATCAAGATGAAGACGACGTCCCCGCGCGCCGACTCCATAGGCGAATGGGGCCCGCCGTGGCGACGAGCGCGGTTCGCTGTGGCGCCGCCCGGCTGTGCGAATTGGCGCCGAGCAGGCGCTGCGCCGCCGTTATTTCGCATCGCAGTACCGCGCTCGCCCTCCGCGTCGCGATTGTGCGTAAGGCGAAGAAGGCGCGAGGCCCCTCCCCTGATCGCGGCCTCTATGCTGTCAGAGCGGCCCTGGAAGACTACCCGAATCGTCGCGACGGCCCTGGCCGTCACTATCGAGCCACCATCTCTCGAATGCTCCAAAGGTATAGTCGTAACCAATTTAGGCCTCAGGTCACTTTGCAAACTTCGATCTAGCGATATAAGCGGGAACGAAATCGTCGGAGTCCTCCATGGCCGAAGAGCCTACCAAAGTGCCGGTTTATCTGCAGGTCCAGCGGTTCCTCGAAGACCTCATTGATAGCGCCGACTATGGTCCTGGCGATCATATTCCGTCCGAGCGGGCGCTCGCTGATCAGCTGAAAGTGAACCGGCTAACGCTGAGGAAGGCCATCGATCGCCTGGTCGCAAGCGGCAGGCTCGAGCGGAACAGCACCAATGGAACGAGGGTGCCCGTACCAAGACTGCTTCGGTCTGATCAGACCGGCAGCCTCACCCGGGTCATTCAGCTGAACGGTGGGACGCCGAGCAACCGACTTCTTCATTTTGAGCTTTCTCAGGCGCGAGACACTGTCGCCGCACAGCTTTCCATTCCCGTGGGCACAGACGTCATCCTGGTTCGCCGGCTTTGGCGGGTTGACGAAACGCCGATCTGCATCGAGACGAGCTATATTCCCGCTGAGTATGTGCCCGGTTTGGAAGCGGAAGATCTAACGGCGGGGCAGTCGCTGTATAGCGTCTTAAAAGAGCGGTATGGGATCGACGCGGCGTCAAGCACGCGCACCATCTCTGTTCACACCCCGACAAGCTTCGAAGAACAGGCGCTTAACCTGCCTCCGCATTTATCGACACTGCTGATACGGCTAGTCGTTGAGGATGCAGGTGGACGGCCGATTGAGTATATGCAGTCCGTAAATCATCCTATCCACGTAAATTTCCGCACTGCATCGCCTGTAAAGCATTAGTCGGGCAAGCCCTTTTTTAGCGGGCGGATGCGACGCCTCCAGCCGAAGGAAAAGTCGGCACACTGCGCTTAGCGGGCATTGAGTCTAGAGTTGTGCATGTCCTGCAGCTGGCAGGCGGGATCGGACCCTCCGGCCGAAGAAGGTCTGAACCGCAGGTCTCGACGCACCACGCGGATCGCGATGAGCGCCGCGGACGAGCCTCGACCCGCGCGAAGATAGTGTCGGGCAGTGCGACATCAGACCCGCCCTCAGGCTCTATCAGGCGTCGACCACCAGCAGATCACCCATGCGCCAAATAGCGGGGGCACGGAAGGATTCACCGCCATGCGGGTCACGTCGAGGCTATCTGCAGGTTTGGCGCGACGCGTCTTAGGACCACAAGGAGAAGCGGCGCATGCGCTGTCCTGTGATGCCATTCCGAGGCGGCGCCGGCGCTAACCGGCGTAGCCTTCCGGTTCTTTCCGATGCGCAACGGTTCAAAGGCCTACGTCGCGCAAATCGCCTTGACAGCCGATTTGTCGAACCATAGTGTTGGTGTATACCAAATGACCGTGTTTTGTGTGCCAATGGTATTTGGCGCCGGTTAAGCTAGGGATTTGGCGACAATATCTATGGATGCATATTGCCATTGGTATGCCGTTGTAAATTCGGCCAAGAGGGGGCGCAGAGATTGAATACCAAACGCGCCCTCGCGATTGCCGGCGCGGTGATGTGGGACAGTATTTCGCCGAGTATGAGCGAGGTCCCGCTTGCGGTTCATGCGGGCGTGCTTGTGAAGCTACCCGTCGACATCGTCAATCGCAACGACCTCGCGCCTGGCACGGTCAACGATTACTGCGTGGGGAAACTCAATATTCTCCATGGTTATTGGCTATGGCACAGCCAAGTTTGGCAAAACGGTCCCACCGACATGATCGGATTTTGGGACGCAAGGAAATCCCCGGAAGGAGGGGCCTTTACCGGGGCCCTTGAGGCAACATGGAGGCTGCAGTTCTCGCGCTAGGTTATACGCTTTCTTCAAGGTCACTCTGCCGCAAATAAGATTCTCGGTGATCTCGGCAATGCTCCTCTCCTTCTTCGCTTCTTTCGATGAAGCTGTGGTCGCAATGTTTATATCGACGGACTCTCACGCAATCTTGAACCGGTGATTCTCCTACTCGCTCCGAGACCAAGTAACGCTAACTATTGCGGAAATCACTATCTGCCTATTAGCCGTTACGATTCTCTTGATTATACTCGGCCAAATCGTCAAACCGCGCGCCAACTGATCGAAACGCTGCAGCCACACTGGCTCTGACAAACCCTTA
>Ga0302305_1001417_pt1 | contig 13836 bp, 5 predicted proteins | sample III_Palsa_E2_3_FD_198764 | JGI IMG/M metagenome (GOLD analysis project Ga0302305, IMG submission 198764) | Peat permafrost microbial communities from Stordalen Mire near Abisko, Sweden - III_Palsa_E2_3 | ecosystem: Environmental > Terrestrial > Soil > Palsa > Peat permafrost | place: Sweden... | reverse complement strand
AGCCATCAACCAGGCGAATGGACTTAGTCTTCCGATCTATCCTTACTTCTCTCCATACACGAGCGGCGATACCTCTTCTTCCCTGCTGGCGGACTCCGAGTTTCAATCGGAGATCAGCGACATGACGGCATGCGCCGTAGCTTCGAGCAGCGCTTGCCAGACGATTATGGCAAGCGTGACCGCGACTACAGGAGACTGCACCAAGAGCGGCAGCGGCTACTCCTGCAGCCCTGTACTGGGTGGGATTCTATGGACGAATGGGACGTCGGATGTCTCGCCCACAGCATCTTGGGTGATGGATGTGCTGGCAATTCTTTCTCCACCTGTGAGCGCGAATGGAACCTACGAGATTGTGAGCACCGGACAAAGCGGTGCCTGCGTGGATGGCAATACCACGACCGGCAGTACGTCCACCGATGCATGCACACAAAGCAGCAGTCAGGAGTGGGCCATGACAGCTTCCACCAATGGCACCTACGCTATCCAGAACTACGGATACCAGCAAGCAAACCTCAATACCGGCAACAACGAAGATTGGACCGACAGTAGCAGCACGCTCGACCTGGCGTCAGTACTTTCTGGCGGCACAGTGAGCGCAGCACAGGAGTGGCAGGTGATTTCGCTTCGTAACGGCTACTACGAGTTTGTGGAGCTGGGGGACTATGCAACCTCAGGCAATACCGATAGCGAAGAGTGTCTCACCGCCAGCAGCAGTGGCTTGACGACAGCCAGATGCAACGGCAGTACAAGCCAGGTCTTCCAAATGCCGTTCGTAGTTGGAAGCGGCAGCGAAGCCCTGGGCGATACTGCCGATGCCTACATCAACAATGGCAGCGACGCGGGAAACAACTATGGTGCAAACAGCTATGTGCCCGTCGAAAATGGTGCAACAGGCTACACGCGGGAAGCCTACCTGAAGTTCGATGTCTCCGGCGTGTCGGGCGCGGTTACGAAGGCAACTGTTTCTCTTGTGCCGATCACGGTGACGGGCACAGATGTGAATGCCGCGTATCTTGTGACGGATAACTCCTGGACTGGCACAGGAATAACATGGGACAACGCGCCTGCCTTTAGCACCACGCAACTCGCCACCTGGAGCATCTCTCCATCGTCAGTTGGCTTTCCAATTCTTTTCGATGTCACGTCGTCCGCGGCTTCAGCGCAGAATTCCGGAGGTTTACTTTCAATCGGGATCGATGCGCCGAGTGCCAGCAACTATGTTGCCTATGGCTCGAGGCGTAACAGCACAGTCGCGTACCAGCCGATGTTGATCGTCACCACAGAGTAGCTGCATGGAGGGTATCGCCGTCGAGAGGCCGGGTGCTTCTCGACGGCGATCCTAGACGCGTGTAAGTCCGCGCTGTCTCGCGATCATCGCAGCCTGGGTCCGGTCCGTCACGCCGAGACGAAGAAAGATCGCGCTGACATGGCACTTCACAGTTCCCTCCGCAATATTGAGCGACGAAGCAATTTCCTTATTGCTCTTGCCGGAGATGATCAATGAAAGTACTTCCTTTTCTCTCGGGCGCAACTCTGAGGATGGATCGTGGCGAGCATAAATCTCTGCAATGCTCGGCGGGATAAAGCGCTCGCCACGGTTCACGGCACGAATGGCATCGAGGATGGCCTGGTGTGACATGCCTTTGAGCACATAGCCGTCCGCTCCGGCCTTGATCGCCTGGTATACATCCTCATCGCCCTCATACATGGTGAGCATGATGATCTTGGTGGTGGACCGCTTGGCACGAATCTGCTGCACCGCCTCCACACCGTTGATCCGCGGAAGGCCAATGTCCATCAGCATCACGCTCGGACTGAAATCTCGAAAGGCCTGCACGGCATCTTCGCCATTCCCTGCCTCAGCGACGACGGTCATGTCATCCTGCGCATTGATGGACATAGTAAGCCCGATACGGATGTAAGGATGGTCGTCGACGACGACAACATTGATCTTCCGGGATGACACTGGCTCAATCATTCTATGTGACCCTCGCTGAAATACCGTTCAACGGTATGGAGATCTTGATATGTGTGCCGCGCCCGAAAGCACTATCGAGAACAAAGCGGCCGTTCAGGTGTTGAATGCGTTCGCGCATAACAGCAAGACCGTAGTGGGAACCTTCCGGCGGAGTTTCGATGTCGAAACCCACCCCGTCATCTTCGATCTCAATTTGTATATTGCTCCTCGTGAAGAGAAGAAACAATCGGACTTTAGTCGGATTTGCATGTCTTGCGGCGTTGAGCAGCGCCTCTCGAACCACCATCAACAACTGGTGCGAGGTTGCCTGGTGGATGAGCAGAGAGTCTCCTTCGACGCGATATTCGATGGAACACCCTTCGCGCTCTTCCATTTGCGCTACCAGGTCGCGGATGAGCTGACCAATATCAGACTGCCCGAGCGCGTGATGTCGTAGATCCCAAACGGCTTTGCGGGCGTCGTCGATTGTAGAGCTCACCTGCAAACGCGCGGAGTCCAGAAGAACGCGTTCGTTGCCATTCGAGAAAGCCTTGGTCATCGAAAGACCTTCAAGTAAGCTGGACACGCTCGCGCAACCTTGCAGGAAAGTATCATGCATCTCCCACGCGATGCGGCTGCGCTCCCGCAGCACGGCTTGGAACTCATGCTGCATTCGGCGTGTGCGCAGTCGATACGCTGCCACAACAATAGCGGCAACAAGCGCCATGCAAAGTGCATAGAACCAGTAACTCTGGTAGATGTGCGGTTGCTTGACGATAGTGAACGCTGCGTTGGAGGTAACCTCTGGCGCGCTGAGGTTTGATACGGCGACACGGAATGTATAGTGCCCTGGCGGCAGGTTTGTGTAATAGGCGATGCGTCGCGAACCAGCGTCATTCCATTGCTTATCGAAGCCCTCGAGCTTGTACCGGAAGTGGAGTTCATTCTGTGACCGGAGCTCAATGGCACAGTAGTGGATCTCCAACTGCGAAACAGACGCGCTAAGCTTCATGTTGTCGCTGACAGGCAAAGAGCGGCCATCCGCTATGAGTTGCTGAAGGACGATAGGCACAGTCGTTGCTCGAGCTGTGTATGCCGGAGAGATACGAAGCGGGCCCACGATGCTCGGGAACCAGATGTTACCGTCCTTACTGATGCCCCCTGCTGGCTGAATACCACCCAGAAGCTGCGTGCTCAGCGTTCCTTCGGAAGCTCCATAGAAGGTCAACGGAAGGTGTGTTGACTGAGCGGCGTCAGGGCTCTTCAAAGCATCAACCGCAACAAGCGAGACACCGTTCGGACTGCTGAACCAAAGATGATGAGCCTGGTCTTCGAGGATGTCGAAGATCTTGTTCGAAGGTAGGCCATTCGCAGAACTGAAGTGTGTCAAGTGGCCCGACTGCAGCAGGAATAATCCTTGCCCTGCGGTGCCAATCCAAAGATCGCCTTCGGAGTCTTCGCGAATCGCCCAGACCGGAATGTGCTGCAGCGCAACGGTGGCGGTGTTGGTGATGAAGGTTCCGGCCTGCCATACGTAGAGTCCCTGATCGGTGCCAATCCAAAGACGATCGGAGCGATCTTCCCGCAACACACGGATGCTGCTCTCAACCCAACCTCTTACGCGCTGAAAGGAACTGCCCTGTAATCGATAGAGGCCGCCCGGCGTACCTGCCCACATACTTCCGTCGTGCGTTTGCAAGATCGCGCGGATAAAGCCGTTCTCCAAGCCATTGGACGAGGAGTAGTGAATGGTTTTACCCTCCCGGAGGTTGAACAGGCCTTCGCCCTGCGTACCGATCCATAACGATTGCTCTTTGTCTCGCAGCACATTCTCTACCTGGACATGCGCTAGCACGGGAATCTGCACGCGGCTCATCGTGTTGCCGTCGAATCGAAAGAGATGCGATGAAGCAATCCATACAGGTCCCTTCGGATCAGCGTAGACCGTCTGCGTATCGGAGCTGGAAGCATCCGCCAGCGGCGCAACCGAGATGCCGCTGTTGCTCAGGCGTACCAAGCCGGCAAGCGTGCCAACCCATACGTTCTTCTCCACGTCCTCAAGAATGGAGAAAATTTCGTTGCTGGGCAGCGGCGAAGGCGTCATCAAATGTTGCAGTGCGCCATTGATGTTGGTGTAAATCCCCCGGTCCACCGTCCCAATCCAGAAGCCACCTCCGGGCATCGCCTTCAGCGTATGGATGGGGCCTTCAATGCCATGGATGCGCGTGAACTTTATAGGTTCACCATTGGCCGGCATAGTCGCACGAAACAGACCCGAGTATGTGCCAGCCCAGAGCTGGCCGTCGTCGGACGCCAGGATAGACTCGACCGCCGTCTGCGCTAGCGAATCATGAAATGGGTATTCGATCACCTCGCGGCTTCGCACACAATAGATGGAGGGACCACCGATCCATATAGTTCCGGAGCGGCCCATCGTCATCGAGAACACCTGCAGCTTGTGAGTGATGTCTCGTTCCGGTACGCGAACAACATGATCGTCGTCCATAAGGAAGAGGCCATCAAGCGTTCCTATCCAGAGGCTGCCGGCATTGTCTTCCAGCAGAGTTCTCACAAAGCTGCTGCCATACGTCAGAGCCGTCGTATAGGGACGAAAGCCATTCTGATCATGCCGCACAAGTCCGCCGCCGTTGGTGCCAATCCACAGTATCCCATCGTGCGTCACAAGCAGGCTCGCGATATTATCTACCGGAAGACCCGGCGTATTCTCATGGTCAAAGACGGTGAACTCTTCGCCGTCGAACCGAACCAAACCGCCTGACGTACCAATCCAGAGATAGTGATCCGGGGTCTGAGCGAGAGCCTGAATGTTGGTCTCCGGCAGGCCATCTCTCGCCTGCCAGACGGATTGAACCTGATCGCTGAACTGCTTTGGAGTATCGATCGTTGCGGCTTGCAGCAACCCCGAAGCAATCATTAAGAACAGGAGGACTACGCAGACGCGTAAGCAACGATTTTCTCTCGTAAAGATTGAACTTTGTGGCCGCCCGTCCAAAGCTTTACCTCCACCCCATCCTGCAACAGCAGCGAGATTGTACTGCGATTGCGCGCGTTGATCCGCACATTCCTACTCGCATTGCGCTCATGGCCGTTACTATACATCGGCACGCGGCGAACTCGCCTATGCAACGAAATAAGAGAAGCCACTAAGCCACGAAGTAGTACTTTTGACCGATTGCGGCGGCTCTCCGGCGATTGCTAAGATCGCCTCATATCTGTACTACGACAGTGAGATTTTTCGGTTGAGTCCCATGCGAATGTTCGAATCGATCAAGCCCTGCTTTCAAAAGAGCGCTATAGATCAAACAAAGACCACAGCCTTCGGCTTGGCGAGGGCCCGCATCACCCAATATCGCTGGGTGTTTTGCTTTCTTGCTCTCGCTTTAGGAACGGCCGCTGCGACACATTGCGCATACGGTCAGTTGCCGGATGGCTTTGGACCGAAGCCTATCTTTGATGAGGAGTTCAATCAAACCTCACTGGATACGAGACGCTGGTCATTCCGAGGATTGGGAACGCGCAACGACTGCGAGGTAGACCCGAGCGCGATTTCGGTCGGCGGAGGCTTTGCCCGCATTCGGATTTACTCGACCAGCACAAAGGACAAACTTACGAATTACTGTGGAGCCATCTCCACACAGTCGAACTTCATGCACAGGTATGGCTACTGGGAGGCTGCGATACGTTTCAAATACCAGTCTGGAATGCAGACTTCGTTCTGGCTACAAAGCCCGACGATTGGCAAGATCATCGGAAACCCTCAACAATCTGGCGTTGAGATGGATGTGTTTGAACATATAGCAAGCGAATCCAATCCAAAAGGCTACGATCATGCCTTGCATTGGGATGGATATCAGCCAGGGATTCACAAAAGCACAGCATACAAAGCCGCATACGAGACCCTGGATGACGGCCAGTTTCATATCTTCGGACTAGCGTGGACGCCGAATAAACTCACGTTCTACATTGATGGAAAAGAAAGCTGGACAGCCACAGGGGCTGATGCAGCTATCTCGAAGATAGCCGAGTATCTGATCCTCGATACGGAGTTACCCCACGCAAACTACGTGCCAAAGGAAGGCTACGGTCCGCTTGGAGCTGCACAGAACGCCTACCTGGATGTCGACTATGTGAGGGTTTATCCGCTGCTGAAGCACTGAGAAAAACGCAACTTCGCAAGGGAGCAGGCGCGCCGTTATGATACTGGCGCAGCTTTATGAACTCGCGATCGGCATTTGGAATCAGGAGAGTCGCCCCCTATGAGTCCGAGCCCTATCACTTTACGACTATGCCAATTGATTGCCCTTGCTTTCCTTCTTGCTTCATCTTCCATGTCAGCGCAGCAAGTGCATCGTTTTACCGTGCAAGACGGTCATTTTGCTCTTGATGGAAAGCCGTTCCAAATCATATCTGGAGAAATGCACTATCCACGGATTCCGCGTGCGTACTGGCGCGACCGGCTACGCATGGCCAAGGCAATGGGGCTCAATACAATAACCACTTATACCTTCTGGAATTTGCATGAGCCGGAGCCCGGTCATTACGACTTCAGCGGCAATAACGATGTCGCCGAGTTTATTCGAGAAGCACAACAGGAAGGGCTTTACGTTATTCTTCGGCCCGGCCCTTATGTCTGCGCTGAATGGGAGTGGGGCGGATATCCTGCATGGCTGTTGCGCACACCAGGCATTGTTGTCCGCAGCCGCGATCCCCAATTTATGAAGCCGGCCCGCACATGGCTCAATCGGTTAGGCAAAGAGTTGTCGAGCCTGCAGATCGACCGCGGCGGCCCCATCATCGCTATCCAGGTTGAAAACGAATACGGTTCGTTCGGCAAAGACCACGACTATGTAGAGGACATTCACAAAGCTGATCTAGACGCTGGTTTCAATGGCGCTTTGCTCTACACGGCCGATGGCGGCATTCAGATTCCGGACGGTTCCCTGCCCGAGCTTCCGGCAGTTGTAAACTTCGGCACTGGCGAAGCCAAAGCAAGCTTCGATCTGTTGCGCAAGTACCGTCCAAACGGGCCATTCATGGCCGGAGAGTATTGGGCAGGGTGGTTCGACCATTGGGGCGAGGCACACCAAACGCCCGACGCTGCCGTACAGGAACGTGAGATCAATTGGATGCTTCGCCAGGGCTACTCGCTCAGCCTCTACATGTTCCACGGAGGCACGAGTTTTGGGTGGATGAACGGAGCAAACTATGACCGTCACTATAAGCCCGACGTTACAAGCTATGACTATGATGCAGCCCTGGATGAAAGCGGTCGTCCTACGGCAAAGTTTTATAAGCTCCGGGAGATAATCTCCGCGGCAACAGGAAAGACGCCACCACCTGTCCCGGAGATCGCTCCAACCGGCACCATACCCTCTTTTACTTTCAGAAGCGCCACGTCTCTTTGGAAACACCTGCCAGCGCCGACTTTATCCGATCAGCCAGTAACAATGGAGCAACTCAAGCAATCGTATGGGTATGTCCTTTATCGCACTCACCTTGTAGAGGATGGCTCCGGAGATTTAGTAATTAGCGGCCTTCACGACTATGCCCAGATTTATGCCGATGGGGTTTTTCTTGGCGTACTGGATCGGCGACTCGACCAATCACGGCTGAGTCTAACGCTAAAATCCGGAACGCAATTGGATATCCTCGTCGAAAATAGTGGCCGAATAAACTTCAAACCGATTTTGCGAGAGGAACGCAAAGGGATTCTCGGCCAAGTAACGTTGGCAGGCGCTCTACTTAGCCACTGGGAAAACTATTCTCTCCCGATGAAATCACCAGATAGCCTTTCTTTCTCAACTGACCCGTGCTCCGGTGCATGTTTTTATCGTGGTGGCTTTCAGATCAAAACACCTCAGGATAGCTTCCTCGATACGAGTGGCTTCTCCAAAGGTTTTGTCTGGATCAACGGTCATCCCCTTGGCCGCGTCTGGTCGATAGGACCACAGAAGACCCTTTATTTGCCGAAACCGTGGCTACACAAAGGAACGAATCAGGTTATTGTCTTCGATCTTCTAGGCAAAGCAAATCCGCTAATGAGCGGCTTGTCACATCCAATATTGAATGCACCAGTGCCGCCAGCTTCTAAGAATTAGATCTAGCACCCACCAACTCTGTGATGGCTCCTACAGGCAGATAGGCTTCGACAAGTTCATCGACTGCCTGGATGCTGGTGGGTGCGACCAGGCGAATGACTTTAGGGGCAGAAGCAGTGCCGAAGGAATTCTGGATCCCGCAATTTTAGCTACCCTGCCCCTAAAAACAGGCCAGGGAGCCTTATGTTCTATTTGGCACGGGGTCCAACAGATCGTACTCGACGTGCGCTTGACGCAACACAGGCACGTTCGCGTCAACGTTCTTCCATAGGCTGAAGAATGTCTCGTAATCCTTGCGGCTGCCGCCCTTGCACGCTTGCAGCGCATAGGCACGGGCGAGGCCGAGGTGGGCGTCAAATGTCCACGTTGCATACTAAGCCCCCTGCAACTCAGCTATTCCCTCCTGACGGGAACTACATAATTTCACATTTGACACAACTATTTCACAGGCGATATAAAGATTCGCCGGCGACGAGTGTCCTTCTCGAAAATCTCACGACTGGCAATTCAATGCGGCTCGTGAAGTAAACGTGCCGACATAAGGTATGAGTCGTTATGCGGAAAGCTTTTTCTACAGAAATCCTTCTTCTTCTAGTGCTCGTGATGCTCCATCCTGTCTCCCTCAGGGCGCAGTCTTCGACAGGTTCAGTGAATGGCACCGCCAAAGACTCGACCGGCGCCGTGGTTCCCGGAGCTACTGTCAGTCTGCTAAATATCGAAACGAAAGTTGCACGACACACACTCACCAACAGTGATGGCAACTTTGAAATACAGAACGTCCAACCCGGCACCTACACGCTTGAAGTCACCATGGCGGGCTTTAAGAAAAATGCTGTTCCGCCATTCCCCGTGGATGTAAACCAGACGGTCACGCAGAATCAAATACTTGCCCTCGGCGAAGTCACCCAGACAGTCGAAGTCTCGTCTTCTCTGGCCGCCAATCTCACTCAGAGTTCTTCCTCAGAACTTGGCACTGTCATTGAGACAAAAGAGGTTCAGCAGCTACCCCTCAACGGTCGCAACTTCACACAGTTGCTCATCCTCACCCCAGGAGTCACACCCATCTCCACAGCTCAGGGCTCTGGAATCAGTACGACTGACTCCGGCGTGACAGGTATCCCCGGCACCACCTTCTACAAACCCTCCGTCTTCGGCCAGCAAAATCGCTCCACCATGTACCTCATGGACGGCATCAACAACACAGACTTCCGTACATCAATCTATGGATTTCTCCCCATCATCGACGCCACAAGTGAGTTCAAAGTTCAGTCACACAATGACAAAGCCGAGTACGGTGGCGTCGTAGGCGGTGTTGTCAACATCGCAAGCCGCTCCGGCACAGACTCCTTCCACGGTTCTGCATGGGAGTTCCTGCGAAATAATATCTTTGACGCCCGCAATCCCTTCACCGACTTCTGTACTGTTGTCCGATGCGGCGCGGGAGCGCTCACAACCACTCCCGCTGCTCCGGGTCATTACACGCAAAATGAGTTCGGCGGAGCCGTTGGCGGCCCCATCTTCCGTAAGAAAACCTTCTTCTTCGTGGCTTATGAAGGCTGGCGTTACAGCAAGCCAACGCTCGCCACGGCTCTCGTCCCCACTTCCGCGGAACTCGGCGGAGACTTCAGCCAGAGTTACTACAACCAGAAAATCTACAATCCATATTCAACCACTTGCACAGGAACCACCTGCGTCGTCATGCCCTTCCAATGTGATGCGGTCGGTAATCCGCTCACGCCAAGCCCCACAGGCGTCCAACCCACCGGGGTAGCTTGCAACAAAATTCCGTCAAGCCTCTTGAATCCCGTCATGCAGAAGTATCTCGCGGCATACTTTGAGCAACCCAACTCCACCAGCGGGCCCAGCAATAGCTACAACTACATCGACCACAGGGCACAGATCGACAAGAATAATAGCTGGCAGTTGCGGATCGACCATCACTTGGGAGACCGCGACTTTGGCTTCTTCCGCATCAGCCAGATGTTCTTAACGGACTCTCAACCAGTTACCGGCACAATAGAATCCGCCAATAGCAGCTATCACGTCTACAACATCGGTGGCGGCTGGACCCATAGCTTCACAGATCATCTTCTGCTGGACGCACGTGGTGGCGTGATGCTCAAACCCTACGTCTTCAGCCAGGCCGCTGCCCCCGGAGGTTTTGCCGCAGCAACATCAGCAGGCTTTACTGGCCTCGATACCTACGACGGTCTCGTGATCAATCTGGCCGCTCCATACAATACTGCCTCTGCCGGAAACCAGGGTATTTCCTACAGACGGAATCCTGTTTACAGCGGAGGCGCGGACCTCAGTTGGCTCAAAGGACGCCACAGCCTCAAGGCAGGCGCTGCTTACCTTTACCAAAGCCGCTTCCAATCAAACACCCAGGAGATCTTCGGCTTCTCTGACTCCATTACCAGCAATATCAACGCCAGCAAGACCGGCAACTCTGCTGCAAGTTCCCTGCTGGGTTTCCCCGCCAGCTATAGCGCACAAGTTCCCCAGTACGGCACCGATGCGTTCCATCTTGCCTTCTGGTCTGGCTACATACAGGACGAGTGGAAGGTAAAGTCCAACCTCACGCTCAACCTCGGTATGCGTTACGACTACGGCACACCGGCCATCATCGACAACCAACGCTTGGCCAATCAGTTCGACTTCTTCCACCAGCAATACATCATTGGTGCTACCAGCGTGCCGGCATGTCCTACTGCTGGAACATCTGTAGATCCCTGCATTCCAGGCGGCATCGCCAGTGTCCCATTCAACAGTCACATCGTGTTCGCTGGCAATACAAAGCAGGCCGCTCCTAGTCTCACAGATAACATTGGTCCCCGCATTGGGTTTGCCTGGCAATTCTCTCCGAACGCTGTACTGCGTGGCGGCTATGGCATTCTCTACGATACCGTCACTGGCCGCAGCCAATACGCTCAGAACAACATCGAAGGAGCGGTTTGGCCGTACTCCTCAGGCATCACCAACGCGACAACAAACATCCAGACCAATGGCCTGTGGCCTGGTTCCTCGGCAAACCCGCTCACCAGCATCACATCGCTCGCCGGCAGTTCGCCAAACCCTGTTTTTGCGACATCCCCGTGGTTAGCCGCATCCTATGTTAACTCCCTGAACTACAACGATGCGCGCGCGCAGGAATACAACCTCCAGCTGCAGGACCAGCTTGGAAAGACGATGGTGTTCTCCATCGGATATGCAGGCTCCAAGGATGATCGCCTCAACTTCACCGGCAAAGTTAACGCGGCCCAGTCCGCTTCTCCCGTCGGGACGCCTGCCACTACGATCGATGCCTTGAAGCTTGTTCCATGGGCATCCCCAGCGTGGAACTACTCTTCCTCAACAGGCTACTCAAACTACAACGCTTTGCTCACCCAATTCCAAAAACGTTTCTCTACTTCCTTATCGACAATCGCTTCCTTCACCTGGTCAAAATGCCTCGACAACAGCTCCGGCTTCTTCAACGCGGAAAACGGTACCGGCGGCGGTTCCGTCGTACAGAGCTACTTCAATCCGAGTAACGCTTATGGAGTATGCGGGTACAACATTCCCAAGTACTTCACCTGGAGCACGAATTACAAGCTGCCCTTTGGCAAAAATCAGAAGTACCTCAACTCCGGCATAGCCTCATACCTTCTGGGCGGCTTCGCCATCAACTACGTCTTCCAGGCACGCTCTGGTCAACCCTATAACCTGAGCGTCGGCGGCGACCCCGCAAACATCTCTGGAGACAACGGAACGGTCACTGGCTATAGCCGCCCGAACCTCGTCGGAGATCCCAAAGCAGGCGGTTGCGGCTCCTCACCCTTCGGAAGCAAGACAGCCCTTGGCTACTGCGCCTACAACGCGGCAGCCTTTACCATTCCCTCTGGCTCCTTCGGCAATGACGGAAGAAATACCTTATATAGTCCCCACTACAACAATCTGGATTTTTCCATCGTCAAGGTAACCCCGATCCATAACCAGATTCAACTCGAACTCCGTGCCGAGTCCTTCAATCTCTACAACGCCCAGATTCTTGGCTCTCCGGGAACGACCATCGGCACATCCAGTGCGGGCTACATTACCAGCATTGCCAGCACACCACGCGAACTGCAAATGAGCGCAAAGATCAACTTCTAATCTCAGAAGCACAAGCATTTCCCCGGAGAGTCAAACCATGCAGCAAGACGAAGAGTCTCTTAGCCGCCGCGGCTTCTTGCGGTTAGGTGGAAAGGGTTTGGCGACCGCAGGTGCAGCTTTGTACATCAAGCATGCGCGCTCACAGCAGCGCAAACAAGCTGCTACCTCATCTCGTCAGGTTCATCTGCGCAATGCCCATTTGGAGGTAGCCTTTGACGCAGACCTTGGCGTACCACTCACGTATCACTTACACGCCAGCGGAGTTACCTTCGCTGGCGTACTCCATAGAACACCGCTATTGGCAACAATCTGTAACCAATCACCATGGAACGTCGTTCCTATAGAACTCTCCACCCTAGAGCATCAAATTTCCGACGAAACCATTAACTTCCGCTTCCATGCGATATACGCCAAAGGCCTTCCAGCCGCGGACTTCACCCTGCGTTACGCCCTCAAGGATCACACCCTGCATGTCACGCTTGAAGACGTCGTAGAGCACACCGGCTTCGAACTTATATCCATCGCAATGCCTGAGCTCGTAACGATCAGCGAAAGTAACTCTGACGCATGGCTCGCACACGGTGACTCCGGGGGAGATCTCGTTGCGTTGCAGGAAGCACACACCGGTCACCTCGCTCCCAACACCTTTTGGGGAGATGTAAAAGGTGTCCTTCCTGTCATCATGCTCGGCCACTCTGGAGCGGTATGCGTGCAGGAAACTCTCGCATACATGGACGGAACCCTGCTCGCTGTTGCGAGCGAATCTCCAAATCGAACTGCGGCCATGGGTACGACCAAGGTCTACCGCGTCGATGGCAGCGCCTGTTACGACCTTAACCTCGGCAAGAGCGCTCCCAAAAACTGCGGCACGAAAAACACTCCAAACCTCATCGTTGGGCAACAATCTTCTTGCCGTCTCGACTTCCTGGAACCAGACCACAAATCGAAGCCATTGACTTGGCTGGACGGTGCCAGGCTCGTTCGCGCACGTATGCCTGTCATACCCAATCGCATGTACGACGACAAGTTCATCTATGGCATCCGCACCGATGAACCTCGTTTTCCGCAACCCTCCGCCACCTTTGATCGTTGTCACGAAATCCTCACAACGATTCACGCTCTCACTGATGGCTCGCCGCAACTCGTGCACTTATGGGGATGGCAGTTCCGCGGCAAAGATACCGGCTATCCCGCCGTCAACGTTGTTGACGAACGCATAGGCGGTTACGAGGGCATGATGCGTCTCAAGCAGCAAGCCCCTGCTCTCAACGTCACACTAAGCCTCTCGGATAACTACGACGACGCCTACCGCAGCAGTCCCGAGTGGAATGAGGCAATGATCGCCCGTCGCCCCGACGGACAACTTTGGAAGAGCCGTGAATGGACCGGCGAAGAGTCCTACATACAGGGGTTGGCCAAATACATGGAAGGCCCCGGTGTGGAACGCGTTCGCTATACCTGCGAGCGCTACAAACTCCCCGGCACAATTCACGTAGATGTCCTCTCCTACTTTGCCATTCGCAACGATTGGGATCCTGCGCATCCAGCCAGCGGCATCCGTAACCTCACCGCGGGTCGTTATCGCGTGCTGGAAGAGTTCGCAAAGCATGGAGTAGACGTCACTTC
>Ga0302305_1001415_pt1 | contig 13853 bp, 10 predicted proteins | sample III_Palsa_E2_3_FD_198764 | JGI IMG/M metagenome (GOLD analysis project Ga0302305, IMG submission 198764) | Peat permafrost microbial communities from Stordalen Mire near Abisko, Sweden - III_Palsa_E2_3 | ecosystem: Environmental > Terrestrial > Soil > Palsa > Peat permafrost | place: Sweden... | reverse complement strand
CACATCGTCTTGCCCTCGGGTACCACCCGTTTGACGACGCTGTAGGTGTCCTGTTCGATGATGTGGTACGGCACGTCGAGCCGCCGCAGGTAGGTCGGCAGTACGTCTTCGGGAAAACCCGGCTGCTTCTGATCGAGGTTGACGGCGACCAGGCTGAAGTCCACGGGTGCACTGCGCTGCAGCGACAGCAGCAGATCCAGCAGGGTGTAGGAGTCCTTGCCGCCCGACAGGCACACCATGATGCGATCGCCCGGCGCGATCATGCTGAAATCGCCGATGGCCTTGCCGACCTGACTGCGCAGGTGGGACTGCAGCCGCTGCGCCGTGCGGGACAGGATCACGCCGCGGCGCTGCTGGTGGCCGATTCGAGGTACTTGCCTTCGAGGTAGCGCATGAACGGCACGGCCGACAGGCTCTTGCCGGTCGCCTGCTGCAGCAGTTCCTGCAGCGTCAGCCGGGCGCCCTGCGAATGCACGTGGGTGCGCAGCCAGCCGAACAGGCCCGCGAATTCCCCGCGCGCGATCTGCTCATCCAGGTCATGCACGTCATTGCGCAGGCTCTCGATGAATTGCACGGCGATGACCGCACCCAGCGCATACGAGGGAAAATAGCCGAACGAACCGACCGCCCAGTGGATGTCCTGCAGGCACCCGTCGCGGTCGTTTTCCGGCCGGAACCCCAGCCGCTGCTCCATCTCCGTGTTCCAGGCCTCGGGCAGGTCGCGCACCGCCAGTTCACCCGACATCAGGCGCTTCTCCAGCTCGTACCGCACCAGCACGTGCAGCGGATAGGTCAGCTCGTCCGCATCGACGCGGATGGCGCCCCGGCGCACGCGGGTGAGGTGGGCATAGAGGTTGTCGGGATCCCAGGCCGGACCCGACACGCCAAAGTGCCGGATCAGCAACGGGCTCAGGTAGCGCGCGAAGGCGCGGCTGCGGCACACCAGGCGCTCCAGCAGCAGTGACTGGCTTTCCTGGGCCACCATGCCGCGATCGCGACCGACCGGTTGGTCGCGCCACTGCTCCGGCAGTCCCATGTGGTACATCGCATGCCCGGTCTCGTGCATGGCGCTGAGGAGACCCGTGAACACGTCCGCCTGATCGTAGCGCGTGGTCAGGCGCATGTCCCCCGGCACTCCTTCCGTGAAGGGATGCTCGCTCTCATCCAGCCGGCCCTGCGCGAAGTTGAAGCCCATGGATTTCATGATCTCCATGACCAGCGTCCGCTGCCGCGCGGGCATGAACTTGCCCTCGAGCGGCAGCAGGGGCCGCGCCTCCTGCATCGCGATCACTTCCCGGATCAGCGAGGGCAGGCGGCGCGAGATGGTCTTGAAGACGCCATCGATGTCGTTGCTGGAAATACCCGGACTGAATTCATCGATGAGGGCGTCGTAGGGCGACAGGTTCAGCGCCTGTCCGAGGAGCGCCGCCTTGTCACGCACCAGCATCACCACTTCTTCCAGGTGGGGGGCGAAAATCTCGAAGCGGCCTTCGGCACGCGCCTGCAGCCAGTGCGCCTCGGCCTGGGCGGTCGCATGGGCCATCCGGGAGACGAGGTTGGCCGGCGTCGCGATGGCGTGGTCGCGCTGGCGGCGCATTTCGCGCAGATTGGCGACCTGCCATTCATCCAGGGTCTGGGTGTTGGCGTGGGCGCGATCCAGCAGCCGGGTGATCTTCGGCGCCGTCAGCAGCGTGTGGTACTCGGTCTGCAAAGCGGCGAGCTGTTCGCCGCGCAAGGCGGCGCTGCCGCGCGGCATCATGACCGATGCGTCCCAGCTCAAGAGGGAAATGGCGCCGCGGAAGGCGTGAAGGCGCTTGAACTCCTGTTCAAGCTGCTTGTACGGTGGGGCTGACATGATGACTACCTGCGAAAAAAGTGCCCCGGCTGATCGCACGCGATGGGCGCAGGAGGCGAGGAATGGTGCTCAGCATACCAGCGCCACGGCCTTCGCAGCGTTGCGCATCGCACTAACTTATTGAATTATATCGGGTTAATGTGTCGCGTTGGCAATTGACAGCGTCGGCGCAAGCCCCCTGTTTGCTGCGCTGCAATAGACGCCTACAGCTGGCAGCAGTTCGGCCAGCTGGCGACGAACACACCGATCGCAGCCGACACTATGAAGATCAGCACCAGCACCACCGCGATCAGCCACTGTCGGCGCAAGAACTTCCGCTCCCATCACTTTGCCCCGCCAGGCAATCGGTATCCTAGTCGATATGGTCAATCCTGTAAGAATCTGCGCGATCGCCGCCGAGGTCGCCCCGTTCGCCAAGACCGGGGGCCTGGCGGACGTCACGGCGGCGCTCACCAAATACCTGCATGCTCAAGGTCATGACATGCGGCTGTTCATGCCGCTGTATTCGGCGATCGACCGCAACCGCTTCACGGTGACACCGGTGCCGGGGCTCTCCGACCTGGCGGTTGGCATCGGCGCCCATCGCTACCAGTACTCGGTCCTCACCGCCGCGTTGCCGGGATCCCGGGCACCGGTCTACCTCATCGACTGTCCGCCGCTGTACGCCCGCGAGTCGATCTACTCCCGTGCGCCGGATGAGCATCTGCGGTTCCTGGCCCTGACCCGCATCGCCATCGAATGCTGTCAGCACCTGGGCTGGAGCCCGCAGATCCTGCACTGCCATGACTGGCATGCGGCTTTCGGACCCCTGCTGCTGCGCACGCTGTACAGCTGGGACCGGCTGTTCGCCAATACCCGCACCGTGCTGACCATCCACAACATCGGTTACCAGGGTGAGTTCGCCGCCGCGGCGATCGCGGATCTGGACCTGGGCGACAAAGCCTACCTGCTGCACCAGGACGACCTGCGCGCAGGCCGCATCAATGCGCTCAAGCACGGCTGCATGTATGCGGATGCGATCACCACCGTCAGCCCCACCTACGCCGCCGAAATCCGCACCCCCGAGTACGGCATGGGCCTGGAGGAGGTGCTGCGCACCCGCGCCAGCGCGCTGGTCGGGATCCTGAACGGCGTGGACTACGAGGACTGGGATCCGCGCCACGACCGGCACCTGAGCGCGCACTACGACGCCGCGCAGCTGCCGGTGAAGGCCGCGCTCAAACAGCAATTCCTGGGGCGGATGGGCCTCAAGGCGGGAGCGGGCACGGCGTTGGCCGGGTCGGTGTCGCGCCTGGCGACCCAGAAAGGCATTGAGCTGGTCCTGGGCGCCCTGCCCCGGTTACTCGCCGCCCGGGACCTGGTGTTCGTCGCCTTGGGAGCCGGTGAGTCCCGTTATGAACAGGGACTGCGCGAACTGGCCGCGGCGTGGCCCGGTCGCGTCGCCTTCCACCAAGGTTACAGCGAGGAGTTGGCGCATTGGATCGAGGCGGCGAGCGACCTGTTCCTCATGCCCAGTCAGTACGAGCCGTGCGGACTGAATCAGATGTACAGCCTGCGTTACGGCACGGTGCCGGTCGTGCGCCGTACCGGCGGACTCGCCGATTCGGTGCAGCGCTACGACCCGGCCACGGGTTCCGGCACCGGTGTGGTGTTCGAACCGTTCACGGTGCCCGGGCTGGTGTCAGCCGTGGATAGCGCGCTCGATCTGTACGCGGATGCGCGGCACTGGAATCGCATGATGCGCAATGGCATGGCGCAGGACTTCTCCTGGGAACGCCAGGGCGCCCACTACGTTGCGCTGTTCGCGCGCATGCTCGCCACCGCACGCGCGGCGCTGTGAGCGCACTCTAGTGCAGCGGCAGCTCGCCTTGCTGGTCGAAGGGTACCGAGCGCAGCAGACCCGATGACAGCTCAACCTTGCCGTATATCCGGTACTGCACCGGGGCCGCGTTGCCGCGGGCGAACATGCGCAGCAGGGCCGCGGCGGCATTGGCGGTGACGTTCATGTCGAACTCGGCATCGCCGCGCGCCGGCACGATGAAGCTTGCGCCGGACTCCCCGTGCGCGCACTCCTCGCCGTTCACTTCCAGGCTGTAGCTGAGGCCCTCGACCGGCAGTTCGCGGTCGTTGGGGTTGTGCACGCTCATGCGCACCTGCAGATGCTGCTGCCACAGATCGCTGTGGCCCAGCTGGATGTTCAGAACCGAGAGTGTCGGTGTCTGCCAGTGGGCAAACAGCGAGCAGCCGCAAAGGCCGCTGGCCAACACCGCCAGCAGCAGCACGGCGCGCCGATGCCGCGGCCTAAGCACGGCCGAACACCTGGTTCAGATGGGCGAAGCGCTGCGCAAGGTCGCCGCCGAGGGAATGCTCGGGCAGACGCCAGCTCCAGTTGCCGACATCGGTGCCCGGCATGTTCAGCCGGGCCTCCGATCCCAGTCCCAGCACGTCCTGCATGGGCACGACCGCGAGTTGCGCGACGCTCGCCATGAGCGCATGGATCATGGCCTGCGGCATCTGCTCGGCTCCGGCGCGCAGGAAGTAATCGACCCGACTGCGGGCCTGCTCATCGAGGCTCCGGTACCACCCCAACGTCGTGTCGTTGTCATGCGTCCCGGTATAGACGACGCTGATCTTTTCATACATATGCGGCAGGTGCAGGTTGTCGCCCTTGCCATCGAAGCCGAACTGAAAGACGCGCATGCCCGCAAGTCCGAAGTCGCGGCGCAGCGCCTCCACATCCGGCGTGATCACGGGATTGCAGCATCTCCCGACCGTACGAGGGCTGCCAGCTGCCGCTGCGCGCATCGGGTGCGCCGGCCGGCACCGCCCAGTGCGCCGCCAGCGCGCGGAAGTGGTCGATGCGCAGCAGGTCCACGCGCTCGAGCTGATGCTGGATGCGTGAGCGCCAGAACTGGAAGCCGTCTCGACGCATTGTGTCCCAGGCATACAGGGGATTACCCCACAGCTGCCCGAGTGCGGAAAAATAGTCGGGCGGCACACCGGCCACTGCGGTGGGTCTTCCGGTCGCGTCCAGCTCGAACTGGGCGCGGTGCGCCCACGCCTCGGCGGAATCGGGCGCGACGTAGAACGGCACATCCCCGAACAGGTACACGCCCCGCGAGTGTGCGTAATCACGGAGGCGGCGCCACTGCCAGGCGAACGTGAACTGCTGCTCCTTAATGGCGCGCAGCGCCGCGGTCTGCTCGCGTCGGAGTCGTTCCATCGCCAACGACTGCCGGTCACGGAACTCCGGCGACCAGGTCCACCACGGCGCGCCACGGTTCAGGCCACTGAGGACCTCAAATGCCGCGTAGTCGTCCAGCCATGGGCGCGAGCCTTCGAGAAAGGCCTGGAACTCGCTCGAATAGACCGGCGCGGGCTCCTCGGGATCGATGAGCAGCACATTTCCGGCTGAATCCGAGCGAACCCAGTAAGGAGAGCCGTTCACTCCGGTGGGTCCCAGGGGCAGGATCTGCCACACGGTGAAGCCTGCGCTCGCCAGCCAGTCGACGAACGCCCGCCCGCCGCGGCCCAGGCCGGCATTGAGCGAGCTCACATGCAGCAGGACGCCGGCACGCCGGCGCTCCAGCACCGGATTGGATGAGGAGTTCATGGTCCTTAGCGATACCGGATGTTCTAGCGCGCGTCCAGCAACTGACGCACACGCGGCCAATCGTACGGCACCAGGTTCAGGGCCGCGGGGCGGCGGGCCGCGATGGCCGAGAAGTCCAGCGCCATGCCTTCGGCGATGAGTTCGGGTAGGCGGCGGCGCAGCTCGGTGGAGCGCGGCTCCAGATGCGTGATCAGGCCCAGGCCCGTCGGCGGCGCCCCGAGGGTGTGGATGGCCAGGTCCGGTCGGTACTTCTTCAACAGCACGATCAGGCGCCAGATGTCCCCGCTCCAGAACCCCGTGGTCTGGTCACGCTCGGCACTTCTGGCATCGATGGGAAAGCAGTCGTGCACGAAGATCAATGAGTCGGGATTGCACAGGGGCTCGATATTGATGAAGTCCCGCAGCGCGTACTCGAAGTGGTGCATGCCGTCGATGAACGCCATGTTCAGCGCACGACCGCCGAGCAGGGCCGGCACGTCCGGTCGGGCGAAGAACTCATCGCTGGTCTGCGCAAACACCTTCTGATTCGCCCCGAGCTTGAATTCCAGGTGCGGTTCCGGATCGATACCCAAGGCGAGGGTCTGCGGCCCCACCAGCTTCAAGGACTCACCGCGCGAGACGCCGACCTCGAGGTAGGTGGCCGGCCGCACGTGCTCGTGCACCCGCGCGAGCACCTTGAAGTAATGCTCGCCCGGCAGCTCCAGTTCCGAGAGCATGCGGTAGGCCTTGGTGTAGTCGCAAAAGCTCAGGGCACGGCGACACAGGCGCTGCGCATCCGCCTTGCGTCCCAGCAGCCGATTGAGGCGCGCCCCGAAGAAACTGTAGCGCGCCCTGCGGCGCAGGGCCGCCGGCTGTGCCGTTCCATCAATCCCGGATTGAATCACTTGCTCTTAGGCGCGGCGCATGACGCCGCCATTCTCCATGTCACCTGAACCCGTCGCTATGGGCCGTGAGAGCGACTCCGGTACCGTGCGGCCCAGCAGCCGATACAGCGTCAGCAGCTGCCGCCGGTACAACTGGTCGAACTGGCTCACGGCCAGCGCCGGATTATAGTCACCAAACCACCAGAACCAGTCTGAACTCTCGCACAGCGCGAGTTGGCGCGTGGCGGCCGTCCTGGCGGCTGCATCGAGTGTGCCGCCCGCGAGCACCGCATCGAAGGCGAGCTTCGCCTCGCACAGCAGATCCCAGCCCCGGTTCTTCGCCGCCTCGCCCATCCAGGTCGCAAGCGTGCCGTGCACCCAGCTGCCGGCGGGAACCCGGCCGAGGGGCACGGCCTGGATACCGCGGGCCAGGCACTGCGACATCGTCATGAGCTCGATCTGCGGATTCGCCGCGAGGTTCGCGTACATCGCCTTCAGGAACCAGTAGCCGTTGAACGGGTAGTACTCCCAGGCATTCTCGCCATCCAGGGCGATCAGCACCGCGTGGGTCGGCGCCGACGTATTGCGGCCCTGGGCCATCGCGACGAGATCATTCACCAGATTGTTTGCCGCATCATCGCCATGCCAGGTCGCGTAGGTGAAGCCGATGAGATCCGAGAGCCCCTCCTCACGGAAGAAGCACTTGAGCCGCGTCCCCGGCAGCTGGTACGGCCGGTTGTACGAGTCGGTGGCATCCGGCTCCAGATGGTTGGCGATAAGTGCCGCGCGCAACACCGTGGCCCCCGAGGCCGCCCAGCTGAATCCGTGCGCATCGAGCAGCCGCAGCGTGGCGTCGTTGACGGCGCCCTCCGCCGGCCAGCAGCCCTCGGGCCGTGCGCCGAAATATTTCTCGAACGAACGGATGGCTTCGGCGACCTGCCATTGCGCCCGATCCGCGCCACCGGGATAGCCCGGGTGTTGCGGCAACTGCGCATCCGGAACGCTGTCACGCGCCGCGTTGAAGTCAAAGAGCAGCGGCAGAATCGGATGTGAATATGGGGTCACCGACAGCTCACACTGGCCGGACTCGCGCAGGCGCCGGTAGCGCGGAATGATCCCCTTCAGCAGCTCACCGATCAGTTCCAGCAGCTGCCGTCGCTGTGCGGGCGTGAAACCGCTCGCCTGGCCGGACAGCGCCGCAATGCGCGCATCGCTGCGGCGCACCGTCTCGCCCATCCAGGCCAGGTGAAACCAGACCGCGAGGTCATGGATCAGGGCATCCGAGGCCCAGCTGATGTGCTCGAGCGAGGCGCAGTGCTCGGCGAAGGTGACGAGCGCCAGGTAAGGCGGGAAGCGTTCGATCAGGTTCTTGCGGTGGGCGCGCAGGCAGGCCTGCAGCAGCTGCAATCGGGCCGCGGGCTCGGTGGGTACCGGGTCGGGGCCGAGCAGGCCCAGCACCGGATCCGGAAGCGGCGAACCCTGGACCAGATGCTGGTTCACGCGTTGCGCGAGTTCATCCAGCTGGTCCAGCAGCACCGGCGTGAAGTTCACCACGGCCCGCGCGGCCGGATTCTCCTCCAGGTGCGCGGCCATGTCCGTGTAGTCCTTGATGGCGTGCAGGTACGTCCAGGGCAGCACGTACTCGCCCGTCAGTGCATCGCGGTACTGCGGCTGGTGCATGTGCCACAGCAGCACCACCGGCAATCGCACAGGAGCTTCCACTTCTTGGGGCGTGTCGGTTTTAGGGGTTGTTCAGGCGACGCAGCATGTCCGCAGTGACCAGCACCACGCCGTTCTCCGTGACATGGAAACGTTTTTCATCCACGGCGAGGTCGGTGCCGATGCTCATGCCGTCGGGGATCTGGCAGCCCTCATCGACGATTGCGCGCTTGATGGTGCAGCCGCGTCCGACATCCACATGCGGCAGGATGACCGCGCTGTCGACAAAGGAACGCTCATCCACGCGCACGTCGGAGAAAATCAGGGAATTCTGCACATGCGAGCCGGAAATGATGACGCCACCGGACACCATGGAATTGACCGCCATGCCGCGCCGCGCATCATCATCGAGGATGAACTTCGCCGGTGGCTGATGCTCCTGGTACGTCCAGATCGGCCATTCCCGGTCATAGATATTCAGTTCCGGCTTGACGTGCACCAGCTCGATGTTGGCGTCGTAGTAGGCATCCACGGTGCCCACATCGCGCCAGTAGCTTTGCGCGCGGGTCTTCACGTCCTGGAAGGGATAGGCGAAGACCTGGCGGTTGCCGATGGCCGTTGGAATGATGTTCTTGCCGAAGTCATGGACGGAGTTCGGATCCTGCGCATCTTCGGTCAGCAGCTTCTCGAGGAGGCTGGTGTTGAAGACATAGATGCCCATCGAGGCCAGTATCGAATCGGGTCGGCCGGGGAGCGTATCCGGCTGGGCAGGTTTTTCCGAAAATTTGGTGACGCGGTTCCACTCGGTCGCCGTCAGCACACCGAAACTCTTGGATTCTGCGGCCGGCAGCTGCACCACACCGACGGTGATATCGGCGCCCTTCTCCACGTGGTAGGCGATCATGGGACCGTAGTCCATCTTGTAGATGTGGTCGCCGGCCAGCACCAGCACGTGCTTGGGGCGGTGCGAGCGGATCAGGTCCAGGTTCTGGTAGAGCGCATCGGAGGTGCCGCGGTACCACATCTCCCCGATCTGCTGCTGCGCCGGAATGACCTCGACGAACTCGCCGAATTCACCGCGCAGGTAACTCCAGCCCTGCTGGACGTGCTGGATGAGGGGCTGCTGTTTGTACTGGGTGAGGATCGAGATCTGGCGGATGCCGGAGTTCACGCAGTTGGAGAGGACGAAATCGATGATGCGGAACTTGCCGCCAAAGGGCGTCGCCGGCTTGCAGCGGTTGACGGTCAGACCCTTCAGTCGCTCGCCGCGTCCGCCGGCCATGACTATTGCGAGTGTGCCGCTGGTCAGGCGACTGACGAAGCGTCCATACGAGGCGCGGGCAGGCTGTCTCTGCATGTTGGGCCGCTCTATAAAACTGTTGTCATTGCGGTACGACGTTACTTTCCGTGTTCATGCTGCCATTGTCCATAGGAGCACTTCGCGTACCGCGCACACCGGACAGCGCCGACAGGCCGATGCGGCGAGGGTAGACTGACTTAAGATGAACGTACCCTCCACATTTGGCACCGCGTGGCGCAAGTCAGCGCTGCGGGCGGTCACAATCCTGTCACTTGGACTGCCGCCGCCGACGTTCAGTGCAAATACTGCCCAGGCAGCCCCCCCGCAGCCGGTGATCCAGATGCCGCAACACGGCCCGGACCCGGCGGCGGGGCTCGCCGACGCGAGTCCGAGTCCCGGCCGCAGCCCATGCCTGGGAGATGGCACCGGCTACGTGCGCGCACGGATCCGTGGCGCCTTGAACCTGGACTTGAACTGGAAGGACGCCGAGCTGGAATGCGGGGGCGAGGCGCGGCCCGATGGCAGCGGGCTGCGTGTGAGCTTCGCGGGCCCGGGGCCCGGCGGCAAAGTGCTGCGGTTGGTATTTGGCGTCCGCGCCGCGCACGAAGGCGCCGCGGGCAAGGAACTGCCGACCAACCTTACGGTCCTGGTGGACGGCGGCCGCGTCTTCGCGACGCGCGGCGATGACAAATGCACAATGGATCAGCTGTCGCAGCGCCCGCTGCCGGGCAAGGGCGCGCGGGCATGGCGGATCGAGGCCCGCGGCTTCTGCGTGGCCCCCGCCAACGCGCTCGCCGGCAAGGGACGCATCCTGGTCAGCCGGTTCGACTTTGCCGGCCGCATCGAGTTTTCCGGTCACAGTTGAGGCTGCGCATGAACAATCCCGCCCGTTGGCTCCTGACGCTGTGCGCCGCGTGCGCACCGCTCCTCCTGTATGCGGTTGTCGGTCACGCCCAGACCGCGCCACTGGAGGAACTCTCGGCGTTCCCCCAGACCACGCTCACCGTCAGCAGCGGCGCCACCCGGCACCCGTTCACCATCTGGGTGGCGGATACCCCGGCACGTGAGGAACAGGGGCTGATGTTCGTGCGGGAACTGCCGGCGGACAAAGGCATGGTGTTCGTAGGTACCCAGCCGCGCGTGTGGACCATGTGGATGAAGAACACCTTCATTCCGCTCGACATGCTGTTCGTCGCGGTCGATGGCCGCGTGGTGAAGATCGCCCATGCCATACCGCATGATGAAAGCATCATCAGCTCCGACGTTGAGGTTAGTGGCGTGATCGAACTGCAGGGCGGCATCAGCGACAAGCTGCATTTGAAAGTCGGCGACCTTGCGAAGTGGAAGGACGTGCCGGCCGGCGCCTCGACCCCCAACAGCTAGGCCCTGCGTTGTACAGCCCGACAACCTTTCAGTAAGCTTACAAACCCTGAGCTCGCCGCCAGGCTGTTGTAAAAACATCACAGAGCCGCGATTTCTGATGCGGAATTCTGTCAAGTCGGGCCGGGTGACACCCTATGGCCGCGCGCCACAGCGTTTGCAAACGCCTGCACCGCCGTAGTGCACCCCCTCGAGATGTTGCCCCATGACAACACAATATTGTATTGCGTTTGCCTTACAGCTTATGCTGGTCCCACAGAAGGGAGCACGGCCGGTCGCAGTGACCCGTAGCCGCTTGCCAGGACAAGCGAGTTACAAGGCAGTGCTTGGTATCAACTTGGGATGTGTGTAGTAGCCGCGCGCTTCGTGACATCAATCAATTACAGATGCACCGGTGAGTGTATGGCGGCCTGCATACGGAGAGTTCTGCAATGTCAGAGTCATCGAATAGCAAGAAACAAAGTTCACGTCTTTCCAACAATCTGATCCGCAACTGCATTCACGTTACCGTTCTTGCCGCACTTGCAGCAGCCAGTGCTGCGGCGCAGGCGCAGCAAGCGCCGGTCACTGCCACTGACAACGAGCCTATCCAGGAAGTCGTCGTCACCGGCACCATGATCAAGCGTGCCAACGCCGAAACCGCGGAGGCCGTCACGGTCCTCAAGTCGGACACCCTGAAGGATCAGGGCATCACGAGTGTGCAGGAAGCGCTGAACACCCTGACCTCCAACAACCCGGCGATCAGCATCTCCACCGCCGTCGGAACCTTTTCAGGCGGCGGCAGTTACGCCAACCTGCGCGACCTCGGCAGTGGCCGCACCCTGATCCTGCTCGATGGCCAGCGTCTGGCCAACAATGCCTTCACCGGCAATGCGGTGGACCTGAGCGGCATACCGTTCTCGGCCATCGACAATGTCGAAGTGCTCCGCGAGGGCGCCTCGGCGCTGTACGGCTCGGATGCCATCGCGGGCGTGATCAACTTCATCACCAAGAAGAATTACCAGGGTGCCGAGATCGAAGGCACGTTCGACCGCCCGGAAGAGAACGGCGGCGGTAACGGCCAGGCAGACTTCAGCCTGGGTCACGGCGATCTGGCGAATGACGGCTATAACGTCATGATCACGGGCAGTTACGCGAAGCAGCAGGAACTGCGCGCAACGCAGCGGAATTTCTCTGCTGAAGGCTACTATCCCGAGAAGGGCTACACCTCCACGAACAATCCGGGATCCTGGCCCGGCACCTTCCTGGACAGCAATGGTAACGAGTACCAGTCGGGCTTCCCCGCCTGCGTCGGCAATCCCTATCTGACCACTGACTTCGGCAACTGCGCGTACCGTTATTCCGCCGCGACGGATCTGCTTCCGAAGTCCAGCGAATATTCCGCAATGCTGTCCGCCACCAAGACGCTGCCGCTCAACAACCAGATCCAGCTGCAGTACTTCTATACCCAGTCCGAAGTGACCGGCTGGTCCGGCCCCATGTTCTATTTCTACGGTCTGGACCCGGCAAGCCCCTACTACCCGACCGCGGCTCAGCTGACGGGTATCGGCACCACCGCAGCGCCTGATCTGGCGGATGGCGGCGATGCCATCTGGACAGATCCCAAGAACGACCGCTACAGCGGCAACATCAACGCCGAACAGCGGGTACTGTTGACGTTCTCCGGCCATAACCTCGGCTGGGACTACGAAACGGCGCTCAACTACAGCAAGAACACCAACGACAATCGCAATCAGGGCGGCTACCCCGATGAGTCCGTCCAGGCCCCCGGCGGCGTCCTGAGCGATCTGATCAACCCCTTCGGTCCGCAGAGCGCGGCCGGGCAGGCCTTGATCAACCAGTCGTACATCAACGGCGTGTACGCGCTCGGCGTGGACTCGCGGTGGGGCGTCACCGGCCATGCCAGTCACGAACTCGGCGATGCTTTCAATTCCGGCATTCCGGCAACGTTTGCGATCGGCTTCGATGTGAACGGCGAACACTTCGGGTATCACACCACGCCGTATAACGACCTCGTGAGCGCCGCCACGGGCCTCACGGACAGTGCCGTCGAAGGTGCTCGCCAGGTACAAGCCGCCTATCTCGAAGTGGACGTCCCAATTCTCAAGAGTCTCGATCTCGACATCTCGGATCGTGAAGACCGTTACAGCGACTTCGGCAGGACCAACAACGCCAAGGTGTCGGTGCGCTACCAGGCGACCGATTTCCTGACCTTCCGGGGCACCGCCTCCACGGGCTTCCGGGCACCGACGCTGTTCGACCTTTACGACCCGAATTCCCTGTCAGCTTCGAGCTCCGGCACCATGGGGACAGGAAACCCGGACTGTCCGGTAGGAGGGGCCGCCATTGCGCCGTTTACCACGGCAACCTGCGCCACGCAGGGCATCGGGTTGTTCGGCGGCAACAGGAGTCTGACGCCCGAGACATCACAGAACTTCGATCTGGGTGTCGTCCTCTCGCCGATCCGGGACCTGGGCATCACGGTGGACTACTACCGGATCCTCCTGAAGAACACCATCTCGACTGTTCCGGTAACGGCTATCTACGGTAACCCTTCACTGTTTACCAGCTACTACACATTGAACAACGTCGGGGGACTTACTCCGTCGATTCAAGAGGCGGCAGACTGCCATCCCTACACGCAACCGACCTGCGGATACATAACCCAGACCTTCCAGAATACGGGCCGGATCACGACAGACGGTGTGGACGTGAGCGTCCAGTATCTGCAGCACACGCCGCTCGGTACGTTCCACGAAGACCTGGAAGGTACCGCGACCACGCAATTCCTTGAGCAGCAGTACAACGGCGGTCCGCTCCTCAACCTGGTGGGCTCGTACAACGAGATTCCGCCGGCCTACCGGTGGACGCATAACCTGACGGTCAACTGGACGAGCCCGGAGAAGATGTTCGGTGCCGGCCTCACCAACCGCTTCTACTCGGAATACATCGACGAGTTCCCGGATGCCGCCGGCAATCAGCGGCACGTGGGCAGCTATACGCTCCTCGATGGTTTCGTGAGCTACATGCCGGTCGAGAAGCTGACCGTGTTGTTCGGCATCAAGAACCTGCTCAACAGGAGCCCGCCGTTCACCAACGCCTACCAGAACAACTTCGCTGCCGGTTACAACCAGCTCAACGCGGACCCGTTGCTGCGTAACTTCTACGTCAATGTGAAGTACA
>Ga0302305_1001404_pt1 | contig 13918 bp, 15 predicted proteins | sample III_Palsa_E2_3_FD_198764 | JGI IMG/M metagenome (GOLD analysis project Ga0302305, IMG submission 198764) | Peat permafrost microbial communities from Stordalen Mire near Abisko, Sweden - III_Palsa_E2_3 | ecosystem: Environmental > Terrestrial > Soil > Palsa > Peat permafrost | place: Sweden... | reverse complement strand
CCTTCGCGACCGGTGATGCCTTGAACGATGAGACGTGTGTCGTTGCCTACGAGAACTGACATTAGTTGACTCCCTTCGCGGCGGCGACAGCGAGGTCGGCAGCTTCTTTCATGGTGGCGCCGATCTGGACCTTGAGGCCGGAGTCGGCAATGATCTTGCGGCCTTCTTCTACGTTGGTGCCTTCGAGGCGGAGAATAATCGGCAGCGAAACGTTGAGCTTCTTTGCGGCAGCAACGACTGCAGTGGCCAGGACATCCACGCGCAAGATACCGCCGAAGATGTTGATGAAGATCGCCTTCACATTGGGGTCAGAGAGAAGGATGCCGAAAGCGTTTTCGATCTGTTCCTGGTTAGCGCCACCGCCTACGTCGAGGAAGTTGGCAGCCGAACCGCCGGCGTACTGGATGATGTCCATGGTCGCCATGGCAAGGCCTGCGCCGTTGACCATGCAGGCGATGGAGCCATCAAGCTTGATGTAGTTGAGCGCGTACTTGGAGGCCTCGACTTCAAGGGGATCTTCTTCCGAGATGTCGCGGAGTTCCTTGAGATCCTTGTGGCGGAACATGGCGTTGTCGTCGAAGTTGATCTTGCAGTCGAGCGCGACGAGCTTGCCGTCTTTGGTGGTGATGAAAGGGTTGATCTCCATCAGGGTGCTATCGGTTTCGATGAAGGCTTTGTAGAGGCCCGTCATGAACTTGACCGCTTCACCAATCTGGGTGGGAGCAAGGCCGAGCTTGAACGCGAGCTTGCGGGCCTGGTAGGGCTGGAAACCGATGGCCGGATCGATGTACTCCTTGTAGATCTTCTCGGGAGTTTCGTGGGCGACTTCTTCGATCTCCATGCCGCCGGCCTGCGAGGCCATGAAGACAACCTTGGAGGAGGCGCGGTCGAGAACGAGGCCGAGGTAGAGTTCGCGGTCGATAGCGGAACCGGCTTCGACGAGCAAGCGCTGCACCTTCTGGCCTTCAGGGCCGGTCTGGTGTGTGATGAGCTGCATGCCAAGGATGGACTTGGAGGCTGCATTGGCGTCGTCGATGTTCTTGGCGAGCTTGACGCCGCCGCCCTTGCCGCGACCGCCGGCGTGGATCTGAGCTTTGACGACGACAACGGCGTTGCCCGCGGAGAAGAGCGCTTTAGCAGCGGTATCGGCTTCTTCAAGGGTGGTGGCCATTTCGCCTGAGGGTACGGGGACGCCGTACTTGCGGAGGATTTCCTTGGCCTGGTACTCGTGAATCTTCATACGTACGCTCCAGATGCAGCAATATGCGCTGCTGGCTTGACAAGTCATAGTAGCGATTGGCGGAAAGCAGGGGCAAGTTAGAGCGGCGATTATCGGAGAGTTTGGGCGAAAAGCAAACTCCCGGAACGCAAAAGGCGCGGAGGAAGCGAAGTTTAGCAACGAAAGGCAAGGGCTTGATAGGGTAGGAGTTGCGATGAGCATACAGGTGGAGTTACGGAGAATTGTGGAAGGCCGGGAGACGCTTACGCGGGAGGAAGCTGCGGCGTTGATGCGGCAGATTCTGGCCGGCGAAGCGGCTGAGGTGGAGATCGCCGCGTTGCTGGGTGCACTTGCCGGGCGCGGCGAGACCGCAGGTGAGGTTGCAGGGTTTGCGCTGGCGATGCGCGAGGCAGCGACGACGCTTCCGCTGACGGCGGCAGAACAGGTGGAGCTGGTGGATACGTGCGGGACCGGCGGCGATGCGAGTGGGAGCTTTAATATCTCCACCGCGGCGGCGTTGGTGGCGGCGGCGGCGGGTGCAAGGGTAGCCAAGCACGGCAACAGGGCGATTACGTCAAAGTGCGGATCGGCGGATGTGCTGGATGCCCTGGGGATTCCGACGATGCTCTCTCCGGAGGCTGCTGCGGCGGCGTTGCGCGAGCAGCGGTTTTGCTTTCTGCTGGCGCCTTCGCACCATCCCGCGATGAAGGCGGTGATGCCAGTGCGACGGGCGATCGGCGTTCGTACGGTCTTGCATGTGCTTGGGCCGCTGCTGAACCCGGCGGGTGCGCGGCGGCAGGTGATGGGCGTGAACAGCTCGCGGCTGGTTCCTCTGGTGGCCGAGGCGATGACGATGCTCGGCGTACAACATGCGCTTGTAGTGCATGGCGATGGCGGGCTCGATGAGCTGGCGCTGAGCGGACCAAGTGAGGTAGCTGAGGTTCGCAACGGCGAGGTGTTGCAGTACACGGTTTCGCCGGAGGAGTTTGGGCTGGAGCGCGCACCGACGAGCGCCCTGCAAGGCGGCGATGCGACGGGGAATGCGGAGATTCTGAGCGCGGTGTTTGCCGGGGAAGCCGGGCCGCGGCGTAATGTTGTGTTGTTGAACGCGGCGGCAGTTTTGCTGACTGCCGGGCTGGCGAAGGATTTGAAACAGGGCGTCGAAGTTGCTACCGTGGCGATTGATTCTGGTGCAGTGACGCGGTTGGTTGCAGCGTTGCGAACGGTTGCGTCTTGAGGAACTTGCTCGCGTTTTGAGGGAATATCTGGGAGGAAATAAATGGCACGAGTAACTGGTATTGGCGGTGTGTTTCTGCGGACGGCTGATCCGAAGGCGACAGCGAAGTGGTATGCGGAGCATCTGGGGGTGACGCTGAGCGATTTCAATGGCGCAGCGTTTGCCTGGAAAGATGAGGTTCCGGAAGGGACGGGGATGACGGCGTGGTCTGCGTTTCCGCAGGATACCGGTTACTTCGGCGAGGGTCCGCAGGCGTTCATGATCAACTACCGCGTGGATGACATCGACGCCCTGCTGGCAAAGCTGGAGGCAGCGGGCGTGTGGGTGGATCCGCATCGCGAGGACTACGTCTATGGGCGGTTTGCGTGGATCAAGGACTGCGATGGCTCGCGCGTGGAGCTGTGGCAGCCGCTGGCGATGGAAGACGAGTCGTAGACAGAAAACAAAGCAAGAGCAACGGCTTTTAACACAAGGGTTGCAAAGTAGAGCGAAGGTTCGCGGCCATCGATACAAGAGATTGTGTCAATGGCCGCGTCTGCGTTAGGGCTGCTGCTCTGCCCATGCCTGGAGATCGGCGGGGGTTTGGAGGCGGTTGGTGAGGATGGCGTCCAGCAGAGCGCGAGTGCGGACGGCGGCGAAAGGCGTGTCGATGTGTGCGGGGGTTTGCTGGTGTGGGAGTTTGACGATGTAGGCGGGACGGTCGTCAAAGTGGCGACCGTGGCTGGCGGCCTGATCTTCGGGGGTCCAGTCGGGTGATTTTGCCCACATATACGTGCGCCAGGAGTGGTCTCCCATGACGATGATGGCAGAGGTGTCCCACTGACCGCGCTGCTCGAGGAGTGTGCGAACGTGCGCTAGATATTGATCGGCGAGCGCGAGGTTGTCGATGTAGGAAGAGCGCCCGGTGGTGAAGGACTGACGCCGCCGATCGAAGATGCCGCCGGGGTGCGGTATGGGCATGTGCAGGAAAATGAAATTGGAAGATGGGTCGGCGAGTAAAGCGTCTCCGGCTGCGAGCAGAGCCTGGTAGTCGCCGATATGCGTTGCGGCTTCGCCCTTGTTGCGTAGAAGACCGCTTGGGAGTGGGAGAGGATTCCACGAAGCTGCGGTGGAGTTGAAGGTCCAGAAGCAGCGGTCGAGCACCTGGGGAAGGATGCGGCAGTAGGGGTTATACCAACCGGCAAGAGCGGTGCTGTAGCCGTGATCGAGTGCGTCCTGAAAGATGGTCTGGTGGGGATCGAAGGGCTGCCATGCTCCGGTGGTGGGATTGTGTAGCGCATGCAGTTGGCCGTCGCCCGAGATACGGAGCCCGTCGTCAGGGAGGCCGGTCATCAACGACGGGATAACGAGGGTGGTTCGATTGCCGGCGGGGATTGTGTGTGTGAAGACAGTGGATTTGGCGGCAAGGCGGTCGAAGGCGGGAAGACTGAGGCCGGGAAAGCGTTGTTCGTAGACTTGCTGGAACGAGAGTTCGTCGAGAAGTATCCAGATGACCCGCGGGGGTGGGGTAAGGCTGGTAGCGGCCAGGTTGCGTTGGTGCAGCTGAGGAGTGGCGTTTAAAGCTCTTGCCTGCCAGCCGTAGTCCAGCATGCGGGCGAGCAGGACGAGACCAAACAACGAAGTGAATCCAAGTACGGTCGCGGCAAAAGGTTGAACCCGGCCGAAGATCAGGGACACCTGGGATCTCCAAAGCAGAGTGGAGATGGCAAGGCCGAGCGCTGGCAGAAGGACGACGACGAGGGCTACTTCGTGAGGGATTGTGCCGTGTGGAAGGCCGATGCCGGCGAACGATGCCCAGCTCTTGAGCAGGAAGTATGGCAACGACAGGAGCAGCGCGCACCAGATGGGGATGAAGAGGCGAGGGACTCGCGCGGCAAGCCATAAGAGGCCAGTCAGAGAAAGCCACAAGAGGCAGACTTCCAGTGCGACGTGAACGAAGAGCGAGGTTCCAGAGCCGGCGAAGTGGTACACGTCGTCGTGTCCGGAGGAAACGAGCGGACCAGTGAGGAAGAGCGAACCGAGGGTCGCAATTCCTAGTGCAACGCTAGCCGGATGAGTGACCGACCTCAAAGCTATCCTCCTCCGACATCAAAGCGACGAAGCGGTTTTGCGCATTCCAACCTGGGTGCGACGTTAAAACTATTGGCGGAAGCAGGCTGGTGCGATGCGTCGCTGAATCACGGGCAGAGCTAGAGGAAGAGGAGGGCCCGGGGATGGAAATATGGCGTCTGGAGGCACCATTTGATAGCAGTCATGCAGATGCAGACGTGCGAGGGCGAGATCTCTCTTCGATCAAGAGATCCGTTCGGGGGTGTTCGTCTGCTTGCTGGAGACCTTGCGGATGAGATTCTTCACGCGCTGGCGGAAGTAGAAGAGCGCGCCCGCGAAGAGGGTGCCGATACTCTGACAGACAAGCAAGCCTGATCCCGGATCAACGTAGGCGTAGGCGTGTCTTTCAAAGCACAAAGCAAGGCAAGGAATCAGGGCGAGTGTTAATGCAAAATATCTCAACTTAGCGTTCATTGGTGTTCCCCATGCAGAAAGAAGTACAGACCCTTGCGGAAAAGAAAGAGGTACAGGTTTTCAGCTTCTAAAAGCGTAAACATCGTTTTGGCAAGAAAGTTGCGGAGGCGGATTGAGATTGATTCTCGATCGGCAAACTTGTTCCAAAACAGGAACTTAGACGCCGATTCGTCGCAAATTTGCTTTATTGGAAGCCCTGGAATGTCGGCAAGCGCACAGAGGACTACGGCTAGGGAAGCGAATCCCTGCGTATGAGACCTCAAAGTTTGAGATGGGACTGGCGGGGAGCAGCGATCCTGCAAGCAGCAGAAAGCGAAGAGATCTTATTTATTGGCAAGGCACCGGAGCTGGAGCAGGAGCCGGGAAGGCCCCTGCTCTCTCCGATAGAACAGGCCAGAGCAACTATGGATGCAGCTCGTTCGCGAGCGAAGTCGACGCTAGTTGCGGACTTCGGGGGTGGTAGAGCTCTTGGCAAGCTGGCCATAGTGGTCTGCTTTGGCAGCAGCTGCATTGGCTTCGTAGACATAGGAGTCGTACAGATTGCGTGCCGAGTCGACCGGGCTGGGGAACTTTCTCGGAGGGTCGGCTTTGCGGAGATCCCACTCCTGTTTTTCCTGCGCGGCCTTGGCACGGTCTAGTTCTGCGACGTGACCGTAGTAGTCGCGCAGAGCACTGTAGTCGGCTGGCGTCTTCGCATTCTTGATGAGAGACGTGAGCTCTGAGTGGGTGTAATGCACGGGGACTGATGTTGCGGTTGTTGAAGCGCTCTGTGCTGTCGCCGCAGAGCCAATCAAGCAAAGAGAGGCGACGAATAGGATGACTTTCATTGGGTAACTCCTTCCTTGTAAGGATTACGCAGAGCGAATAAGGAGGGCATAAAGAAGACCCTAAGAATTAGTTAAAGATGAAAAGCCCGCTACAAAAGAAGCCTGTAGCGGGCAAAAGCAGCGTTATCCGCCTCGCTTACCGGCAAAGACAGATCACTACGGGATGACCACCAAAGGATGGCCGTACGGAATGGCGATTAGAGCTGGGGGGTGAGTTGAGCGGAGAGCTCGAGCTGCTCGGAGTGTTGTGCGTCCAGGAAGGGTTGGAAGTGGGTGCGGCAGCGGGCTTCGTACAAGCCGGCGGCACCTACAACGACCAGCTCCTGAGATTGGCCAAGTCGCTGGGTGTGGATGGCGGACTGGCCGCAGACCATACAGACGGCCGAGAGCTTGGTGACCTTGTCGGCGAGGGCCATGAGAGCTGGGACTGGGCCGAAGGGCTCGTTGTTGAAGGTAGTGTCGAGGCCAGCCATGAGGACTCGCTTGCCCAGGGCGACGAGCTCCATGCTGAGAGGAATGATGGCGGGGTCGAAGAACTGAACTTCGTCGATGCCGACGACTTCGACCTCGTCGAGCTGCGGGAAGAGAGCAGCGCGGAGGTCTTCCACGGTGGCGACGGTGACAGCTTCATGCGTTTGCGAGCTGTGCGACGCGATGGAGGTGCGGTGGTAGCGGAGGTCGATATCCGGCTTAAAGCAGGAGACGCGCTGGCGGGCGATGCGTGCACGCTTGAGGCGGCGGATGAGCTCTTCGGACTTGCCGGAGAACATGGGGCCGGTAACGACTTCGAGGACGCCGGGAGTAGGGTTCGATTGCATGGGTTCGTCGGGCCGCCTCTGACAAATTGATAGTGCTGGTGCTTTGAATTATCGTAATCGCGCGAACGGGATGGGGGCGGTGGATAAACAGGTATAAGGTGATAAGACAACGCATTGCGCTGCACGTATTACGCGTGGGATAATACGCCAACAGGATGATTCGGTCGTTCAAAAACGCTGAGACGCAAGAACTGTTTCTTGGCCGGAAGCAACGTGACTTTGCGAATATTTCCAAAGTTGCTTTGCGGAAACTCGATCTCGTCCACTTCGCCTTGGCACTGAACGATCTGAAGGAGCCGCCCGGAAACCGCTTGGAAGCTCTCAAAGGCAACCGGGCAGGCCAGCACAGCATTCGGGTAAATGACCAATTCAGAATTTGCTTCGTCTGGAAAGAAGACGGGGCACATGACGTGGAGATCACGGACTATCACTGAGCACGAATGGCGACGGGGAGCGCCTGCTTATGACCATCAAGCGACCTGCAACAGGCTGGAAGTTCGAGCGCGTGACGACGCATCCGGGGGAAGTGCTTCGGGAAGAGTTTTTGCTCCCGCTCGGCATGAGCGCGAACTCGCTGGCAATTCGGTTGCGTATCTCAGCGCCGCGTCTGCACGCCATTTTGCACGAAAAACGCGCCGTAACGCCGGATACCGCGATGCGGTTGGCGCGGTGCTTTGGCACGTCGGCCCAATTCTGGATGGATATGCAGTCGTCGCATGATTTGACCAAGGCACAACAACTGTTTGGGAAAAAGGTGGAACGCGAGGTAGAACCGCTGTCGGAAGCGGCTGCGGCCTGAGCAAAAGGCGTATTCTGGCGGTACTTCTGTAGGGGAGGCTTTACGATGCGTTTGAGATGGGTTGCGGGTTTTGGTTTGGCTATGGCGATGACGGCAGCCGCGCAGGGGCCGAAAGAGATCAAGGTGAAGCTCACCAGCTCGTCTGGTCAGGATGCCGGGACGGCGACGTTCAAGACCGTGAAAAAGGGTGTCAAGGTCTCGATCAACCTGAAGAACATTCCGTTTGGCGACCATGCCGTACATATCCACCAGAATGCGGTGTGCGATGTGCCGGACTTCAAGGGTGCGGGGCCGCACTTCAACCCCGACGGCAAAAAGCATGGCTACATGAACGCGATGGGGCACCACAATGGCGACTTCCCCAAGAGCGTGTCCGTTGGCGAAGACCACACAGGCGAGGCGACTTTTGTACTGGACTCGATTTCACTCGACCCGAAGGCCTCTAACTCATTGTTTCTGAACGGTGGAACGTCGATCGTCGTACATGAAAAGGCTGACGACGAAAAGACCGATCCGAGCGGTGCTTCAGGAAACCGGATTGCTTGTGGCGTAATCAAAAACTAGGAAAAAGGGCGCAGGTAGCGGAGAAGAAAGAGCGAACTTAGAAAAACTAGGGATTTTCGCTCTTCCTCCTGCCAATTCCCTGACACTTTTGGAACCAAACCAAGCCTGATTGCGTATGACTAACCATGGCTACGGCAACACTTCCGGCGATGTTTGAACCTGGCAATCGGATGGGCTGGCGGCCTACCGTGAACCGCCGGGAGCCGGTGCCAGCAGCAAGCCGTGAAGCACAACCAGAATCGTTGCACAGCCAGAAGTTGCCGGAGACCCAGGAAGCGCGCATGCCCGACACCCGATTGACGCCGGGACCGCCCGATGCTCCTCCGAGTGAGGTGCAGGTACAACGCGCGGCTGCCCTGGCAGAGCAGAAAGTGCTGGCCGACCTGGCAGCACGGTGCCTTGCGGGCGATGGCGCGGCTTGGGAGAAGCTGGCGACCGGGCAGCATCGCCGGGTGTACGGAATTTGTTATCGCTTTACGGGCTCGCAGAGTGATGCGGAAGACCTGACGCAGGAAGTTTTTCTGAAGATGTTTCGGAACCTCTCCAGCTTCGATCCGACCAAGGGTGGATTTACAACCTGGCTGACGACGCTGACACGGAACCTGCTGGTGGATAATTACCGGCGGACGCGGTTGGAGCGGTCGAGCGATTCGCTCGATGAAACGTACGACGGTGAAGACGATGGGCCGACCAAAGGCGAGAAGCTGGCCGATACCAGGCCAAGCCAGGAGCAGCATGTAGCGGGCCTGGAGTTGAGAGCGCAGATTCAGCAGGCGCTGGCGCAGGTTTCGCCGGATTTACGAGAGGCCGTGATTCTCCGGGACCTCGAAGACATGGATTACAAGGATATTGCTGAGATACTGGGCGTTCCACAAGGTACGGTGAAAAGCCGAATAAGCCGTGGCCGCGCAGAACTTGCAAAGCTTTTGAAACGTATAGAAGGGCAGGTGATGTAGGTTGGCAAACATGACCCAATTCGAGCAGTTCGAAAACGAGCCGATGCAGTGCGCGGTGTGCGAGGCGATGTGCCCGGAAGCCGTTGACGGGACTCTGACCGAGGCCGAGCAGCGTGCGTTCGACAAGCATGTGGCGGGTTGCGTGACGTGTGCGCAGGAGCTGGAAGAAGCGCAACGCGGCGCCGCCTGGATGGCCATGCTCAAGGGCTTTGCTCCGGAGCCACCTGCAGCACTGCTGCAGCGGATTCTGGCGGAGACGACCGGAGCACATGCTGTTGCGATGGCGAGCGAACCGGCTGCTCCAGAGTTTGTGCCCGAGTGGCAGATGTCCACTCCTCTGGTACCGGTGAAGGCTACGCGCGGCTTTAGCGTTCAGTGGGCTTCTTTTTGCAGCAAGCTGAGCAGTGCGTTCTCGATGGATGCGGCGCGAATGACGTTCCAGCCGCGTCTGGCGATGACTGCGGCGATGGCGTTCTTTTCGATCGCATTGACCTTGAACCTGACTGGAGTGCGGCTGAGCGATGTACGCGCCGGAATTCTACGTCCCACTTCTCTACGCCGGACGCTGGCAGATGCGGGTGCTTCAGCAACGCGCTCCTTCCAAAATCTGCGCGTGGTGTATGAAGTGGAGTCGCGAGTAAGCGATCTGCGTAATAATGGTGGCCTCGACGGAAGATTTGAAGGCACCCAGCAAGACCCGACCAGCCCGTTTGTGGGTGGGCCGGCCAATGACGCGAACAAGAAGCAGGATTCAGGCAACAAAGACGGGGCAGCGACTCCAGACAGCAAGCCAGAGCCAGCCAAACCTCAGGGCAAGAGCGATCTGGAGTATCCGGTAATGCCGGGCCAAACGGCCGGGAAGGGGGTCTACCGTGATTAACGACGAATCGGGCAATGAGAACGCTGCTTCCGGCGAACGTGTGGCCTTCTGCCAGGATTGCGGCAAACCGCTGACGCAGGAAACAATACGAACGGTGGGGTCGGGCGTATTTTGCGAGCCTTGCCTGGAGACGCGAGTTTCCGCGACCGGACAAAATCCTGCCGGGCAGACGTATGCCGCAGCACAAGGTGCGGCAACAGGCTATGGAGCTGTACCGCCTTCGGCATCCATAGCAGGCGACCAAAGCCCCTTGCTGGCGGGCTTTCTTGGACTGATCCCAGGCGTAGGCGCGATGTACAACGGCCAGTTTGCCAAGGGTATTGTGCATCTGATTATTTTTGCGGTGCTGGTATCGCTTTCCGATCACGTGAGTGGAGTGTTTGGTCTCTTCGTCTTTGGGTGGGTTTGCTATCAGGCGTTTGAGGCGTATCACACGGCGAAGGCACGGCTGGAAGGCCTTCCCCTGCCGAACGCTTTTGGCTTCAATGACATTGGCGACAGGATGGGGTTTGGCAGAAACTGGCCGGGCAGCGCTTCGCGGCCTCCGATGAGTCCTCCGGTAACGCAGTGGAAGCCTGAACCGGCTACTACTCCCCCGGCGCAACCTGCGCCGGCCTGGACTGGCTATGTTCCGCCGACAACCTTTGCCGCAGCGCCTCCAGTTCCTACGTATTCGCCGACACCTGAAGAAACAGCGGAAAGAATTGCTGCCGCGGCTCGTGCTCAGGCTATCCATGATGCGGGTTACGCTTCCGCTCCTTATGTAGACACGCATACGGGAGTGCCGCCGGCGGCTGAGTATCACGCTGCTGTGCCAGTAGCTCCGCCGACGAAGCGCTTCCCTATAGGTGCGCTCTGGTTGATTGGGCTGGGCGTGCTGTTTCTGCTCGCCAATCTTGATACGAGCTTGCGCGTCAGTGAACGCTGGCTGGTGCCGGTGCTGCTGGCTGGAGTTGCGATCTGGTCGTTTACCCGCCGATTGAAGTGGCTGACCGGCACAGGACGGCTGGCGGGCGATGACGCTTCCATTGGCGCGAAAATTTCATGCCTGCGATGGCCGGTACTGCTGATGGTGTTGGCGATCCTGTTTACGCTGCAGGCAGCGGGTTCTATGACCCTTGGACAAACCTGGCCGGTGCTGGTGATTGCGCTTGGAGCTCTACTGCTGGCGGAGCGGTCTACGGCACACGCCGATACAGGAGCAGCACCCTATGCGCCGCCGGCAGCAGGCCCGGGTAGCTGGCCGAAGGGTGGGCAGCAATGAGCTCGTACCCTCCTCCGCCACCTCCGCCGTATGACCCCGTACTGCTGAAACAGCAGATCCGCATGGGCAAAGAGCAGGCACGATTCAACAAGCAGCAGGCCCGCATGCAGCGCGCTCAAATGAAGGCCCAGATGCGCCGGAACAGACGCAGGTCGATCGTTGGACCGCTGGTGCTGCTGGGCCTGGGAGTAGTTTTTCTACTGGCTCAAACAGGCCGTATCTGCTGGGCGCAGGCATTGGAGTGGTATGCGCACTGGTGGCCGGTGGTGTTGATCGCCGCTGGAATCGTATTGACGGCGGAGTGGGCTATCGACCAAAGACCTCAGCCGGATGGAAGCTCTCGTAGTGGTCGCGTGCTCGGCGGCGGCGTAATTGTATTGTTGATTTTGCTGGCGGTGGCGGGAGTTGGCTCGCGAGCCACAGATCGTGCGATGGCCTGGAAAGATCGCACATTTGGCAGCGGCTTTCCGGGATTCGATGTAGCCCTGGGCCAACGTCATGATGCCGACGATACAGTCAGCTCGGCGATTGCCGAGGGGAGTTCCCTGCTGATCCGCAACCCGCATGGCGATGTGACGGTGACAGGCTCAAGCGACGATGGTCAGGTTCACGTGAGCGTCCACAAGGAAGCGTTTGCACGGACCGATAGCGATGCCGACACCAAGGAAGACCGCCTGCAGCCGACGTTCAGCAAAGACGGCACGAATGTTGTGTTAGAAGTTCCGGTAGTTGAAGGCGGGCAAGCTGATCTGATGGTGCAGGTACCGAAGAACACTGCCCTGACGGTTCGAGCGGACCATGGCGCTATCGACATTCAGGAGATCCATGCGCCGGTATCGCTGTCGGCCAACTCAGGTGAGGTAAACCTGAGTGGGATTGCCGGGCCTGTGAGCGCGCACGTGAATGATGAGAACTCCAGCTTTTCAGCCCATAGCATCACGGGCGGCCTGAGCATGGATGGACGAGCAGGCGACATCAACGTCTCCGATGTGACGGGGCCGCTGACCCTGCAGGGTGATTTTTTTGGCACGACGCACTTGGAACGCGTAAACGGGCAGGTGAAATTCAAGACCAGCCGTACGCAGTTTGAGGCTGCTCGGATCGACGGCGACTTTGATGTTGCGCTCGACTCCGACTTGGAGGCCAACCAGGTGTTTGGACCTGTACTTGTCAGCACACGGGATCGCGACGTCAATCTCGATCGCGTACAGGGCAATGTGCAGATTTCCAACCGCAACGGCGCGGTTGCTCTGACGAGTGCAACTCCTCTAGGACAGATCGACATTACGAATCAGCATGGGTCAGTGGACGTCGGGGTACCTGCTAAAGCAGGTTTTACTCTCAACGCGCAGACGCGGAATGGCGACATCGAGAATGATTTTGACCTGAAGACGATGGAGACAGCACACGACAATGTGCTGACAGGAACTGTGGCAGGCGGTGGCCCGGCGATCAGGATCGATACGAGCGATGGAGATGTGACCGTGCGCAAAGCAACGGTCCTGCCGCTGCCACCTCTGCCCCCCATGCCGAAGATTACTGTCGCACCGCCTATGCCACCCGTTACGGTTGCACCGGTTGCGCCGCCCAAAGCGCCCAGGGTTCCGAAGTCTGTGAAGGCTCCGCTACCTCCGAAGCCGGCAACAGCACCGAAGCCTCCCGTGGCTGACGCGAACTAATCTGGCTGTATTTCCTCCGTCTTTGACGCAAAGCAAATTGACCGCCACCCTTGGCGGTCAATTTGCCGTTACCAGCGAATACCGGGTGTGATGGGCACATAGTTGCTACATGCTTCGAGCGTACATAACCCATCGGCAGTCTTGGGCTGGCTATCGATCCAGACGTAACGCATCTCCGCATAGAACGTTGCGTTGCTATTATCCGAAACCTTAAGAGCAAACCCTGTGTAGAAGTCCAGACCGCCGGAGTTTGCAATGGCGATACATCAGACTCTTTGCGATAAAAGCCGCCGCCACCGATAAGGTAGGCGGCGAAACTCTGCGTTGCGAAGTACTGGAACTTCGGATCAGCTGTCAGCGAGCAGATACGAACGCTGCCTCTCGCGGGTAGGGCTCTAGATTCGTAGGAGCTATCGCCGGAATGGTGAAGCGGTTGTAGCTGTACTCGCCCAGGATCGCGAAATGGCGATTCAGGTTGTAGCCGGCTCCCATGGTGTAGTTCCAGCCACGCTTCTGCGTAGCGCGCGTTGGCCCAGCCGCAATACCCCAACCGCCACCGAACTCAAGCGCCAACTTCTCCGTGCCATCTGCCATGCACCAATGCCTGTTGTAGCCAGGCGGAGGCTGCTGCGCGAAAAGTGGAACAGGGGCTAAACCCAACACAAGAAAAGCCCAGAAGACAAAGCACAATCGCTTGATCAAGCTCAACATAGAGATCGTGTATGGAGAAGCTCCCTAATAAAAAAGCCAGCAGGAACCCAAGTAGGGAGTGCGCACACTGTGAGGAACGAACTTATCGCAGAACGCAGAAAAGCCCACCACAAGGGCGGGCTTTTCTCAAAATAATGCCGGCGATCACCTAATCTCCCACACACTTACGCGTGCAGTACCATCGGCCCAACGAGGCTTAACTTCCGTGTTCGGGATGGGAACGGGTGGAACCCTCGCGGTAAACTCACCGGCAAACTTTAGAAAGATGCGCCGTAGCGCGATCGTTCACAACTGAATAGATTGAGCAGACATATTACCTAAAATTATTGCGTATTAGTTATATCTCTATAACTACAAAGCTTGTATTGAGTTTATCTGTAGAACAACATGAACTAAATGTTGCGCAGAGTAAATTCTATGGACAAGCCGAACGGGCGATTA